>Ga0233425_10006282_pt1 | contig 17779 bp, 23 predicted proteins | sample Watercolumn_Towu_2_FD_181712 | JGI IMG/M metagenome (GOLD analysis project Ga0233425, IMG submission 181712) | Freshwater microbial communities from Lake Towuti, South Sulawesi, Indonesia - Watercolumn_Towuti2014_140_MG | ecosystem: Environmental > Aquatic > Freshwater > Lake | place... | reverse complement strand
GTTCGCCGTCGACCTGCATCCGCGCCGGCAGGTCGGGCGTCACGAGGAGGCGTTTCGACACGTCCGCCACCTCGACCCCGTCGAGGCTCACGCCGCCGGCCCGGGCGAGCCGCGCCATCTCGGCCCGCGAACCATAGCCCAGCGAGGAGAGCAGCTTGTCGATGCGGGCGCTCGGGGCCTTGTTCACTTCACCGCCTCGAAGACCTTGTAGCCGCCGGCGTCGGCGACCATGCGCCAGCGCTTGAAGGCCGCATCCAGTTCGGCCTCGTAGGGCAGGTGACGGTTGGCGACCAGCCACAGGACGCCGCCCTTCCGCAGCAGGCCCGCCGCCTTGCGGATGAAGGCCTGACCCAGCCGCCGGTCCTCGGCGCCGCCGTCGTGGAAGGGCGGATTGCTGACGACGAAGTCGGCCGTCCCGTCCTCGGGGAGGGTGCGGGCGTCGGCCCAGTCGAAGGTCGCCCGCGGGTCCGCGACGTTGCGGCGCGCGGCCTCGACCGCGCGACGGTCCAGATCCACCAGCCGCAGGCCGGTGACGGCGGCGGAGCGCAGGACGACGGTCGCCAGGGCGCCGTAGCCGCAGCCGAGGTCGACGCCGGCTCCGGCCAAGGGTGGCAGCCGGGCGGCGAGCAGGGCCGAGCCAGGATCGATCCGGTCCCAGGCGAAGATCCCGGGCCAGGTCCAGGCGTCCAGCCCGGGCTCCAGCCGCAGCCCGCCCGCCCGGATCGCATCCTCGATGCTCTCCGGGAGATCTGCGGGCCGGACCGCCAGACAACGGCGGTGGTGGGCCTTGGCGGTCTCGGCCACCTCGAGCCCGAACGCCTCCAGCTCCTTGCGCAGCCGGGAGCCGCCGCGGTCCTTCGGGGCCATCACGTCCAGCCGCCCGCCGGGCTTCAGCGCCCGCAGCGCGCGGGCAAGGGTGTAACGCCGCTCCAGCACGCCGGGAGGCGCGTAGACGACGGCGGCGTCGGCCGTGGCTTCGGCCACATCCTCGAGCGCGGCGGAACCCGGGATCAGGGGGGAGGTCTGGACCGCGTCGGACGGCGGGTCGAACACCGCCGGCGGACGGCCGTAGATCAGGGTGGTCATGGGGCGCCTATAGCGGCAAGCCGCGGCCGCGCGAAGCCGGTCAGGTGCGGTCGTCGGGCAGGTCGGAGCCGACGCCGGCGCGGTAGCACTCGCAGGCGGCCGCCTCCAGCGCCGTCCGATCGACGACGGTGATGCGGCCGCGGGCGTAGCGGATGGCCCCGCGGTCGACCAGCGCCTGGGCGCCTTCGTTGACGGTGGTGCGCTGCGAGCCGAGCATGCTGGCGAGGTATTCCTGGGTGAGGGGCAGGACGTCGCGCGCGACCCGGTCGTGACAGCGCAGCAGCCACTTGGCCAGTTTCTGGTCCGCCCGGTGGAGGCCGTGGCAGGCGGCGCTGCGCTCGAGTTCATGCTGGAGCCCGGCCTGGAAGTGCAGGAGAGCCTCGCGCAGGGCGGGCCGCTCCCGCGTCAGTTCGCGCAGGCGGGCGGCGTCGACGCTGAGGCAGGAACCCTCGACCTGACAGGTGAGGCGGGTGGCGGCGCGGGCCGGGATCACGGCGGCCTCGGCGCCGGCGGCGCCCTCGAATCCGACCATGAACACCTCGACCGAGCGCCCGTCGCTCATCTCGCCGACCGCGGAGATGATCCCGTCGAGGACGAAGTGGACCTGGCGGATCGCCTCGTCGGGCGCCACGAACTCCTCGCTCACGGCCATGTTGCGCCGCGTGCAGAAGCCGAGCAGGGCGGCGCGGTCATCCTCCGGAAGGGCGTCGATGATGCGGTTGGAGGAAGCTTCGCCCATCCTCCCTGAACCGCTCGCCGCCGCCGGGGTTCCGGCTCAGCTTCGCCGGTCGTCCCGCACGGAGGCGGTGGCGCGGTAGCATTCGCAGGCCACCCGCTCGAGAGCGGCGCGGTCCAGCACCCGGATGCGGCCGCGGGAATAGGTGATCGCCCCGGCCTTCTGCAGGCCCTGCGCCGCCTCGTTCACGGTGGTGCGCTGCGACCCCAGCATGGAGGCGAGGTATTCCTGGGTGAGGTTGAGGGTGTCGGCCTGGACCCGGTCGTGGGAGCGCAGCAGCCACTTGGCGAACCGCTGCTCGGCGCGGTGCAGGGCGTTGCACGCGCCGGACTGCTCCAGCTCGCCCTGCAGGTCGGCGGCGAAGCCGGCGATCGCCTCGCGAACGCCGGGGCGGGCGGCGCACAGCTGCCTGAGCCGCGGGGCCTCGATCCGACGCGAGGCGCCGGCCACCTGGGCGGTGTTCCGGGTGAAGGCCCGGTGGGGCACGATGGCGGCGGCCGAGCCGGTCAGGCCCTCGGCGCCGATCATCACCGTCTCGACGGTGCGCCCGTCCTCCAGCACCGCCACCGAGGAGGCGATGCCGCTGTCGATGAAGTGGATGTGCTCGATCTCGTCGCCCGGCTCGAAGAATACGAAACCCTGCGGGAAGTCGGTGCGCGCGCAGTGCGACAGCAGCGCCGCCCGATCGTCCGGCTCCAGACTGGCGATGAGGCGGTTGCCCGGCGAGAATCCGTTCATATTCCGCGCATAGGGCGTTCCGCGGCGACGCGTCCGCCGGAACTCGACTTAACGCTGCAGGCGCAGAACCGGCGGGACTGAGGGGGTCGCCAGGCGCGGCTCGCGCCGGTCGCGAAGCCGCGGCGCGGACGCGCCGGCCCCGCGGACCTCGTCGGCCGCCCGCTCCATGCGGACGACCATCCGCTCCCCCTCCCAGATCTCCACGGCGAGGGCGCTGCCGTGCTCGCCGAGGTGTCTCACGCCCTCCCGGACAGCCTCACCGTCGTCGGCGCAGTGGGCGAAATCCAGCGCCGGCCTGCCGCCGTCGGCCCCGATAAAGTGGAACTGGTACAAGGACATGACGACTTCCCGCTGCGGGAGCAGGGTTATCCCGACCGGGTCCTGTCCGTCTGTCCAATGGTCGACGCGGCGGTTCGCCTCAGGCAGGGCGTCTGGGACCAGCCGGACGGGCGGCGTCGCACAGGGGCTGTTCCTGGCCGCCGAACAGGCCGCGCGCCGCCACCCAGCCTCTCTGCCGATGGAAGCGCACCTCGCACCAGCCGTCCTCGCAGCCCTCCAGCGACACCAGGGAGCGCGGGGCGAGGCGGGCGCGGACAGCGGCGTCGGCCGAGCGCCCGGCGCGGATCGGCGCCTCCGCGTTCGTCGGGTTCAGCAGGCTGCGCCGGCTGGAGACCACGCTGCGGTGCACCCAGGCCACGGCCCCGTCGGGGTCGCAGATCTTGCGCCATTCCCGGGTCTCGGCGATCACCTGCACCGGCAGGCCCGCGGCGTGGTATTCCCACAGGATGCGGTAATCGAGACCGGGTCCCTGCCGGGCGCGGACCTCGCTCGACTTCAGCGACAGCCAGCGCGGCACCGGCTGACCGCTGGGCGTCGGCCGGCCGTCGGGCATGCGGTCGCCGGCGCCGGCGAACACGGCGGTGACGAGCGCGGCCGCGACGAGGGCCGTCCGGGCGAGGCCCTTCGGTGCTTGGCGGGGGGCGGGGTTGGTCATTAAACGGAAGCGGAAAGCGAAGGCCCTTGAATGTCGACCTCCAGGCTTAAGGTGGTGTTAACCAGACGGCTGCCGGACGCCGTCGAGACCCGCATGCGGGAGCTGTTCGACGCCGAGCTGAACCTGACCGACCAGCCGATGGACCGCGCCGCCCTCGAGGCCGCCGTGGCGCGGGCCGACGTGCTGGCGCCGACCATCACCGACGTCATCGACGCCGACCTGATCGCGCGGGCCGGCGAGCGCCTGAAGATGATCGCCAACTTCGGCGCGGGGGTGGATCACATCGACGTGGAGGCGGCGGTCGCCCGCGGCATCGTGGTGACCAACACGCCCGGCGTGCTGACCGAGGACACCGCCGACCTGGCCATGGCCCTGATCCTGACCGTCAGCCGCCGGATCGTGGAGGGGGCGCGGGTCGTCGAGGAGGGTCGCTACGAGGGCTGGGCCCCGACCTGGATGTGCGGCCGCAAGCTGTGGGGCAAGCGGCTGGGCATCGTCGGCATGGGCCGCATCGGCCAGGCGCTGGCCCGGCGGGCGAAGGCCTTCGGCATGCAGGTGCACTACCACAACCGCAAGCCGGTCCCGGACCTCGTCGCCGAGGAGCTGGGCGCGACGTACTGGGACGATCTGGACCAGATGCTGCCGCGCATGGACGTCGTGTCGCTGAACTGTCCGGCGACGCGGGAGACCCACCACCTGATGTCGGCCGCCCGACTGGCGGCGCTCAAGCCGGGCGCCCTGCTGGTCAACACGGCGCGCGGGGAACTGGTGGACGAGGCGGCCCTGGCCCGCGCCGTGGCCGACGGCGGGATCGCCGGGGTCGGGCTCGACGTGTTCGAGCACGAGCCGGCCGTGCATCCGGACCTGGTCGGCCGCCCCAACGTCGTGCTCCTGCCCCACCTCGGCTCCGCCACCCTGGAGGCGCGGCAGGACATGGGCGACCGGGTGATCGCCAACATCCTGACCTTCGCCAACGGCCACCGGCCGCCGGACCGGGTGATCCCGGCGATGTTCTAGCGCCTCAGCCCCCGCAGGCGGGGCAGGTCGGGTCGGGGGCGAGGCGGACCGTGCGCGCGGAGCCGGCGAGACCGTCGTAGACCAGAAGCCGACCCGTCAGCGGCTGGCCCGCGCCGGCGAGGATCTTGATCGCCTCCAGCGCCGCCATCGATCCGACCACCCCCGCCAGGGCGCCGACCACGCCGACCCGGGCGCAGGTCTCGGCGTCGGGCGGCGGCGCGGGCACCAGGCAGCGGTAGCAGGGCCGGCCGGAGAAGACCCCGACCTGACCGCTCCAGCGGCCGAGCGCGCCGGACACCAGCGGCCGGCCGGCGGCCAGACAGGCGTCGTTGACCGCGAGGCGGGTGGCGAAGTCGTCGGTCCCGTCGATGACGAGGTCGCAGTCGGCCAGCAGGGCCTGCGCCGTCTCCGGCGTCAGCCGCGCGGAACGCGGCTCCAGCGCGACCCGGTCGTTCAGGGCCGACAGGCGGGCGGCCCCGGCCTCGACCTTGGGCCGGCCGAGGTCGGCGGCGTCGAACAGGATCTGGCGCTGCAGGTTCGACAGGGCGACCGCGTCGTCGTCGATCAGCCGCAGGGCGCCCACCCCGGCGGCGGCGAGATACAGGGCGGCCGGCGCGCCGACGCCGCCGAGGCCGACAAGGGCCACGCGGGCGGCCTTCAGCCGTTGCTGGCCCGGTCCGCCCAGCTCGGCCAGCACCAGATGGCGGGCGTAGCGCTCGATCTCGTCGTCGGAAAAGGTCACGGCCGACTGTTAGGCCGCTGCGGCCGCGAGGTCACGCCGTCAGGCGGCGCACAGGTCGAGGATGGCCTCGGCGTCGTTGGCGGAGACCCCGGACAGGCAGGGCACCCCGACCCGCGCCAGCCGGTCCCCGACGTTGCCGCAGAGGGCCATCGGCTGCTCGAGGCTGCGGCCGGCGACCGGCCGGTCGCTGACGATGCGCAGGTTGCGGTGGCGCCGGTCGGCGCGCACCCGGCGCAGCAGACGGTCGATGTCGACTCGCCGGCCTTCCACCGCCTGCAGGATGTGGCCGCCGTGGAACATCATGCAGCCGGTGATCTCGTCGCGACGGTTGTTGGCCACCGAGACTCCGAGGATGTGGGCGATCGAGACCGCGGTGGCCCCGCTGTCACCGACAGCTTCACTGGCGAAAATCACGCGATACAGCAATGGACTGGCCGAACTCGAACTGAAAAGGGACTGGTTTTCGGTGTAACAGGTTACATCGGCATCAATATGGCTCCTCGGAGCCTGCCGGCCTGATCCGCTGTCCTGTCGACTTGCCGGGGTCGCGGCCGCACGCCATCTGGGGGGCATGACGCACTCCGACTCCAGCTTCCCCGCCTGGCACGGCACCACCATCCTGGCCGTGCGCAAGAACGGCCGCACCGTCATCGCCGGCGACGGCCAGGTCTCGATGGGCCCCACCATCGTCAAGGGCGCGGCGCGCAAGGTCCGCACCCTCGCCGGCGGCCGGGTGCTGGCCGGCTTCGCCGGCGCCACGGCGGACGCCTTCACCCTGATCGAGCGGCTCGAAGCCAAGCTGGAGCAGTACCCGGACCAGCTGGCGCGGGCCTGCGTCGACCTGGCCAAGGACTGGCGCACCGACCGTTACCTGCGGCGGCTGGAGGCGATGCTGCTCGTCGCCGACCGCAGCTCGATCTTCACCGTCACCGGCGTCGGCGACGTGCTGGAGCCCGAGCACGGGGTGGCGGCGGTGGGCTCGGGCGGCAACTTCGCCCTCGCCGCCGCGCGGGCCCTGCTCGACCATTCCGACATGGGGGCGGAGGAGATCGCCCGGAAAGCCATGGCGATCGCGGCCGACATCTGCGTCTACACCAACGGCAACCTGACGGTGGAAACCCTGGACTGAGGTCCGCCCCGCCGGCCTTTCGCCGAATTAACGGGACAGCGGCGCGCTGCTGCGCTCCCTTGGCGGCGGGAGGATTTCGCATGCGCACCCTCGTCTTCGCCGCCGCCGTGGCCGCCGCCGCGCCCGCCGCCGCCCAGCCGGACGCCGCCCCCATCGTCGCGGCCGAGCGGGCCTTCGCCGCCGACTTCCCCGCCCTGGGCCTGGCCGGCAGCTTCTCGAAGTGGAGCGTGCCGGACGCCGTCATCATCGCCGAGGGTCAGGCGCGCACCGTCGAAGCGCTGTTCCGGGATGCGCCGCGCACCCGCCAGCCGGGGGAGCCTCTGCTCGAATGGTGGCCGGTGTTCGCCGGCGTGGCGCGGTCGGGAGAGATGGGCTTCACCACCGGCCCGGCGGCGCGCGACCAGGAGCCCTACGGCCACTACTTCACCATCTGGCGCCGGCAGCCCGACGGCTCCTGGAAATGGGTCTACGACGGCGGCGCGAACGCCAGTCCGGCCGGGCAGCCCGGCCCCGACAGCGAGCCGCGCCTCCTGCCCACGGCGACGGTGGGCTCGGCCTCGCCCGAGATCGCCTTCGCCGAGGTGCGGGCGGCGGAGCGCGCCCTCGCCGAGACCGCCCGGGTCGACCAGAAGGCGGCGCACCTCGCCGCCCTCGCGGGCGACGGCCGGCTGTACGTCTCGTCCCTGCCCCCGGCGGACGGCCCGGACGCCTTCCCGGCGGCGCTGGACGGCTGGCCCGCCCGCTTCGAGTTCGGCGAGACCGAAGGCGGCGGCGCCTCCGACGCCGGGGACATGGTCTGGACCTGGGGTCCGGCGGCGTGGATGCGGGACCAAACCCGTCGGCGCGGCCATTACATGCGCCTGTGGCAGAAGCGGCCGGAAGGCTGGCGTATCGTCATGGCCCAGCTGCTGCCGGCCCCGATCGCCGCGCCCCCTCCCGCCGGCGGCTGAGCCGTCCTATCTGCGGTTCATGACCGACCTCTCCCCCCGCGAAATCGTCTCCGAACTCGACCGCTTCATCGTCGGCCAGCACGACGCCAAGCGCGCCGTCGCCGTGGCCCTGCGCAACCGCTGGCGTCGCAAGCGCGTGCCCGAGGACCTGCGCGACGAGGTGACGCCCAAGAACATCCTGATGATCGGGCCGACGGGCGTGGGCAAGACCGAGATCGCCCGGCGGCTGGCGAAGCTGGCGGGCGCGCCGTTCATCAAGATCGAGGCGACCAAGTTCACCGAGGTCGGCTACGTCGGGCGCGACGTCGACCAGATCATGCGCGACCTCGTCGAGGCGGCGCTGGTCATGGTGCGCGACAAGCGGCGTTCGGGGGTCAAGGCGCGCGCCGAGGGACAGGCCGAGGAACGCATCCTCGACGCCCTCGTCGGCCCCGGCTCCCAGCCGGCGACCCGCGAGGCCTTCCGCAAGCGCCTGCGCGCCGGCGAGCTGGACGACAAGGAGATCGAGATCCAGCTGGCCGACACGAGCTCGCCGATCCAGGGGCTGGACCTGCCCGGCGGCGGCAACGTCGGGATGATCAACCTGTCCGAGATGCTGGGAAAGCTGGGCGGCGGCCGGACGAAGAGCGTCAAGCTGCCGGTGCGGGACGCGCTGGGGCCGCTGGTCACCGAGGAATCGGACAAGCTGCTGGACCAGGAGAGCCTGACCAAGGAGGCCCTGCTGCTGGCCGAGAACGAGGGCATCGTCTTCCTCGACGAGATCGACAAGGTGGCGGCGCGGTCCGAGGCGCGCGGGGCCGACGTGTCGCGCGAAGGCGTCCAGCGCGACCTGCTGCCGCTGATCGAGGGCACCACGGTGTCGACGAAGTACGGGCCGGTGAAATCCGACCACGTGCTGTTCATCGCCTCGGGCGCCTTCCATGTGGCGAAGCCGTCCGACCTGCTGCCCGAGCTGCAGGGCCGCCTCCCCATCCGCGTCGAGCTGAAGGCCCTGACGCGCGACGACTTCAAGCGCATCCTGACCGAGCCCGAGGCCAATCTGATCCGTCAGAACCAGGCCCTGCTGGCCACCGAGGAGGTGACGCTGGAGTTCACCGAGGATGCGGTCGAGGCGCTGGCGGACGCCGCGGTGGCGGCCAACACGGCGGTCGAGAACATCGGCGCCCGGCGTCTGCAGACGGTGCTGGAGCGGGTGCTGGAGGAGACCAGCTTCAGGGCCTCTGACCTGACCGGCCAGACCATCGTCTTCGACGGCGACAAGGTGCGCGAACGGGTGGCCGACCTGGCGAAGAACGCCGACCTGAGCCGGTTCATCCTCTAGGGGCCGGTTGAATCCGGAACGGATGCGGAACATAAGGTCCGCATGCCCGCGGCCGCCATGCACATCGAGCTGGTCTTCAGCCGGCCTGAGACCACCCTGTCGGTGACGCGGGGGGCGGCGCGACTGCTGGTCGACCTGGGCTATGCGCCGCTGCTGGAGGTGGGCCTGCCGAACGGACGGCGCGCCGACGTGATGGCGCTGGGTCCGAAGGGCGACATCGTCATCTGCGAGGTGAAGTCGGGCGTCGACGACTACCGCGTCGACCGCAAATGGGGCGAGTACGGGCCGTACTGCGACGCCTTCTATTTCGCCGTGGCGCCGGAGTTTCCGGAGGGCGTGCTGCCGGACGAGCCCGGATTGATCGTCGCCGACGGCTTCGGCGGGGCGGTGGTGCGCGAGGCGCCGCTGACGCCGCTGGCGCCGGCCCGGCGCAAGGCGCTGACCCTGGCCTTCGCCCGGCTGGGCGCCCTGCGCAGCCTGCGCGATCAGCCCGCCGGCTGAGGCGCGGGACGTTCCGTCACCGGGCCGGATTCGCCGGCGGACGCCAACGCCGCGGTCGAGGCCCCGCAGCCCATCAGCGTCTCGCCGCCGACCTCCACCAGAGCCGTCAGCGGATAGGTCCGGTCACTCATGCCGTCGGAGCACTCGGTCTCCGTCAGGGTGATGGCGATGGGCGTGCCGGAGGCGGTGGTGGTCTCCAGCGTCGCGACCGTGCCCTGGATGACCGGCTTCGGCTGGGGCCCGCGCTGCTCGGGCCGGTCGACGCCGGCGTAGACGATCTCCGAACCGGTCAGGTCGAGGCTCCAGAACGGCTCCGTGCCGAGCAGGCGGACCGGCCGGCCGAGGTCGACGCCGCCGAGCCTCGGCGCGGGCGCGGGCTCGAGCGCCGGCCCCTCCTCCGTCTCGGGCGAGTCCGAACAGGCGGCGGCGGCGAGGACGAGGCAGGCGACGGCGAGAAGGCGCATGGGGAGCTCCGCGGCGGGAGCCGCAGAAAGCGCCGCCGGCGCGGCCGGGTCAAGCGGTCAGGGCTGGCCGACGCTGGGGGAGACCGAGGCCAGCAGCAGGCCCTCGGAGGGGCTGGAGGGCCGGTTGTAGATGAAGCCGCTGGTCGGATAGACGGTCGTGCCCAGGTCGTTGATCGGGTTGTACCAGACCTTGACCGCCGACCAGTCGTTGGCGTCGGAGACGTCGACCACGGTGACGTTCTCCTCGACCTTGCCGCGGCTGCCGCCCCAGTTGGCGTGGGTGACGCGGATCACCCGGTCGGTGAGAACCTCCGAAACCACCGCCACGTGCCCGAGCCGCATCCGGCCGCTGGACCGGAAGGCGAGCACGGCGCCGGTGCGGGGCCGCGAGCCGGTGTCGAACTTGCCCTGGGCCTGGCTCCACCAGGTGTGGGCGTCGCCGAAGATCTCGATGCCCGAGAACATCCGGGCGAAGGTCACGCACTGCCAGTAAGGCTCCGCCTTGACGGAAGGGGCGCTGAAGCCCAGCGCGAAAAATCCGAAAAGCGCCGCAACCGCGGCGGCCTGGAGCCGTTTCATCATGCTGGCGTGTTCCCGACCTGCCTTGGGAATTCGTCCTTAGACGATAGTTTTCGAGGGTTGAAGCACCCTGTCGGGCGAATCCGCCTGCGGCTGCGCCACCTCCTGACCGGCGCCGTTGCGCGCCGCCAGCCCCCTGAGGGCCTTGCGGGCCGGGCGTTCGACGAGGTGGTAGGTGGCCATGGCGGCCACCGGAATGGCCGCGACGATCCCCAGCCACACAAAAACGTGAAACCGCTTGTCGTCGGCGCCGAGCGCCCGCGCCGCCAGGTTTGTCATGACCAGCAGCACCGGGGCGCAGACCATGTAGACCGAATAGCTGATCTCTCCGAGGTAGACCCCCGCCGGAGAGGCCAGGGCGCCGGCGCGGTCGTTGGCGAGCGAGCCGAGGGCGAGGATCAGGCCGCCGGCGAAGAAGACCGTGACCGGGTCCCACAGCGCCAGGGAGGCGCTGGCCAGCAGGCCTGCGGTGCAGACCAGCGCCGCCGCCCCGGCGTGGCGCAGGGGGGCGCGGCGGTAGACCAGGTAGAGGGCGCAGCCGAGGGCGAAGCACGGCACGATCCGCAGCGCGCCCCAGCGGAAGGTGGCCTCGGTGAGCGGAAAGCCGGCGAGACGCTCGAAGCCGGCGTAGAGGGCGATCGCGCCGGCCGCGGTCAGCGCGACGGCGACCCAGGGCCGCCCGCGCAGGCGCCAGGCCGCGGCGGCGAAGACCGGGAAGGTCAGATAGGCGAACCATTCGGCCGAGATGGACCACGACGGATGGTTGAAGGCCGCCGACGGGGCCAGGCCCCAGGCGTGAATCAGGCCGAGGTGGGCCGGAAGGGCGCGCCAGTCGGTCAGGCTGGCGTCGACGGCGATCCCCGCCGCCGTGGCGGCCAGGCCCAGTCCCGCCATGGCCGCGAGGGTCACGAGGTGCAGCGGATAGACCCGCGCGATCCGCGCCCAGAGGAAGCCGCCGTAGGAGAACCGGCGGGAGCCGGCCTGCTCGAGATAGACGTGGCTGAGGATGAAGCCGGAGAGGACGAAGAACACCTCGACGCCGAGGTAGCCCTTGGTCACCGCCGTCGGGACGACCCCGACGTCGAGATAGGCCCAGGCGGTGTAAAGCACGACCCAGGCCGCCGCGAGGAAGCGGAGGGTGGTCAGGGCGCGGAGGTCGGGCGGCGTGGCGACGGGGGTCATGACCCCGGCAGCCTAGGCGCCACAGGCTGCAGGATTCGTTAAGCCGCGCACTCGGCCGGCTTCGTCTCCCCGGGCCCGTACATGTCGCAGGCGCGGTCGATCTCGCCCTGGATCATCGTGCAGGGGTTGGCGACGTTGCACGGCGGATGGGTGGCCGGGCTGACCATCACGCAGCGCTCCACCAGCCGCGCGGCGGCGGCCTCGCCGATCTCGTCGCGGCAGGCGACCCGCTCCGGCGGCGGCGCGGCCGGGGCGATCTCCTCCTGCGGCGGCGCGTCGGCGGGCATTTCCGGCGCAGCGGCGGCTTCGGGCGGCGCCGCGGCGGACTCGGGCGACGGCGCCTGGCAGCCGGCGAGGACGGCGGCGACGGCGAGAGCGAGAACGGCGCGACGCATGGGGGAGCCTCCGGTCGGTCGGGACTCCAGCCTAGACCGGCTTTGGCCCGGCTGGAAAGGTCAGCGGCCCAGCGCCGCCCGCTGCAGGGCGAACAGTTCGGCGCAGCCGCCTTCGGCCAGCTGGAACAGGCGCTCGAACTCGGGACGGCTGAAGCCGCGCTTCTCGCCCGTGGCCTGGATCTCGACGATGGTCCCGGCGCCGGTGAGCACGAAGTTGCTGTCGGCCTCGGCGGTGGAGTCCTCCTCGTAGTCGAGGTCGAGCACCGGCTCGTCTGCGCAGACGCCGCAGGAGACGGCGGCGACCTGGTCGAGGATGGGGTCGGCCTTCAGCACGCCCTCGGCGCGCAGGTAATCGAGCGCCGAGGCCATGGCCACCCAGGCCCCGGTGACGGCGGCGGTGCGGGTGCCGCCGTCGGCCTGGATGACGTCGCAGTCCAGCACCACCTGCCGCTCGCCCAGCGCCTTCAGATCGACGACGGCGCGCAGCGAGCGCCCGATCAGGCGCTGGATCTCCTGGGTCCGGCCGGACTGCTTGCCGGTCGCGGCCTCGCGCCGGCCGCGGGTGTGGGTGGCGCGGGGCAGCATGCCGTACTCGGCCGTGACCCAGCCCGAGCCCTTGTTGCGCATCCAGCCCGGCACGTTCTCCTCGACCGTGGCGGTGACCAGCACCTTCGTGTGGCCGAAGGAGACAAGGCAGGAGCCCTCGGCGTAGCGGTTGACGCCGGTCTCGAGCGTCACCGGACGGAGCTGGTCGGGGCGGCGTTCGGACGGGCGCATGGGAACTCCTTGAAGCGATGGCGGGGGTGCTTATCCTGAAACCGTGAGCCTGTATGCCCCTGCATCGAACAACGGGATCCCCCGCCCTCGCCGGGCGAGGCGATCCCGCGTGGCGGGGGCGCCCCGGCCTGTGCAGGAGGCGCGCTCATGATCACCTTCTCCGGCTCGTCGCTCGGGGGGCCCGGCGCCAGCCTTCCGGCCCTGGACGAGCGCGCTCGCGACATCTTCCGGCGCATCGTCGAGACCTATCTGCAGACCGGCGACCCGGTCGGCTCCCGCACCCTGTCGCTGACCGGGGTGTCGCTGTCGCCCGCCTCGATCCGCAACACCATGCAGGACCTGACCCTGGCCGGCCTGCTGGCCTCGCCGCACACCTCGGCGGGGCGGATCCCGACCCACGCCGGCCTGCGCCTGTTCGTCGACGGCCTGCTGGAGATCGGCGACATCAGCCGCGAGGAACGGCGGGAGATCGACGCCCGCCTGGTCGGACGCGGCCGCAGTTTCGAGGAGGCGCTGGACGAGGCCTCGACCCTGCTGTCGGGGCTGGCGGGCGGGGCCAGCATCGTGGCCAGTCCGGTGCGCGACGCCGGGGTCAAGCATGTGGAATTCGTCGCCCTCGGCCACGACCAGGCGCTGGCGGTGCTGGTCGCCGACGACGGCACGGTCGAGAACCGGCTGATGCCGCTCAAGGCCGGGGTGACGCCGGCGACGCTGCAGGAGGCGTCCAACTTCCTGAACGCCCGGCTGAAGGGGCGGCCGCTGCACGAGGCGCGCAGCGAGATGCGCGTGGAGCTGGACGCCGCCCGGCGCGAGCTGGACGCGACCGCCGCGCGGCTGGTCGAGGACGGGCTGGCGGCCTGGTCCGGCGGGGCCGAGCGCGAGCGGGCGCTGATCGTGCGCGGCCGGGCCAATCTGCTGCAGGACCGGGAGGCGGTCGAGGATCTCGAGCGGGTGCGCGTGCTGTTCGACGACCTCGAGCAGAAGGAGCAGCTGATCGGCCTGCTGGACGGCGTCTCCAGCGCCCAGGGCGTGCGCATCTTCATCGGGGCCGAGACGCGACTGTTTTCGCTTTCGGGTTCCGCCGTGATCGCGGCGCCCTATATGACGGGCCGGCAGCGGGTGCTGGGCGCCATCGGCGTGATCGGCCCCGCGCGACTGAACTATGCCCGAGTGATCCCGTTGGTGGACTACACCGCCCGGGTGCTGGGCCGGATGCTGGACGGACAAGACACGTGAACGACACCCCTGAGACTCCGGACGCGACCGAGCTGGACGCCGACATCGGCGAGGCCGAGACCAACGCCGAGGCCGGGCTGGACGCCACCCCGGGCGACGACCTCGGCCCGATCGACGCCCTGGTCGCCGAACGCGACCAGTGGAAGGACCGCGCCCTGCGCGCGATCGCCGACGCCGAGAACACCAAACGGCGCGCGGAGCAGCAGAACAACGACGCCCGCGCCTACGCCATCCAGAAGTTCGCCCGCGACCTGCTGGGCGTGGCCGACAACCTCGAGCGCGCCCTGCAGGCGGCGCCGAAGGACGCCGGCGACGCCGCGGCCGGGCTGGTGACCGGGCTGGAGCTGACCCAGAAGGCCCTGCTGCAGGCGTTCGAGGCGAACAACCTGAAGCGGGTGGCGCCGGAGCCGGGCGAGGCCTTCGACCCGCACCTGCACCAGGCCATGATGGAGCAGCCCTCGGACACGGTGGAGGGCGGCAAGGTGATCCAGACGCTGCAGCCCGGCTACGCCCTGTTCGGGCGGACGGTGCGCGCCGCCATGGTGGTGGTGGCGGCGAAGGGGTCCGGCGCGCGGCCGAACCCTGCCGACCAGGCCGCCGGGGCCGCCGCCTACGCCGCGGCCGCCGACAAGGGCTGACGGCTCAGCCCTTCAGCCGGGCGTCGAGGAAGGCCACGAGCCGGCGCCAGCCGTCGGCCGCCGCGTCGGGCGTGTAGCTGGCCCGGTAGTCGGCGTGGAAGCCGTGCGGGGCGTCCGGATAGACGACGATCTCGCTGGCCGTCTGCCCGGCCCGGGCCAAGGCGCTGCGCATGACTTCGACGCTGGCCAGCGGGATGCCGCGGTCGGCCTCCCCGTAGAGGCCGAGCACCGGGCATTTGAGATCGTCCGCCAGGTCGACCGGCCAGGGTTGGCCGGCGGCCGCCTGTTCCGCCGTGGCCTCCGCGGCGGGGGCGAGGCGGCCGTACCAGGCCACGCCGGCGTCGAGCGTCGCGAAGCGGGCGCAGGCCTGCCACACCACCTTCCCGCCCCAGCAGAAGCCGGTGATGGCCGCGCGTTCGCTGTTCGCCCACAGCTGCTGGCTGGCCCAGTCGAGGGTGGCCGCGACGTCGCCCATGACCTGCTCGTAGCCGGCGGCGGCGACGATCTGCTGGATGCGCTGCATGTCGGACAGGGGCGCCGGATCCTCGACGCGGACGAAGAAGGCGGGCGCGATGGCCGCATAGCCCCCCCTGGCCAGCCGCCGGCAGACGTCGCGGATGTATTCGTGGACGCCGAAGATCTCCGAGGCGACGACGACCACGGGGAACGGGCCGTCGCCCTCGGGCCGGGCCACGAAGGCCGGGAGCTGGAAGCCGTCGGGCGCGGGGAAGGTCACGTCCGCCGTGACGAGGCCGGCGGCGTCGGTGGTCACCGGCGCGGCCTGGGCGGCGAGGGCGGCCGGCGCATAGCCGGCGAAGAACAGGCCGCCCAGCGTTCCTGTCGCGAGCGCGCGGCGGCTGAGGCGGACGTCGTCGGGGTGCGGGCCTTCGGGGCGGATCAGGGAGGTCATCGGCGGCTCCGTGGCGGCGAAAGCGGGACAGTGGCCGCGGCGTCCGCAGCCGTCGAGTCACGATTGGCGTGAGGTTCCGGCCGCCCGGCGCAGGGTCAGGTTGATGCGGCCGCCGCCGGGCACGAGGCTCGAGGAGCCGGGCAGCAGACGATCGATCCCGTGCCGCGCCAGCCGCGCGGGTCCGGTGAGGGCGCAGACGTCGCCGGAGGCGAGGCGCAGGCTGCGGGTCGGCCCGCCCGCCGCCGCGCCGATGCGGAAGACCGCGCTGTCGCCGAGGGAGACCGACAGCACCGGCGCGTCGAGGTCGGCCTCGTCCCGGTCCTGGTGCAGGCCCATGCGGGCCGCGCCGCGGTAGAGGTTGACGAGGCAGGCGTCGGGCGGCTCCGGCGCGTCCAGCAGAACATCCCACAGCTCGAGCAGCGGACGCGGGATCGGCGGCCAGGCCGCGCCGGTGACCGGATGGGCGGGCTGGTAGCGGTAGCCGGCCCGGTCCGAGACCCAGCCGAGCGGACCGAGGTTGGTCATCTCCACGGAGAAGGGGCGGCCGCCGGGCGTGACCGGCCGGTAGAAGGGCGCGTGCGCCGCGGCCGCCAGCACCGCCTCCAGCAGGGCGGCCTGCGCGTCCGGGGACAGCGCCTGCGGCCACCAGCGGAAGCCCGGCAGGCCGGTGTCGATCTCGCGGGGCGGCGGCATGAAACGCAGTTAGGCGCCGGGCAGGAGAATTTTAAGCGGCCGGCGCCAGTCTGGGGGCATGGATCGTCGCGCCCTTCTCGGACTCGCCGCCGTCGCCGCCGCGACGGCCTCCCCCGCCATGGCCGGCGGCGGGGGCGGGGGAAGCGCCCAGCCCAGCTACATGCGGCTGCCGACGGTCACCGCCAATGCGCCGCGGCCGGGCGGACGGCGCGGCGTGATGACCGTGGAGACCGGCGTCGACGCGCCCGACGCCGCCCTGCGCACCCGGGTCGCCCAGTCGGCGCCGCGCCTGCGCGCCGCCTATGCGGCGGTGGTCCAGCAGGCCGCCACCGGCCTGCTGCCCGGCCATCCGCCGGACATCGAGCGGCTGGTCGCCGACCTGCAGGCGGCCACCGACCGGACCCTCGGCCGCCGCGGCGCCCGGCTGCTGATCGGCACCGTGATGGTGGTCTGAGGCGGCCCGCGCCTGCCGGGCTGCCGCCTGGCTCCTCCCTAGTCCTTCGTCGGGTCGGCCTGGGCGGCGTCGCCGTAGGTCAGGGCGAGGAAGACGTCCTCGAGGTCGGGATCCTCGGTGGCGATGTCGGCGATGGTCACGCCCGCCGCCCGCACCGCCGCCAGCACCTGCTCCACCGAGGAGCGGCCCTTCCGGTACGAGACGGCGAAGGCCCCGTTCGGCCGCGGCGTCACCTCGAAGCCCGGCAGCGCCGGCGGCGCCGGCAGCTCGCCCTCCGGCGTCACCACCACGTGGCGGGTGTCGAGCCGGCGCAGCAGCTGCGGCGTGGGTTCGCACGCCACCACCTCGCCCCGGTTCATGATGGCGATGGTGTCGCAGAGCTCCTGCGCCTCCTCGAGGTAGTGGGTGGTCAGGAGGATGGTGACGCCCTCGGCGTTCAGCCGGCGGACGTAGTCCCACAGCTGGCGGCGCAGCTCGACGTCGACCCCGGCGGTGGGCTCGTCGAGGATCAGGATCGGCGGGTTGTGGACCAGCGCCTTGGCCACCATCAGCCGCCGCTTCATGCCGCCCGACAGCGCCCGGACATAGGCGTTGGCCTTGTCGGACAGGCCGAGGGCGGCCAGCAGTTCGTCGGAGCGCCGCTCCTTCGCCGGCACGCCGTAGTAGCCGGCCTGGACCTCCAGCGACTCGCGCGGGGTGAAGAAGACGTCGGCGACGATCTCCTGGGCGACCACGCCGAGCGCCGCCCGGGCGTCGCGCGGCTCGCGGTCGATGTCGCGGCCCCAGATCGCGGCCGTGCCGCCGGTCTTGTTGACCACGCCGGCGAGGATGTTGATCAGCGTCGACTTGCCGGCCCCGTTCGGCCCCAGCAGGCCGAACATCGAGCCGCGCGGAATGACCAGGTCGACGCCGCGCAGGGCCGTCTTGGGCGGCGCCTTCTTCGAGCCGGCGTAGGTCTTCTCCAGCCCGCGAACCTCGATGGCGTTGTCAGGCAGGGCTTGGGTCTCGGTCATTCGTGCGCTTTCGGGTGTTCCGGGCCGCCCGGTTTGACGGTATGGAGCGGCGGCGCATACCTATGTGCCCCCGCCCCGATAGCCAAGTCAGAGCCCGCCGAATGCCCCCGCGCCCGACCACCGAGATCGTCCCGCCGCCGGAAGAGATCGTGGTGACGTCCAAGCGGGTCGCCTGCGACGGCGGCGGCGGCGTGCTCGGCCACCCGCTGGTCTACATGGACATG
>Ga0233425_10006281_pt1 | contig 17781 bp, 10 predicted proteins | sample Watercolumn_Towu_2_FD_181712 | JGI IMG/M metagenome (GOLD analysis project Ga0233425, IMG submission 181712) | Freshwater microbial communities from Lake Towuti, South Sulawesi, Indonesia - Watercolumn_Towuti2014_140_MG | ecosystem: Environmental > Aquatic > Freshwater > Lake | place... | reverse complement strand
CCTGGCCGGCGGCCGTCCACGCGGGACGCTTTACGCGGTGAGCCACTTTCTTCAGCGCGAGTGCGGGGTGCGCTGGTGGACCCCGTGGGCAAGCCGCATCCCGCGCCGACCGACGCTCAAGGTCGGGGAGACCGCGCTGAGACACCGGCCGACGTTTGAGTTGCGCGATCCGTTCTGGTTTCCGGCCTTTGAGGCGCGTTGGGCGGTGCGCAATTTCTCCAACAGCCAGTCGGCGAAGATCCCCGAGGAGTGGGGCGGCTGCATCCGATACCAGGGATTCGTGCACACCTTCTTTCCGTTGGTGCCGCCCAAGGAACATTTTGCGACGCATCCCGAGTGGTTCAGCGAAATCAAGGGGCAGCGGACGCATGAGCGCGCCCAACTCTGCCTCACGAATCCAGAGCTGCGCGATTTCGTGGTCGGACGGGTCAGGCAACGCCTGCGCGAAATGCCCACGGCGAGCATCATCTCGGTGTCGCAAAACGACTGGTATGGCTTCTGCGAATGCGCCCGGTGCCAGGCGCTCGATGCGGCGGAGGAGAGCCACGCCGGCACCCTGCTCGATTTCGTCAACCACGTGGCGGCAGGGATCGAAGCCGAATTTCCCCAGGTGGCGGTCGACACCCTGGCCTACCAATACACCCGCCAGCCGCCCCGCACCATCCGTCCGCGGCCCAACGTTATCGTGCGGCTCTGCTCAATCGAGTGTAACTTCCGCGAACCGCTCGCGGCTCCGGTCAACGCCAAGTTCGCCGAGGACATCGCGGGCTGGGAGAAGATCTGCGACCGCCTCTACATCTGGGACTATACCACCAACTTTGCCCATTACCTGCAGCCGCACCCGAACTGGTTCACGCTGGGGGCGAACGTGCGTTTCTTCGCCGCGCATCGCGTCAAGGGCTTGTTCGAGCAAGGCGCCTATCAGGGCTTCGGCGCGGAGTTCGCCGAGTTACGGGCCTGGGTGCTGGCCCAACTGCTCTGGGATCCCGCGCTCGACGACCGCCAGCTGATCGCCGAATTTCTCGACGGCTATTATGGCGCCGCCGCCGGCCCGATCCGGCGTTACCTTGAGCATCTGCACGGCGCCTCGGCCGGCTGGAAGCTGACCTGCACTTCCAAAACCGACACGCCTTTTCTGCGCTTCCAACCGCTGCGCGCCGCGGAGGCGTTATGGCGCGAAGCCGAGGCGGCGGTCGCGGGCCAGCCCGATCTCCTGCGTCGCGTGCAACGGGGCCGCGTATGGCTCGGTTATGTCTGGCTTTCGCGGTGGGACCAGTTGCGGCAACAATGCCAGGAGGCGGGAGAAACCTGGCCGCTGGCAGACTCGCGGGCGGCGTTCGCGGCCGAATGGCTGCGCCGGGCCCAGGGCGATCCCGCGGAGTCCTGGACCAAGGTGGCGATGCTCAACGAAGGCCGGCTGACTCCGGAGAAGTTCGTCGAACGCTTCGTCAAGTGAGGATGGCCGGCTGCACCGGCGCGCTTGAATTTCGCGAGCGCTCGCGGAATTCACCGCGTGTAATGCACCGTGTTGCCGCGGATGATCAGGCGGGCGAACGTCCAGTAGCTCCTGCCGTCGATTGAAAAGAAACTGGATCTTCAGGGGGTTGGGCCGGGAGGGGTTTGACGGTGAGGGCGTCGAGTTCGTCGTGGCGGAGCTTGGCGAGCGTGCAAGGGGGCCTCTCGATACGGCAATTCTCGCTCTTGAGTCGTGGGCGCTCCCCAACGATCCGAAGAACGACGCGCTGTAGTTTTGAGCAATGTCGCGTTCCCAAGACGCTATGCCACTACACCCATCTCCTGGAGGAACGATTTGGGCGTGCGCACCTTTACACCGTAAACGACGGTCCCGAGAATGTGGGCAAAGTCTGTCGTATCAGATGTCACGAGATAGGCAGAGTCGCTGCCAATAGCGGACAAGATGACCGGTCGGTCTTTTGTGGCGTCGAAGACAATTGGACGGTCGATGACATAAACCGAACCGACTACCTCCAATCGATTGCGAACTTTGCGGTTCCAGTCCACTGCCCCCGCAGGGTGCTTGCGTACGTTTTTCTCGACTTCACTGATGCAATAGTCGGCGGTGATCAGTCTCCAATCGGCTTTGGGCGCATATTCGATGAGTAGTCGCGAAAGGCCTTTTGCCGACCAACAAGCGGCAAGAATGGTCGAGGTATCCAGGAAGACGGTCACCGCTTCAAAACCTTCACGCTTGCCGCATCCGCCTCGTCATCCCGAACCCACTTTCTGATCGTACTGGCAGGGATGTCGCGCACAGGTACAGTCACGGCTGGGTGCAAGAAAATCCCGTCCGGGCGCTCCTCCACCAGGAGCACCGAATGGTTCTTCCGATCGAGTTTCAACCGACGTCGCAGGCCGATCGGCAGAGTGATCGTTCCACGGGGAGAAATTTGAATAGCGGTGGGCATGCAGAAAAGCTGCGTTGCAGAAATGCGGAAGTCAACGCAAGGGCGGCACGGTGGTCCAGACCAACTCAGGAGCGAAATCACTCAGAGTAACCGGGACGGGTTACGGCGCCGGCGAAAATCGCGCCAGCGGCAGCAGCCTGACCGGCCCGAGCAATCCGGAGTCCTCGATCGGCCATTGGGCAGGCAGGAATTCTTTGTAAAGTACGTTGACGATGTTGGCATCCTTCATCACTCGCCAGTCCACCTGGCGGAGGTCCAAGTCGCGAATGCGGTTGGCCGTCAGGTTGGTCACTTCGATCTCCAGAGTGTTCACCCCAGCCTTCAGGTGCGCACCGACCCGCGTGCGGAACGGAATCGCAATCAACGCAGTGATCTCCTGCCCATTGAGCCGCACGCGCGCACTCTCGCGCACGTCGCCCAGATCGAGCAGCCAGTCGTCGGCGCGCTCTCGCGGCGCGGTGAATCGCAGTGTGTAGCGCCCCGTGCCCGCAAAAGCCCGCGTCTTTGCATCGGGTGCGTTCGTCCAGGAGGCCAGTTGTGAGGTCTTGTACGCGGCCGGGAGCGCTGGGCCGCCGTCGATGAACTCAACCGACCATTCCCCACCCAAAATCACCGGCTGGCCAGTCGGCTTGAAATACGTCCATGCCGCCGGCGGTGACGTTCCAGCGTCGGCGCGCAGCACCATCGTCTCGCCAGCTTCCAACTGCAGGTAGACCTGGGCGCCGCCGGCCGTGCTGCGCCGTGCCAGTTGCCCCGCATGGGCGGTCATCGGATCATAGAGCGTCGCGGCGGTGAACGGCACGCCAAGTCCGAACCATCCCTCCACCGCATTCGCGGTATGGTTGGCGATGAAGTACCAGTGCGCTTCGCCCACCTTGCGCCGGATGCAGCGCAAGCCCGCATCACTCATCGCTTCGCGCGGGGTGCCGGCCTTCGCCAGGCCCGTCGGCGCATCGTCAGCGACTATGGCCCCGAAGTGCTGCAGGCGTTCGCGGGCGGCGGCGAATGCGGCGCGCCGCTTTTCCAGCTCCGCCAGCCCCGGCACGTCTTTCGGCAAGTCCCGCTCAAAGACGATGGTCACCCCTTGATTGGCCAAATCAGCGAGGCGCTGGAGCGTCGTCTCGGGCATGTAAGTGCAGGCAGGGACGAGGAGCGTGCGATAAGTGCCGCCGGGTGCTTCGAGCCGGCCGTTTGCGACCTTGAGGCCCGCGATCATCCGATCCGAGATGAAATCGAAAGCGTAGCCTTGTGCGAGCAGGAGGTTGGCGACCTCGCCGATCCGCTGCCTGGCCATCCAGTCGTGGCGATGGACCGTCATCGGCATCGTGGTGCCTTCGGCGTTCATCCACAGGTCGTAAATCGGCCAGTACAGCAGCACGTCGTTCGCCGGCTGACCGGCCTGGAGGACCGACTGGCAGCGGCCAACATAGGCGGTCAAGGAGGGCACATCGCGCCAGATGGAATTGCGCCAATTCATCTGCGTGGAGGCATAGAAGAACCAGCCGGGCCAGGGTGCGTCCTTGGGCGAGTAGCAGGAGCCGTGGAAGAGCATCTGGTTCACCCCCGCGAGGAAGAACAGATCCAGCTCGAGTTTGATGTGCGCCAGACTCTCGTGCCAGTGCTCCCGCAGCCACGTGCAGCTTTCCGAAGACACGAGTTGCCGACCGGGCGCGTGGGCGACATGGGCGGCGGAGGACGCCAGCATGCAAATGCGCGGATCGGAGTCGCCCTGGCGTACCATGGCGGGATCGCGCCGAAAGCCGGGGATGGGAAACTCGGGGGCGCCGAACATCTCGGTCTCGGGGATGTCGCTGGCCGCATAGACATCGAGCAGGTTCGACGGGGAGCCATGCGCCTGATCCCGCGTGAGCATGCCGCGGCGGCGGGCCCAGTCGGCCCACAACTCGATCGACTCCCGATGCAATTCGGCCATGACCTCGCGATAGTCGCACTTCACGCGCGCGAGAACGTCGGCGTCGGCGGGCGGTTTCTCGCCAAAAAACGCCGGCAGGTGCGGACGCAGGTCATAGCCGCGCCGCGTCTTGAACTGATCGAGCAAGTCCGGGGTCCAGTTGCTCTGGTACTCGAACGAGTCGTGGTATTGGGCGCGGGGCAGCGCGGTCTTCGATGCAGCGAAGGCCTGGTCGAACCGCTCGAGATAGAACGCCATGGCCCGCGGCGAAAATGGATTCAGCATCGGGCCTTCGCCGCCGGGTCCGGCGCGTTTTACCTTCATGGCGGGAACCAGCGTCACCGCATCCGCCTTGGCGTCGTAGCGCGCCTTGGCGTCGATGGCATCGGGAGGGAGATTGGGCCCCCCGAAGCACCAGCCGGTGCCCGTTGTCATGTCGACAAACAGCCCGAGCGATTGCGCTTTGCGGACGGTGTAGTCGAGCATCTCCATCCATTGGGGCGAGAGATAGGTGAGATACTTGGACTCGGCGCCGCGCGCGCCGTAGATCGGAACGAGGTGCACGAAGCCAAAGCCCGCCTCCCGCAGGCGCTCCAGGTTCCAGTCGATATCGGTTTTCGTGAAAGCGCTGCCGGGGCACCACCAGTAGGTCCCCGGGCGTTGGGCTGCGCCGATGGCAAAGGGCCAGGCGGGCGCCGTTTGCCCTGGCACGGCGGCGGCGCCGAGCAGGCTCGCGCCCGCACCAAGCAACCCGAGGCACAGCGGCCGAAGCCATGGACGAAGGAACTTCACGGTGAGTCGGCCACCCGGTTAGAACGCGAACGAATTCGTCACGCTCCAGTTGCGCTCCGGCGGGATGCGGAACGTGCCGTACGAGCCATCCGCATTGGCGGCGATCGGAATCAGGGTGTCCTTGGCCGTCAGATTGCGGACATTGAGGCCGATGTTCCACTCCACCTGGCCACCGAGGATCTTGAACCGGCGCTTGTAGCCGAGACTGAGATCGACCTGCGTGTCGCTGGGCCCGTAGAGCGGATGCGGAATATCGGGCACATACTGGGTGTTCGGCGTGGGGCTGATGTTCGGGTAGCCGACCCCCACCTTGTCCTGCCAGCGGACGGCGCCGCCGACGCTCACGTTGCGGAGCAGGCCGCGCCGGAATTCGTAGCGCGTGACGAAATTGGCGCGCCACTTCCGGATTTCGGCGGTGGCCACGCCGGACTGCGCCGCGGAGGTGCGGATGAACGTCACGTGCTCGCCATCGTACTGGGCGAGGAACGTGCCGAGCGCGGCACCACCCACGGGATTGCGCTGGCCGGTGATCAGGGCGCCGCCGTCCTTGGCCCGCACATTGGCCACCCACTCATTGGCAAACGCCAGCTCCTGGCGCGCGACATCGGCCTTCACCGCCTCGTTCTTGGACACGCTGAGCGAGATGCGCCAGTTCGGCAGCGGATTCACGATCGCCTCATATTCCATGCCTTTGGACTTCGTATCGCTGGTCGAGACCAGTCCCGTGATCGACTCCGGCACCCACTGCAGGCTGGCGCCGCTGCCGGCAAACCGCGGCGTGAAGTTGTATTCGTTGCCGATCCGGAGGCGCTGCGGAATGGTGTCGTAAAGCGCCCGCGCGACCTGCTCAAAGCTGGTGTAGGGGCTGCTGCCGCTGGCGGTGACATAGCCGTAATCGGCAGGGCGTAGCCCAGCCAGGTTGGCCTGGACCATGGCATTAATGGTCGTGCTGATGTAGGCGTAGGCGTTGCGCACTCCGCCCACCGCATCGTCCTTGATCTTGGTCTCGAAGCGGTTGACCCGCAGCGAGAACTTCCCGTGGAAGGCGCTGAACGATACGCCCCGCTCGCTGGTCTCCGATGACGGCGAGCCGAGATCCTCATTCCAGATGTTGCGCCGCTGACCGCCGGGCGTGAAGTTGCCCGACTCGTTCCAGAAGACCCGAACCTCGGTTTCGCCCGGCAGCCGGAAGGGCAGGCGACCGACGACACTCTTGGTCCAGCTGCGCTTGCCCTGGTTGACGGACGGTTGGAACCTCAGCGCCGATTCATCGAGGTTGCCGTTGGCGAGCCGGGGCGGCGTCAGCGTGGAGGCACCCTCATCCCGGTCCTCGCGCCAGCCGACCACGGTGGTGAGGTGGTTTTTGAGCCAGTGGCTTTGGAGCGCGAGGGCGGACGAGTTCAGCTCTTCGCGCTGGTCGACCACCCGGTTCAGGACGCGGACGGGTTTGGCGGAACCGGTCACAAAATTCCGGGTGACGGTGTCGAAGATCCGCACGGTGTACGACTGACCATACTGCGGGCGCTGCGCGCTGATCGGCTGCAAACGCACGTCCGAGACGCTGTTCACGTTCGCGAGCGAGGGTCCGAGGTAGAACCAGCCGTTGACCTGGGCGCCGAAAAGTCCGGGCGCGCTGCCCGCGTTGTTGGCAAAGGGGCTGAGCGGGCCATTCGGGTCCCAGGTGCTGGCGTAGGTGCGGTTGAAACGCTCGATGTTGGTCTTGAAGAGGAGGCCGGAAAGCGTGTGGCGGCCCAGGGATTTGGCCCACCGGGAATCGCCCTTGGCAAAATCGTGATTGAAGAACGCCGTCAGCTGATACGACTCGCGATTGGTGCGGTTCATCTGATCGCGGAACACATCCGGCGTGGAGATGAAGGGCCGGCCGAAGTTGGGATTGGGGATGCCGTTCGGGTACTCCGGGGAGCGGATGCTCAGGACGGAATTGACGTCGACGAAGATGCCTTCATCGTCCCCGGAACCCGGGATCGGGAAATCGCGCCGCCGGGTGAAGGTCTGGCGATTGTAGGCGGCCTCAAAGCCCGCCTTGCCGTCGAGCAGCAGCTGCTCGTAGCGGAAATCGCTTGCATGGAAAGTCTGGGAGCGATGGTCGAAAACGCCGGTGAGCAGGTTGTCGTAGTAGTTGAAGATCCGCGGGTCGGTGAGCTTGGTGCGCAGGAACCCAGGCCGGCCGTTGATGCGGGCCGGATCGCCCGTGCCGCGCAACGCGCCACCGGGTCCACCCGCGGCCGCCGCCGGAATCGTTCCCTGGAAGCCCTGGATGCCTGAAAGGGTGGAACCGGTCAGGCCGATGCCGGCTTCGCCGGAAGCCGGATTCGAATAGATCAACGCCCACTGGGAGTAGAGCGGGAAGCCCTGGTAGATACCCGTCTGGGCGGCGGTGCCGGTGATCGGCGTGCCGGCCGAATTCTGGAGCTGTTGCAGGGCGCCATTCCACTGCCACTTCGGGTTGATCGAGTTGAACCAGTTGGGAACGGTGAAGGTCGGGGTGAGCGGATCGGGCGGCACGCCATCGACGTTGCCGGTCTCCACATTCGCGCGGAAAGTGCCGCGGCCGAAGAAGGAGCCGCGGGCCGGATCGAGGAAACGATACTGCAGCGCGGCATAGAGGCGCCGATCCAGTTCATACGCGGGCTGCTGGCGGTACCCCTTGTCGTCGTTCAGCAGATCGAGGCGGATCGCGAGGCGGCCCGGGATGACGACCTTGTTGAGGTGCACCTCTTCGCGGTGCGAGTTGTAGGAGCTGAAACGGGAGACGAAGCGGGCGTTGTCCTTGAAAGTCGCCTTCCGCATCGTCGAGTCGATGATGCCGCCGGCGTTGCCCACACCCGCCAGCACCGCGTTGGGGCCGCGGCTGACCGTAATCGTTTCAAAGTTAAAGCCGTCGCCGGGAAGGTCCGTCGCGAAGAAGTCGCGCGTGCGGGTGGCCTGGGCAAGCGCGCGCACGCGGTTGACGCTCGACGGGTCATCGCGGACCTCGGCGGCATTCTCGCCCGTGACGCCGGAGAAGTTGCCGTTCTGGCCCCCGCCCTCCGTCGAGGCGGTGTAGGTCAGGATGTCCTGCAGTTTGGTCACCGCAATGTCCTCGAGGAACTCCTGGGTGTACACCGAGACCGCGGCGCCGACGTCCTTGATGTCGGTGTTGAGGCGGGTGCCGGCGAGCGTGCTCGTGGCTCGATAGCCAACGTCCAAGGTGGTGTTGACCACGAACGGGCTCATCTCGATCGGAGCCTCCTTTTTTACTTCGTCTGGCAGCGCCGGAACCGTCTGTCCGTAACTTTGCACCGAACTCAGGCAACCCAGCGCGAACGCTAGCGTGCCAACCGACGTGGGAGCGGTGCATCGCGCGACAAAGCGGGCACGGTCGCCAAGTGCGCGGGCTTTGGCGATCAGTTGGGGAGGGAGGTTGGACATGGTAAGAGAGAGGGGAGGTAACTGAACTGCGACTCAACTTCGGCCAGCTTGCGGGCGGGTGATGGCGGTGCGGGCGATTTGACGGGAATTGGAAGGAAACTGGATCTTCAGGGGGTTGGATCGGGAGGGGGTTTTCGTGTGGCTGAGATTCCCATGGAATGGATCGAAGACGGACAGGGAGTCGTGAGTTCATGGCTGACCGAACGAATGCCCGAAAGCGACTTCCGCGACCTGGTTATCGATGGCGTTCTGGCCGGCGTGGGCGGGGTCGTCGTCTTCCTGCCGCAAATCCTGATCCTGTTCTGTTTCATCGGCGTGCTGGAGGACAGCGGTTACATGGCGCGGGCGGCGTTCATCATGGATCGCGTGATGAGCCGCGTGGGACTGCACGGCAAGTCGTTTGTGCCCATGCTGAGTTCATTCGCCTGCGCCATCCCCGGCATCATGGCGACGCGAACGATTGACAGCGCCAAGGACCGGCTGGTCACCATTTTGGTAACGCCTCTGATCAGTTGCCCGGCGCGCCTGCCGGTCTATACGTTGATGATTGCCGTGCTCTTGCCGCCCGGCTTCGGGGCATGGCAGAAGGCTGGAGTCATGCTCGCGATGTATGCGTTGAGCATTGGGACTGCCTTTGGAATGGCGTGGTTGTTTCGCAGGACGCTATTCAAGGGAGAACGCTCGGTGCTATTATTGGAGATGCCACCCTACCGCCGGCCTTCGTTGCGCGTCACCCTTGCGCGAATGTGGGAACGTGCGGGGAGCTTTCTGCGGCGCGCCGGCACAGTCATTCTGGCAATCTCGGTCATCATCTGGGCGCTCTCAACGTTTCCGAAGCCGTCGCATCCAGGCGCAACGCGCAGCGAGGCCCTGGCGATGAGCGCCGCCGGTCAGCTCGGGCATTTCGTCGAACCGTTGATCCGGCCGCTGGGCTTCGACTGGAAGATTGGCGTGGGCATCCTTAGTTCGTTTGCAGCCCGGGAAGTGTTCGTCGGAACGATGGCAGTGATTTACTCGGTCGAGACTGGCGGGAAGGATGCGCCGGAGTTGCGGGATGCGATGCTGAACGAGAAGGGCGCGGGTGGTTCGTCGGTCTATACGCCGACAGTCTGCGTTGGATTGATGGTGTTCTACGTGCTGGCGATGCAATGCCTGCCCACCCTGGTCGTCGTAAGGCGCGAAACCAACTCGTGGAAATGGCCACTCTTCCAGGTCGGCTACATGTCGGCGCTTGCTTGGGTGGGGGCGTTCTTGATCTTCCAGTTTGGCCGGCTGCTCGGTTGGTCCTGAAAAGCATCATGCCTCCGTGGCTTGATCATCTGCTGGTTGTTGCGGCTGTTTGCGCCGCGGTTGGTTTGCTGGTCCTCCGGAAACTCCGAAGGCGCAGAGGCGAGGATTGCGGCGTTGACTGCAATTGCCTCCGCCGGCAGTGATGCGTCAGGCAGGCTGCGGTCTCAGTGCAGTTAGGGCGCAGCCGCAGCGTTGGGTTGAACGGCGGACGCAGGTTCGATGTGAACCACAACATGCTGGATGGACAGCGCTGACGCTTTCAATCGGTCGCTCACTTCGTGGGCGATTTCGTGACCACGCCGCACCGGCATATCTCCATCCACTTCCACATGAATCTCAACAAGCAAGCCCAGGCCGCTTTTGCGGGCGTGGCATTTTTCAATGCGAGCCACTCCCGGCACAGCCGCCGAGAGCTCGCGGATTTCCTCCTGAACGACGTCGGGCTGGGCCGCATCCATGATTTCGCCCAACGCCGTGCGAGCAATGCGTGAACCGTTGAACAAGATGACAGCGCAGGCCAGCAGTGCCGCCCAGTCGTCCGCGCCCTCATAGCCTTTGCCGCCGATGAGAGCGATCGAGATGCCGATGAACGCCGCGGCCGAGGTGATCGCGTCGGACCGATGATGCCAGGCGTCACCCTTGACGGCGGTGCTGGTAAGCTCGTTCCCCACCCGGAAGACGAAACGGTAGAGGGTCTCCTTGGTCACAATGACGAGAGCCAGCACCAGCAGCGTGAACCAGGCTGGCGCGTGATGAGGCGTGATGATTTCGCGCAGACTCTGGACGGCGATAAGCACGGCGGCGCCGAGCAAGGCCAGTGCGACGATCACTCCAGCAATGGGCTCGGCTTTACCGTGTCCGTAAGGATGGTCATCATCGGCTGGCAGCGAGGAAACTTTGAGTCCGGTCCAGACGACGAGGGAGCTAACGATGTCGGTCGTGGACTCGATGCCGTCCGCGATCAGCGCGTAGGAATTGCCCACGACACCGGTGACGATCTTGATGATCGCCAGCACGACGTTGACGGCCATGCCGATGCCAGCCGCCATCAATCCTGGTTTGACCGAGCGCATAAATTAGACCCGCCAGAGCACATCCGGTGCTGGCGGGCGAAGTGAGTATGGCAGAATCCAACGCGTTTGGTCAATTGACCTCGTGACGGACGCCACTCCTCAAACTTCATTCGCCTTTGCTAACGGAGCAGCCGAATGGCATTGATAATGACCGCCAGCGCCCCCGCTTCGTGGATGACCGCGCCGCCGATGGGGCTGATCCAACCGAAGCCAGCGCCCAGCACCGAAAAGAGGTTTAGGCCCACGCTGAAGGCGATGTTCTGCTTGATAACGCGCAGCGTGCGCCGACTCAACTCAACCACCTCCGGCATTTTCGTCAAGTCGTCGCTCAGGAACGCGATGTCGGAGGTTTCCAGCGCCACGTCAGTCCCGGCAGCACCCATTGCGACGCCGATGTCCGCAGCCGCCAACGCGGGTGCGTCGTTGATGCCGTCACCCACAAAAGCGACTCGCTGGCCTTGCGCCTGCCACTCGCGCACGCGACGAAGCTTGTCTTCCGGCAACAGACGGGCGTGGACTTCCTCAATGCCGGCTTCGGCGGCAATGGCACGGGCTGCGCGCTCGTTGTCGCCGGTCAACATCGCGAGCCGGAGGTTCTGGCGCTTGAGGCCGGCGACGGCGTCTTTCGCCTCGGGCCGCAAGACATCGCGCAGGGCGAGCAGGCCCACGGCGTGCTCGTTGCAAGCCACGGCGAGCACAGTATGTCCGCCAGCCTCCAACTCAGCAGCGCGGCGCTGCGCTTCGGCGGCCAGCGCAACCGAGCATTGCGCCAACCATTCGGCGCGTCCCACCAGCACGCGCTGGCCATCCACTTGTGCCTCGACACCGCAACCGGCAACGGAGCGAAAGTTGGCGGGTTGGAGCAAGTCAATGCCCCGTTCTTCGGCGCCGCGACGAATGGCGACGCCCAAGGGATGTTCGCTGAACCGTTCGGCGCTGGCCGCCAGACGCAAGAAGCCTTCAGGGGCTTGCGAGGCTTGCGAGTCCAGGGCCACGATTTCCTTTAGTTCCGGCCGGCCCACGGTCAAGGTTCCAGTTTTGTCGAAGGCCACGACGTGAATTTGTCCCACCGCCTCCGCAAACTGGCCGCCCTTGACCAGAATGACGCGCCGCGCTGCCTTGCCGATGCTGGCGACGACGGCCGTGGGGGTCGCCAACACTAGCGCACAGGGGCAAAACACGATAAGCACAGTGATGCCGCGCGTGACGTCGCCAGTGAGCGCCCATACTACCGCCGCCGTGGCTAGCGCGGCGGGCACATACCATTGTGCGGCCTTGTCGGCCAGGCGTTGGATAGGTGCCTGGGAGGCTTGCGCTTCCTCGACGAGCCGAAGAATGCGCGCCAGCGTCGTGGCGTCGCCGACCTTCTGCGCCTCGATTTCCAGCACGCCGGACTGGTTGATCGTGCCGGCGAACACGCGTGCGCCACTCCCCTTGTCTTGTGGCACCGACTCGCCGGTGATCGGGCTTTCGTCCACCGCTGATTCGCCCACGACCACCACGCCGTCCACGGCCACGCGCTCGCCGGGCCGGGTGATGACTCGGTCGCCCATGCGCAACTCGGCCACGGGCAGTTCGACTTCGCTCGCGCCACGCCGAACCAACGCGGTTTCCGGGACGTTGGCCAGCAGTCCAGCGAGCGAGTGCCGTGCGCGGGCGACCGTGATTTGTTCAAGCACGCCGCCGCCCAGCAGCATCACCGCCACGACCGCGCCCGCGTGAAACTCGCCGACGAAGAGTGATGTGACGATGGCCAGCGCCACCAGCACCTCAACGCTGATGCGCCGCTCCAACAGGCTCGCGCCGCAGCTTTTGAGGATAGGCAGCCCCGCGACAACGGCGGCCGCCAGATAGCTCCAGCGGCTCCACGCGAAGCCAGCCCATGCCATGCTCCAGCCGGCAACGAGGAAAGTAAGACCGACTAGGGTCGCAAGGGTTTCGGTGGACAGCAGGACTTCGCGGTAGGAATGCCACCACGGATTTCGGGGACAGCAAGCGCCGGTGGGCTCGCGCCCTGCGACTGTCGAAGAGTCAGAACTGGTCCGGGCGTGGGTTGGATGAGAAACGAACGGAGGGTCGATTTGGGGCATAAGAGAACTTGGTTTCGAGCTGGTCTAGCGGAGATACGTTCTCACCGCGTCAATGACCTCCTGCGCGGCCTGAGTTTGTTCCGGTTTTGCTTTTAAGTCCACCACATGGTGCCGAATATGCCCTTCCAGCAGTTCGGCCATGAGGCTGATCATCGCGCCTCGGCAGGCTACGGTAAGGTGCAAAGCCTCGGAACAGCCTGCCTCGTTTTCGAGCAAAGTCTCCAGGGCTTCCACCTGTCCCCGGATGCGGCGGACCCGGAGCAGCAGTTTCTTTTTCTCGTAAGATTGGTAGGAAACTGGATCTTCAGGAGGTTGGGCCGGGAGGAGGTTGCCGAAACTACTTTTTCTTTGCGGCCGCTGGATTCGGATTCGGCAGCCACGCGGGATCCTTGTTCTCCGCATTCCACTGGTCGTAAAGCGCCTTCAGCGCGGCGACTTTTTGCGGCTGCGCGGCGGACAGGTCTTTTTTCTCGCCGGGATCGGCGGAGAGATCGAAGAGCTGCGGCTTCAGCACGGCATAGCGATTGGGTTGTCCGGGCGCGGCGATGGTCGATTCGTCGAAGCCCTGCACGAGCTTCCAGTTTCCCTGACGGATCGCCCACTGCGGGCCGAAACGCCAGCAGAGATGGTCGTGCGGATTGGCGGTGTTGGTACCTTGGAGAAACGGCAGCAGGTTCACGCCATCGAGTTTCCACTCCGCGGAAACTTTTGCCCCCGCCGCCGCGAGCGCGGTCGGCAGAAAATCCAGCGAGATCACAGGTCGGTGATCGACTTTGCCGGCGGGCAGCTTCGCCTTCCATTGCACGAAGAGCGGCACGTGGATGCCACCGTCCCACACGTCGCCTTTCTGGCCGCGGAGAATTCCGTTGTTCGATCCATTCTGGCCCATCTTCGTCATTGGCCCGCCGTTGTCGGAGGTGAAAAAGATCAGCGTGTTGTCTTCCTGGCGAATCTCGCGCAGCGCACCGAGCACGCGGCCGACGGCATCGTCCAAGGCCGAGAGCATCGCGGCGTAGAGTTTCCGCTCCTGGCTTTGGATGGTCGGAAAGCGATCGAGATATTTTTGCGGCGCCTGCGCGGGCACGTGCAGGGCGTTGAACGGAAGATAAAGCAGGAACGGCCCGGCCGCGTGGCGCTTGATGAAGTCGGCCGCGCGTTCGGCGTAGGCATCGGTGGTGTAGAAATTCGGATCGGTCAGCGTCACCGGCTCGCCGGGCTTGCGCGAATCCATGAAGTTCGTCGCGCGGATGAACGGCGTGTTGCCGAGCGTGCCGTAGAATTCATCGTAGCCACGCGCCATCGGCCGGCGTTCGGCGCCGTAGCCGAGATGCCATTTGCCGATGGCTCCGGTCTTGTAGCCCTCGGCCTTGAAACGATCGCCCATGGTTTTTTCCGAGAGCGGCAGGCCGAAGTTCGCGCGCTGCTCCGGCGCGGGCTCGTTGAACTCGTGGCCGAAGCGCGTCTGGTAGCGGCCGGTGTTGAGGCCGGCGCGCGTCGGGCTGCAATACGGACACGACACGTAGGCCTGGGTGAAGCGGATGCCGTTTTTCGCGATCGAGTCGATGTTGGGCGTCGGGATGTCCTTGCCGCCCTGCACGCCGAGGTCGGCGTAACCGAGATCGTCGGCGAGGATGACGATGACGTTGGGTTTGCTGGATTGCGCGAACAGCGCGGGACCCGAAGCGGCAACGATGGCCGCGACGAAACACGTGAATAGGAAGCGCGGAGTTTTCATGGCTGGGGCAGCGGGGCAGTGTCGAACAACACATCCGCCTGGGGAAGGGAAATCGTCACGAGCCTGGCCACGCGCCCGAAGCGGCTCGCATGCTGCGTCGGTGCGTTATTGGTAGGAAACTGGATCTTCAGGGGGTTGGGGCGGGAGGGGTTGAAGCTGGTGCGCGCGAACACGCTGAGCACGCCGCTGATGTACCAGGCCGGCAGCGCGGGCCGCCGGTGCCGCAGCAGGTAGGAAACGTAGTCCGGCGTGAGAGCCACGCGGTCGGCGTCGAATTCGCGCTCGTTGACGATCGCGAAAAGCACCCCGGCATCGCGATCCCAGAGGCGCAGATTCGGAAGAGAAGCATAGCGCGCGGGTGGCGGACGGCGGCGCAGGCGGCCGTCGTCGATCGGCACGAGGGAATCTTCGAGGCGGTCCTGCTCCGCGGCGGTCAGGGCCATCCGCGCGACCACTTCTGGCGAGGTAGGTGGCTGCCGCGCGCTGTCTACGAGCAGCAGCGTGCGGGGCGCGGTGGTGTGGAACTGGTGTGCTGGGGGCAGCAGTTCGGCGAGCAGGGCGTGAAGACGGTGGTGGTTGGCGATGAGCTGGCGGGTGAACCCATCGGGGCAGGTCGACAACACCTCCATGCCGGCGATCTCCGCGTAGCGCCACGGCAGCGGCTGCGCCTTTTCCTCGACGAGGAACGGCGGCAACGCGATCACCCTGGCCTCGGCGGCTCCGGCCGCGCCGGCGCGGAATCCGAGGCCGGCGATGAGCTTGAGCAGCAAGATTGGGGCGGCGCGAAACTGCATGGTTACACGGAGTACCAGGCCGAAGTTGCGGCTGCGTCATCGGGGCGTCGACACCGTTTGATGAGGGGTTCAGGTCGCGATTTGGCGACGCCGCTGGGACGCACTTCGAATCCTCGACCGGGAGAGCGTTGTTCCCCAGAGTCCGCGGTGCATGAATCGTTTCATCGCTTTCCTACTGCTGTTCACCGCCACGGTCCCGCTGGGCGCGGGCGAACCCGGGCCCTCGCTTGAAATCACGTCGCCCAACGGCCGGCTGCGTTTCGCCTTCACCCTGGCGCAGGGTGGCGTGCCGACCTACGCAATTTCCGATCAGGCGGGTCCCCTGGTGTTGCCCTCCAAGCTCGGCCTGATCACCAACCGCCATGGGGGCGGCACAACCGATTGGATCGGCGGCCTCAAGATCACCGGCAGCCACCGCAGCGGGGCGCACCTCACCTGGAAACCGGTCTGGGGCGAACGCGCCGAGATTCCGGATTTCTACAACGAGCTGAAGATCGATCTGCAGCACGCCAGCGGCGACCGGGGCACCCTGCAGCTGCAGGTGCGCGCCTACGACGAGGGCATCGCGTTCCGCTACTTCTTCGTGGAAAGCATGCGGGCGCAAGTGCTCGAGTTCGCCGCCGAGCGCACCGAGTTCAACCTGCCCGCCGGCGCGCAGGCGTTCTGGACGCCGAGCGCGCAGAAATTTTACGAGAAGATGCCGGTGAAAAATTGGAAGAGCGACTGCGAGGTGCCGCTCACGCTCGAACTGCCCGGCCGCGCCTGGCTCTGCCTCGCCGAGGCAGCCCAGACCAACTACCCGCGCATGCGCCTCAAGGCCGTCGCGGAGAATCAGCTCGTGACGGAACTCTACGGCGACGTGGTCGAGACTTCGCCCTGGGGGACGCCCTGGCGCATCGTGATGGTGGCGGCGCGACCCGGTCAGTTGCTCGAACACAATTATCTGATCCTGAACCTGAACCCGCCCAATGAAATCGCGGACACCAAGTGGATTCATCCGGGCAAGGTGATGCGCGAGGTCACCCTCTCGACCGCCGGGGCCAAACGGCTGGTGGATTTCGCCGCGGAGCAGAACATCGAGTACGTGCACTTCGACGCGGGCTGGTATGGCCACGAATACGAGGTCGCCTCGGACGCGACCAAGGTGAGCGTCGATCCCCGCCGCAACCCCAAGGGCGATTTGAATCTGCCGGAGGCAATTCGCTACGCGAAGGAAAAGGGCCGCCGGGTAATCCTCTACGTCAACCACCGCGCGTTGGAGCGGCAGCTCGATGTGATCTTCCCGCTCTATCGCAAGTGGGGCGTCGATGGCGTGAAGTTTGGTTTCGTGCACACGGGCTCGCATCGCTGGGTCGTCTGGGTGCACGAAGCGGTGAAAAAGGCCGCGCAGCATCAGCTCGTGGTCGACATTCACGACAACTACCGCCCGACCGGCTTCAGCCGCACCTACCCGAATTTGCTGCAGCAGGAGGGTATCGCCGGCGACGAGGAGATGCCGACCGCGACCCAGAGCACGATCTATCCCTTCACCCGCTTCATCGCCGGCGCCGCCGATCACACCTACTGCTTCCTCGACAAGCGGCTCAAGAAGACCAAGGCGCATCAACTCGCCCTCGCGGCGATCAACTTCGGGCCCTTGCAGTACCTGAACTGGTACGACCGGCCCGAGTCGCACACCAATCGATCCGAAATCGAATTCTGGAAGGACCTGCCGACCGTCTGGGACGACACCCGCGTGGTCAGCGGCGTGCCGGGCGAGTTTGTCACCGTCGCCCGCCGCAAGGGTGGCGACTGGTGGCTCGGCGCCGTAACGAATGTCGATGCACGCAAACTTGACCTGGCGCTCGATTTCCTACCCCCCGACGCTCCCTTTGCTGCCGACCTCTACGAGGACGCCGGCGACAAGACGATCACGAAGCGCAGCATCGAGGTGACGCGCGAGACGCGGCTGAGCTTCGACCTCCGTGCGAGCGGCGGCGTGGCGATCCATCTGCGGGCGCGGAAGTGATTCCGTAACACGACCCACGCAGGGGACGGGCAAAGTGTGGAGAGTTTCCTGTCTAACATTACTGGGTTAGATCGCACTCCTGTCATCAATTCTCCGTGGGGGCGCGGTGCCCTCACCGCGCGAGGCATCAGCCGCAAATCGAATCGTGCGGGGTGGGGGCACGCCGCCTCCCGCGACGTAATAAAGTAATGCTAACCCGGATGCATCACAAGTTCTTCAGTCAGGCGCA
>Ga0233425_10006280_pt1 | contig 17784 bp, 15 predicted proteins | sample Watercolumn_Towu_2_FD_181712 | JGI IMG/M metagenome (GOLD analysis project Ga0233425, IMG submission 181712) | Freshwater microbial communities from Lake Towuti, South Sulawesi, Indonesia - Watercolumn_Towuti2014_140_MG | ecosystem: Environmental > Aquatic > Freshwater > Lake | place... | reverse complement strand
AAGAAGTTTTGACTCCAGAACCAGAGGCGTCAGTCTCAGAAACACCAGAGCAAACCCAAGAAGAGCAAACCCAAGAAGAAGATGTACAAGAAGAGCAAGTCCAAGAAGAAGATGTAGAGGAAGACAGTAATAAAAAAGAGAAGAAGGGCAACAAAGGTCCATCGGCAGGAGAAATTATCCAAGACGCAGCCGCAAGCCTAATGAGATCAATGTGGGAGTTTACCAGATGGTCAACAGGGTCGCTCTTGGAAGGGGGGGGCAAGCTTATCCCAGAGGTTATTAAACAAATGCCAGCAGCTCTAATGCACGAGATTAATGGCATTGGCAAATCATTCCAAGAAGGATTAGAAACAACAACCCCGGACATAATGCAAAAGTCAGTTGCAGGAGTGTCTGTGCCCCTGCAGCGCATGTGGGATTACTTAAAAAATATGTTTAAGTAATTGAATCAGGCGAATAAAATAACACTTAAAAAACCTTTGGCTATTAACCCGAAGGTTTTTTGATTTAAAGAGTAATTTATTATAAGATTATTTAATGTTTAATTTTATAGCTGGGACGATTCTATTTTTGTTACCGTTTTTGCTGTTAGGCCTTTTTGTTGATAAAAGAAGAGGTTTTGTTTACATTATTTTTTCTATCCTATTTTTTCATGTTGCCCTGGCTTTTTTTACCCAACTTTTTGGGATTTTTTATTATCAGGTGATTTTTTGGGCAACATTATTAGCTGATGTCTTGGCCCTGGCAATTTTATTTAAGTTTAGAAATAAATTTTCTTTCAAATTTTCAAATATAGATTGGGTTGCCGTATTAGTTGTTTTTGTGGCTGTTTTAACCCTTTATCAGGTTCATTACAATTACACGGGAAAGGCAAGTCTTGTAATGGACAAACCCGCGTTGTATCACGAGGTAAAAAACATGCAATATCCTTACCCGTATTTTTCTGACGAATGGTATGCGGTTTCGCTAATAGAGGGGGCAATAAAGTTTCATTCCTTACCCTTCCATAATCTGCTCGACAATGGTTTTTTCTCCAACTTAGAAATGTTTAGCCATTCCTTTCTCGCAGAGTTAACTTTGCTTTTGGATTTTGACCCTTTGACGCAATACACAGTGCTTTCAATAATAATCAACACACTGATTGTTATTTTGGTTTATCTTTTTTTACGTTTGGCTGATATTCCCAAAAAGATATCTGCTATTTTTGCTCTTTTTGTGCTCTATATCACTTGTGGAGCCAATTTGCCCGGAATTCAACATCTGATTCCAGTAACTCTGGGGATTTTATTTTCTTTAATAGGATTTTGTTTTATCCAAATGCGCAAGACAAAAATGGTATTACTGTCTTTTTTTACTGTTTCGCTTTTTTATCCCCTGCTTTCCCCTTTCTACATTCTAAGTGTTTTAATTTATCTGTTTTCCACAGTCAAAAAATTGAAAGAAAATAAATTTAAGATAATAGGGTATTCTGCATTAGCTATTTTTTTAGCAGTTCCGCTTGTTTTGATTTTGTTGTTGATAAGCCCGGCGGCTTGGCTAGTGAATTTGGTTTTCTCAAAATTATATTATTTTTCTTTTACCGGATTTTTTATACCGCAATACAATATTTTTTATATAGTACCCTGGTGCGTATTAGTTTTGGCGCTTGCGGGTTTTCAGGTTGCCTTTAAAAAGACTCCGTGGCTTTTTTGGCCATTGATTATAGGGATATTATATTGGATTTCTTATTTTTTCACCACCTATAGATTTATTATAGAATTTGAGAGGGCAATCTATTTTACTTCAATAATTATCTGTATTACAGCTGCTTTTGGTTTTCAAAAGTTAAAGGATTATTTTATTTCCAATTTTAATAAAAAAGCAAATATTATTTTAAAGTTAGTTGAGTCTGCCGCAATAATAGCCTTTGTTTTGTTTATTCCTTTTTATACCAGTGGGGAAAACTGGAAAGAGTTGGTATCAATAAATCAACAAACCAAAGATATGGTTTATCCAAGGGGACTAGCCAATAATTATTTAACCCCAGACGATTTAAATATATTTAAAGACATCAAGGGCAAAAAATTTTTAAGCATACCCTGGAAGGGGACTGTGATTGGAGTTGCCACAGAAAATTATCCGGCTGCCACAAAAGGGGGGACAATAACTTTGGGTCCGCTTGATCTTACAGATAATTTTATCCAAGGAGATTGCGCCAAAAAGACAGATATGGTAAAAAATTTAAAATTAGATTATGTTTATTTATTACCCTTTGATTGCCCGGGTTTTGAAAAAATAGATCAAAGCAGCGAAGGTTTTGTTTTATATAAAGTTTTATGACTTTTCAAAAAATAAAAAGCGTTTTAGGGTTAAGCTGGCAAATAGCAAAAGCCGGCTTTAAATTAAGAAACGAGGGCAGTTATCTTGGGATTTTTTGGTATTTGTTAAACCCAATTTTAATGTTCACCCTGCTTTTTTTTGTTTTTTTTGACCGCCTGGGAAGCAATATATCTCAATACGCGCTTTATCTTTTAATGGGAGTTATAATGTTTAATTTTTTTCAGTCTTCAACCTTAGATTCCTCAAAAGTAATAAAAGAAAACAATTATTTAATAAAATCAGTAAATTTTCCGCGCGAATCATTGGTTTTTAGCGGAGTAATAAGAAATTTACTTTCTCATTTTTTTGAAGTAGTATTATTTTTTGTTTTGGCTCTGTTTTTTAAAGTTTCTCTAATAGGAATTATCTGGTATTTTTTTATTTTAATATTTTTTGTTTTTTTTGTGGCCGGGTTTTCCCTTATTTTATGCTGTTTGGAATTATTTTTTTATGACATAGATAATATCTGGAATTTTGCTGTAAGGATATTATGGCTGGCCACGCCAATTTTTTACGCCATTGAAGGCCAAACAAGACTTTTTTATGCTAATCTTTTAAATCCTTTATACTATTTTGTTTCTATTAGCCGTGACTTGGTAATTTACAATAAAATGCCAGAACTTTATTTAGTTGTAGGCTCTTTGCTTTTTGGTATTGGATTTTTGCTTGTGGGGCTGTTTGTGTTTAATAAATTAAAAGGCAAATTTGCCGAATTAGTATAATGCAAAGAATAATTATTGAAAATTTATCTAAAAATTTTAGGATTGGGTTTGCAAAAAACCAAAGCGTTTTGGAAAGGTTTTATTCTTTTTTTTCCGGCAAAGAGCCCCAAAAAACAATTTGCGCGCTTGATAATGTTTGCCTCAAAGTTGACTCGGGAGAAATTTTGGGCATTATTGGGAAAAATGGAAGCGGGAAGTCAACTTTATTAAGGGTTATTGCCGGAATTTATAAATATGACGCAGGCAAGCTTGAAACAAGTGGGAAAATTGTTTCTTTAATAAATTTATATATAGGGTTAAGCCTTCGGCTTAATATGAAAGACAATATTTTTTTAACCAGTTCTTTGCTGGGAATGGGGCAAGAAGATATTAAAAAATCATTTGATTCAATTGTTGAGTTTTCTGGATTGAAAGAATTTACAGAAACAAAATTATACCAATTTTCCATGGGCATGCTCCAGCGTTTGGTTTTTTCAATTGCCATACATGCTAATCCGGAAATTTTACTTTTAGACGAGATATTTGAAGTTGGCGATGAGGATTTTAGGCAAAAAAGCGGGAATAAAATAGTGGAGTTAGTCAAAAAAGGCGCCTCTGTTGTTTTGGTAAGCCACGACATGGAAATGATTAAAAGACACTGCAACAGAGTTATCTTAATGGACAAAGGAAAAATAATTATAAACAACGGGTATGCTTGAGCGGCTGTTTTTTTTAATTTTTTATTATTATGGCAAGTTTTTCCCCATATACTCTGCATTTTGAAATATTCTCATTAAGGTATTTTGTTTCTCTTGGTGTAATTATTGGGCTTTTCATAGCTCTATTTTTAACGAAACTTTTTAGAAAATCTAGTGTTTTGATAGTATTCGCCATGCTTTCTATCTCGGGAGGCTGCCAATGCAGATCTTCAATTATATAAAGTCCTCCTGGTTTCAAGAACTCAAATAATACAGCCAGCGAGATTTGTTGATGATGAGATGCGTGGCTCCCATCATCTATGATAATGTCAAACTCGGGTCCAACTTCTTTAGCAAGCTTCAGTAAGTCACCCCTATCTCCCTGATCACCTTGAAATATCTTTGTTCTTTCTTGTTTAAAGAAGGAAAAATCAGCTATATCAAAACCAAAGATATTAGCTTTTAAAAAATAATCATGCCACATCTTCAATGAGGGGCAATCGTCTTGCTTTCTTCCATCTTTTCTGCAAAGACCTATCTCCAATATATTTATTTTTTCATGTCTTATTTTCTGAAAATACTTATCATATATACTTGAGTAATTGTGTCTGTCCATATAACTATCTCCCTTGTCTGATTCATATTTATTAGCAAGCTGAGTTAAACTTAGAGGTTTTCTGGCTAATACTATGCTAATTTTTCCTTTACTGCAGGATAGGATAAGGGAGTCGATAATCTCTTGATTGGGGAATAATTTTTCCAATTCCTTATTTGTTGGCCTATACATCGTATCAATAGGGTCTTCGTGGTATGGAAAATCATATGGAACCGAAACCAGCAAATACCCTCCCGGCTTAACAGCATTGATAATATTCCTAGCAACTTCGTCTCTGTTTGTTACGTGTTCTAAGAGGCTGTTGCAAAGAACCAAGTCAAATGATTGTTTTATTTTATCTTTTGTGATATCTAATACAAGGTCTACGCCCTCATCTTTTTTTGAGTCAGCGTGGATAATTTTGAATCCTCTTTTAATCAGGGGAGAAAATACATTCTTTTCTATAAAGGGCTGTTGTAATTTACGATATTTAAGAGTTCCAGAACCCAAATCAAGAACCGTAGGCCATTGGTTAGAGCTATGTTTATTTAATATTCTCTGATACCATGCAGTTTCTCCTTTAAATCTGATTTTTCTTAACGCCTTTTTTATCCAAATGGATTCTTCTTTGAACATGTTATTCCGTATTTTTAATAATTTTTGCAATCAAATTTATTTTCTAAGGCCTCCAGCCCTTCCAGGTCGTTTTATTCAAGTAATAATACCACAAATCCCTATATGGGTGCTTATTGTTTTCCTGCCAGGGTTTATTTGCCGTGTTAAAGTGTATTATATTTGGGTTGTATATGAATTTTTTATATTCAGGATACTTTAAAAGATTTTCGGTCATAAAAGATTGGGCGCAAACATTCCATTTTTTTTCTAGTTCCCCCCATTTGTCAGAACACACGGCATTTAGACCGTCTTGGTCGTGCCACAAAACATATTCCCTATATTTTATTAGATAATCTTCAACCTTTTTAGCAACTTTTTCTTCTTTCCATTTTTCCAAGTTGATTACTAGAACACCCGCATTGAAAAATTTGTTTTTAGGGTCAAGGCCAAGAATTTTATAGCTAATAAGCCCGCGTTCAGACGAAAGATAATTGGAATGCCTGCACTGCTCTTGAACGGCCAGCAAATAATTATTTCCTAAAGGTATGTCCCATAAAAGGCCTATATCTTTAAGCACTATGGTGTCGGAGTCAAGATATATGATTTTTTTCATGCTTTCTGGCAGGATTTTATCAGCCAACAATCTGGCATAAGTAATGCCATTTATATGGCCGGATATTTTGAATTTCTTGAAGAAAGCAGGCGAAATTTCAAGGAATTTTATGCTTATAAAATCAGACTCAATCGAAGATAACAGCTTTTGCTTTGATTCATTTCTAATCCCCCCATCAAGAATGTATATGTCAATGCTTTTATGCTTTTTTGAATTATATTCTATAGATTTTATAAGAGTAGCTAATGGTATTATAAAATTTTCATCAGCTGCGGTCAAAACATTTATCGCTTTGTCGGATTGGCCATCATTTATGGGTTGGTGCATAATTCTCTTTATCGTATATTTCGCTCTAAAATAAACCAAAGGTGAAATTGATTCATGAAATGCTCTTTTAAGCGCGTTAAAGATGTTTTTCATTTTTTCTATTTAATAAACCTGTAAGATTTATGAGTAATGGCGCTCTGCCTTAGTCGGGAATTGTCTTGCATGTGCTGGACATAAGAATTATTGGTTGCGAACAATTCGTAATTTTCAATTCCTAAAAAATAGGCCCAGTTGTGGTCATATCCGGGCGCGTGGCCATATTCAGGTTTGACTTTGCTTAAATTTTCAAAATTGCATTTTAATCTTTCAATTACATTTTTGGGGAAAAGTACAGCTTGAGTGCCGTAAAACTTTTTATGATCTACCTTTTGCAAAAGGCCGTTGCCTTTTAATGGTAAATATTCATGATATGGGGAGTATAAGGTGATAAAGCCTGTATTTTTGGAAAAACGTATTTTTTTTATCACATCAACAAATTTTGATGAAAAAATCACATCATCTTCTAAAAACAGCATAGCATCTTTTATATACGGCAGTGATTTTTCAAATAATTCGCTAATTGCAAAGCGTTGGATGTTTGAATATCTATCTGGACTCTTTTCATATTTTTTAATATAAAATATCTTTTCAGGATTTAATTTGCCTAGCAACTCTAAATATTCTTTGCTCGGCTCTTTTTCTAAAAAATTATCCACAAAAATAACAGGTCTTTCAAAATTATCTTTTATTTTTTGAAAAGATTCTATAAAATTTTTTTTAGATTCAAATTGCTCTTCACAAGTTAAAAGCACCGGCCTTATTCTTAGATTGTTTTTTCTTGCAAAACGCCACAGTTGGTGCAGTATAATTTTGGAAAAAGCGCAAACTGTAAAAACATATATATTCCATAAACAGTCCTTAATTTTTTTAAAAAAATAATTTTTTCTGGCGCTTATCATTTTGTTTTTATTTTCATTTTAAAGTAAAAATATAATTTAGGCAAAAACCTTTTTATAAATAATCCCAACAACCCTATTAACCTGTCAGCATATACAAAAATCTCGTAAACTACTCTTTTTAAAAGTCCCTTTCTTATTTCTCTTTCCAAAAACAATGAATATTTCCTAACATCATCTTCTTTGAAAGAATTTATTTTTTTTTGCTTAATAACCCCAATACTATCAGCAAGAGCCAAATTCTCTTTCCATTCTTTATAAAAAAAGTGCTCTTTGTTCCAAGGTTTTTTAAGAACAAAATGTAAAATAACGCCCTTGATATCTGTTGGTTTTACAAAACTTGTTGCTAAAATATAATCAGGATGGATATTATAAATAAACGGCAAGCTTATCCAATTTTTAAAGTGCAGGTTGAATGCAAGTTCTTCACCGGCAGTGCACAAATGCCCGTATTTTTCCTGCAAGGCGAGAAGGTTAGAAAAAGTATTATCTTTTATTAAATCTGTGCTGAAAGCAAAAACCCCGCTATTAAAAACCCTTCGATTAAAATTTTCTTTAAGCTTAATTTCTTTGTACGGCTTGTTGTCTACGCCCGCCAGATACATATAAGTTTTTTTAAAAAAAAGTTTTGATAAATTATTATGGCTTAACACAGCTCCAAAGCCCTCTATATTGCAAAGATTTTTTAATGATTTTCTAATTATTATATCTGCATCTAAAAAAATAATATTTTTCCATTTTTTAAAATAGGGGGTAAAAAGATAAAATTTATCTAAAACAACATCCGGCCATTTTCCATGCATTTTATTTTTAATCTTTATTTCCGGACAATCAAAAACTAAAATACCCTTATCTTTAAACCATTTTAAATCTTTTTCTGGAATTTGATGAGCAAGCAACATAAAATCTTCCTGCCATCCGGCATTAAAATAAGCAGAGGAAAATAACTGTTTTGCCTGCTCAACATAATTCTTATCAGCAAGTGTGACTAAAAGATTTTTCACTTTAAAATAATTTGCTTAATTTATTTATAAATATTTTTGTGTCAAAATTTTGAGATTGCTTAAGACACGCGTCTTTGTATTTTTCTGGGTTTTGGTCAATAAATTTTATTGCCTCTATTAGTTTGTTTTCATCTATATTATCAATTAAAATTCCTGTTTTGTTGTTTATTATTGTTTCTTTGTAACCACCTTCGTTGGGGGCAATAACTGGTTTGCCCGAAGCCATGGCTTCAACCACATTCATGCCAAAGTCCTCGTCTTGGCTGGTTGTTATAAACCCCTTACAATTTGCATATAAATCAATTAACTTATCTTGCGAGACCCAGTTTTTTATTTCCACATTTTTTGGCTTAATCTCTCCGCAATATTTGGCGTATTTTATAAAATGTCTGCTTTGTTCATAACTTCCAACTATAATTAATTTTTCTTCTGGCAATTTAGCAAATGATTTTAGCTGTAAATCAATTCTTTTGTGGGTTATTAAGCGGTTTACAGAAAGCCAATAATCACCTCCGCCGGCTGGCGGATTTTCAAAATAAAATTTTGAGGTTTCAATTGGAGGATTTATTACAACAGCATCTTTGTTTAAATATTTTTTGATTCTGTTTTTTGTGTTTTCAGAGTTGCATACAAGTTTATCTACATAATTTACATATTTTTTGTTTAAATGGCGGTTATACAAAACCCAGACATCAAAAAACCATCTTAAAAACCAAGGCACTGTGTTTTGCCTGGTGTATTTATACAAATCCCAAATTTCGCGAATGGGGGAGTGCACATACCATAAATTAGGTTTGTTATTTACTGCTCCCGCCATTGCCCAATCACCGTCTATAATATAAAAGTTGTATTTATTGTTTAAGTTTAAAAATCTAAAGCGCAAAAGAGCTAATTGCTGTTTGAAAGGAGCGTTTATTGGCACTTTGCCAATGGAATAAATTCTGGGCAAAACATCTCCAAAGCCCATTTTTATTATTTTTTCTTGGTCTATATTTGTGGTGTAAACATCGGCATTTAACTCTCTGGCCAAAGTAAGCCCAACAATTTCTGCTCCGCCAATATTATCCAAAAAATTATGGAATACCGCGATTTTCATACGAAATATTTTAATTCAAAAATCAAAAGTTAAAAGTTAAAATTCCAAGTAAATTTTCATTTACTTCTCTTTGATTCCTAAAATGCTCATCATAAAGGCGGAAAATATTGTTTGTACGCCCAAAACCATTAAGGTGAGAGCTAGTATTGAATTTTTGAAAACAAAAAATCCGGCGACAACTAATATAATCCCCAAAACCCCTGCTCGCTCAATGGTTATGTATTTAAAAAGTTTTTCTAAAATTTTGTCTTGTTCTCCTAAATGTGTAATAGAATATATTTTAGAGAATCCAGAAAAAGTTATCAATTGATAGCCAGTGATTACTAGAAGGGAAGAGGCATATCTATGGTTCAAAAAATACATTGCAATTCCAAATATAAAAATAATTATTCCGGGTAGTAAGAACAAATACAAAGGAGAGTATAAAAGCATAAATCTTATGTGTCGCCATGCGTCTGATAAAGAGTGCATTTTTGATTTTCCCTTGCGCGGAAAATAATCTATGGGTAGCTCTTTTATTTTAAGGTCATTTTTTAGTGCTTTGACAATCATTTCTGAAGCAAATTCCATGCCGGTTGTCTGCAAATTAAGTTTTTTCAATAAATCATTTTTTATTGCTCGCATACCACATTGGGAGTCTCTAATTTTTGTTCTAAAAAATAATCTTAAAATAAAAGACAATATGGGATTTCCTATATATTTATGAGAAAAAGTCATGGCATTTGCCTGGATTTTTCCGGCAAAGCGATTGCCAATTGCCATATCAAAACCATTTTCTAATTCTTTTATAAATTTTGGAACCTCTTTGAAGCTGTAGCTGGCATCGGCATCTGCCATAAAAATATATTTTCCTTTGGCAATTTTAAAAGCCTCTAAATAAGCCATGCCATAGCCTTCTTTGTCGTGTTTTACTAAAATAACATTAAAATTTTCTTGTTTATCCTGAGCGAAGCGAAGGGCAATTTCCGGGCTTTTGTCTGTTGAGGAATCAGAAATAATAATTTCTGCAGAAAGATTATTTTCTTTTATGGTTTTTTGGATTTGTTCTAAACAAAAAGGCAGGCCGTTTTCCTCGTTTCGGCACGGAAGAACCACGCTGATTTCTGGTTTGTTTTGCATTATTTTACTTTAATAATAAAAAATATTTTTTGCAACTTTGACATCGGCCTTGTATATGGATATAATAAATAAACTAAAGTAAAATTTTCAAAAATCATGTCAAAAGATTCATCTTTTATTTTAAAAGTTTGCGACTGGATAACAAAATATTTTATTTATGTCGCAGTGTTTTTAACTCCTGTTTTCTTTTTGCCGTGGACTTCGGACGCTTTGGATTTTAACAAGCAGGCAGTTCTTGTGGTTTTGCTCCTTTTGGCGCTCTTTGCCTGGATGGCAAGGGTTCTTATTGTAGGCAAAATGCCGCTCAACATAAACAAAATCCATATTGTGGTGGGGGTGGCATTTTTGGTTTATCTTTTGGCAACGGTTTTTTCAATTTACGGCTACGGCAGTTTTTGGGGCTGGCCCCAATCCACTTCAGACAGCTTGCTTTCGTTTATGGTGGCCGCGCTGGCATATTTTTTGATAAGCAATGTTTTTGCTAAAAAAGATTATTTCTCGTTGATGGCCACGGTTTTTTCATCTTTTTTGCTGGTTGAAATTGCGGCAATTTTGCATCTTTTTGGAGTTTTTATAATACCTTTTGATTTTGCAAAATCGCAAGCCTTTAACACAATAGGGTCTGTGGGCAGTTTGGGATTTTTGGCGGCAATACTTTTGCCAATTTCAGTGGCAATGCTGATTTTGAGTTCTAAAAAATGGAAAATATTTTTTGGCGCCCAAATAGTCGTTTCAGCGGTTTTACTGTTTTTAATAAATTATTCTTCTGTGTGGTGGGCTGTGGCAGTGGGATCTGTTTTGATAATAATTTTTGGCATTATAAAAAGAGATGCGTTTGACGGCAGATGGCTGGCCTTGCCAATGTTTTTTCTGGCAGTGTCTTTGTTCTTCATATTTTTGAATCCGCAAATACCGGGACTCACGCAAAAAGTAAATGAAATTTACCTTACCCCGGGAGCCGGCTTCAAAATTGCCTTGCAATCTTTGAAAGAAAGGCCAATTTTTGGTTCTGGCCCCGGCACATTTTATTATGATTTTTCAAAGTTTAAAAACGCTGATTTTAGCAAAAGCCAGTTTTGGTCTTTGAATTTTACGCAGGCAAATTCAAAAGTTTTGACTGATTTGGCAACAACTGGAATTATTGGTTTTATGGCGCTCTTGGCGCTGATTGCGCTCCCTGTTTTCTTTGGCATAAAATATCTTGTGGAAGAAAAAACAGAACAAAAAATGTTTTGGATGGCGGTTTTGGGCGTTGTGTCCGCGCTCTTGGCGCAAGCAATAATGTATTTTTTATACAACGCAAACATTACGATCACTATGATTCATTTTGTTTTGCTGGGAATTCTTGTTGGCTTTATTTCTAAAGACAAAAATGAATACGAGCTCAGGTCTTCTTCTATGTCAACCCTTGTGATTACTTTTGCTTTTACTTTGGCGTTTATTTTTGGGCTGGGCCTTTTGATTCTTGACGGCCAAAGATATGTTGCCGAGGCGAAATATTATAACGGCATTTCTTTGCTCCAAAACAAAAACATTGACGCAGGCTTGGACAACATCAAAAAAGCTGCGGGACTCAATCTTTCTTCGGATTTGTATTTTAGGCAGCTTTCTCAAATTTTTTCTGCAAAGCTTGCTAATGAAATGCAAAACATAAAAGAAAATGTGTCTGAAGAGCAAAAAGCAAAATTGCAGGGCATGCTTGCAGATTCTGTGAACGCGGCAAAAATTGCCACAGACATAAACCCCAAAAATGCTGCAAACTGGTCAAACAGGGGGTATGTTTACCAAACTCTTTTTGGGCTTGTAAATGATGCCGAAAATTGGGCATTGCAGTCGTATGACGAGGCTTTAAAACTTGACCCAAACAACCCATATCTCTACGCTCAGCAGGGAAATGTGAACTTTATATCGGCTCAAAAAAATCCTGACAAAAAGGCAGAATTGCTGGCGCAGGCAAAAGAAAAACTTGAAAAATCAATAAGTTTGAACCCAAATTATTCAAACGGGCTTTACTCTTTGGGGCTAGTGTATGACGCGCTTGGCCAGAAAGACAAAGCGATTGAACAATTTACCAAAGTTTTGCAAATTGCCACGCAACTTGGAGACAAACAGTCTGTTGCTGGCATCCAAAAGATTTTGGATAATTTAAAGGCCGGTTTGCCTGCTTTACAACAGCCAACTCCACCTTCAGAAACTCCGCCTTCTGATACAGAAAAAACCGCTCCAGTTCCAGACCAAAAGCCAACCGAAGAAAAGCCTTCTCCAAAAAAATAAGGGAGTCCCCCTTAGCGGGACGAACATTTACCCCGCTCTCTATGCGCGGGGTTTTTGTTTAGTGAAAATTATAACTGCTTAGAGGGCGGGGTTGCTCGCTATGTTTGCAAAAAAAGAATCGAGACTGAAAAGTCTCGGTTTTAGTTATCCACAGTGTTGACGTTGAAAAAATATGGTAAAATAAAAAAATTAATAAATCTAATGAGAAAAATCAAAAAGAAACAAAAACCACAAGCAGGTAAAGCCACGCTAAATTTGTTTGTATCTATGTTGGTTGGTTTGGTGACAGCCGGACTTTTTTGTACAACAGTCTATGTGTTTGCCACACCCCCAGCCAGTAAGTACACTCCAGGTGAAACTCTAACCCCCACCTGCGCTCCGGGAAGCACCAACTGCTCAGTCCTTACACCCGTCACATACACAGGAGCCACTGCTGCTCTTGACCTTGGAGCCAACAACTTTACCACCACAGGCACAGGCACATTTGGGACTAGTGGAATACTTGGAATAGATGCTGCCACCAATACTGCAGGACAGATAAAACTCTGGTCTGCAGGAGCAAATGACTACTACACCACCTTTACCGCAGGAACACAGACAGCCAATGCCACCTACACTTTACCAACAGCAATGCCTTCTGGTTCAAGCAAATTTTTGCAATCAACCTCAGGAGGAGTATTGAGTTGGGAGTCAAGTGTTTGGACACTTGATAGCCTTGGCAGTCTATTTTCCAGTGATACTGGTTTAAGCGCAAACTTTGGCGGTAATTATGATGTTATTGCAGGTTATCAAGCAGGGTACACAGCAGTTGGAGGAGATCCAAATAATAATGATTATTCAATTATAATGGGCTATCGGGCGGGATATAATACGGGTTCAAGCGATTTGTCAGACTATGTCAACTTCCTGGGCTACCAAGCAGGCTATGACGCCACCTCTGCCTCCTACTCCAACTTCCTTGGCACCAGCGCAGGCAACAGCGCCACCTCCGCCTCCTACTCCAACTTCCTGGGCTACTACGCAGGCAACAGCGCCACCAACGCCTCCTACTCCAACTTTCTTGGCTCCTCCGCAGGCAACAGCGCCACCTCCGCCAACAACTCCAACTTCTTTGGCTACTCCGCAGGCCAAAGCGCCACCTCCGCCTCCTACTCCAACTTTCTGGGCCCCTACGCAGGCTACAACGCCACCTCCGCCTCCAACTCCAACTTCCTGGGCAGTAACGCAGGCTACGGCGCCACCTCCGCCTCCAGCTCCAACTTCCTGGGCAACTACGCAGGCTACAACGCCACCTCCGCCTCCTACTCCAACTTTTTTGGCACCCAAGCAGGCTACGGCGCCACCTCCGCCAACAACTCCAACTTCCTTGGGCAATACGCGGGCCAAAGCGCCACCTCCGCCAACAACTCCAACTTCCTGGGCTACTACGCAGGCAACGGCGCCACCTCCGCCTCCTACTCCAACTTTCTTGGCTCCTCCGCAGGCAACAACGCCACCAACGCCTTCTACTCTAACTTCCTGGGCGTCAACGCAGGCCAAAGCGCCACCTCCGCCAACAACTCCAACTTCTTGGGCAGCTACGCAGGCTATGGACAAACATCAGCCAGTTACAGCGTGTTTATTGGTTCAAGAGCAGGAAACAACAATAACCTAACAGGACAAACAGATTTTACCAACAACCTTATCATTGACCAGTCGTTGCTCGGTAGTGGTGCAAGGGCAACCGCAGCAGCAATCAGGACAAACGCTTTACTCTACGGAACTTTTGCCGCAGCCGCGGCAGACCAACAGTTGACTATAAACGCAGTTCTTAACGCCCCCATTGTATATAGTAGCACCAACGGTGGAAGCGCCAATGTTTATATAGACAGCAATGGTAAAATGTGGAGGTCTACATCCTCTCTAAGATACAAGGAGAATATCCAACCATTGGCAACCAACTTTAACACCATACTCCAAATACAACCAAAAACATTTACATACAAAGACAGCGACTACAAAGGATTTGGTTATGTTGCAGAGGACTTTGACGCCTTGGGATTGAATTACCTTGTGTCTTACGACGACCAGGGCAGGCCAGACTCTATTAACTACGACAAGATGTCTGTCTATTTATCAGAGGTAGTCAAACAGCAGCAGCTAGACATACAAGAAATCCAACAAAGACTTGGCATAACTTCAGACAATTTAACAGTAACCCCGGCAGGCACAGTTGGCTCGGGTGAAGTCTCGGGCGTGGCGCCGTCCTCTCTTTTAGATGGGCTGAAAAGTGTTGGAATAAATATTATTGCTGGTGTGGCAAACTTTACAGAAATTGTTACAAATAAAATGACTGCCACCACTGCTAAAATAAACGGATTGGAAATGGTTGACAAGACAACAGGTCAAATTTATTGCACATATATTGATAATGGCGAATGGCAGAAAGTTTTGGGCGAATGTACTAATATGGTTGTTACTCAAGCAACACTGTCTTCTCCAGAAGAGGCGCCAACTGCCTTAACAGCAACTCAGATACAGCAGGTTGTCGGGCAGGTAACCCAACAAATTACTCCTGATTTGCAGCAAGCTGCCCAACAAGCCCAACAAGCTGCCCAACAAGCCCAACAAGCATCTCAAAGGGCATCACAGGCAAACCAGAACGCCCAGCAAGCAGCTGACCAAGCTCAGCAAACAGTAGAACAATTTCTCACAATCAGCTCAGTAGCCCCAATATCAGACATAAATGTTGATTATGGAACAGACCTATCTTCAGTTAATCTCCCAGCCACTGCTACAGTAACTCTAAGTGACACCACCACCCAATCTGTTAACATTTTCTGGGACAATGGAACCCCCACCTATGACCCCAGCACAGCAGGAAACTATGTATTCCAAGGCACCATTGTTCCTCTCTCAGACGCCACCAACACCCAGAGTCTCAAAGCTCAAGTCAATGTCATAGTAGCCCCACAGGAACCAGAAACTCCAACTCAAGAAGAAATAACTCCCACGGTTGGCGACCTCATTGAACAAGGCGTTTCCAGCTTTATCAACTCAGCTTGGCAATTCGCGCAATGGACAGTTGGCGCTTCGGTCAAGAAAGTCGCCTCCTTCATGCCAGCCATCAAGAATGCTACAGCTAATCTCTTTCAGGCCTTTCAAAACCTTGGAGCTAGTTTGACATGGCCGGTGAGAAATCTTTTCTCACGTTAATTTAAAAAATAAATGAAAAATCAAGAACATTTTCTATATATTATATTATGTGTGGCAGTAATAATATTTTTTACAGTTAGCGTTGCTGCCGGCGCTACTACTGGGACTATTGATGCCACCAATAAATACGCTTGGTCAAACAATGCTGGTTGGATAAATTTTGGTTGCGACAGTTGTAGTGTGCAAATCACAAGTAGCGCCGTTACTGGTTATGCTTGGAGTGATAATTACGGCTGGATAAATTTGAATCCTACAAACGGAGGGGTGCAAAACGATGGAGTTGGCAATCTTTCTGGGTATGCTTGGGGTCAAAATGCTGGTTGGATAGATTTTGGTGGAGTCACCATAAACAGCTCGGGACAGTTTGCTGGCACAGCTACGGGCGACATTATTGGTACGGTTAATTTTTCCTGTACTGTCACAGGATGTCCTGTTACTACTGATTGGAGGCCAGTGTTTTCTGTAGGTGGCTATAGTAATGTTTCTTATCCATCTTCATCGGGATCATCAGCAGTATTTTCGGTAAAAATCAATAACGGCGCAACTAAAACAAATAATTTAGTAGTTACGATTTTTTTGGATAGCAGTTCAGAGGTTGCGCAGGTTCAGATATCAAACAGCCCCAATTTTTCTGGAGTAGTGTCAGAAGCCTATAAAACATCTAAATCGTTTGTTCTGTCATCTGGGGAAGGCGCAAAAACAGTTTATGTTAATTTCCTTGACAAACAGGGCTTTGTTTTGAATACGGCTTCGGCAAGTATAATTTTAGATACCACCCCGCCACTTTTAACCATTAATCAGCCAAAAATTTTTACGGTTAATGAGTCGGTGTATATTTCTGGCACATCTGATCCGCGAGCCGATATTATTTTCTCCTGGGATGATAAATATGGCGCGGTAATGGCTAACGACAATGGTAAATGGGACGCAAATTTAGGAGTCATGTCGCCGGGAGAGCGCATTATTACCGCTGCTACTAAAGATGATGTTGGCAATATTTCTAAAACAACAACAACAGTAGTTGTGGGGTCGCCTCAAACTCCGCCAGAAGAGCAGCCACCAACCAAAACACCTGGAGTAGAGGGTCCAGTGCAATCAACAATAGAAAATGTCGGGGGCTATATTGATTCATTGATTGATTTTTTCTTGCCATCTAGATTTACCCCTCCAGAAGCAGTAGTAATTCCCAAAGAAACTCCAGAAGTTTTAAAACACAAGTGGAATCTTTTACCAATTAATCCTCCACCTCCAATAAAATGAAAAGAATTCTTAAAATTTTACTTTTTTGTCTAATTGCGCTTATTATTTTATGGCTGGCATTTTCTTTTATTGTTCCAGAGGTTATTAGCGGCCAGCTGATTAAAATAACACAAATTAAAAGCCAATATACTCCCAGTGAAGATATTTTAATTTCTGGCGTAGCAAATAAGAAATCAAGCATCACGGTTTTTTTTAATAAACGTGTTGGTTCTATCACGTCGGATGAAAACGGGAAATGGATTGTTAATTTAGGAAAAATGAAGCTGGGTAAATACCCATTTCAAGTTGTTGCCGACGATTCTGCTCTTGCTCAAAGTACGGCAACTACTCAGGTTATAGTTTCTAAAACTGCGCAAGATGTTTCTTTGCTTGATAGTGTTTATAATTTTTTTACTGCTAGTCTTTCGGGTGTCTCTAAAGAAACGCCTAAAAAATTGATAACCATTCCTGAAAAAACGCCACAGTCACTACAAGGAGGTTGGAAATTAATTAAATAATATTATAAAATAAAAATATGCCAAGAATTATTATTGTATTAATAGTCGGTGTGTTGCTTGTTGCTGCTGTGTTTTTTGGTTTGAGATGTCTCTTAGTTCAATTTGATTTAAAACAGATTTACTCAACGATGAAGATCAATAACAATGTATTGCTATTTAATAGATTATTTGTGGATAAGGTTTTGAAAGCCCAAGGGGAAGTTTCTTATGAAGATCGTTTGCTCTTAGAAAGAGCAGTTTATGCAACAAACGATAAGGGCCTGATAGACACTTGGCATATATTTTTGGCAAGCCAAACAGAAAAAGAGGCTCAACAAAATGTTTTAAAAATTTTAAGCTTACTTCCAGCCACTATTATAGATTAACTAAATTAAGCAAAAAACTGGCCAAGGCCAGTTTTTTGCTTATGTCGGGGTACCCGGAATCGCACCGAGGCTACTACCACCCCAAGGTAGCGGACTACTATTATCCTATACCCCGGATGTTATACTCTAGAT
>Ga0233425_10006279_pt1 | contig 17784 bp, 8 predicted proteins | sample Watercolumn_Towu_2_FD_181712 | JGI IMG/M metagenome (GOLD analysis project Ga0233425, IMG submission 181712) | Freshwater microbial communities from Lake Towuti, South Sulawesi, Indonesia - Watercolumn_Towuti2014_140_MG | ecosystem: Environmental > Aquatic > Freshwater > Lake | place: Indonesia... | reverse complement strand
CAGAGCAATAGCGCCAGGAGGAACAGCAGAAGGATCGGCGCCAGCCACCACCAGGGGAAGAGTTGCCACCAACTGCAAGCAGATTCACAGACGCGTGGCTGTGTTGGAAGAATTGTGACAACAGGCGAATCTTCAATTTCAACAAAGCAGTAATTATTCTCACATTCGAACAAAGTCGCCCTGATCGAGTCAGCTACTTTATACTTCCCCTCCACGCGGCCTTGCACTTGAAAGGTGAATGTTGTCTCCCCGTTTTCGAGCACTCCCTGGCGCCAGGTTATCCGATTCCCCGCAACTTCACCCGCCGGGTTCAGCGACGTTGGAATGATCTGGAACTTGTAAATGTCAACATCGATGGTTAAAACAAGATCTTTCCCTAAACCAAGATTTTGACCGCACTTTGCACTATCCCCAGTGAGTTTTACCTCGACCAGGATCGTATCACTCACCACGGCTTCTTCTGGATCCGCCCGAACTGTCATGGAAATCTGACCACAGGGGACCGGTGTAAGATTGATCGGCGTTGGTGTGGGGGAAGGCACGCTTACCGTGGGAATAGGTGTAGCGAAGACTGTCCTTAAAAGGATGAGTAACGCCCAGGCGCTTGAAATCGTATAATTACCGGCGGCCCAAGCCTGATCGTTCCAACTGCCATCCACACCTTGGTTTCTTACTAAGTATTCAGCATATTCCGAATACCAATCATGGATACCCAAATTTTTTATATCACCCGCCAATCGGCTACTTTTTGCAACCCCATACATGGCATAATAATTACCAAAATTGGCAGCATGGTTCCATCCATCATTGGCAGTTTCCCAGTTATCTGCAATATATTTTTGGGCAAGAATAATTCGATTATCTTTTGGTTTAACCCCCACCCAGAGAAGGCTAATAATCCCTGCTGCAGTTTTAGCAACATTTTTTTGATCTGTCGCCGAACTACTATACCCAAAACCCCCATCTTTATCTTGCATCTTGGCAAGAAACACAGACAATTCACTTTTCACCCAGCCAGGAACGCGGATGCCCATAATTTCTTCTGCGGCTTCCATTCCGATCACAGGCCATTGAGAAACAGACATATCCGATGAGGTATCATTTGCATAATAGCGCCAGCCTCCCCGGCCATCATAAGGAGCATCGGATTGCGCCCAGGCTAAATAATCTGTGATGTCTTGGGCAATATCCTTTAACTTTCGCCCCTTTACACCTTCATCTCCCACTTCCGCCACTTCATCTGGCGCACCCGAGACTGCAATGGCCATCAAGACGATGCCTGTTGTATACATATATACTTCCTGATCGTTTAGAACAGGATAAAGCCCGTAACCATTGCCATTCGAATCCGGTTTACCGGCTGGCTGCGGTGAAATTGTCTCCTTTTTTAAAGTTTGTAATAGATAATTTAATCCTAGCTGTACTACCTGGTTATACTCAGGCTTATTACCCCCATTTGGTAAATAACCCTGGAGTTCAAAGGCTGTTATTGCCATTGCCGTGGAGGCGATTCTCTGATTAATATCACCGGTTTCCCAATAACCCGTCACTCCATCAGGATGCACCATTGTTTTAGCGAGGTAGGCCAACCCTTTGTCGATAGCCGCGTTGATATCACTCTCCGTAACACCTGTCCCCATTACAGAACTCACTGCTAGGGTAGCGCCTGGTGATCCGAAGTCTTGGACCCAATTTGTACATTGGCTCGGGGCAATCAAAAGACCAGCACAAAATACGAGCGAAAAAACAACCTGCAACAACCGTTGCTTCTTCATGGTCGCCTCCGTGCTCCCTGCTTGCGTAGGGGGTTATCTTACCATTTGTCTGTTTCAGACTCCTCGGACGATGTCACTTCAGGAACATTTTTCGTTATGTACGGGGTTGTACTTCTGATGGAATCTTTGATGGTCTGCCGTACAATTGCAATCTCATCGCCAAGCATGAGCGTGAAGATTGAGGCAATATCATATTCTTTCTGTAGATCGGTATTACCCAGATACTTCCTGGCATCAACCAGGATATTTTTTTCGATGTGATCTCTTCTCTCCTGCAACTGATCGATCCTCCCCAGATCCAACAGTAATTTTTGGCGGAGTTGAACATCGCTGACGCTATTTAATTGCTCGCGTAGGGGATCTCCCTGGCCGGCAATTCCCTGAGAAACACGGCGTTGAGCATCCTTTTCGCGCTCGCGCACGAGCGCCGCAGAAACAGCCTCATAATCAATGACCCGCTCGTACCCTTGCCCATGACCGATATCCTTACCGATAAAGTTGAAGGTCATCATGGCGTCGTGAAGACTCGGCGGTTTTGTTGGGTCGGTCAACCAGATAATGTCCGGTTGTACGGGTTTGCCCTGTTTGTCAGTTGCATGAGCCGGTGCGATGTGAAGTTGCCAATTATTCTGTAGGGTGCCTAGTTTTTCGTTCTTGACGCTGCCTCGCTTGATCATCTGATAAGCGTAGCATAACAAGAACAACTTGAATTGCTCGAGATCTTCCAATTGCAGAGCAACATCGTCGGAAAACAAGCGAATTTGTTGTTTTATTTCGGGTAAGCGGGCCTCATATTCGGCTGCATGCACCTCAGCCGGAAAAACGTGGAGGGCGCGCCGATCGCCACGGGTAACCCGATCCTCGCCGCCCATGTAAGCCTGATCTCCTGAAGTGTTATAAGCCGCGATGCGTTCCAATTCGAGCATCTCTTGGGTAAAAACCAGGGTAAACTTAAAGCGATCTTCTGAATTGACAAATTGCATAAAGCGACTTTCCTGGGTGGTCTCTTGTCCTTTATCATCCACTGAAGTTTCCAGGGTGCTTTTTCCGCTCGCTTGTGCCAGGTTCTGAATCACCGAACGCAGATAACTCACATGTCCCGCCTGCTCCTCGGTATTGTGATAAGCCCGCAAGAAATTGGCCGGCAGAGGATCGCCGCCCTCGAAATTAAGAGAAACACCGCTGTTGTTGAAAATAATTTCAGCCAGCTTCGTAGGATCCCCATATTTCGCATCTTGGAGGAGATAACCGATGACAGATTCGTTGTCAGGCGCGCTGGCAAATGGTTGGCTGCAGAATTGAAGCCATGCCTTCAAATCATCACTCGAGTCTTTCCCAAGAGTCTTGGGTTTGTCCGCTTGGTTGATTAGCAGGTTCAATACAATTTGTGGCCGTCCTTTATTGAGTTTGGTTTGGAATTGCCATTCCAATGTACTCAATAGTGTATTGAGCCAGCCTCCCTCGGCACTCACATAGGCTTCGTAGCGCATGTCCTCATATTTTTTATCATTGATCACAAATCTGCACTTGATATCCTGTTCGGCCAAGCGATCGCTCTCCGCTTGTTTTTTTCCGCGCAGCAACTGGGCATAGAGGCTATCGCTCTTCGTTGCCAAAAGACCCAGCCAGTCTTCAATTGCCTGTTGGGCGCTGCGAACATAATCTGTCATCCGTCCCACCACATCCAGAATGGCTTCCTCTGCGGCTTCAGCCTGAAGGATCTCGACCAGCCGGGTTTCGGATTGCAGGTAATTGTGTTGAGATTGGAAGGCATCCCGCGATGGGCCTCCCAATCCCTTTTTGTTGGCTGACGCCTTCATGGTCTGCATTGCAGTTTGCGTCGCAGCGATCGCATTGCGGCGGCTCTCCCCTAGATCACGGCGAATTTGCTGCACGCGCAACAGCGTGGTGCGAGAGCGTTCCAAGGATTGAAACAAGGCATCCAGGAATTCCTGCAAGAAACCCAATTTTCCACCTTTGGCTTCCAGGGAGGCGCGATTGGGTGATCCATTCAACACGGATTGGAGGTAATAATCCAAACACAGGCTAAAGCGGGTCATCTGGTGCTCAACGACCGAAGCCAAAGAATTTCGGTAAACCCCACCTGTTCGTTGTCCGGTACGTGTATCTTCATCGCCCAAATGACGATTTTTGAATATCCGCACCTCAGAAATGATGCTTTCACACCCCATTATTGGATCTTCCCTTGGTTTCTTTTGATCAGAAGTCAATACCTGCCCCAGCTTGCCTTCACGATCATATAAACGAAGGCTGATAATGCTTTCAATTCGCTGTAACAAACGTTGTGTTTCCTTATCATCGCCGCGCGGAATAAAAAATGGATTCCAATCCACGATGCTGCGATTGGCCAATTCCTGACTCACTGCGCTGCCGGGACGCGCGGCCAGATCGGAAATCCTTCCCAATTCGCCCAATAACAGTGTAGGCTCCACCTGCAAGGTTTCAAGTTTATTATCCTTGCGGGATGAATAAACCACCGGTTTGGTCCCTTTGAGAAAATCTCGCGCGGCTGCCTCCCCATCTACGCCCGGATTTTCCTGGTTGGCTTTGGCCTCCAATTTTATGGGATTCCCACTGCGCGCGTCATACTCGCTTGGCATCAATAAATGATTAAGTACGTCGAGACCCATTTTATGCACCCAGCCTCTCACAATATGACTCAGCGGAAATACGACCGTGAAAGTCCCCATAGATCCAAAGGTGGCAGTTTTAGGCGAGAGGTCTCCACGTAGTACGCGCGACGTTCGCTCCATTTCAACATTTGCTACATAACTGGCGAAAGTAGCCCCGGCCTCCTTATCTATCGCCGCGCTGATCGCATCTGCAATGGCAGGCGCAACCCCATATTCAAGCTTGACACTACCAATTTGGTTCCGTTGACCTTGCCCATCAAAATAATACAACAGATCGAAAAGCTTTCCCTTTATTGCCCCATGCCAAATCGGGTGCCCTGCCCCCGCATGATAGTGAATGGGATACCCACGGGCATAATCGAAACTGACCGCAAATCGCCGGTTTTCACGCATCGCGGCGAAAGCGCGCGCATACATGCTGCCTAACCACGCTTGATCCACCGTCCGGCTGAAAGCATCCGGCAGGACGAGATAGCCACGTATGCTCATTTGTTTCTTCAAGTTAATATCGGGTTGTTCGGCAATCTTACGAATCAGGTGGGCAACATCCGCATACATTCCGGCGCCAGTGCCTCCAGCGAGGCTGGCTATTATAAAAACTTGAAGGCTTTTCATTAGCGGATTATAAAGACGGATCTTGGTCAAGGCATCATGGAGAGTGCTGTAAAGATTTGAAGTGGAGGGCGTGGCTACATCCTTGAATACGGTCAGGCGGCCAAACTGGCGGAATTGTCCAGCCCCTTCATTTAGGTTGTATGCTTTATCGGCCAGTTTTGCCGTCCCTAGATACCAATCTGCAAGCAGCCAATTGCGTAAATGCGGGTGTTTTCCAGCAGCAACCTCGCGCATAAGTCCCTGGACATTGCCGCCAATGAAACAAAATTCACCTTTTTCGAGACAGATGTTCCCGATTTCGGGTTTTTTCGTATCCGTATCGAAGGCAAGCACACGCACTTCCTTCGGTGGCCATTCTCCCTTCAGCGTTTCCAACAGATCCTTTTTTACATAGGTGGCGACAAGAGTGCCGGTTCCACCCAAACCGATGACGAGCGCTTGACTAGGCATGGCATCCTCCTTACAGAATCAGATATGAAAAACGGATTAGGTTGTTGAGTCTTCTGTACGATCCTTGCTCAACTGATCTTCATCGGGATCCTTCAGCAACCAGAAATTATAATTACCAACTTTAACCTCCCCGCTGCGGCGTAGTGGATGTTGAATCAGAACCGGGGTACGATCTTTATCCAACCACAATTTGATATAAACTTGTCCATCTTTGCTCTCCTGGTCGCTTAGGCAAGTTACTTCCATGCGGCGGATATGCGTGAGAGAACTAATATCTTTGGTTGAGAAAATTACCCGGTTTCGATTATGGATATCCAATTTGTCTTGGAACTTTTTTACGCTATTAGCATCCACAATGAGCAGATCGCCCTTGCATGGATGCTGTTGGGAACGCTTCCACCTTACAACTGCTATGGTCACGCCGGAAGCTACCATTGCGAGCGCGAAGAAACCTCCAGAAAAGACGGGAATAATCGGGGGATAGATCACTCGAGACACATGAATCGACTTGCCCGCGCCGACATAAACATAACCAGGCTGCAGATCCCCCCCACTTATGCTGATATCATATTCCCCAGTTCCCAACTCACTTGTTTCGGCTTGATAGGAACCTTGAGGAGTGAGTGACAAATGTAATGCTTGAGAACGATCGCGGCCCTTCTTATCCTTGACTTCAACCGTGATGGCATTATCGGGCGCATTTAGAAACACACGGGAAGGATCCAATGCGTTTCCTTTATCGTCCGTTACTTGAACCTCCAGCAATAAAGGATTCCGCTTGAACGGCCACAATCCTGTATCAAATTGCCGGGTGTCTTTGGGAATAACAATCTTAAGGTCAACCAAGGTGGTCGGTGAAACATCAAAGTTGCCAATGTCACCATCAACAAGTGGAGTTAGGTTGCCTGAGCTATCTTTCATCGTCGCGATCACATGAACGATATGAGCGCCAGTCTGCCGGGGAGTATATTTCCCCTGGTAAGTCCCATCTGGCATGGCGATCAAGGATTGGGCTGGGCTATCTTCTCCCTGAATGGTGAGGGCGACATCAACCTGTCCCGGGAGTGATACAGGGAAACCGCGTGCATCTTGAAATTGAAATCGCAATTCCTTTTCCTGATGTTGCGGCCAAATCGGCTCAAGGTTGGTGGACTTGATCAAAACCTGAGAGACATCAAAGCTTCCAATCACGCCATCGAAAACGCTTACCGGCGCATTCTTCATGTCTTGGCTTTTCGCCTTCACCGAGATCGTATACGTTCCCGCGATGGTCGGTACAAAACTAGCTTCATAGACATTATTCGGTTTTGGAGTCAATAAGAGTGACCAAGAATGGTCTCCTGTATTAACTGTTGCTTCGACGTTTAGGCGAAATTGTGGATCAGGATATACCGGCAATGAAGCGCCGGTTTCATCGAGCAGAGTATAGTTGATAATCAAGGGCACATATTGAACTTGTAAACCGCTGGGGCTGTTCAACTGGCTCCTGGCAAAGATCTGTCGCATGGTGATATCTACGTCGGTTCCGGGTGGATCGGTTGCGATGATCCATTGACCTGGAACTGGGTTTTGGATTTGCACTACTTCTATTGGCCCACCGGCGCCAATGATCGAAACATCCTGGCGCTTAAGGTCAATGGGACCTTTAGGATCAGTGAGTATCAATTGGTTTTGCGCCTTAGGCTTGAAATATGTAAAACTGATGGATTGGAGATAGGGAGGAACTACTAATGGCCCGGGAATTACGTCCTTGTCCACGACAACAGTACCAGGAGGTTTTGGTAAATCCCGGGTAAGATCTAGGAATATTTCCTGGAAACGCGCACCGACATCATCATTGCTGGCGACCAAACTGGCGCGATCTTTCTGCGGATCTGAACATACGAATGGTGTACAAGGATCGTGTGTAATCTGTTCCCAATCATACCGAGCAGAAGACCAATAAGGATCTGTCGAATCGATCATTCCTACGACATAAATTCGAAAATTGGGTTCCGGGAAATAACTGGAAGTAAAAGTCCCCACACTTTTTAAGTGCTTGCTCGGACTGAAACCCTCGACGGCAACATTTGGCGCGCCATCCGTCAGGAGAATGACGACTCCTAAGCGTTTCCCTGCCACCTCGGGCAATTCCCCGAAAAGATTCTTGGCGACTGTGAAGGCTTTTAGGAAATCAGTATTTCCCATATCCTGCTTTGTATATTTACCTTGGATGTCGCCTTGAATAGCCTGGGTTAGCTTATTATAAAGCGGATTCCATTCATCTCTAGAAGCCGATGCAATCTCCTCCCAATGGATAGGTTTGTTGGGATCATTGCCGAAATCCCAGGCTTCAGCCGTTGTGCCAAAATTGACCACCGCCAGACGATAGACCAAATTGGGATGGACCAATAAATGATCTTCGCCCAGCCATTGCATGGCGTACCAAACTGAATAAAAGCGCAATTCCAAAGGGTCGTTCGGAAGATCAGTATCACCGGAGCGCAGTCGCCCCATTGATCCCGATTGATCCACCACGAAAACTACATCCAAGCCTTCATAAGGCACGTTCTGCGCCAATGCCGGCCGGCTAACACCTAAGAATACGATCAAGAAAATCGCGCCCCAGAATAGACTCCACGCTATCTTCTCTTTGTTTTTCATTATTCACTCCTTCCTAACAAGCCGGCGGCAACCAAAAGCCCGGTTCAGCTAAGAGGTCAGAATATGGCGGCACACCCATATCTCGAAGAGTTTCAGTTGGATCATATCGAACCTGTCGGAAGAATACTATTCCTTTTTCCCAATCAATCAAGGCATAGGTAGGGCACCCAGTCCCACTGCGAGGAAAGCCAACGCTACCAGGATTCAAGGCAAGAGGAGACTCGTCCAAATTGCCCAACCGGTGAGGCCATTTGTAATTTAAGGACCTCCATTCTTGGTTCTTGTCTGGACTCCACCGCCACAAAGCCGGTATATGTGTATGGCCAAAAGCGAACAATCGTGGCAACGAATCTGTGGTTATGTCTCCTTGATAAATATCTTTTGGTTTATTTTGGGCAGCATGTCGAAAATTCTCTACCATTCCACTTGGTGATACGATGAGATGATTTGTATACTCCAAAACGCTACCCAACGTTTCTTTTATGAAACTTCCATGGGCTAAGTATACACCCAAACGTGGTGAACTCATAAGAGGAAGTGAACCCAAATGCGAAAGCAACTCAGGCTTATTACTCAATAGTTCCTTTTGTTTTTCAAGGACAGCCCAGGCTAGTTCCCGAAAATGGCTTATTCTATATTCAATTTGTGGATTAATCCCAGAGGCTCCCGGCAGATCGAGCGATTTTAGTATTCTCGGCCCGTTCAGCCTCCCGATTAAGCCACAATCGTGATTGCCTGCCACCCACCCACCTGGTGGGATGAGCAAGTTGCGCAGCGCTTTCCAAACAGGTTCAGTGTGGGGGCCATATCCTGCGATATCACCCAAACACCAAATTTCATCGGGCTTGTAATATCTATAGACATGGCGCAACACCGCCGTGAGGGCAGGTTGATTGCCGTGGACATCAGAAATGATCAACGTCTGTCTCATGGGAAGGTCAACCTTTGAGCAACGGGTGGTTCTCGATACCTTCCAATGAGGGGTGCTTCGGGCAAATTTCGCGGCATCTCAACAAGGCTGCCTGAACCCGTGTTCGTGCAGCCTGTATGCGTTGGCGGGTGCTGAAGCTCTGCCAAGCGCTAACGACCTTCAGTTCTTGAAACGCCTGGTCAAGCTCGCGTTCAGCAGGAGGCCAATCTCCCTTTTTTTGTTTGATCTCTATTTGCATCTTGGTAACATTGTTTATCTCGGTTTCTATGCCCTTGATTTTTATTTCTGCCTCTTCCAGCAAGTCATCCGCTAATTGAGAAAGCACATCATCCGCTGATACAGGGGAAGTAGATAGCCGTTCTTTGGCCGGTTTCAACGCAATCAACCGGTTATTCCGATCCCCCAAAATACTTTTCTGAGCCTCCATGCCATCCTCGCCAGTACTCGTCTCTCCTTCAAGAACAGATTGAAGCCTCTTCTGAGCTTCGCCAAATCTTCCTCTATCTACCAATTCTCCTATTTTGCCCTTTTCCTCTTCCCAGGAGATAATGCCTAGTGGTTCTTCGGCAGGGGTTTTTACTTTGGCAAAACCATACACAAGAAGTGCATTGGATAATCCACACGCTATAAGCCAATCTTTGAGAGTCTTGATTTGTTGTTCTCTTTCCTGCAGCCATTGTTTTAAAGGACCCCATCCAGACACAGGGTTCTTCGTCCGAGGATCTGTGATTTTAATTGTTGCCTGCACACCATAAATATCACCGGGGTCCCCTTGTTCATTATCTGACTCGAGTGTCTTCATCAACGATATTGCTAGAGTAAATTTCCTGCCTTGTGGATCTTCTGCTGCTTTGCGTAAATCCGCGCTCCAATCGTCCAAGCCCTTTCGTTTTCCTTTGATCTCATCGCGCTCTTTACGTAATACCACGATGGAACGATGGCTTTCAAAACCAGACGTATTGATCGTTACCATCTCTTTGTCGAAATTGTACCAATTATCATCGCCCTTCGCTTGGGTAAGATAGAGCTGCGCTTGATTTCTGCTTTGCCTTAGTTGCGAGATTTTTCTGATGAATTCCTGCAGCTTTGCCAAGGCCGAACTAAGTTCGGAACTCAAAGATCCATTTTGCTGGCCAGCGGTAGGCTGATTTCTTCCCAATATATCAAGCACCGTTTGAGCTCTGCTGCGCAAATTATATAGCAATGCTTCTTGATCATCCAATACTCGATCTTCTGTCTTCTTCTTATCCTGATCCTCGCTGGAAGGTTTAACCTTCGTACCTCCACGATCCTCAACAGCAGATTCTATTTCAAGACACAGATTACTAGCCAGTGCGGGTATCTTTCTCAAGAGTTCTTGAGCGAGTTCATCTGCTGAATCTAGGATCATGATCTTTCTGCGAATTTCGAATTTTGCCCAGATTTCTTTATCCTTTAGGTCACCATCCCTGTTCTTCAATTCTTTTAAAGTACGAGCGATGGTCTTTTGCCACCAGCCTGCAAGACCTGCATTCTCAGGATGTCGCGAAAGCAGGGTTTCCGCCTCTTCTTTCGCTTGTAGAAACTGCTCCAGGCTGCAATTCGGTAGCAGCTTGCGCTCGATCGCTGATGAGTCGGTAACCAGTTTGAATTCAGGAGAAATTTTTTTCTCCAAATCGTCTAATCGTCCCCGCAGGATAGATGTCTCTTTCTTTTCTTCTTCTTTCTTTTCTTCTTCCTTCTTTTCTTTATTCCAGTTTTCCTCCATCTTCATTAGTGCATTCCTGGCCTGAGTGATCGCGTCGTTTGCCAACTCATAAAGAGGCAACCGATCCATGGCTTGCGCGGAATGCTTGGATGCAATTAGATAATAGTAGCGCGCGATTGCTTCCCAGGCTTGAGGGAAATCAGACATCCCCTTCTCCTTCTTCAGCGTTTCCAGCAAATCCTCGGCCTCCTTTTCCCCTTTCGCGTTCCCCAACTCACTCTCGATCTGGCGCAAACGGGCATAACGCAAGCCATGGTTATACTCTACATTAGCATCATCCTTTTTAAGCGCAGCCTGCCATGACTTGATGGCTTCTGCCCAGCGTCCGGATGCCGTATACGCCTGTGCTTCTATGACCGACACCTTAGCCTCCGCCTGATCTACCCATGCCACCGGTACTGGAGGAGGCAATTCCGAAAGTTCTTTAGCCAAAGTGTGCAACCGGTTGGAATCTGGCTTCTTGGATCCCATTTGCTCCTGTATTTCTTTCACCAGGCTGTTTTCCCATTCTTCTCTGGCTTTTCTTAAATTCTTGAGGATTTCCTCTTTTTGGGTACTAATTACATCTTTGTATTGCACAAGATTTTCGTAAACGGTGCGCGGCTCTTTTTTTTGTCTGAGGAGATTCCTGGCATCCGATAGAGCTTCTTCAACCTTCGCCTCGCTTTTTTGGGCGTCACGGATTTCTTTGGTTTTCTTTGACGCATCCGAGGCGTCAGGATGTTCAGCCAAGTTCGCTACCCGTTCGAAATACTTTATCGCCTCAGAGGAGTTGCCAGCCTTTTTTTGGAATTGTAAACCTTTCAGATAATCTAAACGACCTTGCAATCGCTCTCGTAAAGAACGCAAGGCCGCTTTTCTTTCCTCATTCTTCGACCGCTTAATTTCCGCTGTACAATCATCAAGAGCCCGAATAATGCGCTCTAGGTCAGCACTCGTAATTCTTTCCTTTGTACGAGGATCGGCGCGCATAAACACATTCTCATATTTCTCTCTCAGGCTATCAATATCCTGGATTTCGTTAATCCGGCGGCGAATTGTACGCAACTTGCTAAAGCGATCCAACACGTTATCGTCATATTTTCCAGTCAATTGCTCGTTCCAGTATCTTAAAGCTGACTTAGGCTCGTCCAATAGCCCATCGAGTTTTTCTACCTTCTCCGCCAAGGTGATGAGCAATTTACTTTCTGTCTCATGACCGCTCATAATCTCCTTGACTTTTTTCAATAATTCCACCCCGCGCTTTTCCATCTCCTTCCACTTCTGCTCCGCCGCATACTTGCGTACCATCTCCACCAATCCGGATGCTTGTTTACCTTTTTCACCTGCCTCGCTTAATTTATTTTCCTCTCCCTGCTCACGATACTCTTCAAAGGATTTCTTTGCTTCACCCAGCAGATACTCAGCCCGACGTAGCAAGCGTTCAGCCAACGCCCGGCGCACATCTTCCACACCGGCCACCCACGCAAACTTCTTCACCGCCTGTTCCACCTCCCGCCACCCTGTCTCGGCATCACTCGCCCTCTCCGCTTGTTGCAACAGTCTCTCCGCCTCCGTCAACTGCTTCAGATCTGGTTCGATAGGATCCTTTTCATAATTCTCTAGCATCTTTTCCATATCATCCGGCAACAAGAACAGAGCATGGCGCTTTTCGAGCTCCGCTTTGGCTGCTCGCGGCGCGTGGGCAATAAAGTGCTTCTTTGCCAGATCAAGATATTCACCTGCTTTCAGCCGAGCATATCTGTTCGCGAGCTCTCGTACTTCCAAGCGCGCATCCTCCACTGTGATCGGAGGCAGAGATTGCCCCATCGGGTCAAACCAGGGAATCAGGCGACCCGGATCCTTTTCCTTGCTTAGAGTTTCGATTAGTTCTTTATACTTACCAGTCTCGTCCGCAGTTTTCTTGGCTTCATAGCGTTCCCGCGCCAAGTTGTATTGGCTTTCGGCTTGTTGTTTCAACCCCATCAACAATGAAGAGCCCGTTTCTCTTCCAGCTGCCCGTTTCGCTAATTGCAACGCTTCTATATAGACCTTATTGATGATTTCATCTTTTGGCACATGGGCTGATACCAACTCTTGCTCGCTGTTCCATAGCTTCTGACAATTAGCCAAAGTCTCATCGTATAACTTGCGCTCGCGAAGTCTCTTTGATATCTCGCTTGTTTTTTCACGCAGCCGGAGCACTTCTTTATTCTCCGGATCCATTTCCTGCACGCCATCCAACAAAGTGCCTATTCGCCCTTCGTTGAATTGCTTCTCATCCGCCAGCAAGGCTCTGAGATCCCTTAGGGATTCAGCCACCTTCTGCTGCCGGAGGCCAACAATTCTTCTATCCAGCCGGTTTAGAATCCCCTTGGAAGTGCCAGTCTTATCCATGCGGCGCAGTTCTGCCAAAGCCTCTTCAGCTTGCTCAAGATCGCCTTCATCCAGCAGCTTCTCTATATCTTTTTCGGTTGGTTTAGTTTCAGTAGCCTCTTTAGCAGATGTCATTTTATGCGACTCCTCATCGATCCAAGTTTCACGAATCGCCTGTTCCATCTCGCGAGCACTTTGGAAACGGTCAGCGGGTTCATAAGCGATGGCTTTGAGTATAATCTTCTCAATGGCTGAGGGCAGATCAGGAAAAACCTTTTTAGGAGTTTTCGGAGGTTTGCCTGTCAAGCGATCCTTCGTATTAACAAAGGGATCCGGCTGGCCGGTAACCATATTATACAAAACAATCCCCACCGCATAGAGATCACTCGCTGGGCTCCAGGAAGCTCCTGGCTTGTTGGAACGCCAGATCTCGGGCGGGATATATGGTGGTGTTCCAACAATTGTCTGAGTGGTTACTCCTTTGGTTATTATCTTGCTTACATTAAAATCTATTATTACTAATCCCCGCTTGGAGTTCCAGATCAGGTTCTTTGGATTTATGTCGCGATGGATTATTGGTTTGTCCCTTTCGTGTAAAAACCTCAACGCATCGAGCAAGTCCAGGATAGCTTGGCGTGTTTTATCAAGAGGCAAGGGAGGAACATGATCATTCTTTTTTGTCAAAAGCGCGGCTAATGTCTTTCCTTTGATGTATTCGAGCTTAATATATAAATCCTTGTTGGATAACTGACCTCCATCCAAGAATTTAGCAATATGTTTATGCTTCTCTAATCCTTTGAGGATGGTAATTTCGTTCCGGATCCTGGATAGCACTGTCCCCGATTCTTGTTGGGGGATCATGATTTTGAGAACAAACTCTTCATCCCCCGCGATGATATTACGGGCTAGATAGACTTCGGAAAAGGCACCTTCTCCGAGTTTTTTTAGAATATTGTTACCATCAATTACTTGGTCAACTTTATATCTTGCCATGGGGACCCCGATTCTCATGTCTGCGATAGATCGGCCAATGTACTTTCTAAACTATTATACCGTGCCTCTGGTCTATAAGCACACATTTTTCTATAGATACCAACCATTTGTTCCGTGAAGTACTGCCGATCTTCAGCATCGAGAAATGTGGAAACGGTTATATCGGATTCATATTGAGGAATACCAGAATCTGAAAATGGATGCCGACATGTCAATAATTCGAATAATATAATTCCTGCAGAATAGATATCGGATTGCCGCGTGGCTTTATGCAAAGAAACAGGCACATCAAAGGATAATTCGGGGGCCATATATTTGGGGTCTATAGAGTGGAACAAGTCTTTCGTTTTGATGGATGGCAATCCATAATTGGAAGCTTCCATTATCTTTGCACATTTGAAATTAACAATTCTGACCCGCCCATTATCCATAATGATTATATTTGCAGGGGCAAGCATCCGGTGCAACACACCATGTTGGTGAGCATGCAACAATCCGGCACATATTTGCCTGAAAATCCCCAAGCGGTGAGAGATATCCCAATCAATGCCTTTATCTAAATAGTCGCGTAGGTTAGGACCATCTACCCATTCTAATGGCACGATAATTTTATCTGCTTCCCACAGAAACGGAGGAAAACAGCGGACAATGTTTGGATGGTCTCCAATCAAGGTCAAAGCCTCTGCCTCCCGAACGCAAAACTCTTTTTGCTTTTCCATCTCCTCCTTCGGCAGATCGGTATCCAATTGAAAGACCTTGAGAGATATGCGACCAGACGTTCGTATCAACCTGTGCCTTGCAGGGTATGTCGCAAATAATGCACTCCGGTCTGACATGGTATCTTCCACTATGTAATCGCCGATATATCCTTTAGGTACCAACGGCTTGAACCATTGGTCCAACATCTCACGAACTATTTGATGTAAATTCGAGGAATGATGAGAATTCGCCAGGGGTTTTTCTCGAGCCATGATGAGCGCCGGCAAATCGGCGAAATATAAAATGCGTTCAGACTGAGGATCATTGAGCTTATCTGTTGTAAACTTATTACAGAGAACAACAAAGGAGTCAACATACACATTCCCCTCCAATTGTGGGGCGAAAGCAACAATATGGCTTTTCAGCACCTTCGCTTTTTCATTGGTAAGGGGGATGGGGCTACGTTCAAAACGACCATTAGCCAACTCCCACGTGGTAGCATTTCCGCGAATCGCCCCTCGATATCCCTTTACCTCTATCACCCAGATGGCGAACCGACCGACAATAATTAAATCATATTCATAAGGGTGCCCAGTTCTCCGCACAACGAGTTCGAGGTTGTGGTAGATATGGAACTGTTTGGAGAGAGTGTTTTTTAAATGCGTAATTACCTTTTCTTCACAAGGATCTTTGGGATCGCCTACCGGGTGAACAATTGCCATGGTGCCTCTTTACTCATTGAAGAGGGATGGAATTACCTAATCAAACAGTGTCCCCACACGCCCCTCGTCGAATTGCTGCTCATCTGCCAGCAAAGCCCTGATCTGCCTCAAGGTTTCAGCCGCCTTTTGCTGGCGGAGGTCAACGATCCTCCGAGCCAAGTGATCAAGAATCCTCTTGGAGGCGCCTGGTTTTTCCATCGAGCGGCGCAGTTCTGCCAAAGCGATTTCGGCCTCCTCATGACGACCCTCATCCAACAGCGCTTCAATACTTTTTACCACGGTAATTCTATCGAATCGCTAACCTTGGCGTCGGTAGCGCCTTTCTCTTTTTCGGCGGCTGGATTCTGAAGAGGTTCCTCTACTGTGACATTAGCAACTACAGGAGCAGAGATTTCAGCCCCTTTAGCCTCAACCGAAAGCGCAGGAGGTTGCTGGATGGATTGAAATACATCGCCCATTGCCTTTTCAACTTCTGCGGCCAGCAATGCCCCAGGGCCCTCTTTCAACACTCGCAAGGCATTGACCAAAGCCCGAGTTTGCGCCAGATCAGCGTAATAGACACTTTCCGAAGCTAGTGCGGTTTTATAAAGTGTGACCCTTCCATTTGTATCCTGGATCGTTACCGCACATATAGCCATTTGCCCATCAAAATGCAACAGATCTACAGAGATTTCCATATTTACTCCTCGTCTTGCTCTGGAGGTTGGCATTACTTATTCAGCTTTTCACCCGCACGCCTAGCCCATATCTCTCTCACTTTGTAGGCGAGATTTAGTAAATAGCCTTTCGGGATTCTTGGGGGGTTCAATATCCAGTCTTGATCACAGATTCTTCTAAACTTTTGGGGAATAGTTCCGATAAGTTTTTTTTGACTAGATGTGTGTAATTTTAGCGTTATTTCTTGAATAATCTGTAATAAATCAACATTCAAGTCCTCAGGAACAAAAGGCAACTCCTCCTCGAGAAACCATTCGGCAAATACAGGAACATATGAGGAAACATGCTTCCCAATCTGGATCAATTTCAGGATTTCTTCCTTATTGGACAGTGTACTTACCAGAGGTTTTCCAAGCGATGCGCGGCCATGTTCTAACAGTCTTTTGAATTCAATGTGGTTATTAGGCAAATCACCTTGCCGTCTACCCAAAGATTTTAGCATTAGAGAAAATCCATGCTGGGTCGTTCTCTGAAAATGATTAAAAAATTCGAGCAGGTTTTTTGTGGGAATTTTCGATACCGTGATTGCCTCCAAGATAGTCTTAGCCGCACGGCTTTCGGGAGCCAACTGCTGGATTGTCTCGCGTAAAACGTTATTTATGTCTGCTGAACTCGATGAGAGCAGAGCGGGTAATAACTTTACATCATCTCGTAGTTTAAGCGAGCTCTCCTGCGATCCAATAAGAAGTAGAGCGCGCAACATCTCAGGGTGGGTACATTGCGACAGCTCTGAAGAATCAGTGACTTGCACAGCGTTTACTAATGCAGGTCGGTTTTCGACTAGGGAAGTATCTTTCATCAGAGTTGTATATTTTTCTAGTTCAAGTAAATTCTTATACTTGTTTTGGAGAATTGAAAGAGCATCTTTAGAATGATTAAGCAGATAGTTCAAATCATCTGTGCAATCTGATTCAGATGGTGAATGAATAGGCGGATTGGGCAATGAGGGTCTGGCATGGTCCTCATCTTCTTGGATACAAATTCTTTTCAATGTAAACCAGATCCCAAAACCCAATAAACCGCAGCCGATAAATAGAATTATAGAATTCAACCAAAACGCCGTACCGAACTCTTCGTCTGGATCACATACAAATAAGACCACTTGAGGTAGTTCTATTATGAAAAGAAGAATTCCAAAATAAGTCATGAGCCAAGGCCACCGACACCGCTTGTCAATTCGATCTTCATAGAGCCGGGTGATAAATAAAGCCAATAAGGGCAGCAATCCATTCGACCAAGGTGGTAAAAGGATGGTTCTGATAAAAGAATGCAATAAGGTCTTCCCTGTGCTTATAACAGAAGAAAGGCGGCCACTACTTTCTAATGGTTTTCCGTTTGGTTTTTCCCCTGGTTTACATGTAATAGTCAAGACTTGGTCTGACACAGGGAAGGATCAAACAGGAGGTGTAGCACCTGTCAGATTGAGAGTAGGTTGTGTTTCAACCGTTCTTTGAAAAAGGGTATCCAGCATTTTCTCCTTTGC
>Ga0233425_10006278_pt1 | contig 17786 bp, 19 predicted proteins | sample Watercolumn_Towu_2_FD_181712 | JGI IMG/M metagenome (GOLD analysis project Ga0233425, IMG submission 181712) | Freshwater microbial communities from Lake Towuti, South Sulawesi, Indonesia - Watercolumn_Towuti2014_140_MG | ecosystem: Environmental > Aquatic > Freshwater > Lake | place... | reverse complement strand
TGCCATACCGCTCCGGGTCACCCACCTCCTTGAGCAGTACCCGCGCGCCGCGTTCCTGGGCGGCAAATTCCAGCGCGTAGGGGGCGATGCTGTACTCGAACACGTTATCGCCAAGAATGACGCAGATCGGGCTGCCGCCAGCGAATCCCTCGGCGAGCGACAGGGCATCGGCGATGCCGCCAGCCGTCTCCTGCACGCGATAGGTGAGGTGGCAGTGAAATTCCCCGCCGCTGCCGAGGCAGCGCACCACATCACCCATGTGCAAGGTGCTGGTGACCACGAGGATATCGTCGATACCGGCCGTTATCATCTGCCGGATGGGATGAAACAGCATGGGTTCCCGCCCGACCGGGAGCAGATGCTTGTTCGTGGCCTTGGTCAGCGGGTGCAGTCGTGTGCCGAGTCCACCGGCGAGGATTACCCCTTTCATCTTTGTTCCAGTCCCAGGCGCTCGCCGCGGTATGTACCTGCCATCACGTTTCGGCACCATTCGGAGTTATCCAGGAACCAGTTCACGGTTTTGCGCAATCCGGTTGCAAATGATTCTTGCGGGCGCCAACCAAGCTCGGTTGTTATCTTATTGGTATTCATCGCGTAGCGCAGGTCGTGTCCCGGCCGATCCGTGACATGGTCGATCAGGCGAGCATGTGGAACTTGCGGGGAGTCGGTTCGGATTTCGTCGAGCAGGGCACAAATATCGCGCACGACCTCGATGTTCTGCCGTTCACAATTGCCGCCGATGTTGTAGCTGTCGCCGATCCGGCCGGATTTGAGGACCGTCGCCAGGGCACGGACGTGGTCTTCAACATACAGCCAGTCGCGCACGTTGAGTCCGCGACCGTAGACCGGCAGGCGTTCACCGGCCATGGCCTTGGCAATCATCAGCGGAATCAACTTCTCGGGGAACTGATAGGGTCCGTAATTGTTCGAGCAATTGGTGATCAGGGCGGGAAAGCCATAAGTATGATGCCAGGCCCGGACCAGGTGATCCGACGATGCCTTGCTTGCCGCATAAGGTGAACTGGGGCGGTAGGGATCTCCTTCGGCAAAGGCGGGGTCATCGGGATTGAGGCTGCCGTGAACCTCGTCGGTCGAGACGTGCAGAAAGCGGAAAGAATCCCGGATGCCCGGTGCCAGCTCGCGCCAGTAACGGCGGGTAGCAATCAGCATCGAGTAGGTGCCGACGATGTTCGAATGGATGAATGCTTCCGGTTCGTCGATGGAGCGATCGACATGTGATTCGGCGGCGAGATGGACGACGGCATCGGGCTGGAATTCGCCCAGCAGCCGCCCGATTTGATCCGAGTCGGCGATGTCCAGACGCACGTGGCGGTGCCGTGCGTTTTCCCTGAATTGATCGAGCGTATGGACGCTGCCGGCAAACGTCAGCCGATCGACATTGACGATGGTCGCCTCGGTACTGTCCAGCAGATACCGGATCAGGTTGCTGCCGATGAAACCGGCGCCGCCGGTCACCAAAATGCGTGCTGGCCATTTCTCGTTGATGGTCATTGCCCGCTACTCTCCGTGGTGCGATTGGCAGGTATTGCAGCGCCGGAAGGGCATTATCTATTGATTCTCCAGGGAGTCAGTCAGGTGACCGTATCGAGTGTACTTGAGTTTTTCAGATAGGGGGTTACGTGCCGCGATGAATCTTTGGCGGGAATTTTATAACTGTATGATATTAAAGGAGTTGAGCCTGCCGTGTTGCGGCAAGGTCAGCCTTTGCCTTGTGGCTGCCGCCCAGTTCGTCTAGGGTTATCCCTGAGGGGGAGCATTATTTCCGGGATGGATTACGTAGCAGCGTATTCGTAATCCGGACGATAGTCGCATCGTTCTGCATTCTTTAGATTGAGAGGAGACAACGCCCATGTTCGAGTTCGATCAGAAAGTCGTCGATGCCCTGCTTGCCGAGGACAACAATTTCCGCCGCTTGTACGAAAAGTACAACGGGTTGAAGGAACAGGTCCGGCAGGCGAACGCGGGTGTCGCGCCGCTCGATGACATCAGCCTCGAAAACCTCAAGAAGCAGAAGCTGGTACTAAAGGACCAGATGGCCGCGATCATCAGCGGTTACCGGAGCGCCGCGACTGCTTAGCGGTTGCGGCTGTGCAGGGGCGCGTCAGCGCCCCTGGTGTGCGTCAGGTACCGAGAAGCATCGGCGAGGCGAACTTGATCCCGATGAGGAGGAGCATGCCCGCGAGCACCGGGCGGGTGACTTGATCGGGCAGGCGTATGCCGAGATGGCTACCCAGGTAAATGCCCGGCAGGGATCCGATAAGGAGATTGCCGAGCATGACGAAGTCCACCGTTCCCAGCTGGGCGTGGCCCAGTCCAGCTATTGCGGTGAGTGGTACGGCGTGTGCCAGATCGGTGCCCACAATCTGCTTGGCCTCGGACCGCGGATAGAGGAAGAAGAGCATCACGGCGCCTAACGCCCCCGCGCCCACCGAAGAGAGCGTCACCAGCACCCCAAGAATTATCCCGCCGACAACGGTCAGGGGTGTTTGCAGTTTCTTGTGCACTATGCGCACTGCCGCCAGGCGGTCGCTGCGCGCAGCCTTGATGATCGGCGTTTTCAGCAGGATGGCGAGCGACGTCAGGATCAGTGCGACGCCCAAGGCGCCAGTCATGAGCCGGTCGTAGTTGATGCCACGCTCGTGCAGAACACCCAGGGCCTGCAGGGTGACCAGCGCGGCGGGCAGACTGCCGGCCGACAACAGCCCCACGATGCGCCAGCGGACCGTGCCGTTGTTGTGATGGACCCAAATGCCGCCGCCTTTGGTAATGGCGGCATAGAGCAGATCGGTACCGACCGCCAGTGCCGGTTTGACATTGAAGAACAGGACCAGGATGGGGGTCATCAGCGAACCGCCGCCGACACCAGTCATGCCGACGATGAAACCGACTGCAAACCCGGCTACGGAAAAGGCCAAATCCATGCGTTACCGTCCCCTGCAACACAATCTGTGAGGGCGCGACTTTAAGGTAAAAAGTAATAATGAGATAGAATATAAATAAATAAAGTTATTCGTTACAGGTATAACGTGAAACTGCAACAGCTTCGTTACGTCTGGGAGATTGCCCGCCGCAATCTGAACATTTCGGCGACCGCCGAGGCCTTGTTCACCTCCCAGCCCGGCATCAGCAAGCAGGTCCGTCTGCTCGAGGATGAACTCGGCCTCGACATCTTCACACGTAGCGGCAAGCACCTGACGGGGATCACCGAACCCGGACGCGAAATCATCGAGGCCGCCGGCCGCGTGTTGGTCGAAACGGATAACGTCCGCCGCGTCGCGGCGGAGAGCAAGGACAACCAGCTCGGGAGCCTGTCCATTGCCACCACCCACACCCAGGCGCGCTATGCCCTGCCCCCGGTGATCAAGGCGTTCATCGCCCGCTATCCCAAGGTGAGTCTGCACATGCACCAGGGCACACCCATGCAGATCTCGGAGATGGCGGCCGAGCGCAAGGTCGATTTCGCGATCGCGACGGAGGCGCTCGACCTGTTCAGTGATCTGGTCATGCTGCCCTGCTACCGCTGGAACCGCAGTATCGTCGTTCCCGCCGGCCATGAATTGGCGGCGACGAAGCCGTTGACGCTGGCAGCGGTGGCGCGTTTCCCGATCGTGACCTATGTGTTCGGTTTCACTGGCCGTTCCCAGCTCGACGAGGCATTTCGGTACCACCGGCTGGAACCACAGGTCGTTTTCACGGCCACCGACGCCGACGTTATCAAGACCTACGTCAAGCTGGGCCTGGGTGTCGGCATCATCGCCAGCATGGCCTTTGACACGGCCATCGACTCCGGACTGACCGTTCTCGACGCCGCCCATCTGTTCGAGCCCAGTGTCACCAAGATCGGGCTGCGCAAGGGCATGTACCTGCGGACTTACATGTACGACTTCATCGAGTTGTTCGCGCCGCATCTGACCCGGACGCGGGTCGAAATGGCCATGACAGCCAGCGGCAAGGAGGCGGTCGACGAAATCTTCGGGGAGATTGCCCTGCCGCTCCGGTGAGCGAGGCGGCTGTCCTGACTAACCGACGAGGTAGGAGGGCAGGAAGGTCCCGTGTGAGGAGAGGTCGGTGAAACGCAGCGATCCCTGGCCCAGGCGTTCGATGATCAGGTGCAAACGCGAGACGTCACGCAGGGAGGCGTCGACGACGACGTTGCAGACCGCGTCGCGGCCGACGATGTTCTTGCCCTCCTGCAGCCTGTGGACGTTGCCTGCCTCGTCGGTCAACGTCACGTCAGTGCCGACCGCCAGGCGGAACGGGTGCTTGGAGAGCATCAGATCGATTGCCTGCCCCTGGTCGATTTGCACGATGATGGCCTCGCCCTTGGGCACGCGCGTGTACACATCCTTTTGCTTGGGCTCCGGGGCGATGACCTGTGACGACAGGATCACGGTTTCCCGCATCGCCGCCTGGCCGTTGCCGTCCAGTGCGGCGTACCGGGTCTCCGGCGCGTCGTCGTCGGCGGGTGCCGGTTTCTTGCCGCCCTGCTTCTTGATGGAATAGGTGTGCTTGATGATTTCCTGCCGCGAGGTCAGGTACTGCATGTACTTGACGAGCGCAATCCGGCGCAGCTCGTTGTAGTCGCCGTCCTTTTCGCGCAGCGAGGTCATGATGTCGCGCCAGTGGTGATCCTGCGAAAAGACGTGCGGATCGATCTCGCGGAGGAAGCTGCTGACCCGGCCGGGCGACTCCATCTCCCTGGACAACACCGTGACGAATTGCTGCTCGATGGCCTTGATGTGCTGCGCCTCGCGCTTCAATTCATCGGTAGACAGCAGCATCAGGTCCGAGATCTTCCTCGACGGGACATCGGTGCGCCCGGCAAGGCTGAACTCGAATTCGGCGATGCTGCTGAAGGTGACGGTCTGTCCGCCGACCATCAAGGACATGGGTTTCGAAAAGAGTCTGTTGATCATTGCTGAACTGGTATACCGGTTCGTCAGGGGCGAAGCGTTCGGTGCCGCTCTTATATCGATGCCTGTTGCGCGCAACCATAACACGGGCGAAAAAGCGTGACCATGCTCACAAGTGCGGAACCGTCATTGGCAACGGGCAAGGAATGCCGGTCCCACCACTTTCAACCCGTCGAGGCAGGTGCGCCTCTGCTCCGGGCGGAGGGCCCCGATGCGGGCGCTGGCGCGGTGAAACGCGGGGAAGTCGCCGCTGACCGCCGCGAGCAGGTTCCGAAAGGCCGGGACATCGTCGTGATAGGTGGCGACCGCGGCGATCTTGGCGTTGTTCACGCCGGAACTCATCCAGCTGTCATATCCCGTGTCCTTGCCCCCTGCGGCGCGGAGCCGTTCGTAACGATCACGCAGCGAAGTCAGGATCAGGGCCTTGTGTCGTCGCTTGTCGTCGGGGCCGGCCGGCGATGAGTAGAGCGTCCGCAGTTCGTCGCGAACGGTCGCAATCAGGGTGAGTATCGCGCCATCGTGACGTTGTTCCTGGGCGTGTGCCTGGCGGGCATCGGGACTGGCGGTTGCGGCGAGCCAGGCATCGACGCCGGATTCGGCGACCGCCTCCGCATAGGCCTCGTTGAATGCGGTGTCATCGCGGACGTAGAGTTTCTGGTGCGCCAGTTCGTGGAACAGGAAGCGGGCTACCTGCGTGTCGCTCCAGGTGATCATGGTGTCGAGCACCGGGTCATCGAACCAGCCGAGGGTCGAGTAGGCGGCGACCCCGCCCACGTACACGTCGTGACCCCGCGTTTCGAGTGTGCGGGCGTGACGGGCGGCGCCCTCGGCGCTGAAATAACCCCGATAACTGAGGCAGCCGATCACGGGGAAGCAGGATTGAATCGGATCGAGCGACAACGCCGGTGTCGCAAAGACGTTCCAGACCACGTAGCGCCGACCGATGGCCGCGTAGCTCGCATAGCTGCCTTGCGCCGGTAGGTCCAGTTTCGCCGCGGCGAACTCGCGCAGGCGGCCGACGAGCTCCAGCCGTCCGCGGATGCGGATCGGCGTGGCCGGATCGGCAACGACTGCGGCGATGGGCCGGCGCTTGGCGAGGACCTCGTACTGTCCGGCAAAGGATTGCGCGTAGTAGCCGATGGTGGCACAGCCGCTGGTCGCGGCGGCCGCAAATGCGAGGAGGGCGATGACCAGGCAGTGGCGCATTGCCGGCCCGGGAAAGGGCCGTCCAGATGTCGAAGCGGCGCTTGACCGCGGCTCATGACCCATAATCAGGATTGCGCTACTATCAGCCATCCGCCGCGGCACGGGCAGTAGATCATCACCAACCATGTACAAGACTCTGATTGATTGCGGTCAATTGCAAGAGGTCATGTGCGCGACCGATGCGGTGGTGCTCGACTGCCGATTCGATCTCGCCGATACCGGTGCCGGACGCCGGGCATATGAAGCCGGTCACATCCCCGGTGCCCAGTACGTCCATCTTGACGAAGACCTCAGCGGCCCGAAACTGCCCGGCCATGGCCGACACCCGCTGCCGGCGGCCGATCGTTTGTGCGAGATCTTCGGCCGCCTCGGTATCGGCCCGACTGGGCAGGTGGTCGTTTACGATGCGATGGGCGGCATGCTGGCTGCGGCGCGGGCGTGGTGGTTGCTGCGCTACCTGGGTTACGAGGCGGTGGCGGTCCTTGATGGCGGCGTACCGGCATGGACGGCGGCCGGTCTGCCGGTACGGTCGGGAACGGAAACCCGCGCGCCAGTCGCTTTCAGCGGCCAGCCGGGGGCGCGGAAGATTGTGGCGGCCGCAGCGGTGCCGACGATGCCGCGGCTGGTCGATGCGCGCGATCCGGCCCGCTTTCGCGGCGAAGCCGAACCGATCGACCCGGTGGCCGGCCACATCCCGGGCGCGGTCAATCACTTCTGCAAGAACAATCTCGACAGCAGCGCCAGGTTCAAGCCCGTGGCCGAATTGCGCGCACTACTGGGCCCGGCTTTCGGTACTACCGCCGCGGGGCAGACAGTCTTCTACTGCGGCTCCGGCGTGACCGCCTGCCACAACGTCCTGGCCGCGGTGCATGCGGGATACGACGAGCCGCTGCTCTACGCCGGCTCGTGGAGCGAATGGTGTTCGGATCCGTCGCGCGCGGTGGCGCGTGGCGCGGCCGGGTGAGCCGACACAGGAGAGGAAAAATGCGATTGTCCAGGTGGCTGCTGTTATCGGTGTTGATGGCGTGCGGTGGCATGGCCGCTGCCGAAGATCTGGCCAAGGATGTCATGCTGGTATTCGATAATTCCGGCAGCATGCGCAAGGTGGATCCCGAATTTCTGGCCACCAGGGCCGTCGGCGAATTCATCGAGGCACTGCAGGGCGACACGCGGGTGGCGGTGATCATCTTCGACGAGAAGGTGAATATGGCGGTGCCACTGACGCCGCTGGCCGATACGGGCCGGGCTGCGGTCGTCGAGAGCCTCAAGCAGGTCAATTACCGCGGCAGGTGGACCAACAGCCCGGCGGCGGTCGAGCAGGCGATCTATGACCTCAAGAACAGCGGCCGCGAGGGGGTCGAAAAACTCGTGGTATTCATGACCGACGGCATCGTCGATACCGGCGATCCGGCGGCCGACAAGGACAAGTCGCGCTGGATGCGCGAGGAACTGGCCGAGGACGCCGCCAGGCACGGCATCAAGTTCTTCACCATCGCCTTCACCGAGAGCGCCGATTTCCAGCTGATCCAGTCATTGGCCACCAAGACGGGCGGTGAATATTACCGGGCGCTCAAGGCCGAGGACCTGCACGACGCCTTCGTACGTGTCGGTGATGCCGTCGCCAGCCTGGAGGCCCCAGAGGCGCCGGTGCCCGTGGAGCCGGCCGCGGTCGAGCCGCAACCCGCGCCAGTACCCGGTGCGCCGGAACCGCCCGCTGCGGTGCCGACTCCGGAACCCGGGCCCGCGCCGGACGTTGTGGCGCCGGCGACGCCGGATCAGGCGGCCGAGGAATTCGCGAAGGCCGCCGGTGTTCCCAAGGAGGAACTGGACAAGCTGGGCGAGGGGCAGGCGATGGTGGTCCCGCCGGCAGAGCCGCAGACCGACAAGATGCTCCTGGCCCTGGTGGCCCTGGGCGTTCTCATCCTGGGTGTGATTGCGGTGGTGGTCGTCGTCAAACGCCGGGCGCCGATGGCGGTCGCGCCCGGGGCCGCGGCGGTGCCGGCCAAGGACGAGGACGATTACGTTCCGCAGGCGTTCCTCAACGATTTGCAGGGCAACACCGGGTCATCGCGGCACACGCTCGGGGCCAAGCCATCGATGCTGGGCCGCGTCGGCGGCAGCGACAGCCATCTGCAGTACATCGTAATAAATCAGACCACGGTCGGGCGCCGGCATGCGCTGATCGAGTACAAGGATTTCTGCTACTGGATCATCGATCAGGGCAGTGTCAACGGGACCTTCGTCAACGGCGAGAAGATCACGGAAGGCCATCGCCTGAAGCACGGTGATCGGGTCAGGCTGCACAAGTGCGAATTCGAGTTCCTCATGCCCGAGGTCGCCGACGCCGGCAAGACAATCTTCTCGGGCGGGAGCGAGAAGACGGTTTTCGCTGGTGCCGAACCCGCGCCGCTCGCCGTCGTGGCGGCAGCGCCGCCGGTCGTTCCGGTGGCGCCATCCGCTCCGGCGCCCGAGCCGGAACCCGATGCCGATGCCGAAGAAGAAGATGCCTTCGATGTAACTGGCGGTGCGTTTGCCGAGGCTGCCGCGCCGGCGGCGCCGGTTGCAGCAGAGCCGGTCGATTTTGCGGGCGGAACAATCGTGCTCGAACCGGATGAAGCGCCGACGGATTTCCATGATCGCGACACGCTGATCCGCGATATGCCGGAAGCCCCGGCACCGGCCATGGCGCCGCCGCTTGCCGCACCGGAGGAAGACGACCGCGAAGACATGACCCTCGACTCGTTCATCAGCACGACGGTGCTCGAGGCCCAGCAAATGGCGGCGTTGCAGAACGTCGGTTCGGAAGACGCGACCATCAAATCGGCGAAGTATGCCACTCGCGATCCGGAACCGGTCGCCGCCATGCCGCCGCCGTCACCCGCTGCCGCCCCGCCTCCTCCTCCACCGGCACCGGCACCGGCACCGGCCGCCGCTCCGGTGGAAGACGAGCTGAGTCTCGACGATTTCATCGAGGAGACGGCGTTGGGCGATGCCGGCGCACCGCCGGTGCCCAGGGCGCCCGAGCCGGCGGACGACAGCGACCGGACGGCGTTCCTGGATGAATCCGATCGTACCTTGATGCCATCGCAGGTCCCTCAGCGTGGCAAGCCAACAGGCAATACCCACCTCGGCGATACGACGGCGTTCGGTGCCGAGGACCTGACGCTGCCGCCGAAGCGCTAGGCGTGGAGGCAGCCCGCCGGGGGTCTCGCGTTCACGGGGGCCGGGGATCCACGGCCGGCAGCACCGACGTCCCGTCCGCTGTCCTGGCCTGCGGCGATCTGCGCCGGCAGGTCTTGAACAGGCTGGCCGATGGCCAGCCGTGGTCCGGAGCCGCACTCGCACGCGAATTGGGTGTCAGTCGGACGGCCGTCTGGCAGCATGTGCGTGCGCTGGCCGATCTGGGCCTGGGTGTGGAGTCCAGCCGCGGGCGCGGTTACCGGCTCGAACGGGTGCTCGATCTTCTGGATACCCGGACGATAGAGGCAGCGCTGGGTCGCGAGGCGCGCCGGCGTCTGCAGCCGTTGTCGATCCTGATCGAGACCGACTCCACGAATCAGCGTCTGCTCGAACGCGCGGCCACGAGCGACATCCACGGCGCGGTCTGCATGGCCGAGTTCCAGCATGCGGGCCGGGGCCGCCGCGGGCGCCAATGGCGAGCGCCACTCGGCGCCGGACTCTGCATGTCGCTCGGCTGGCGCTTCGACGATGCGGCGGCGCTCGCCGGCCTGAGTCTGGCCGCGGGCGTGGCGGTGCGGGCGGCGCTGGCGGAACTGGGAACCACCGGGGTGCAGCTCAAGTGGCCCAACGATCTCCTCTGGCGCGGCCGGAAACTCGGCGGCATCCTGATCGAGATGCGCGGCGAGTTCGGCGGGCCCTGCACCACGATCACGGGCGTCGGTCTCAATGTCTGCCTGCCGCCCGCGATGCTGGCCGCCACCGATCCGCCGTGTATCGACGTGCGAGAGATCATGGGCCGGTCGATCGATCGCAACCGGCTGGCCGCGAGGGTGCTCGCTGCCCTGCAGTCGGCGTACACGCGCTTCGCGACGCATGGTTTCCGGGGGGTCATGGACGACTGGGCCCGCCATGATGCGTTGAACGGGCGACAGGTGATTGTCGAGGCGGGCGGGCGGCACTGGACCGGTGTGGCCAGAGGCGTCGGGGAAGACGGGTCCCTGATCATCGTCACGGATGGCGGGGGCGAGCAGCGGTTCCACGGTGGCGAGGTGAGTGTTCGCGGCACATGAAATTGCTGATTGACATCGGCAACAGCCGAATCAAATGGGCCTGTACGGATGGCGAGGATCTGTTCGCAACAGGAGCACGGGTCTGGTCGCCGGACAGCCTCGATTATCTCTGCGAGGAGAACTGGGCGGAGTTGGCAGGTCTGGACTCCGTCTGGGTCGTGAATGTTGCCGGCCCCGAACCCGCGAGCCGTCTCGACGCCTGGTTCGAGACTGCACACGCCATCCGGCCGCGCTACGCCGCCGCCGCGGCATCCGCCTGCGGCGTCGTGAATTCGTACCGGGAGCCGGCGCGACTCGGCGCCGATCGGTTCATGGCCCTGGTTGGAGCTTGGGAAATGTGGCAGGGGGCCGCGTGCATCGTCGATTGCGGGACCGCGATCACCGCCGATGGCTTGTCGGCCGAGGGTGTCTATGTCGGTGGTGTCATCACGCCCGGCCTGGCGCTGATGCAACGATCACTCGCTGCCCATACGCACGCGCTGGCCATGAGCACCTCCCGATCGGTCGAAATCTGTTCGCTGACGACGGACGACGGCATCGCTGCCGGTTGTCACTACGCGGCGGCCGGCTTTATTGATCGCATCCATGCCGAGTTTCAGCGTCGTCTGGGCACGGACATGCACTGCGTCCTGACGGGTGGCGAGGCCAGCCGCATCCGGCCGCTGCTGTCGGTGCCGCACGAGGTCGACTCGCTGCTGGTATTGCGCGGCCTGGCGGTCTACTCCGCGGCCGCGGATGGAACCACGGGGTCATGAGGTCGTTGGGCATCCTGCTGTTGCTGGCGAACTTCGCCGTGCTCGGCTGGCAGTTCAATCGGGAGATCTACGGGAAAGACGATGGTCCGGTCGAGATGCGACCGGACCCGCTGCCGGCCAGCGTGCCGCGACTGCAACTGATGAGCGAGCTCGCTCGCCTGCCGGAGCCGCGCGATCATACGACGGCTGAACCGACCGCGGCCGCGACGCCCGTACCGGTGAAATCCGAGGCGGTTCCCGTTGTTCCACCACCGGAGGCGGAAACGGCTCCCGAACCGGAGGTCGTGGTGACGCCGCCGCCGAGTGCGTCCCCGGATCCGGCGCTGGTAGCGGAGCCCTCTGCTTCGGCGACTGGCGGGATGGTTCCGGAAGCGACGGCAGATGCGGCGGCGCCAACGACCGAGTCCGCGGCGATCGCTGTGGCCGACGTCGGTACCGGGAGTCCAGCGGTTGCGCCGCCGCCTCCGGCGCCCGTCGCCCGAACCTGTTTTAGCATCGGACCGTTCAAGTCGGTCGACGATCGGGGCCGGCTACGCAATGGCCTCCCGGCGTCGATGATGGTCCTGCGCGAACGCGAGGAGCAACGCCAGGAGCGTAAGAACTTCTGGGTGTATCTCGAGCCGGCGGCTTCGGATGCGGGTGCCGAGGAGCGCTTGCGCGACCTGAAAGCCCAAGGGGTGGAGGATCTCCTGCTGATACGCAAGGGTGAAATGAAGAACGCGATATCGCTGGGCGTGTTCCGTTCGCAGGAGTCCGTCGCCGGCCGTCTCGCGGAGATCAAGGACCGCGGTTATACGCCGCTCGTCATCCCGCGTTACGAGACGCGCACCGGCTACTGGCTGGATCTCGCCATCGAGGGTGATATAACTCAAACAAGTTCGGGTGTCGATTTGCCGGATGGCGTCGAGCGCCTTGCCCTCGACTGTGCGCAAATTGCCGGAGTCGATCCGAACCCATAAAATGCGCACGCCGGCCAGTGTACGACCGGCCATCACTTCCCTGGCGCCGGATTAGCTCAGCTGGTAGAGCAACCGCCTTGTAAGCGGTAGGTCGCCCGTTCGAGTCGGGCATCCGGCACCATAAACCGGTTCATGTGGCCAAGGTGCCGAACGCATCCTGAGGGGTGAGCGGCGCCGTCGTCGAATGGCTTATTGACGATGAACGGCAGAGTGTTGCTACCGTCGCCGGTTGCGAACGCTGATCGGTAGCAGGAGTAGCAAGGGTAGCAGGGGGGCTCGGGAATCGCTGGCGTGATTTGGCTACGCCTTTACGCTGCTCAAGCGCAGCATGAGCGTCATCGGATGCGTCGGCGACGACTGAAATCCGTAGTGTTCGTAGAACTGTCTGGCCTTCTCGTGAAGGGCATGCACAAGAAGGGCTCTGACGCCCGCATTCTGCGATACCGCCACCGTGCGATTGACCGCGTCCTGGAGCAAGGCGGCGCCCAAGTGCAATCCCTGCGCCTTGCGGTCGACCGCGAGCCGGGCGAGCACCATGACAGGAACCGGATCAGACATGTTGCGGCGCACGCCACTCGTTGCGAGCTGGTGCGAGACGGCGCCGGCCGCCATGGCGTAGTAACCGCGGACATGGCCGCCCTCATCGGTGACAACGAAGGTGCGGCTCGCACTGCTGGCCTGATTGGCCAATGCCCTGCGCCTAAGCCAGTCATCGAGCACGGCCTCGCCACACTCGAAATCATCCAGTCGATGTGCAGCCGCCAAGGGCTCCGGCGGACCGAGTTGCAAACTCAGGCCTTCGCGGACTTCCTGCCCCAAGGGGCCTTGACCGCCACGAGGCGCTCAAGTCCCGGATTGCGCGTGGGCGGCGCGTCGAGCAGCTTGGTGAACTGCCGGAACTTCTCGGCATCCAATTTGAAAAATACCTGATCGAGCAGTACCGACTGGGCCTTGTCGCAGGCGGCCTCGAGCATGAAGTCGGAGCGGTTCTTGCCAAGCAGCTGCGCAGCCTGGTCGATCAGTTCCCGCTGCTCGGGACGTGCCCGCAGGTTGATGGCGGCGTCGCGCATGAGATTCTCCTGGAGCGTACATACAATAGATACACGCATGCTGCGGTAGCGTATAGCAGTTGTCAACACGCGGCCGTTCCCGGACAGGCCAGGCGCTTCAGCTCCCCGGTACGGCCGCGGATGACCTCGCGGAGCCGGGATCGTCACCCGGGACGACGCGGATATCATCGATCGCAATCCAGACGAGGCGTGGAAACGGCAGTACCGCCGCACCGCCCAGGCGCGGGTATACCTGCCGCCGCGTGTAGAAGCGGAGGTCGCCGACCACCGTGCTGGCGAGGCACAGATTCGCCGCCGTGGCCCAGCGACCGATCACGTCGGCGGTGTAGTCGTGCCGGCGCAGCAGACCCGCGGCATCGAGATGGAACTCTTGGGCACGCGAATGTGTGGGCACGCTCTCGTCGAAACGGACGGTCAACCGTTGCAGGCCGCCGTTCGTTGCCTCGTGCGCGGCAACGATGTCCACCCCGGGGTTTTCCAGGATGAACGGGAAGCTGAGGTAGTTCCAGAGCGCGTAGCCGGCGAAATAGAGAAGATCGAGCTTGTCCCAGCGGACCTTCCTGTCCAGGCGCGAAAACGATAGGCGCGGATCCCTGCGGTCGGCGACAACCCGACCATTGGTATCGAGGATATGGACAAGGGTCGGCGTCCATACGCCCTGCCAACCGTGCCGGCAGTATCCATGCAACACGGCCCGCTGCGCGTGTGGCGACAGCGACAACCGCAGATTCCGCAGGGCGAACGGCTGCAGGTGCGAGGTGAACGCCAGGCCGCCCGATGACACGGCGGCTTCAATGGTTTCGACCGCCCGCCAGCGCTCGCGACCGCCATGCGCCGCGATCACCTTGTCCAGCAATTCACCGGTCTGCATGGCGACACAGGATAGCAGGCGGTCAAAGCGCCTGTCTTCGCCGGACGTCGCCGCAGACGATTAACCGACGTCGATCAGCTTCAGGAGCTGGCGCTTCTGGCGGAGGATGCCGCTTAGCGCAGTCAACGTCTGCGCCGTTTCGATGTCGTCTTCCTCGGCGGCGTCGTGGATCTCGCCGATCAATTCCTCGATCTCGGCGATCTGCTCGACCAGTATCATCCAGCTGTCGCGATTGATGGGACTGCGGATCAGCAGGCCGTCGCCCGCGAAGTGACTTTCCAGGTCGATGGCGCCGTAGTGGGCATGTTCAATCTGCTGCATGGGCTTCCTCCTCTCGCCGGATCTCATGGTTGCTGGCCCACTATTTCGCTGCAACTTGACAGCTGTATGTCGGTGGCGTGACCGATTCGGGTCAGACATGCTGCGGCCTCATCGCGGTCAGGTTGGACAGGAAGGTGTCCGTGCAGCTGGCCCAGGAGTAGCGGGCCGCATGAGCGACGCAGTCGGCGCGGCGCAACCGCATTGCGCCCACGGCCGCGGCGCGCAGATCCTCGTCGAGGATGCCGGTGCGATCGCGATCGACCACATCGAGCGGCCCCGTTACCGGGTAGGCGGCAACCGGCAGGCCGCAAGCCATGGCCTCGAGCAAGACGAGACCGAAGGTGTCGGTGCGGCTCGGAAAGACGAACACGTCGGCGCCGGCGACGTGGGCGGCGAGGTCGCGACCGAGCTTTCTTCCAGGAAAGTGCACGGCCGGGTAGCGGCTACGCAATCTGGGCAGGTCCGGACCGTCGCCGATCACTACCTTGCTGCCGGGAAGATCGAGGTCGAGAAAGGCCTCGATGTTCTTCTCGACGGCGACGCGGCCGACGTTGAGAAAGATCGGCCGGGGCAGGCCATAATCATGAGCCGGCACCCTGCCGAACAGGGCGCCATCGACGCCCCGCGACCAGACGATCAGGCGCTCGAAGCCCCAGGTGCGCAGGCGCTCGCGTTGCGATTCGGTGGGCACCATGGTCTGCGCGGCCGGTCGGTGGAAGCGGCGCAGCCAGGCATAGGACCAGGAGAGTGGAACCGGTGCGCGGGCCCGCAGATATTCCGGAAACTGGGTGTGAAAGGAGGTCGTGAACGCGTAGCGGCGGCGAAGACAATATCGTCGTGCTGCCGCCCCCAGAGGTCCTTCGGTGGCAATGTGGATGGCGGTAGGACGGAAATCCTCCAGACGGCGACGTATCGCACGTCCCGGCCACAGCGACAGCCGGATTTCCGGATAGGTCGGGCAGGGCAGCGTATGCAGGCCCTCGGGTGTAACGTAGAGGACCTCGTGTCCGCGCTGGCGCAGTTCCCGCCCGGTATGGGTCAGGGTGTTGACGACACCATTGACCTGCGGGTGCCAAGCGTCGGTGATGATGGCAATGCGCCGCGGCGCTGTGGATTCGGCGCTGGAGATCGCGGTCATGCGGCGGTGGGCAGCGCCGAGAGCGGCAAGGATTTGCGCGCCTCGGCCCAGTGGACGATTTCCATGGCGCCGTCGTAATGCTCGACCAGCGCCGTGCAGCTCTCGACCCAGTCGCCGCAGTTGCCGTAGATGAGATCGCCGATGGTGTTGATCTCGGCGCGATGGATGTGGCCGCAGACGATGCCGTCGACGTTGTGCTTGCCGGCCTCGTAGGTCACGACCTGCTCGAACAGGCTGATGTACTGGACGGCGTTCTTGACCTTGTGCTTGAGAAACGCGGCCAGTGACCAGTAACCGAAGCCGAGATGGCGGCGGGCGTGGTTGACGATGCGGTTGGCGCGCAACAGCCAGTCGTAGAGCACGCTACCGATGCGGGCCAGCCGGCGCGAGTACTTGACCACGCCGTCGAACTCGTCGCCGTGCATCACCAGCAGGCGGCGGCCGTCGGCGCGCTCGTGCACCGCGTAACTCTCGATGCGGACGTTGCCGAAGACCATGCCGCAGTAATCCCGCAGCAGTTCGTCGTGGTTGCCGGGCACGTAGACGACGCGCGTCTCGTGCTTGGCCTTGCCGAGGATGGTGCGGATGACGTTGTTGTGCGCCTGCGGCCAGTACGGGCGCCGCTTCATCGACCAGATGTCGATGATGTCACCGACCAGATAGAGGTATTCGCACTCGGTGGTACGCAGGAATTCGAGCAGATATTCGGCGCTGCAGCCGCGGTAGCCGAGGTGCACGTCGGAGATGAATACCGTCCGGAAGCGCCGGGGCTTTACCTGCTTGAGGCTCAAGGCTTGAAGCGCGCCATGGGAGATGGCGGCGAAAATAGCGGCGCATTGTTGCAGGTGAGTGAAGGTTTGTTGTCATTTGCGTGACCAAATAGAATCTTACGGTGACGTCATGAACCATCCTGACAACGGCATTCATTCGAGTCCCTACAAGGGCCGCACCGGCCTCCGGCGCATCTGGAACGCCTTCCACTACTCGCTGGCCGGCCTCCGTTCCGCCTACCGCAACGAGTCGGCCTTCCGGCAGGAGGTCTGGCTCGCGGTCCTGCTGGCACCGATCGCCTGCCTGCTGCCGGCAACGCTGATGCAGAAGACCCTGCTGTTCGCCAGCCTGTTCATCGTCCTTATTACCGAGCTGCTGAACTCGGCGGTCGAGGCGGTGGTCGATCGCATTTCGATTGAGGATCACGAACTCGCCGGGCGCGCCAAGGACATGGGCAGCGCCGCCGTGCTGGCGAGCCTGGCACTGTGTCTGCTGATCTGGGGCCTGGTGCTGGCGGACGTGTTGACGCCAGGCGATCTGTAGCCGGTTGATGCAAGTGACCGCACGTGCGCGCGGCGCGGTCGGGCGGTGCGCGGAATCCTGGTCGCGTATCAGACGTCGATCTGCTCGACGTTGCCCGATTTCAGCAGATCGATGAGTTGCGCGTACTTGGGGTCGCGGACATCGAGCGAAATGGTGTTGTCGAGATCGGTGGCATTCGGGCCGGCCGCCTGACCGGTCGTGCCGGATGCCTGATGCGCCACGTGCATGGCGTCAAGGTGCAGATCGGCGAGGCCGCCCAGGAACGTCTCCTGCTCCGCCTCGGTCATGTGGATCGCCGTCATCCCGTGTTTCAGATCAGCGAGCAGGGTGTCGAGCGCCGCGGTCAGCCGGCTGCGGTCGTCGGCGGTCGTCTTGGGTATCACGCTCCAGAGCAACAGCTCGCCAACGCGGACGGCGTCGGTCCATGCCGTGCCGTGGCCACCGTGATTGCGATGGACCAGGAACAGGTACCGGCGCCAGTGATGGACGAGGAATTCGAGCACTGCGGCGGGCGGCAACGGCCCGTGCGTACCTTCGACGAGGTTGCGGATCGCGGCCGTGGCGGCCTGGACATGGGTGTCGCTCATGGGTGCGGAAAGTCTAGCAGACCGCCTGTTCCTGTCATGTGCCAGGCGTCACGGCGGCGCGGGGCCGGACGCCGCGCATCGGAAAACAGGATAATGGTCGGGGTGACACGATTCGAACGTGCGACTCCCAGCTCCCGAAGCTGGTGCTCTACCAGGCTGAGCTACACCCCGAGGTTGGATTCCTGGAATCTGCTGCTGATGGCGATCGCGGTGCTCCCGGCATCGCGGTTGCGACCGTGGATCCGGTGCCGCCGGTGCGGCACCGGGCCCCGCCTTCGCGCGGGGCGCAGTTTACGCGATGGCCCCGGTCCATTCAATCGCACCGCCGCAGCGCCGGAACCCCTGCCACCCGCGAGGCAGCCACTTGTAACGCAGCAAGAC
>Ga0233425_10006277_pt1 | contig 17789 bp, 17 predicted proteins | sample Watercolumn_Towu_2_FD_181712 | JGI IMG/M metagenome (GOLD analysis project Ga0233425, IMG submission 181712) | Freshwater microbial communities from Lake Towuti, South Sulawesi, Indonesia - Watercolumn_Towuti2014_140_MG | ecosystem: Environmental > Aquatic > Freshwater > Lake | place... | reverse complement strand
GGGCAGGTTGCCAACCTGCCGTTCTTTCGGCAGGTTGGCAACCTGCCCCACGACAGCAGGCGGGACGCCTGCACCACCCATAACCCCCACCCCCGACGTAGAGGTTCCGTCATGAAGAGCCGTACCCGCTGGACCCTGCTGGCGGCCGCAGCCGTCGTATTCGCTTGCGTGCTAAGCTTTTATCGGACCGGCAGTGCCCAACAACGCCCGACGGGCGAACCCCCGTTCGCCAACGCGGTCGAGCAACGGGCGGAGACGGTCAAGGAGTTGCGCGAAATCAAGGAACTGCTCCGCGAGCAGAACGCCTTGTTGCGGTCGGGCAATGTGCGGGTGATCGTCACCCTGCCCGAAAAGAAGCCCTAGTGCGCCGCACGCCGCGGCGCGGATCGATCGACGATGTTCCAGCCGCCGCGAATCCCGATCCAGCGCCGTTCGTGGGGCAGGTTGCCAACCTGCCTGAAGAACGGCAGGTTGGCAACCTGCCCCACGGACCGTAACCGCGCTGTCCGCCCTCGTCCGCAAGCCTTCACCTTGATCGAGGTGCTGCTGGTACTGGCGATCATGGGCGTTCTCGTGGGCTTGGCCCTCCCCAGCAGTGAACCGAGCATCTACGATCAACTCCGCGCGGTCGCCCGCATCCTGGCCAACGATCTCAGTTACGGGCGGAGCCTGGCGGTGGCCAACAACAGCACCTACCGCTTCACGTTCGACGCGGCCGGCAACCAGTACGTGCTCGAGCACGCCGGCACGAATGCGGCGCTCAACAAGCTGCCCAAGCTGGCGTTTTCGGCCGACAATGCGTCGAGCGACAAGTACGCCGTGAAGCTGGCGGAGTTGCCGCACGTCGGCCCCACGGTGCGGCTTTTCGCGGCGACCGCCGGCGGGGCTTCGCCCCAGGCGGTCACCACGCTCGATTTCGGCCCGCTGGGCGCCACCACGCGGAGCAGCCCGACCACCATCTGGCTGGCCGCCGGCAGCGGCGCCGCTACGCGGTATGTTTCCCTGTCGGTCAATCCGGTCACGGGCCTGGTCGAGACCGGCTCGGTCACCAGCACTCCGCCGGCGGTCGCCGTTACGGCAACGTAGCTCAATAAGGTCATCGCGTCATGGCAAGTTGGCTGAACGGAAAGCGGACGAGTCCCATTGGCGTCGACATCGGCAGCCGCTCGGTGAAGTTGCTGCAACTCGGCGGCGACGGTTCGACGGTCCACGAGGCGGCGCGCTGGGATCTGCCGTCCGACTCGCCCGACAAGCCCACCGAACGCGACGCGCACGTCATCGAAGCCGTCCGTCGCGCCCGCGAAGGGCGCAAGTTCCGCGGCCGCGACGCGGTTTTCTGCCTGGGCGCGGAGGATCTCTTCGTACAGAACATCCGCGTGCCCACGGCGGACGGCGCCGAACTCGACAAACTCGTCCGCGCCGAGGCCGCGGGCCGGCTGCCGTTCAAGAGCGACGAGGCCGAGATCCGCTACATCGAAGCCGCCGACGTGCGTCAAGGCGACACCTTCCGCCGCGAGGTCATTCTGCTGGCCTGCCACAAGCCGGCGCTGGAGCGGATACTGGCCGTGGCCGCGGCCGCCAGTCTGCGGCCGGTGGCCATCGACGTCGAACCCGCCGCGCTGTTGCGCTGCTACGCCCGGCAGTTCCGCCGCGACGACGACCACCAGCGGCGCGTGATGTTCGTCAACCTTGGCGCCGCGCGGACCAAGGTGGTAATCGCGAGGGGCAGCGACGCGATGTTCGTCAAGTACGTCGACGCGGGCGGACGGCACCTCGACGAGGCCGTGGCGAAACACCTCGATATGTCCCTGGACGACGCCGCGGCGCTGCGGCGCCACAACGGCGACCGCCGCGCCGATCAGCGCGACCCGGAAATCGCCCGCAGCATCGCCGAGGCCGTGCGCGGCGTGCTCGACCGGCTGGCCAACGAGTTGTCGCTGTGCCTGCGGTACTTCAGCGTGACGTTCCGCGGCCAACACGTCGCGCAGACGGTGCTCGGCGGCGGCGAAGCCAGCGAAGCGCTGGCCGAGTGGCTGGCGGCCCGCCTCGACGTGCCGTGCGAACTGGGCAACCCGCTGCGGACCTTCGAGAAGAACGCGCTGTCCGGCCCGCAGACCCAATGGGACGTGGCCGCCGGATTGGCGCTGAGGAATGCGAACTGACATGCACGACATCGACTTCCTTCCCGCCCAATTCTCCGAACGCCGGTCGCGGCGGCAGGCGCAGCCGTGGCGGGTGTTCGTGGTGCTGGCGATCGTAGCGCTGATGGCCGTAGCCGCCGTCGTCCAGCGCGGCCGGCACAAACTGCTGGAGGCCGACCTGGCGGCCGTCGCGCCGTCGTACGAATCGGCGACGCAACAAAACCGTCAACTGGCCGCGGTCCAGGCCAAGCTGCAGCGGCTGCGGAGCCTGGCCGGGCTGTATGCCTACCTGCAACACCCCTGGCCGCGCACGCAACTCCTCGCCGGCGTGCTGGAACCGCTGCCCGAGGATCTGACCTTCGAACGAGTGCAGATCGTGCGCGAGAAGCCGCCGGTCCAGGCCACGAGCGAGCGACCAAGCCGCGGCGAGACCCCGCTCGAGGAAGAGCAATTGGCCAAGCTCCCGCCGCCGGAACGCGACCTGAAGAAACTCCGCGGCGAGTACGACACGATGCGGACCGTCGTGCATCTCGCCGGCACCACTGCCGACAGCGCCAGCCTGCACCGCTATCTCGGCGAACTGGGCAAGAACGGGTTGTTCGTCAAGGCGGAGCTCAACTCCCTGGAGAGCGTCCCCGGCAAGACCAATCCCCTGATGCGCTTCCAGGCTACGGTGTTCGTGCGGCCGGGCTACGGACAGCCGGGCGGCCCGACCTCTGCCCCGCAACCCAAGAGAGACGACCGGTTGGCGAGTGCCATTGAAGCCCGAAGCGCAAGCGAGGGAAGAACGAAGCCCATCCCTCGCTTGCGCGTCGGGCTTCAATCCGGCCACAAATAATCCGCGTTACTGCCATGAACAACCCATTGCACCGCAGCAGTTGGATGGTCACCGTGCCCCTGGCCGTTGCGGCTGGGGCGTACCTGCTGTTCTTCTTTCTCCCCGGCCGCCGCGCGAACGCCAAGATCGAGGAAGAACTTGCGGAGAAGCAGGAGTACGTCGCAGGGGCTGCTACCGTCGCTGCCACGCTCCGTGCAACCGAACAAGAACTCGAGCGCGCGCAGGCGTTTACCGCGGCGTGGAAGCAGAACGCCCCCGCCGAGGGTTCGCGGTCGTTGCTCTTCGGGAAGATGCATGAACTGGCCAAGGCGGCGGGCGTGGCGATCAACCGCTTCGAGCCCAAGCCGGTCGAGCAACGGGCGCAACTCCGCGGCTTTCCCGTGGTGATCGGCTGCACGGGCAAATACGCCCAAGTTCACGAGTTCCTGCGGGCGTTGGAGAGCCACCCGGCAACGATCTGGGCCGACACCGTGGTGATCAAGCGGCCGAGTGAAACCAGCGAAATTGTCGAGTGTGAGATAAGCCTGGTAATCTTTGCCAATAATCCCGAGCTTTCTGATTAGGCAAACAATTCCGATCAACCGATATAGGGAGAGGCCGAACCGGAGTGCAGTCGCTGCGCTCCGATTTGGTGCAAAACGGCGATTATGGGAAGACTAGGCAAGAAGCTTCGCCGCGAATTGGCCACTAGTCCCAAGAAGGCCGCTGTCTTGGGGCTGTTGCTGCTCGTGGCACTGTACTACTGGGCTCCTCTGGTATGGGGTTGGGTATCGAAACCTGGCGAGTCGAACGAGACCGGCAAGACGGCTGCCGCGCCCACGCCGAGCACGAACGCCCCGACTACCGCGTCCAACTCCGCGCCAACCAAAGCCGCAAGTCCTGCGTTCCCTTGGCAGCAAATGATCCAGTTAATGGACAACGATGAGCGGACGTTGGCCGCCGAGCTGCGCGCCCTGCGGCGCGATCCGTTCGCGCTGCCGAAATCCGAGGCCCCGAAGCCGAAGGCCGAGGCCGAACTGGCCGCCGCAGCCGCCGCCGCTGCCCAGAGCCAGCCCGTGGTCGTCACGCCGCAGAGCCTCGGCCTGACCCTCAGCAGCACGATCATCGGGGGCGACCGCCGCGTGGCGCGGATCAGTGGCCGAACCTACGGACAAGGCCAGACCATCGAAGTCCGCAAGGACGGGCAGACCGTGGCCTTCACGCTCGCCGAGGTCCACGCCCGCCGCGTGGTCCTTGTCCGCGACGAGAACAGATACGAACTGAGCATTCCCGATCCGTTGCAGTCGAAGAAGATCGAACTGTCGCAGAGCGGAGGGTAGGCAGCGGTGGGTAGTGAGTAGTGGTTGGTGAGTAGTGGGCAGTTGGCAGTTGACAGTGAAACGCCGCCGACTGCGTTCGGCGGGGTACGCGGCTGCGGCCGATCTGAAATCTCGAATCTGAAATCTCAAGTCTGAAATCTATTCTGGTGTCACGGAAGACCCATGAAGACTCTTCGCCGCGTTAGTCTGTTCGGTTTCTTTGCCGCCATGGGGGTTGGGCTGGCTGTGTGCGTGGCCATGTCGGCCGCGCCGCCGCCGGAAGAGGAATCGCCGCCGTCGGCATCCGGCGTATCCGTAGGCCGGCCTTTCCAGGCCGGCAGCGACGGCCTAGAAAGGCCGTCCTGCAACGTGGAAAGCCCGTCCCACAATCGCGCGGAACAAGCGGCATTCCACGGCCCGCGGTTCGCGCAACCGTATCCGCGTTACGCGCAGGCCGAGGATTTTTCCGACGCGGAGCGGGCGAAGTTCCGGGAGGCGTTCGAGTTTCTGCAACAGCGTCTGGCCGCCGAATCGGGCGCGAAGCCCGCCGCGGCCGCTCCGGCGACGGTTCCACCCGCCGTTGCGGCGCCGGTTGCGGCCGTCCCGCCCGTCGCACCGGCGGCCGCTGCGCCGGAGTTGGTGCCCTCGCCGAAACCCGAAGGCAAGCCGCCCAAGGCCGTGATCGGCGCCGAAGGGGACGGCCGACTGAACATCCACATCCAGAACGCCGACATCCGCGAGGTGCTCGACCTGTTGAGCGAACAGGGGAACCTGAACATCCTGGCCGGCAAGGACGTGCAGGGCAAGGTCTCGGCCACGCTCACCGGCGTCGACATCGACAGCGCGCTGGTGGCCATCCTCCGCTCGACCGGTTACGTGGCGCGGCGCGAAGGGAAGTTCATCTTCGTGGGCACGCCCGACGAGTTCAACACGCTGGAGCAGTCGTTGGACCGCGTGGGCACGCGAGTGTACCGGCCGAACTACGTCGCGGCCGTCGAGTTGCAGAAGCTGATTCAACCATTGGTCAGCGAGAAGGTCGGCGTGGTGACCGTCTCCACGCCCGCCCAGGCCGGCATTCCCACCGACGGCACCGCGGCCGGTGGCAACACCTTTTCCGGCGGCGACGTGGTGGTGGTCCGCGACTACGAGGCGGTGCTGACGCAGATCGACCAGATGGTGGCCGAGGTCGACGTCCGGCCGATGCAGGTCCACATCGAGGCCATGATCCTCAGCGTGAAGCTCAAGGACGAGGACCGCTTCGGCGTGAACTTCCAACTCCTCCGCGACAAGCAGAACATCAACTTCGCGCTGGGTAAGCCGGAAACGTCGCTGGCCAACATGACGTACGAGAAAGGGGCGTTGAAGTTCGGCTTCCTCGACAGCAGCCTGGGGGCCTTCCTCGACGCCCTGGAGACGATCGGCGACACGAACGTCGTGGCCTCGCCGCGGCTGATGGTGCTGAACAAACAGCGGGCCGAAATCCAGATCGGCGAGAAGAAGGGCTACGTGAGCACCACCGTCACGGAAACCAGTTCCACGCAGAGCGTCGAGTTCCTCGACATTGGCGCCTTGCTGCGTCTGCGGCCCTACATTTCCTCCGACGGGCTGATCCGCATGGAAGTCCATCCGGAACTCTCCGACGGCAACGTCGACACCTCCAGCGGCTTCACCCTGCCGAACAAGGAAATCACCCAGGTGACCACGAACATCATGGTCCGCGACGGCTGCACGGTGGTGATCGGCGGGCTGATGCGCGAGAACTTGGCCACGAACACCGCACAGATCCCGCTGTTCGGCAACTTGCCGCTGGTCGGTTTCCTCTTCCGCAGCAAGACCGAGACCGTCGAGCGCCGCGAAGTGATGGTGTTGATCACGCCGCACATCGTCTACGAGCCGGGCACTTGCCAGGAGGGCGTGAAGGCGGCCGGCGAGTTCCATCGCCGCCACTCGACCTACGCCGACAAAATGAGCCCGCTGGGCAAGCGGTCCATCGGCCGCCGCTACTTCCGCCTGGCGCAGAGCGCGTACGCCTCGGGCGACCGCAACACGGCCCTCCGCTTCGCCGAGATGGCCGTGCAGTTCGATCCGCTGAACCGGGCGGCTATCGACCTGCGGAGTTGCATCTGGCTGAACAAGCCCTACGGCGAGCACTCGCTCGAAGCCCTGACGGCCGACGGACCGGCCGCCAATCCCATCGACGGGCAGACCATTGCCCCGTGGTTGCTCGACGACCTGGAACGCGCCCCGGTTGCGGCGCCGGCGCCCATGCATCCGCTCGACCCCGGACAACCGGGCCGGCGTCAAGACCTCCTCCGCCCGAGGAAACTGGAATGAACGCGAAGCCCCGTTTCGTAGTCGCATATTCCCTTGCGGCGCTAATCTCTGCGGCATCAGGCTGCGCCGGCTTCAAGCTGCCCGATTTGTCGGCCCAGCAAGACGGCGTCTCGCGCGAGGAGCGGAAGAAAGAGGCCGTGCGGCGGTTCGACGAAAGCCGCGAGTTGGCCGAGTTCGAGGCCGCGGCCGCCGCCGGGGAACGCGGCGATGCAAGAACCTGTGAAGAGACGCTGCAGCGATTGCTGGGCCGCAATCCCAAACACCGCGACGCCCGGCTGCTGATGGCCGATGTGTGCCTGGCCAGCGACCGTCGCGAGGAGGCCTTCACCCATCTTCAGGCTGCGCTGCAAGCCCATCCCGACGACGCCCAAGTGCTGTACGCGATGGCGGTCTTGCTCGATGCCGCAAACCGCCGCGACGAGGCCCTGGCCTACTACCAACGGGCGGCGCAACAGGAACCCGACAACGAACTGTTTGCCGTCGGCTATCACACGGCCCGCGACGGCGGGCGGCAGTCGCCGATTGGCGGCGCAGGCGCGGAAACGGCGACTGACGCCTCGACGACGCTCCGCGTGAAGCCCGTCGCCCAGACGCCGCAGGCCGTGGCCAGCGATCGTGACGGTTCTGTCGGTCCTGTGGGTGGCGAGGCAGTTCAGGCGTTGTTCCAGCGGGCCGGTACGGCCCTGCAGCAGGATGCCCCCGAAGCGGCCCTGGTCTTCTTCCGCGAAGCGGCCGGCAAGCAGCCGAATAATCCGCAAATCCCCATCTCTGCGGCCACAATGGCCCTACGACACAACCATCCGGACGTGGCGGTCGAGCTGTTGACGCCGGCCGAGTGGCGATTTGCCGATTCGGCCGCGCTGCGGCGCATTCTGGGTGTCGCCTACTATCGGTTGGGCGACTACCGCGCGTCCCAAGTTGCACTCCAGCAAGCACTTTCGTTGGACAAGTCCAGTGCGCTGACCTACTTTTTGATGGGATGCACACTGGCGAAGCTCGGTCAGTCTGAGGCGGCCGGAACGCACTTCCGGCAGGCCGAAGCGATCGATCCGCGGTACGCCGCGCGACGCTAAGTGCATCTCCTACGGGTATTCGGGACGCCGTGCCGGGTGCCATGCGGTAAGCGAAGCTTACCCGTGATGCTCGACTGCGGTTCCCGATGTACGGGTAAGCTCCGCTTACCGCAAGGCACCCGGTCCGGAAGCACTGGCGAAACGCCAGTGGCACCTGCGACGGCACACTGGCAAAGCATGAACGGCATCCACCGCAACAACTTGCTGGCGCTCTTGGGACTGCTGCTGTGCGCGGCGCCGGCCGCGCTGTGGGCGAGCGGGTCGCTTCCCGCGATGCTGCCCGCAACGACGCGGCTGGGCGTGGCCGGCGCGGGCGTCGGACTGGGGTTGACGTTCTTCCTGCTGGCGATGCTCCGTTGGCGGAACGCCTGGCGGGCCTTCGACCGCAACCTGAACGCGCTCGGCCAACTCGATCCCCGCGCGCTCCGCGGCGACAACTTGTTCGGCGACCTGCCGCCGCTGGCGGCCAACAGTCCCTTCGCCGCCGTCGCCCGCCGTCTGCACGAGACCGTCCAGGACTACTGTCGCCGGATTCAAGACCTGGAGCACTCGCGCACGGCGCTCGAGGTCCGCTGCCGCCGGGCGACGACCCAGGCTGAACAAGTCCGCGAAATCTTCTCGGCCATTTCCGACCCGATCCTGGCCGTGGACGACTACCGCGAGCTATTGCTGGCCAATCGCGGCGCCGAGGAGTTGTTTCATTTCGAGCCACAGCCCGAGACTCGCGCCATCGACCGTCTCGTGCAATGCCAACGGCTGGTCGACCTGCTGACGGCCGTGTCGCAGCGCAAGTCGGCAGGCGTCCGCAGCGACGAGATCGAAATCGCCGATACCGACGGCCAGCACCACTGGTACCGCGCCACGGCCGCCAAGTTGGGCGCGGCCGGCGACGGCGAGGCGGCCGCGCACGGCGTCGTGGCCGTGCTCCGCGACATCGGCGACCAGAAGGCCCTGCAACGCCGCAACGCCGAGTTCGTCTCGGCCGTCAGCCACGAAATGAAGACGCCCCTGGCCGGCATCAAGGCCTACGTCGAGTTGCTCGTCGACGGTGACGCCGAGGACGAGGCCACGCGGGCCGAGTTCCTCAATGTCATCAGCGGTCAGGCCGACCGCCTGCAGCGGCTGGTCGAGAATCTGCTGAACTTGGCGCGGATCGAGGCCGGCGTGGTGAGCGTCAGCAAGCAGCCCCGTTCACTCAACGAACTGCTGGAAGAGGCCCTCCGCGTGGTGCAACCGACCGCCGAAGGCAAGCAGATCGAACTGGCCGGCGAGTTGAGCCAGATGTACCTGGGCGTGCTGGCCGACCGCGACATGCTCTTGCAGGCGGCTATCAATCTGCTGTCCAACGCCATCAAGTACACGCACCCCGGCGGCCGCGTCACGCTCCGCAGCCGCATGGCCGACGGCCAGGTCTGCTTCGATGTACAAGACACCGGCGTGGGATTGAGCGAGGAAGACTGCCGGCGGGTGTTCGAGAAGTTCTACCGCGTCAACAAGGACAAAGGCATGGCCGCCGGCACCGGATTGGGCCTGCCGCTGGCCAAACACATCGTCGAAGACGTTCACGGCGGACGGCTGACGGTCGAAAGCACGCTGGGGGCGGGAAGCACGTTCATCGTCGCGCTCCCCAACGCCGGCCAACTGACGGTCGCCAAGACGCCCGCCATGTCACGAGGATAGAAGGACCACACGATGCCGAAACGCGTATTGCTGTGCGACGACGAGATTCACATCCTGCGTGCGGCCGAGTTCAAGCTGAAGAAGGCCGGCTACGACGTGCAAATCGCCAACGATGGCCAGGAAGCCTGGGAGGCCATCCAGGCGCGCAGGCCCGACATGCTGGTGACCGACTTCCAGATGCCGCGACTCGACGGCTTCGGCCTGGTGCGGCGGCTCCGCGAGGATCCCGCGACGGCCGATCTGCCCGTGCTCATGCTCACCGCCAAGGGCTACGAACTCAGCCACGAGGAACTGGCCGCCAATTGGAAAGTGTTGGCGGTGCTGGCCAAGCCGTTCAGCCCGCGGGAACTGCTGCAATACGTCGCCGGCGTGTTGGGCGAACCGAGGGTGTGCGTATGAACCTGCCTACCGAGATTTTCGACGACGTGATCGTAGTGCATGCCCCGGAAGACGTGGGCTCCGAGCAGAGCGACGCCTTCGAGTCGTACCTGACGCGGCTGGACCGCAGTTGCGTGGTGCTCGATCTGGACAATACCGAGTCGATCGACAGCAAGGGGCTGGCCGCACTCTTGGCCGCGCAGGACAAACTCCGCGAGGCCGAAGGGGATCTGAAGATCGCCACCACCAACGCCGTCAATCGCAAGATATTCGAGATCACTCGCCTCGACCGGCAACTGGAAGTGTTCCAGAACGTGGTCGACGCGGTGAGGAGTTTCCGCTAAGCGTACGCGGCACACGCCGTGTGCCGTGCGGGAAGACAGGAGTCAGGAGTCAGGAGACAGGAGACAGGAGAATAGGCGATGGCCGGGGCGACGGTGGTGAAGAGTACGAAGTACGGAGTACGGAAGGCACTACCATCCGCACTCCGCACTCCGTACTCCGTACTTCATCCCTCATCCCTCATCCCTCATTTCTCATCCCTCTCCTGACTCCTGTCTCCTTCCTTCCAACACCCAACCAACCCATGAGCATTGCCACATCGGCTCCGCGACGCCTCGGCGACCTGTTGGTCGAGAAGGGCTTCTTGACGCCCGAGGGGTTGCACAGCGCGCTGGCGCGGCAGAAGCAGGACAGCCGCGGCAAACTGCTGGGCGAGATCCTCGTCGAAGGGGAGTTCTGCAGCGAAGACCAGGTCGTCGAATGCCTGGCCGTGGAATACGGCGTGCCCTACGCCAAGCTCGACGCGCGGCTCTCCGATGCGAAGATCGTCGACGTGCTGCCGCGGGACTACATCGAGCAGAACCTCGTGCTGCCGCTGTTCGCGGTCCGCGGCGTGCTGACGGTCGCCGTCCACGAGCCGTCGAACCTCTTTCTGATCGACGAGATCCGCGGCCTGAGCAACCTGCAAGTGCAGATCGTCGCCGCCACGGCCAAAGACATCCGGCGGATGATCACCAATCTGCCGAACTCCAAGGTCTTCGTGATCGACGACATCATCGAAGACTCCGACGCGGCCGACGTGACGCTCATCGAAGACGCGATGGAGGACATCGGCGACGTGGAGGAGATCGCCGGCCAGTCCCCCGTCATCCGCCTGGTGAACTACATCATCTTCAACGCCGTGCGCGAAGGGGCCAGCGACATCCACATCGAGCCGGCCGAACGCTGCATGCGCGTGCGGTACCGGATCGACGGCCGGCTGTACAAGGCCCTGGAAGTGCCGCTGCACCTGCTGAACGCGGTGACCAGCCGCATCAAGATCATGGCCGCGCTCGACATCAGCGAGCGCCGCCTGCCGCAGGACGGGCGCGTGAACGTGCTCCTCGAGAGGCGGAAGATCGACCTCCGTGTGAGCACCTTCCCCACCACACACGGCGAAAAGACGGTGATCCGCGTCCTCGATACGCGCAGCATCTCGCTGAACCTCGAAGACCTGGGTTTCGCCGAAGACATCTTGACTTCCTTCCAGCGGAACATCAAGGCCCCCAACGGCATCATCCTCGTGACCGGGCCGACGGGCTCCGGCAAGTCGACCACGCTCTACTCCGCGCTGGCCGGCATCAGTTCGATGGAAAACAACGTCTGTACGGTGGAAGACCCCATCGAATACCACCTGCCGCTGATCAACCAGTTCCAGGTGCAGACAAAGATCGGCATGACGTTCTCAATGGCGTTGCGGCAGTTGCTGCGGCAAGACCCCGACGTGATCATGGTGGGCGAAATCCGCGACGAAGAAACCGCACGCATGGCCATTCAGGCCGCGCTGACCGGACACCTCGTCTTCAGCACGCTGCACACCAACGACGCCTGCTCGGCCATCACGCGGCTGATCAACATGAACGTCGAGCCGTACTTGATCGGCGCGGCGCTGAACGTGGTGCTGGCGCAGCGACTGGTGCGGCGGGTGTGCGCCAAGTGCCGGCAGGTCTACGAGCCCGCCCACGGCGTGCGCAAGGCCCTGGAACGCATGGGCTACGAGTCCACCACGTTCTACAAGGGCGTGGGCTGCCGCGCCTGCCGCAACACGGGCTACAAGGGCCGCCTGGGCGTCCACGAGTTGCTCGTCGTCAGCGACGAACTTCGCGACGCCATAGTCGCCGACGCCTCCATCGGCAACATCCGCAAGATCGGACTCCGCGACGGCATGATCACCCTGGCCCACGACGGCTTCCGCAAAGTCCGCGAAGGAATCACCACGGTCGAGGAAGTGCTGCACATCGTGGGAGATGCGAGCATTAAGGATGAAGTATGAAGGATGAAGGATGAAGGAAAGCAGGAGTTAGGAATTAGGAGCCAGGAGTCGGGAGAGAGGAAACATGTTGCGGTTGCGTTGCTTGCGACGTGAGGTACGGAGTACTGAGTACGGAGTGCGGCGCTCACTTGCCTCCCGTACCCCGTTCTCCGTACCTCATCCTTCATCCTTCATCCTTCATCCTTCTCCTGACTTCTGCCCCGACTCACCATGACCTACCAATACCGCGCACGCGACCCGCGAGGGAACACGATCGAAGGCAGCCTCCAGGCGGCCAGCGCCGACGAGGCTGCGCAGCAACTCCGCCGCGACGGCTTCCAAAACATCGATATTCAGGAAGGCGACGAGGGGCTGAGCCTCTTGCCCAAACGGGTCACGCGGAACGAGATCATCTACGTCACGGCCCAATTGGCCATCATGGTCGACACGGGCATTACGCTCTCCTCCGCGCTGGGCGGTATCCTGGAGCAGGAAACCAACCCCACGCTCCGCAAGGTATTGACCGATCTCCGCGACACGGTCGAAGGGGGCGAGGACTTCTCCACCGCGCTGGCCCGCTATCCGCACCTGTTCGACAAGACCTATCGCGCGCTGGTCAAGGCCAGCGAAGCCAGCGGCACGCTGGGCACGATGCTCGACCGCATCGCCGAGTATCTTCGCAAGCAGATGGAAACCCGCGGCAAGGTGCGGGCCGCATTGGCCTATCCGACGGTCATGCTCGTGCTGGCCTGCGGCGTGACCATCTTCCTGCTAACCTACATCCTGCCGAAGTTCACGCCCCTGTTCAAGTCGCGGGGCACGGCGCTGCCGGCGCCGACCAAGATCATGATGGCCGCCTCCGACGCGATCCTGGGCTTCTGGTACTTGTGGGCCGCCGGCGCGGTGGCGGCCGTCGCAGGCTTCATTTACGCCAAGCGGACCGAACTCGGCCGCAAGACCTTGGACTGGCTCAAAATCCACGCTCCCATCTTCGGCCCCATGTTCCGCAAGGTAATCATCAGCCGCAGCATCCGCACCCTGGGGACCATGTTGGCCAGCGGCGTGCCGGTGATGGACGCGATCCGCCTGGCAGGCGAGGTGTCGGGCAATTACTACTACGAGCAGGTGTGGGCCCGCGTGTTGGCCGAGGTGTCCACCGGCCGCCGCATCTGCGACGTCCTCCGCGGCAATTCACTCTTTCCCCGCGTGCTCGTGCAGATGATCTCCTCGGGCGAAGAAACGGCCAAGCTCGACGAAGTGCTGCAACGCGTCAGCGTGTACTACGACCGCGAGGTCGAAAACGCGGTCAAGGCCACCACCAGCATGATCGAGCCGATCATGATCGCCATCATGGGCGTGGTCGTCGGCACCATCGGCCTGGCCCTGCTCCTGCCGATCTTCAGCCTCAGCCGGCAACCGTAAGCTGCACGTAGGACGCAATTTCACTGCGTCTGCTGTTGGGGCGGCAGTTGTACTGTCGCCCCGACGCCAGTGAAATCTCCAGGCTGACGCCTGAGGCTCGCCAGGTGCCCACTTGCTTGGCGGTTATGGGCGGCGGATAATAGAACAACAGATGGCCGCTCTTCTTCAATGTCATATGGGACGCAAGCCCGCATCGTCCTTTACTCTGTCAGAACCCGCTTCAGTGCAGGCAGGAGTATTGCCAACAGCATTCCAATAGCGTCACATATTATCAGCACTACTATGAATGCCAGGCCATAGTGGGTCTTTATGCAATTCCACAAGGTTTTCATTTTGGTCAGGTCCGTTGGGGTAGCGATTCCACCAGTGTAGCCTGTCGCGGTGGGGATTCCAAGCGCAGAAACAGCACCACCCATTATGTTTGGTGTTCACTTCCGGCAAAGAACCGTCGTACTGCTGCTGACGTTGCTTACGGGCTGCTGCCCGTGCGGGCCGGCAGATTACGTTAAGACGGAAGAAGCCGTCGACGGCAGGACCCAAGAAGCCGATGTCTGGGCCACGCTAGGCGACTACTACGGTCCGCCAGCCCCCATCGTCCTCGATCCGCCGCCGGTCCCGCCCGAAATCATGGGCCCCACGCCGCTGGACCGGCTGCCGAAGAAGTAGTTCTGGACAAATAGACACGTTGCCGCTGTGGCCCGGCCTTTGGTATCCTTCCGCCGCGTCTTGGCAACCACTCTCGGGAGAAGACGGTGTTTCGATTGATTACCCTGGCCTTGGCCGTGCTGTGCGTGGTGGGGTTGTTGCTGACCAACCCGAGCCAGGAGGCCCACGAACAGACGCTCCATGCTTCGGCCGAGCCCGAGCCCATCGAAAAGGGGCTTCTCAAGCGGATCGTCCGGCAGGTCGACAAAGACGCCGCGCCCGAGCCGCCGCAGTACCACAACTACGGCCTCTTCTCCACCACCGTCCAAAGCGGCAAGGTCAAGTCAGTCGGTCTCTTCTCACACGTGTGGGAAGTGAAATAGCGGGGTGGCATGCCTTCACACGGCGCAGCCGCGCGTAGGCATGACATAAGGCCAACATGCTCACCCAACGCCTCGCGATGTGAGAGCGTGCCACCCAAATCGCTTGCAGTCCCGGCCCGCGTGGCGTATGATCGGGGTTGATGTCCTATTGCGGCGCCGACACCAAGGAGCACGATCATGTCGTCCAGAATGAACCGGCGGACTCTCCTGAAGGAATCGCTGGCCGCCACGGCCGCCGGCGCGCTGGCGTGGCAGGCCGCGGCGGAAGACGCGGTTGCCGCGGATGCGCCCGCGAAGCCCGCCGCCGCGCAAGCCCCAACCGCTCCGGCCAACGCCTTGCCCACCGGCCAGATCGGCAAGCTGCAGATCAGCCGCATGTTGCTGGGCGGCAACCTGTTGACGCACTACACGCACAGCCGCGACCTCCGCTACGTCTACAACCTGGCCGCGCACTACAACACCGACGCGAAGATCATGGAAACCATGGCGGTGGCCGAGCGGCACGGCGTCAACACGCTCGTCATCCACAACCCGCCGCACGCCATCGAGGTGCTGAAGAAGTACCGCAAAGAGGGCGGCAAGATCCAGTGGATCATCTGTCCCACGGCGACCGTGGTCAACGGCCTGGAGGTCTACACGGCGCAGGTCAAGGAACTCGTCGACGCCGGCTGCGAGGCGATCTACCTCTGGGGCGTCAGCGCCGACGCCTTGGTCTCGCAACGCCGCATCGACCTGGTCGCCGGGGCCGTTGAAGTGGCGAAGAAGCTCGGCGTCCCTTCAGGCGTTGGGGCGCACGACCTCCGCGTGATCGAGCAGTGCGAGCAGAACAAGGTGCCGGCCGACTTCTACATCAAGACTTTCCACCACCACGAATACCCCAGCGCGCCGAAACCGGACCAACTCAAGAACCCGACGGCCGAGGTGCCGGCCTACTGGTGCAAGGATCCGCAAGGCACGCTGGAGCTGATGAAGAACGTCGAAAAGCCGTGGCTGGCATTCAAGGTCATGGCCGCCGGGGCGATCCCGCCCAAGAATGCCTTCAACTACGCCTTCCAGAACGGCGCCGATCACATCCTCGCCGGCATGTTCGACTTCGAGATCGCCGAGGACGTGGAGATTGCCAAGGCCGCCATCGCCGCCGCGGCCACGCGGGCTAGGCCGTGGCGGAGTTGATCGCGTTTGGGAGGGATGCTCTCACAATGCGCAGGGTGGCATGCTCTCACAACGCGCAGCGTTGGGTGAGCATGTTGTGCTGGCGCTATAGCCCGCCTTCGTGAACACGCCATGACTAAGCGAACATTGATGTGGGGAGGCGCCGTCTTGGCAGTAGTTGTCGGCGGGGCGGTTCTCGCAACCCCTGCGGTTATTTGGTATCTGCTCTTCGCCCCCCGTGTTACTTCGACCACCGAATCCACTTCATCTGACGGGATGCTTCGCTGCACATTAACCGAATGGTGGGGATGGCACGAAGGAGGATCGTGCTTTTTCGCCACGGTCACAGTAGAGAGAAGAAAGAAAGTCGGCGAGGATGTCTGGGAATATGTCGTGCGACAGGAAGTTCACCCAGTTGACGATAGTGCTACAGGGTGTTACTACATCTCATGGAGCGATGATCGAGAACGTGGTACGACGGTATTGACTGTTCTCGGTGACTACGGGCCTGGGCCGATTCCCAAGAAGACTATTTTTACTGCCTCGTTACCCCTTGGGCGGTAGCAGAGTCCGGCGACAGCACCTTGCTGACGTCATGCCTACCCGCGGCTGCGCCGCGTGAAGGCATGCCACCCCGACGCATGAAGGCATGCCATCTGGCAGCTAACGGGTGGCGCCCCGCTTCCTGAGCACGAACACCGTGTCCGACAATTGGTCGCTCAATTGCAGCGGGCCATCGATCTCGTACCAAAAATCGTACACGTCGCATAGCTCCAGGTCCGGCACGCTCCGCAGCAGGCGGAGAAACTGCGCGGCCGTGTACATGCGGAGCGGGAACTCGTCGCGGAGCCGGACTTCCCGCGGGCCGTCGCGGGCCAGCAGGCTGATGCGGATCGTCTCGAGCCGGCGGCGGCGATCGGTGGCCAGCACGCGGAGCGTAACGGTCACGCGCGTGCGGCCGTGCTGTTCGGTCCAACGCTCGATGCACTCCTCGGCAGCGTCGGGCGGCAGGAGGTGGAAGCCGAGGATGTAGATGCCGCCCGGCCTCAAACTGCCCGCGACACACTCCAAGTGCCGCCGGGCCGCGTCTTCCCCTAACAGGTGGCGGAAGCCGTCGAACGTGTTGTAGGCCGCATCGACCCGGCGGGCAAGGCGGAAGTCGGCCATGTCGGCCTCCAACACAGTCGCGCGCAACCGCCGCCGGGCCAGTCGCCGCCGCAGATAGTCGAGCGACGGCCGGCTGAGGTCCAAGCCGGTCGTGCGATACCCGCGCGCGGCCAACTCGACCACCAGCCGGCCGGTTCCGCACGCCGGTTCCAAGAGACTTCGCACGCGGAAGGGGCAATACTTGCGGCAGGCGGCCTCGATGAAATCGGCCTCGGGCCGCGTTTCGCCGCGGAAGGCGATGTCGTAGTACCGCGGATAGTCGTACCAGCTTGCGCGGACGATGTTCATCGGGGGCAATTCCACCTTGCGGCCGGGGCCGTTTTTCGCTACAAGGGGACAGTCCCGTTTTTGCGACCATGCTGCGCATGGTACCCGCAAGAACGGGGACAGTCCCCCGAAGCACACCGCCCCGCGAATCGCCCGATTATACATTCGCCAGAATGTCCAGGCTGCGCACCTTCCAACTGATACTCCTTCTGCTGGCACTGCTGTCGGGCTGTTCCTCGCAGCCGGTACTTACCTCCGCGAAGTTACCGCAAGGGGCCGCTGCCCATCAGCAAGACCTGCTGCCGTCGCTGGAACCGAACCCCGACCTGTTCAAGTTCCTGGCGCCCTCGAACGACCGCGACTGGGCGGCCGACCAAGCGGTGTTGGCGTTTGCCGATTTCCAGGGCCAGCAGGTGACGGTCCATAACATCCGTCGCATCACCTACCGCACGGCCACGGATTTTTCGGTCGAGTACCGCGACCAGACGTATGACCTCGACCGCCTGGAGTCGGTCGACTTCATCGTCGTGCCCTTTAACGCCACGCCCGACATGGCGCACACGATGTTGAGTTTCGGCTTCAGCGACGGGCAGTACCTGGGCGTGTCGGTCGAGATCCGCAAGGAACGCGGCGAGTCGTTCAATCCGCTCAAGGGATTCTTGCGACAGTACGAGTTGATGTACGTCGTGGCCGACGAGCAGGAGTTGATCTTGCGGCG
>Ga0233425_10006276_pt1 | contig 17792 bp, 8 predicted proteins | sample Watercolumn_Towu_2_FD_181712 | JGI IMG/M metagenome (GOLD analysis project Ga0233425, IMG submission 181712) | Freshwater microbial communities from Lake Towuti, South Sulawesi, Indonesia - Watercolumn_Towuti2014_140_MG | ecosystem: Environmental > Aquatic > Freshwater > Lake | place: Indonesia... | reverse complement strand
CTGTGCGGGCGAGGTCACCCCTGGGACGGAAACGTGTGATCTGGCGGACAACGACTGCGACGGTGCCACGGACGAGGAGCTGCCGGGCACGGGCGACATCTGCGGCACGAATGCGGGGATCTGCAAAGCGGGCACGAAGAAGTGCCAGACCGGCAACTGGATCTGCGAGGGCGAGGTCACCGGCCTGAACTACGAGATCTGCGACGGCCTGGACAACAACTGTGACAACCTGGTGGACAACGGGCTTGGGACCACGTCCTGCGGCCTTGGCGTCTGCGCCCATTCCGTGGAGAACTGCAAGAATGGGGCGCCCCAGTGGTGCAATCCCATGCAAGGAGCCTCCCCCGAGATCTGCGACGGCCTGGACAACGATTGCGACGGAACCGCGGACCCGGGCTGCGGCAACGGCGGCGACCAGTAGGGCGTCGGGGCGCGAGGCCGAGGGCCTGCGGATGTGCCGGGGCACTGCGGCCGCCCCCCGTGGGGGCGGTTGGGTGGGGGCATCTGGGCACGCGAACCGTGGGGGCGGTTGGGTGGGGGCATCTGGGCACGCGAACCGTGGCTGCGGGCAACCCGGCGGCCGAGGCACCGCATAGGCAGTGGATGCTGGCAACCTGATGGCAGATGTGACGAGACGCTCAGAGAGGGGGGGCGACGGAGCGGAGCTACTCCTGGTCGGACTTCTCTTCGGCTGACGAGGAATCGGCGTTGAGGCGGTCGCCCAGCTTCTCACGCAGGAGGTCGCCCAGCACGGTGCCGGTGCGGCCGCGCTGACGGCGCTGGAATTCTTCTGCCGACTCGTTGGCTTCGCTCTCGAGCAGGCGCTTGACGGATAGGCCGATCTTGCGCTCCTCGGGGATGAGGCTGATGACCTTGGCCCGGACGATCTGGGCCTCGGCAACGACCTTGCGGATGTCGGGCACGCGCTCTTCGGAGAGCTCTGAGATGTGAACGAGCCCTTCGATCTCGTCGCTGATCTCGACGACCGCGCCGAAGTCGAACACCTTGGTCACCGGGCCTTCGATCACGGTACCGATCGGGAACTTGCGCTCGATGTCACCCCAAGGATCGGAGTGGAGCTGCTTGATGCCCAGGGAGAAGCGCTGGTTCTCGACGTCGATGCTGAGCACCTTCGCCTCGATTTCCTGCCCCTTCTTGAACATGTCGAGCGGGTTCTTCGGCTTGGTGGACCAGGAGAGGTCGGAGACGTGGATGAGACCGTCGATTCCCTCTTCGATGCCCACGAACACGCCGAAGTTGGTGATGTTGCGGACCTTGGCGCGGATGACGGCCCCCTCGGGGTAGCTGGCCTTGAGGTTCTCCCAGGGGTTCTCCTCGACCTGCTTCATGCCCAGAGACATGCGGCGGTTTTCCGAGTCGATTTCGAGGATGACGGCCTCGACGATGTCGCCAACGGATACCATCTGGCTCGGGTGCTTGACGCGCTTGAGCCAGGACATCTCGGACACGTGGACGAGCCCTTCGACCCCTTCGGTCAGCTCGATGAACGCGCCGTACTCGGTGAGGCTGACGACCTTTCCGGTGACGCGCTGGTTGACCGTGAACTTCTCGATCACCTTGGTCCACGGGTCATCGGACATCTGCTTCAGGCCGAGGGACACGCGCTCGTTCTCGGGGTCGAACTTGAGCACTTTGACCTTGACCTCGTCGCCCACCCGGAACAGCTCGGACGGGTGGTTGACGCGGCCCCAGGACATGTCGGTGATGTGCAGCAGGCCGTCGATCCCACCGAGGTCCACGAAGCAACCGTAGTCGGTGATGTTCTTGACGATGCCGTCCACCACGCACCCTTCCTGGATGCGCTCGAGGGTCTTCTGCTTGAGCTCCTGCCGTTCCTTCTCGAGAAGGGCGCGGCGGGAGAGCACGATGTTCCCCCGCTTCTTGTTGAACTTGATGACCTTGAACTTGTAGCGCTGCCCGATGAACTTCTCCAGGTTGCGCACGGGGCGCAGGTCGACCTGGGACCCGGGAAGGAATGCCTTCACACCGATGTCCACGGTCAAGCCGCCCTTGACGCGCCCGGTGATGACGCCCTCGACGAGGTCACCCCGCTCTGCGGCCCGGTCGATCTCGTCCCAGATGCGGAGCTTGTCGGCCTTGTCCTTGGAGAGCTGGATCATGCCGTCTTCGTTTTCGAATTCATCGACATAGACGGCAATCCGGTCCCCTGCGGCGACCCCGATCTTTCCGTCCGGCCCGATGAACTCGTCCAACGGGATTCGCCCTTCGGACTTGTGTCCGATGTCCACCATGACGTAGTCCTTGGACACCCAGATCACGGTCCCCTCGACGATCTCGCCTTCCTTGATGGACTGCGTCTGCTCGTGCTCGGCAAGCAGCTTCCCGAAATCGTCCAGCTCGTCCACGTTGCCCTTCAAATCCTTGTCACTCATGTTGCAGAAGTCCCCCTTGTCAGAATTTTGCAGGCTTGCGTCTGCAATGGCGGCTAAAATACCGGGGTCGGCGGCGCTTGTCAAAGCTTTTGTTGCCCTCCGCCCCTTGTCAGGCAGAGCGGGGCATGATAGAAGACTGACGGCTGATGGAGGTAGGGTATGACCTGTGACAGACCCGAGCATGATCGTTTGGATGCCGCATCGCACGCCGGCAGGGTTCTCTTTGATACCCGCACGGTCCTTCTGTCCGGGGAGGTGAACGACCGGCAGGCCTCCCAGGTGGTGACCCAGCTCCTGGTGCTGAACGAGATGGACAGGACGCGCCCGATCCGACTCCTGATCAACTCCGGAGGCGGGGCTATTTCCTCCGGCTTTGCCATCTACGACGCCATCCGCTACATCACCGCACCGGTGCAGACCGTCGGAACCGGGCTCATCGCCAGCATGGGAGTGACCATCTTCCTGGCGGTCCCCCGTGAGCGCCGTTTCAGCCTCGGCAACGCCCGCTACATGATCCACCAGCCGCTCATCGCAGGTACCGTGGTGGCCCCTGCATCCGATCTGGAGATCAACGCACGCGAGATGATCAAATTAAAGGACCGCCTCAACCACCTGATCTCCGAGGCAACCGGCCAGCCGGTCGGCAAGGTCGAGAAGGACACCATGCGCGACTACTGGATGGACGCGCAGGAAGCGATGACGTATGGCATCGTCGGGCGGATCATCCAGACCGAGACCGACCTCGCCTGAGCCGGTGTCACCCTGACTTCCCCGCACACTCCTGCAAGTCCGTCGAGGTGTCGTCTCCTGGGGGTGCTCCTGACCGTTGCGGCCGGGCTTGCGCTTCTGCCTGGCGTGATGCCCGCGCTGGGCTCCGAGCCCTCCGGCGCGGCCCCCGCTGTGCGGATGGAGGTCACCCTGTCGCCGGATGCAGGGGAGATCCGGGGCAAGGCGTTCATTCCGCTCCGGCTTGCATGCCGGGCCGGAGCACTGTCGCTGAGGGACCATCCGAACCTGTACCGGGACCCGGAGCCGGACTTGAGCGACGTGACTCATCCGCAGCGCTTCCCGGAAGGCTTCTCACCGGGGTCGATGGAGCTGGGGACCGTGCGCATCGACGGGAATCCGGTCCCCTACCCCGGCCCCTGTCCATCCGATGACGGCAGCCTGGGCTCGAGGATCCTCGAAGTGCCTTTCGTGACGCGCCTGCCGCGCCGCTTCGGGCCATTCGGAGCGGTCGACGGGTCCGTGGTGGCGTTTGGCGGCTGGTTTCCCGCTCCGTGCGCCCCCGTGACCGAGCACGGAATGCTGGCCTACGACGTCGCTGTGACCTCGTCGAGTGGGGGGTTCCTGGCGGTCGATGCGCAGCTCGTCCGCACCGGGGCGGGACAGACCGCCAGATTCCGGTTCGAGTCGGTGATGTCGCCCCTGTTGTACTTCCGTCCCGCGGGGGCCCTCGTTTCGAGTCGGATGCGAGGGGGCCGCGAACTCCTCCTCCTCACTTCGGAGGAAGCGGCCGGAACCGAGAGGGCCGCCCGGGTTCTGGCATCTGCCCGGCTTGCAATGGATGGCCCGCAAACGACCTTTGACGACGATGCCTCGCCATTCCTCCTGCTCGAAGCGCCCTTGCGGGAATCGCTTGCCCTCCCCTTCCCGGGCGGGATCCTGTGCGCGGACCTTGCATTCGGGCTGACGCCGTTCTCGCCGCTCCTGCAGCAGCACCGCGAGAACCTGCACTCCGCCGCGGCGGCCTCTTTGCTGCTGGAACGGGGTGCTGCGGGGGTCTACGATGCGCTACTCGCGCTCAATCTGCTCCAGTTCCTGAGCTGGGAGCGGGGAAGCAGCGACCCGATCTTCCTGCGCCGGTTTTTCCGGAATCTCGAGTTCTGGGGGTCACTCGACAAGATGGGAAGCGATCCCCAGGCGAACTTCCAGACCTCGATGTTTTTCACGCCTGAGCTGCCCATCGACATCGCACGGCTTCCGGACCTGCAAGGGACTGAGGTTCCGTCCCCGAGAACCGCAGCCCGGCTGGTGGTGCTGACGCTCGGTGCCGACCGGACCGCGTCTGCGCTGGATGAGGCGCTGGAGAAGGGACGGCCCCTGGCGGCTACGCTGGCCGACCGGGCGGTGACTGAACAGGAGAGGCGCTCCCTGGCTGCGGCGTTTGCTCCCTTGGACGTGGATCTCGAGCTGGCCGCGGTGAGGAAGGAAGCCGACGTCTGGGTTGCCGAGGTCTGCAAGCGGGGTGCACCAGGACAATTCCCGGTCGAGCTGAGGGCCCGCAGGGGGAAGACACGGGTGTTCGCCCAGGCCTTCTGCCCCGAGGAGTGCTGCCCGGTCCCTCTCCCCGGGTTCAAGCGGCGCCCCGCCGTGGTGCTGGACCCGCACGGGGTGTTCCTGCAGACCCAGGCGACACCGGACGACCCGAGGATCAATGACCGCAACTTCATGGACCTGAAGTGGATCGTCAACCGTCCCTACCTCTCGTTTAGCGGAGGGGATCTGTTTCCGTCCGCCGGGGCTGAGCTGGACATACAGCCCCGCTGGGACCTCCACAACATGGCCTTCCTGGCTCCGACCATGACCGACTCGAGGATTGCAGCGGCTGCCGGCTGGCGTTACTCCTTTGGCCCCAAGGTGCGGCCGAACTTCCTCTCCGACAGCATCTCCCTCGGGCTGCGGGTTGCCGTTGCGCTCGACGGTGAGGGGGGGAGCAGCTTTGGACCGGCGCTGACCTACGTCCACCTGACCCGGCAGAGCCGGATGAACCCGTTTGCCGGCAACTGGAGCTATGCGTACCTGTATCCGGTGGCGTCCTGGGGGCTCGACCGTTTCGGTGCCCGGGGCGGCGTGATGTTCTCGCAGATGTTCGGCTCCTCGCCCGATCACATCTTCGCATTCCGGATCAACCTGGACAGCGGGGCCGGCTGGCTGCCGCCTTGGGAAATCCCCGCAACCGGAGGGGCCGAGGGGCTCCGGGCCCTTGCCACTTACGCGCTCCCCGGGGTACACCGGGCCGGTGCCAATATCGAGTATCGATTGATGTTGGGCCGGGGGCGCACGTGCAACCTGGGCGACGTGGTCTGGTTCAACGGGCTCCAGATGGCGTTCTTCGTGGATGCGGCGACGGTCGGCCGGGAGCTGTCCCACGTCGGCCGTCCTCAGAACATCTGGACCGATGTCGGCATCGGCCTGAGACCTCACTTCGACCTGTTCGGCGTGATGCCCAGCATCTTCTCGTTCGATCTCGCGTACCTGCTCCCGGTTCTGGGAGCCTCGGGAGGGGGCTTCAACGGAGTCCTGAGCTTCTACCAACCGTTCTGAACATGGTCGTCTCGTCCGCTTTAGAAACTGTAGCAGCCCTTGGTGCTCTTGACGTCACAGATATCGGTGGTGAGGGGGTTCCCATCGTTGCAAAGGGAGTTGTCGGGAGTCCAGTCCTGGTTGTTCGAGGAAGGCTTGCAGATCGCACAGGAAACGTCGGGATTGACGGCCCCCTGGGGGTAACAGACGAGGTCGATGAAGCACTTGTCCGGTGCCACCGCCGACTGTTTGCACTCGCCGGCAACCGCGCTCCACGACGCGCACTCGATGGGCTCCGGGCATGCCGATACCAGGATCGCCACGTCGTCGATGAGCACGTCCACTGCCGACGCCACATTCTTGATCATGCGGAACTTGAGATCCGCCTTCCCCGAAGGCTGCGTTGAGACATCCGCCACGAAGCGGTGCCAGAACCCGTCGCAGGTGGTGTTGTTCAGCGTGGTAGCCACCTGTCCGCCGAGGGATACTTCCATGCTCCAGGCGATCTTGTCGCTCGCGCACCGGACAAAGAAGCTGACCAGCGTCCTCCCTTCGGCCGGCACGGACGGCATCCACACGCTCCGGTAGAAGTAGTTGTCATCCTTGAGGACCCGGTAGTAGCGGAGGCTGTAGGAGCCGGTGTGCGCCCCGAACTGGTCCGCAGCCTGCTTGACCGACCAGGGGTTGGCCGACGGGTAGGAGTACTTGAAGGTCGGGGAAGGCTGGCCCGGTGTTTGCCCCTCGAAGCCCTCGAAGAAGAGTCTCAGCTTCTCCTTGCAGATCGACTCCGTGCCGCCTGGAATCGTGCCGCTGCAGTCCTCCAGGGCACCGCACTGGATGTCGCTGTTGCAGCACTTCCCGCACTCGCAGAGCCCGTTGCTGCACTCCTCCCAGGCTGCGCACGTTCCGCACGTGCCACCGCACCCGTTGTCACCGCACTCGAGGCCATTGCAGTCGGGCACGCAGCAGGTACCCTCCGGCAGGCAGGGCTGGCCGGACGGGCAGTTTCCGCAAGTACCGCCGCAGCCATCGGGGCCGCACGATTTGCCCTCGCAGCTCGGCGTGCAAGCCTGGCAGGTTCCAGTCCCTTCGGCGCAGACGTAGCCGACCTGGCAGGAGCCGCACGTGCCGCCGCATCCGTCACTGCCGCACACACGGCCGACACAGTTCGGTTTGCAGCAGAGGAATCCGGCGGTGCAGACCTCTCCGGCGCCACAGGTACCACAGCTTCCTCCGCACCCATCCTCGCCGCACGACTTGGGGGGCGAGGTGCAGTTCGGGGTGCAGCACTTCCTGTTTGCGCAGACCGCAGTACCGGAGCAGACTCCGCAGGAGCTTCCGCAACTGTCGTCACCGCACTCGAACTTGCCGATCTCGCCATCCTCGCAGACCGGACCACAGCAGGATTGCTGGTAGCAGACCTGGCCCAGCGAGCAGTCGCCCGCGTTCTTGCAGCAGCCCAGAATGGGAGGGAACAGGCACTTGGTGCCATCCTCGGTGCAGGTGTCCTCGGTGCACACGTCCGAATCCACGCAGGCGGGGGTCTTAGGCGCCCCGGGGACGCAGAAGCCGGAGTTGTCGCACTTGTCTCCGATCGAGCACGGCTCGTCGTCGCTGCACGGGCTGCCTGCGGGCACCTTGACATGCTTGCACCCCGTGGCAGGCTCGCAGGAGTCCGTGGTGCAATCGTTGGAGTCGTCGCAATCCACGGGCAGGCCGGAGCTGCACGAGCCGGCCAGGCAGGAATCGCCCAGAGTGCAGGCATTGCCGTCCGAGCAGGAGGTCCCGTTTGCCACGTCCGAGAGGAAACACTCCCCTGACGCGGGCTCACACTTGGCCTTGCGGCACGTCGTATCCGCGCCGGTGTTGCACACGACGGCAGTGCCCGGGGCCGGGACGCAATCGAAGATCTGGCCGGTAAGCTGGCAGGTCAGCAACCCGTCGCAGAGATCCTTGTCCTTTGCCTTGCAGTCGGAATCCAGGTGGCAGCCGCACTGGTCCTGCCCCGCCTTGCACGTCCCGCCTGCGTCACACTTGCCCAGCGGGACGCAGATGTCCTGAGCGCCCGGAGCGGTCGAGGGATAAATGCAGGTCTGCCCCTCGGCAACCGGCACATGGACACACGAACCGCCGGCATCGCAAGCATCCTGCGTGCAGTCGTTGAAGTCGTTGCAGTCCACGGGGGGAGCGCTGCAGGTTCCCTGGGCGGTGCACTTCCCCGTGCCCGTGCACGGGTCCGTGTCCTCGCACTCCCCGCCGACCTGCGGAACCGCGGTGCACTGGCCGGTTGCCGGATCGCATCCGTCTTCGGTGCACGGGTTCCCGTCGGAGCAGGGCTTCAGGGCACCGTCGCACGACCCGTCATCCGTGCAGACGTCAGCGTTGGTGCACCCGTTTGCGTCGTCGCACGGAAGGCCGATGTTGGGCAGAGGATCGTGGGCGCACTTGCCCGTGACGTCGGAGCAGAAATCGAAAGTACACGGGTTGGGGTCGGAGCAGTCGATCTGCGCCCCCTTCTCGCACTTACCCTTGGCACACTTGCCCGCACCGGTGCAGGTGTCCTGATCGTCGCAGGAACCGCCCTCGTTCTTGGGGACGGTCAGGCACTTGCCGGTGGCCGGCTCGCAGGCAAAGTCGGAGCAGGTGTCGGAATCCGGGCAGAAGACGATTGTCCCTTTGTCCAGCGTGCAGATCCCGGCAAGGCACACGAAATCGCCGTCGCAGTAGTTGCCGTTGTCCTCGCACTCCTCGTCCTTGTCGCAGCCGCCGGTGCACTCGAGCGCAACCGGGTCGCACTTGGGATTGAGCGGGAAGTCGATTGCGCAGTCGAAAGGCTTGGCCCAGGTCCCGCCCTCGCAGGTCAGCACGGACTTGCCGTCTTCTCCGCACCAATGGCCGCCGTCCTTCACCTCGACCACCTGCGCCCCGTCGTCCACGGCCAGACACGAATCGGCCCCTTCCGTGCAGAACGAGACATCCACACCGCCCAGCGGCAGCGCACAGTGGCCCACCTTGCAGGCAGCGTCGTCCAGGCATTCGTCACCGGGGGTGCATATCCCCTCGTCGAGCCCACCGTCACAGTCGTTGTCCTTACCGTCGCACAGGAGCTCCTCGCTCCCCTGGAACGAAGGCACCTTCGAGTAGTCGCAGAACCACTTGCCGGCCACGCAGGCCACCTTGATCGTGGCCCCCTGGCAAACTCCCTTCTGCTTGCACAAGGCCTGGGGATAGTCCTTGATGTCCCCACCGATGCCCTCGTCGGTCAGCCCGTCGCAGTCGTTGTCCTTGTCATCGCAAAGCGTCTCGTCTTCCTCGAAGTAGACCGGGTTGGTGGCCGAGTAGTCGCATGCCCACTGACCCTCCTCGCAAGCCACCTTGGTCAACCCGGTGCAGATGCCCTTGGTCTTGCAGCCGGCCAGCTCGCTGAACGACGGCTCTTCGTCGGTCGTGCCGTCGCAGTCGTCATCCTTCCCATTGCAGAGCTCGAAGCCGAGGCAGGAGCTTCCCTCCTCGGCAACCCCGGCAAACACCAGGGAGAAATGGCTGAGCTGAATCCAGACCTGGCCTGCTGCGATGTCCGGCCAGGCCGGGACGGCCTCGAATTGACCGACGCTGCCCAAGTAACCCTTGACCCTGGCCCAGTCCTCGTCGTCGATTGCCGGCGCGTCCGTCAAAGGCACACGCAGGATGACCGTCTTGGAGAACTTCGTTCCAGCCGGAGAGAGCTCGAACAGTCCGGAGACCGGCGTCATCCCATCCGGAACCCCTTGAGTCGAGACAACCACTCCGATCGTCACGTCCTTTGACAGGGCCCCGGCAGGAACCACAAGGACCGCACCGGCCGGAAAGAGGAACGTGCCGCCTGCGGGCCCCACGACATGCTCTGCCTGCTCCACCAGCTCAGGCTCCACCAGGTCCTTCCCTCCATCCGGGGAGGGCACGTCCGCGACGTCCGAGATCTCCTCGGGTACCAACGCTTCGGTCTCGGCCTGGCCGTCCCCGACATCCACGTCCGCGGCATCCGGGCCGCTGGCATCAGACCCCACCAGGATCTTGAGCGGCACCTCTTTGATACAGGATGCGGCCGTGCAGGCGAGCATCACGAGCATCCAGTGCGCAACCGTCAATCGCATCCGCACTCCTCCTCCGCTCATGGAAGCGGCAGCTCGAACATGAGACCCGCGCTCCCGTCGGGTGCAAGACCGGGAACAACCCGCCATCCGGCCAACTCCGAATCGGCCCCGAAGAGGCGCCTGACCGGTACCGGCCAGTCGAACAGCACGTCGAGACCGGCAAGGAGCGAAACCGCACCGAGGACATACCCGGCAATCGAAAGCCCCTGCCAGGTACGCGCCTCCCCCAGGGTGTCGTCGAATCGAGACCTGTAGTCCGGCAGATAGGGGTCGAGCCCCCCGGCCGCATCGGCCGCATCGAACGCCTTCCAATGCATGGCAGCCCCGCCCCCGGCGAGCAACGCCCCGCCCCCGACGAGCCCCCATCCCAGAACGGTCCACTTGTCCACCCGGCTTTCACGGCCGACGGTGACCCCGGTTCCCCCTCCGATGCTCGTGTTGCCCCCGCCGGCGTTCTCGGCCAGCCGGCGGCTCTCCTCGTCCGCCTTCCGGGCCTTCTCGGCCTCTTCGGCCGCCACGCGGGCTTCTTCGTCCGCCTTGGCCTTTGCCGCTTCCTCGGCCGCCACGCGGGCTTCTTCGTCCGCCTTGGCCTTTGCCGCCGCTTCCGCAGCGATGCGAGCTTCCTGCTCGGCCCTTGCCTTGGCCGCAGCTTCGGCTGCGACACGGGCGCTCTCGGCCGCGCGGGCCGCTTCGGCCCTCGCCAGCTCCGCAGCCGCGGCGTTGCCCTCGGCCTCGGCCTTCGCAGCGGCCTCGGCAGCAATTCTGGCCTCTTCCTCCGCCTTGGCCTTGGCCGCTTCCTCCGCAGCGATGCGGGCTTCCTCGTCTGCCTTGGCCTTGGCCGCAGCTTCGGCTGCGATGCGGGCTTCCTCGGTTGCCGTGGCCTTGGCCGCTTCCTCCGCAGCGATGCGGGCTTCCTCGTCTGCCGTGGCCTTGGCCGCAGCTTCGGCTGCAATGCGGGCTTCCTCGGTTCCGACCCCAGCGGCCACGACGACGGTGACGGCGCCGGACGTCACCGCTGCCGCGCCCTCAGCCCCCTTGTCCTGCCCCGCGGGCTCCGCGGCACCTCCGGCGGCCTTCCGGGCGGCCTCTTCTTCGGCGGCGAGGCGGGCGTTCAGCTCGGCCTCCGCTCTTGCCTTCTCTTCAGCCAGGCGCCGAGCCTCCTCGTTCCGGGCCCGGACGGCTTCCTGTTCGCTGCGTGCCTTCTCGACGGCCTCGGCCTGGGCCTGTGCCTCGGCAGCCAGGCGCGCCTTCTCAGCTTCTTCGGCACGAAGGCGACCCTCCTCGACAGCCTTGGAGCGCTCTTCCTCCAGGGCCAGCAGCCGGGCCTCTTCCTCCAGCCGCAGCCGCTCTTCCTCGGCTGCGCGCTGGCGTGCTTCTTCCTCGGCCTTCTTACGGGCTTCGTCTTCGGCACGGGCGGCGCGCTCCGCCTCTTCGAGGGCCTTTCGTGCGGCCTCGGAGGAGCGGTCCTCTGCCGTGAGAACCTTGTCCGGCTCGTTGGCGGTCAGGAACTGGGCGAGCTTGCTCCCCTCAGCGATGGTGCGGTCGCCGGCAGTCGCTCCGACCGCTACGGCCCCTCCGGCGACGCCGGTCAGAACGGGCTCTCCGGCGGAGACCGAGGCCGTTGCAAAGGCCCCGCCCACGCCGGTGGGCTGGGTCGACGCGCGGTAGGATTCCACGAAATGGAGCACGGCCTTCTGGAAGAGGTCGGATTGCTCCGCGGGGGACTGCCGTATGCTGCCGGGAAGGGTGGTCGAGACGATGTTCTTGCGGATCCTGCCGATCTTCCGGAAGGCCTCGCGACTGTCGTTGAGCGTAGGGTCGGCCTCGCCGTAGATCAGCAGCAGCGGGACTTCGAGGGCAGCGAGTGAATTGACGAGCGACGTGTCCTCGTACGGCAGGAACACCTCGTCCAGGAGCCAGGCGAGCCCGTAGTAGCCCGGTGCCACCAGCATGGCCCTTCCTTCGCCACGGACTTCGGCAGCCAGCTCGACCCGGCTGCGGTAGACGTTGCGGGCCCTCGGGGAGAGCTTGCCTCCCTGGAGGTCGAGATACTCCAGCTCCTTCTTCCATCGGGCCGGCAACAGCTCCCACGTGGCAGCAAGAGTCTTCTCCATGTCTAGCCGGCGCGGAAACACCGGGTTGGCCACGACGACCTGCCGGACTGCGGTCCGGAAGCGGCTTGCGTAGTGGATGGCAGCGAGGCTGGCTGCTCCCTGGGAAACCACCACGACGCCTTGCAGTGCAAGCTCCTGGCGGACCAGCTCGATGCGGTCGGCCACGCGGTTCATGCACTCGACGAGGGAGGGCCTGTCGGAGCGCTTCTGGGAACATCCCGGGAAGGGCATGACGACCACGGTTCGGTCCTCAGCCAGCAATCCCAGGTACCGCCCCATGAGGCGGGCATTCAGCTCGACTGTCGGAGCGAGGAACAGGATCGTCTCCTTTCCCTTCCCGAACACCAGCACGGGGATCTCCTCATCTCCGGCAACAACGCTCTTCTGAAGGGCCTCGACCGCGTCCTTGCCCCCGGGCGGGTCGACGATGGCCCGGACATCCCGCATCCACTCGTCCGGCGAGCGCTGCCCGGACATGAAGGTGATGTTGGCCACGGCTCTCTGCGCCTGGGTCGCGACCTCGGACTTGCGGTGGCGGAGCTGGTCCGCAACGGCCTTGATGCTGCTCGAGGGATTGCCCAGGTAGGACAGTGCGACCAGCAGCTCCAGCCGGACCTGCCACTTCTCATACTCGAGCATCCGGGCAAAGGAGGGTCCGGCCGACAGCTCGCCCATGCTGTAGAGCCCGTGAATGGCGGCCACCCGGATATCCATGTCGGAGTCTTCTTCCGCACGGGACAGAAGAACCGGCACTGCGGCCGGATCTCCGGTGGCCGCGAGAATCCGGACGGATTCCGCCCGAACCCGCGCATCCTCGTCCGTGGTGGCCCTAACCACGAAGTCGACGGTCTCCCGGGTCCCATACAGGCTCAGGATGCGAAGCACCGTGACCTTGTCCTCGGGGTTGGCCTGCGCATAGAGCTTCACCAGGAGCGGGAACACCGCGGGATCCTGGTAGAACGAGAGGAACTGCTGCGCCATCTCCCGCATTTTCGGGTGCTTGGCCTGGAGCAGCGAGACCACCTCCGGAGCGGCCTTTGAGCCGATCGAGAGCAGGGCATCCATGGCTGCGGCTGCCCGGCGGGTGTCGCCCGCCTTGAGAATCATCAGGAGCGAGGAAACGCTGGGGGCACCGATGCGGACGAGCGCGGCGACGGCCACCTGGGCCTCGTCCTCCTCGCCGAGGGCCTGGAGCAGGGTCGGCACTACCCGCGCCGCCTCGGAAGGCCCCTTCTGCCCCATCAGTCCCAGGGTCTCGATGAGCGCCAGGCGCAACCCCCGGTTGGACACGGACCGCGAGAACTCCGCCTGCCTGAGAACCTCCATCAGCTCCGGAAGAACCGGGACGCCGAGTCGACTCACGATGAGCTCCCCGGCCCTGGTCCGCACCTTGTCGCTCGAGTCAGCCAGGGTGCCCAGCAGCAGCCCGTTGACCCGCTTGGCATCACCGTTCTCGGCCAGCCACTCCAGCGCCAGCAACCGGACTTTCGGATTCTGCGACCCGGCCAGCAGGTCGAACATTGACTCGGCCACGGTGCGGTCTCCCGTGCTTCCGGACAGTGCGCGGGCGGCTTCAAACTCCAACAGCGGGTCTTTGAGCGCTGCCACGATGACGGAGGTGCCCCGCGCCCCGAAGTCGGGAAGCACGCGAAGGATCTCCCGGCGGAGCTGCTCGCTGCTCTTCTTGGAAGACAACGCCTTGTCCAGCTCCGAAACGGCCCGGGCCGGCTCCATGGCAAGCAACGCCTCCCGAGCCCCCCCACGAAGGGTCGGATCGGCAAGCTGCTGGACCAGGAGGGCCGGGTCTTTCTCCTGTGCGGCACAGGGCAGGGCAGCCACAGATGCGGCGGCCAGAAACAACACTGCAGCAACCGGTCGTAGTAGTCGGCTCAAGCGGACCTCACCTCTCGGCAGACGACACCTGGGAAGGATGGTAGCATTAACTTTAAGGGACGGTCAAATTAGAGAAGATTGTCATTCGCCGTGCGTGCGCGGGCGCCCGGCTGCACGGCGGGTTGCTTCGCGACCGGAACCCGTATAACATGCCACCTTGCCGGCCAGGATGGACGGTAACGGACAGGCGTCGACCCGATGAGGCTTCTGGACGAAAGAGCTGGCAAGAAAAGGCTGCTGGTCGTGGCCGCCCTGTCCGTGGCGGTGCACGCCCTTGCGCTCCCGCTGGCCTACCGCCTGCTCGTGGCGACCGGCCCCTGGGGACCGTCCGGAGATGATCTGTTTGCCAGCGTCGAGGACGAGCCGTCGGTCGAGCGGGCCTCCTTGCCGAGGATCCGGGAGCCTCTGCCTCCTCCGCCGAGTGATGCCTTTCCCCCTCCGCTGCCGCCTCCCCCGGACCCGGTTCTTCCCCTGGAGCAGACCGTCGTGCCTGCTACCCCCGATGCGGCCGTTCCGCTTGGCCCGGTGAGCGAGCGCCTTCCAGACGCAGCCTCGGAGCGCCACTCCACATCCGGAGCCAAGAGCGACGGCGGGTCGGCCGACCGCGGTGGCGGAGCAGAGGGAGGGAATCCTGAGCGTGGAGACGGGTCCGACAGCGGGGAAGGGGCGGGCCGAGGTGATGGAGAAGGGAGAGGGGACGGCCAGGGTGACGGGACCGGTGCGGGCTTGCCGGCAGCGACGGACGCGCAGCCTGGGACGACGGGGCCGGAGTGGCCCGATGAGCCGCCTCCGTCCTTGTTTGCTTCGTTGCGGTCAGGGGGGCTGACGACCCGAACCCTGGAGGCCCAGCTCGACCCGGACAGCCGGGAGCGCCTGGTGCAACGGGTCTACTCGCTGAGCCGCTACCCCCGGGAGGCACTCGATGCCGAATCGGAGGGCACCGTGACGGTCCGGTTCCGGGTGGATCGTGACGGAAAAGCATGCGACATCGTTGCCCTGCCCGCGGAGCAGGATCTTCATCCCTCGCTGGCTGAGGAGGCGGTCCGGATGGTCGAGCAAGGGGCCCCCTACCCTCTGCCGACCGTGCGCAGCGAAGTGGACCTGTTCGTGGCAGTTGCCTGGAGAAACAGCGACGGAGACCGGGGGGACCGGATCGTCGTGGTCGTCCCCTCGGGTGACCGGGCTGTGGACGAGAAGGCTCGGAGCCTCGCTGCGGCCGATGCCCGCAGGGAGACCGCACTCGGGTGGCACTTGTCCGCATGGTCGGTCAAAGCCGTTGCGGATGCTCCGGTGGGTGGGCCCGGGGCAGTCCGCCTCGTGTCGTTCGAGGGGGACGAGCGGCTTCGCCCGGCACTCGAAGAAGTGGTGGCCGCCCGGCTGGTCAATGCGAGCAAGACCGGCTACCTTCGCATTCCGATTCACTTCCGGATTCAGCCCAACTAGGAGGGCAGACCGATGGATTGCGGCAAGACACGTGGAACCGGACAGGACGAGCTGTTTGCGGGGTATGCCTGCGCCGACATCACGCCCCCGCTGCCATTCCCGATGGCAGGCATTGCCGGACCGAAGGAACGGCTGGCTGCGGGAGTAAGAGATCCGCTCCGGGCGACATGCGTGAGGCTGCGCCAGGGGAAGACCGAGGCCGCCATCCTGCTGCTCGACATCCTCATCATCGACGGCGCGCTCATGGCGGACCTCCGGGAGATTGCTCAGTCCGTGGGGTGCGGCAACCTGCTGGCGGTCGCGTCGCACACCCACTCGGGACCTGGGGGGACGGTGGATGGGCGGGGGACCCGCTTCTTCATGGGGCGATACCGCGAGGACATCCGCCGCAACCTGCTTGCCACCGTGGAGAACTTGCTTGGCGGTGCCAGGGCCGACGAGCTGCCCGTTTCTTCCGTGCGGCACGGGGCTGCCGACGTTCCGGGCATGACCATGAACCGGAGGATGCGCGGCGGGACGGTGGACGACCGTGTGCTGGCCCTGGTCGTGGAGCGCAGGGGGGGCTCCCCGGTGCTGCTCGGCTGCGCCAGCGGCCATCCCGTCGTCGTGGCGTTCATGAAGCCGGAGCTGGCAAGCGCAGACTGGCCGGGTGAAGTGCGCCGACGATTCGAAGCCGATGGATTCCTCCCGCTGCTGCTGCCCGGTGCGCTCGGCGGTCTCAACGTGCTCTTCCCCGAGATGCCCACGGCCATGGAGGACCATCTGGACCTCATTGCCAGAAACGCCACGGATGGGTTGCGCCGGGCGATTTCGGGAGCGGTTTCGACATCGCTGCGGCTCCGGTTTTCCGAGGAGGACGTGTCATTCCGAAGGGCCTGGCCGCCCTACTCGGGGGGACCGCCGAACCTGGCGATGCGGGCGGCGCTGAGCTCGCTGCTCGGTTCCTTCTACAGCCGGTTTGTCGCGCCGCCGGAGGTTTCCGTCCCGATTTCCGTGGTGGGAATTGGAGAGGCCGCCGTGACCGGGATGCCCGCGGACTTCGGCGTGGTGGCAACGAGGACGCTGCGCGACCGACTGTCGGCAGCGGGATGTGCCTGCCCGCTGGTGGCATCACACTCCAACGGCTACGTCGGCTACGTACACCTTCCCGATGAGCTGGACTACCGGCCCGGAAACGAGCCGGGGTTCCTGACCTACGAGAATGCCATGGCCTGGTACGGGCGGGATGCCGGGACGAAGCTCATCGACGCTGCATGCCGGCAGTACGAGTCGATCCGTTCATGACAGGCCCGAAATCCGCAGGATGGTGCCCGCAATCTGCTCGAGCGGCAGCACCGCGTCATAGCAGCCGGTTTCATAGGTGGCCCGAGGCATTCCCCAGGCCGTAGCGGACCGGAAATCCTCGACGAGGACGCGGCCGCCCGATCGGAAGATCTCGGCAGCACCCTGGGATCCGTCCCGGCCCATGCCGGTAAGGACCACGGCCAGGGCGTTGGGACCGAGGGCACGGGCAGCGGACCGGAAGGTCACGTCGATGGAGGGCCGCATGACAGCGGGACCATCGTCCTCGCTGAGCCGGATACGCAGGGCCGGAGTGATCTCGAGGTTCTTTCCTCCGGGAGCAACGAGGATCGAGGCGCGCTCGACCCGCTGGCCGGGCTGGGCTTCGGCAACCGGGAGTGAGCAGATCGAGGCGAGCCGATGGGCAAGCCGCGTGGTGAACCCCTCGGGGAAGTGCTGCACCACGATCACGGCAAAGGGGACCCGCTGGTCGAACCGGGGGAGGAGCGACTGGAGCGCGTGGATCCCGCCGGTGCTTGCCCCGACGATCACGGCAGAGGGAGCTCCGACCGGCCGGGGCAGTGCCGTCGTCACCGGGAGCGACGTCCAGCTCCTCGACGAAAACGCGTCGCTGCCTGTGCTGCCGCTTCGCACAGCGGACTGGCGGCCGATTCCCTTGACCTTCTCGACCAGCTCTCGGGCCACCGAGTCGAGCGACATGGACAGCTCGCCGGAGGGCTTGGCCAGCCAATCGACGGCCCCGGCCTGGAGGGCTTCGACGGTGAGATCCGCCCCTCGAGTCGTGTGGGCCGAAAACACGATGATCGGAATCGATCGCTCGGCCAGGATGGCCCGCGTGGCGTCGAGTCCGTCCATCCGGGGCATCACTACGTCCATGGTGATTACGTCGGGGTTGAGCTGCCGGGCCTTGTCCACCGCGTCGCGGCCATCCAGGGCAAAACCCACCACCTCCAGCTCGGGGTCCTTCTCGAGGACCGACGAGATGAGGCTCACCATGAACCTCGAATCGTCCACGACGAGCACCCGCACCCGCTTCATCCTTCCCCCTTCACGGTCACAGCGTAGGCAGTAATCGGCTCGGAAATCCCCTTCAGCTCGAGCCCCGGCTTCTCCTCGACGAGCGCATCCGCAGCGGTCCCGAGGAACGACCGGGACGCCGCGTACACGCCCTGGCTCACCAGCAGACC
>Ga0233425_10006275_pt1 | contig 17792 bp, 17 predicted proteins | sample Watercolumn_Towu_2_FD_181712 | JGI IMG/M metagenome (GOLD analysis project Ga0233425, IMG submission 181712) | Freshwater microbial communities from Lake Towuti, South Sulawesi, Indonesia - Watercolumn_Towuti2014_140_MG | ecosystem: Environmental > Aquatic > Freshwater > Lake | place... | reverse complement strand
AGCGCTGAGCCATTGACCGTCGTTAGCGCCGATGGGAAGGCCCGCGCCGAGCGCGACGTGATCTACTGCGCCGGGGAGGACGGCCATCTGTACGCCCTAGCCGAGCGCGATGGCTCGGTGCTCTGGCAGGTCGACACGGGCGCGCCGATCCGTAGCACGCCCGTCGCCTGGGCGCAGAAGGTGTTCCTGGTCAACGAGGAAGGGAAGGCCCTGGCGCTCTCCGGACGCGATGGCCGGGAGGCGTGGTCGCAGCACCTGCCGAGCGGCCCCGGCGGCTCCCCGACTCTCGATGGCAAGCGCCTGATCATCCCGCTGCGCTCCGGTAGCCTCGTCGGACTGAACGTGCTGACCGGGGAGACCGAGTGGTCGGCCCAAGTGCCTGGTCGCATCTACTCCACGCCGATCAGCACCAGCGGCCCCGTCATCTACGTGGGCTCGACGGATGGCCATCTGTACGCGTTGGACAAGTCGACGGGCGAGATCCGGTGGGACTTCGTGACGGGTGATGCCATCAACGCCTCGCCGGCGGCAGCGCACGGACAGCTGGTCGTCGGCTCGCGGGACGGTTCCATCTACGCCTTCGGCGACCGGACGCCGGCGGAGGGGGTCGCCACCAACGACGTCTCGGGCGGCGTGCGCGTCGCCGCGACTCAGCTCCCGACGGGCGCCGGCGCCGTGAAGCCTCCGCCGCTGCCCAACCTGTCTCCCGTGAAGCGGGCCTGGACGCCGCCGCCGGGCTGGGTCGCCAAGCCCGACCCGCCGTCGATCCAGTCGGGGGCCCAGGAGGCCGTGGCGCCGGTGCCCCAGTCGGGCCAGGACGACGTGAAACCCCCGCCCGCAGTGCTGGAAGGCCTGCGGATGCGGCTGACCTCGGAGCCGGCCGATGCCGCGGAGCTGCCGATCGACCTGACGAACCAGCGCGAGACCCGGGTCACGTGGGGCACGACCGAGCCTGCCGCCGAGGTCGATGGCGAGACCGTCGAGAACCGCGACGGCCGGATCGAGGTCACGAAGCGGTTCGACGACGACGGCACGTACCCGGTGCTGATGGTGACCGGGAAGGGCACCGACGCGGAGCGCATCGCGTGCCGTCTGGTCATCGTGGACACGACCGCCGAGCCGACCGCCCCGCGCGAGGTGGCGTTCACGCCCGATGCCGACGGCATCGGGGACACAATCGCCTTCCGTCCCTTCGCCGAATGGGCGGGGCACGAGATCGCCGTCCGGATCGTCGACATCCGTAACACCACCGGGAAGGCCATCCGAACGTGGACGGCGGCGGGCGCGGGGGAGAACACCTTCATCTGGGATGGCCGCGATCTCGCGGGCGATCCGGCTCCGGCTGCGGCCTATGTGGTGACCTACACGGTGCGCGACAGTGCGGGTAACTCCACCCGGATGACCCAACGGGTCTTGTTGCAGCGCGCCGGCGAGAGGACCGCGGGCTCCTGACAGGGACTGTCCAGGCCTCGGTGCCGGACGGGAACGAGGCGCATGGACTGCACCCGGTTGCCGTTGCCCACCCCTCAGAACTGCGACCGGTAGTCCGCTGCGTGGTGGCGGACGATCTCGCCCTCAACCATGTAGATGACGTCCTCGGCGATGTTGGTCGCGTGATCGGCCACGCGCTCCAGGTGCCGCGACACCGCGAGGAAGTGCATCAGGCACTCCGTCTCCTCGGGGACCTCGAGGATACGCGCCTGGATTGCGTCGTAGTTGGCGCGGTTCAGCTCATCGACTTCATCGTCGGCCGCGCAGACCCGCAAGGCCAGTGCCGCATCGAGGTTCACGAGCGCATCGAGGCTGCGCTTCAGCATCGCCTGGGCCTTCTCACACATCGTCCGGATGTCGATCGGCGGCTCGACCGCGCATGCTTGGTGCAAGTACAGGGCGCGCTCGGCGATGTTCACCGCCATGTCGCCCACCCGCTCCAGATCGCTGTTGATCTTCAGCACGGCGATGATGAACCGCAGATCCGAGGCCACCGGCTGATGGAGCGCCAGGATCTTCAGGCACTCCTCTTCGACTTCGACTTCGGCCCCATCCACGGCGTCCTCATCGACCTGTACTGCCTCTCGGGCCAGCGATTCGTCGCGGCTCACCAGGGCCCGTACCGAGCGCTGTAGGTTCTCCTCCACCACAGCGCTCAGCGCCAGCAGCATCTGCTTCAGGCGGTCGACTTCCCGATCCAGGTGTCTGGCCATCGCGCGGCCGACCCTCCTTGGGCGTCGCTCCCGAGGGGCATATGGTGAGGGCAACAACACGGGAGGTATGGGAGGTTCCCAGGCTTCGCTGGCCGACAGCGCGCCTCAGCACTGAGACCGCGCATCCTCCGCTCGGTGTCGCACGATCTCTCCCTCGACGAGGTAGATGACATCTTCGGCTATGTTCGTGGCGTGGTCGGCAATCCGCTCCAGCTGCCGGGAGACGGCAAGGTAGTGCATCAGCGTGGGGATCTCGTCGGGATGCTCGCCCATGCGGGTCTCAATGAGACAGTAGTTCGCCCGGTTCACCTCGTCCATCACGTCATCCTCGCCGGTCACGTGTCGGGCGAGGGCCGGGTCGAGGTTGACGAGGGCGTCGAGGCTCCGTTGGAGCATGGACTGGGCGCGGTCCGCCATCGCCACGAGGTCGAAGGGCGCCGTCCGGGGGCAGGACTTGGCGAGCTGGATCGCGCGCTCGGCGATGTTCACCGCCTTGTCGCCGACGCGCTCAAGTTCGTTGTTGATCTTCATTACGGCGACGATGAAGCGCAGGTCAGACGCCACCGGCTGATGCAGCGCGAGGACCTTCAGGCACTCCTCCTCGATGTCGACCTCCTCGCCGTCGATGCGATCACTGTCAACGCAGATGGCCTGTGCCGCCAGCCCCGGATCGCCGTCGACCAGCGCCCGGACCGCGCGTTGCACATTGTCCTCCACCACGGCGCTCAGAGCGAGCAACCGTACCTTGATCTTCTCGATCTCGCGATGCAGGTGCCGTGTCATCGATCGGGCCTCCTAGCCGAAGCGGCCGGTTACGTAGTCCTCGGTGCGTTTGCTCTCCGGGTTGGTGAAGATGCGCTTGGTCGGGCCGAACTCCACCAGCTCGCCCTCGTAGAGGAACGCCGTGTAGTCCGACACCCGGGCGGCCTGCTGCATGTTGTGGGTCACGATGACGATCGTGTACCGCTCCTTCAGCTCCAGCATGAGCTGCTCGATGGAAGCTGTCGAGACCGGATCGAGGGCCGAACAGGGCTCATCCATCAGTACCAGTTCGGGCTCCATCGCCACCGCCCGCGCGATGCAGAGGCGCTGCTGCTGGCCGCCCGACAGCGCCGTGGCGGGCTCGGCGAGCCGGTCCTTCACTTCGTCCCAGAGCGCGGCCCGTCGTAGCGCGCGCTCGACCCGCTCGCGCAGATCGCCCTCCAGTCGGTTGATCGACGGGCCCCACGCCACGTTCATGTAGATGGTCTTCGGAAAGGGGTTGGGTTTCTGGAACACCATCCCGATCCGCCGGCGAACCTCCACCGGGTCGATGTCACGCGCGTACAGGTCCTCGCCGTGGTACAGAACCTGCCCCTCGACCCGCGCCCCGAGGATGAAGTCGTTCATGCGGTTGAAGGCCCGCAAGAGCGTGCTCTTCCCGCAGCCCGACGGGCCGATAATCGCCGTGATCCGCCGCTCGGGGATGGCAAACGAGACGTCTCGGACCGCGGGCTTGCGCCCGTACAGGATGCTCACGTTCCGGAGGTCGAGCACGGTCCGTTCCGCCGTCGTCGCGAGCGGCGTCTCGGTGGGGAGGGGAGGCGCAACGGTGGTCATGAGCGCTGCTCCGTGCGGATGCGGATCAGGATCGCGGCGCCGTTCATCAACAGCAGGACCGCCAGCAGGACGATGATGCCGGCCGCCGCCAGCTCGTGGAACTCCTCCTGGGGACGCGATGCCCAGTTGAAGATCTGGATCGGTAGCGCCGTGAACTCGTCCATGGGCGTGCGGGGCACGAAGGCGACGTAGGTCAGCGCGCCGATCATCACCAGGGGCGCCGTCTCGCCGATGGCGCGGGAGAGCGCCAGGATGACCCCCGTGCAGATGGCCGGCAGGGCGGAGGGCAGGACATGGGCGCGGATGACCTGCCAGCGGGTCACCCCGAGAGCGAAGGCGCCCTCACGGATCGACCAGGGCACCGCGCGGATGGCCTCGCGTGCGGACATGATGATGACAGGGAGGATGACGAGGCTCATCGTCAGCGCGCCGGCCAAGACACCCCGCCCCAGGTGCAGCCAGCGGACGAACATCGCCAGCCCGAGGATGCCGTACACGATCGACGGCACGCCCGCGAGGTTGGCGATGTTGACCTCGATGAACTTGCTGAGGCGGCCCTGCTTCGGGTACTCCTCCAAGAAGGTTGCCGCGGCGACGCCCAGCGGCACGGAGAGCAGGGCCGTCAGCCCGATCAGCCACACGGTGCCCCAGAGCGCCGACTTGATCCCGGCCTTCTCGGGGAAGCGCGAGGGGAAGCTGGAAAGGAACCCTGGCTTCACCCAGGGGAGCCCCTCCCGCGCCACGTGGATGAGCAGCACGGCCAGGATGACCAGCGCCATCCACGTCATCGCGCTGCACGCGAGGGTGAACAGGCGGGCATTGCGCTGCCGGCGGCGGAGGACGGGAGAAGGCGCCGTCATTCGTAGACCTCCCGGTACCGTGCCAGCACCTTGTGGGACAGGACGTTCATCCCCAAGGTGATCGCGAACAGCAGAGCGCCGACAGCGAAGATCGTCTGGTACTCCAGGGAGCCCGCCGGCGTATCGCCGAGGCTGACCTGCACGATGTAGCCGGTCATCGTCTGGATGCTGACCAACGGGTTCGCTGTGATCTTCGGCGTCGAACCGGCGGCGAGCGCGACGGCCATGGTCTCCCCGATCGCCCGTGAGGCCGCCAGCACGAACGAGGCCACCACCCCCGAGAACGCCGCCGGCAGCACCACACGGGTGGTCACTTCCATGTGTGTCGCGCCGACGGCGTACGCGCCCTGCCGCAGCGCCACCGGCACCGCCCGCAGCGCGTCATCACACAGGGACGCCACCATCGGCAGCACCATGACCCCCACGACGATCGCCGCGCTTGCCGCGTTGAACACCTCGGTCGCCGGCAGAACCCGCTGCAGTGCCGGGGTCACGAACGTGAGCGCGAAGTAGCCGTACACCACCGTCGGGACACCGGCGAGGATTTCCAGGATCGGCTTGATGATCTTCCGCAGGCGGTCGGACGCGTACTCCGCAAGGTAGATGGCGCTCAGCAGCCCCATGGGGAGCCCGACGAGTGCGGCGCCCACGGTGATGAGCAGCGTCCCCGAGACCAGCGGCAGCACGCCGAAAGAACGCGGCTCGAACAGCGGCGTCCACTTCGTTCCGAGCAGGTACTCCCACACGGGAACGTGCCGGAAGAAGCCGACGCTTTCCCAACACAGCACCAGGATGATCGCAGCCGCCGTCAGGACCGAGACGAACGCGCACGCCAACAGCAGAAGGCGTATGACCTCTTCCTTCCCCGTGCGCATGAGCTTACGCTTCAGGGACATCGGAACCCTCAGGGACACAGGCTGGCGCGCCTCGGCGGGAGGGACAGCCGAGGCGCGCCGGGATCAAGCGTCATCTCGCTGACAACCGCAGCGCACTCGCGCTACTGCGCGCCGTAGATCTGTTCCAGCGTCTTGCCCTTGACGTCCTGCCCAGTGATAGCCGAGCCCGTCGTCTTCTGGTCGTAGCGCTGCCTGGCTGCCGCGTACACGGCGTCCGGGAGGGCCACCGCGCCTACCTCGGCAGACAGCTTGCCGGCATTGTCGAGCACGAACTTCACGTAGGCGTCGACCTCGGGGCGCTCCGTAGAGGCCTTCGCTACGTAGACGAACAGCGGGCGAGACAGCGGCTCGTAGGACCCGTCGCGGATGGTCTCGGGGGAAGGCGTCATCGGGCCGGTGCCCGCATCGACCGAAACGAGCTTCAGCTTGTCCTGGTTCTCCTCCCAATAGGAGAAACCGAAGTAGCCGAGAGCGCCCTCACCCCCCGCGATGCCCTGGACGAGCATGTTGTCGTCCTCGCTGGCAGTGTAGTCCGAGCGGCTCTCCTTCTTCTTCCCCACAATCTCCTCGGTGAAGTACTCGAAGGTGCCTGAGTCCGTGCCGGGGCCGTAGAGGACAATCGGCTTGTCCGGGAAGCTCGGGCGCACGTCCTTCCAGGACTTCACCGTGCTCTCCGGCTCCCAGATCTTCTTCAGCTCGGCGACCGTCAGGCTCTCACACCAGGTGTTCTTGGGGTTCACCACGATGGAGATGCCATCGAAGGCGATCGGCAGCTCGATGTACTCGACCGTGTTCTCGGCGCACTTCTCGATCTCTTCGTCCTTGATCGCGCGTGAGGCATCGCTGATATCGGTCTCGCCGACGCAGAAGCGCTTGAAGCCGCCGCCCGTGCCGGAGCAGCCGACCGTCACCTTCACGCCGGGCTCGACCTTGCCGAACTCCTCGGCGATGGCCTCCTGGATCGGGTAGACGGTGCTCGATCCGTCGATCTGGACCTGGCCCGTGAGCTGGCCGCCCGACGGGGTAGACGGCGTTGTAGAGGGTGTGACGGCAGGGGCCTCTGTGGACTGCGGCTTGGGGCAGCCCGCGACCAGCGCCACCCACAACACAGTAAGCGCCACGGCAGCTACTCTGACCAATCTTCGAGTCCTCATTTGTCCTGTTTCCCTTCCTCCGGGCACTTGGGGCCCTGGTCTGCGTGAATGCCTGCGGGGCTCGCCCCCGCCTAGTGACCTACCTGCAGCTGGAAGCCGAACGTGTCGTCGCGGCCCGAAGGGGTGTCCTGGAAGTCGTACTCAGCCGTGACTTCGGTCCTCTCATCCAGCATGTGGGCGTACCCGACGCTCCAGCGATCGCGGTCGTAGACGTTCCCGAGCCCCTTGCCCTTGCGCGGCCCGTTGTACTCGTCGTAGCGCACGAACGCCACGCCCTCGTCGGTGGGCCGCCAGAGGCCCATCGCGTACCAACCGTCCAGGTCCGCCCCCTCCGTCTCGCCGTTGAACCACTCGGCCTGCAGCCCGACGGGCTTTGGCGGCACGCAGAGGTGCACGCCGAAGAGACGCTCGTCGAAGTCGGCGCCGGAGCCGGCCGTGCTGTGGTATCTCCCGCCGTAGTAGCTTGCGCCGCCCTCCATGAGGTGATTGCCGATGCCGAACGGCTTGGCCAGACGCACGGCGACATGCTCGCCGGAGTTCGCCTCGGCGGCGTCGGGCCCGATGCCCTGGCCATTGAAGACGCCGACCGCCACATTGCCGTAGTCGCCCTCGCCCCAACTCTCCTTCTTGATCTGCTCAAACTGCTCGGCGTCGGCAGGGTCGGTCCAGTAGAGGGTAACACCCGCGTCACGCTCGCCGTCCACGAACCGCCGGCTGACCCAGTTGCGCTCGAGCGGCACACGGCTGCCCGACGACTGCGGCGTCTCAAACCCGAAGGGGACCTTCTGCTGGCCCGCGCGAATCCGCAGGTCGCCCCTCGGCGTGAGATCGTACTGGACCCAGGCGTCCTTCACCGTCACGTCGCCCTCACCCAAGTCAAGCTGCAGCTCGACTTCGCTGCGTGGAGTCGGCTGCGCACCGAGCTTGATCCTCGCCCGCCGCACCAGGAACTCGTTGTCCCTCTCGTCCGCATCCGGGTAGTGGAGCCACCGGGCCTGCGTGTAGCCGCTCAACTTGACGGTGTCCGACCACTTCGGCTTGGCCGGCTTGGCGTCGGCAGACGCCGTCTGGGCGGCCTTGGCGGCATCGTCCTTGATCTGCCGCGCCTGATCAGGTGTCAGCACTCCCGCCTTGACCAGGCCGTCGATGGCCGCGTCGACGTAGGCTTGGTCGGCCGGCTTCCCCTCGCATCGGCCCGTGCTGCTGATGGCCACACGCAGCACGATCGCCCCCAGCACTGACAACAGCGCTACACGGACTGGCGTGTGTCGTGTCCCTCCCGCCCTGTCAGTTGTTAACAGTATCCTAACGGCGATCCGCTAGAGTTGTGCTAGCGCGTCGCTAGCGTTCGCTGAGTCCGGACGGCCACAGGACGTTCGGGGGGTCTGTCTGGCGCCGGCTCTGGGCGCAACAGTCTGCCCTTTCGTCAGGCGGTTGTGGTCTCCGACGCTCTCACTGGCCCCACCGCTCGTCGTCCGGATCCGCGTAGGGCCTGCGGTCAAAGGGCCGGCATAGGCGGCACCGCAGGGAGGGCAGGAGTGCTCGGCAGCCACCGGGTTCGTAGGCCAGGCAGTCCAGCAGGCCGGCCCTCCGGCCGTCTCGAGGGCAGGGGAGCGTCCGGGTCAGAGTCCGGTCCGCCGTGGTTGGGGCAACCGTCATAGTTCCCATGGGTCTCACCTTCATTGGCGTCGGTCCAGTCACCCGCACCGACATCGACCAGCGGCGACGGCTCGCCCACGCGTGAGGTCGGGGCTTCGCGAGCCTTCTGCCCTGAGGCAGAGACATGCGGGGGGGCCAGGTGGCGCAGCACGGCCGCAACTCTCGACTGCGGGTCGATCTCCGCGTAGTCAAGCGGGGTCCAACCTCCGCTGTTGCGGATCTCGAGCAGTGCTGTCCCGCCGGACTCCAGCAGCGCCATCGCAGCGTCCGCGCGGTCGAGGAGGACGGCGAGGTGTAGAGGGGTCTCGCCGTCGCGGTTACGTGGCCCGGTCCTCACTCCACGAGAGGCCAGGGCACGCACGAGCGTCGCGCTGCCCATTGCCGCCGCCATATGCAGTGGCGTCCATCCGTCGCAGTCTGCCAGATCAGAGTCCGGGCCGTCGTCGAGCAGTCGTTGTAGAAGGCGCGGATCGTCGCTCTGCGCTGCGGTTAGCAGCCTGACGATGCTCATGTCTCCTCCACCTTCCGGGGGGCCTACAGCGCTCCCCACGGGGCAGGGGCCCGACCCCTCGACCCCTGCCCCGCCAACATGCCACCCCTCGACATCCCCTGACCGGGGACCCGACCCCGGTCAGGTGGGACGGCCCGGCTGGGGGGAGGGCCGTCCCACGTCAGCCCGCGGCGAGGGTCTCAGTAGACCGGGGGCTTGTTCGCGAGGCTGTAGCCCACGGTGCCGCCCATGTAGTTGGTGATGACCGAGTCGATCTTCAACCACTTGGCGTGGCCGTCGCAGAAGGCGTAGTTCGAGCCGCCGTTGTGCCGGTCCGGGCAGAGGTAGCGGACGTGCGAATGGCTCTCGTCGCTCGTGGCGGCCGTGAGGGCGGCTGCCCAGGCGAAGTCGGCCATCGCCGCGTCCACGGTGATGTTGTACAGTGGGTTGGCGTTGCTGCCGTCGCAGTTCGAGGTCGCGTCACTGAGCGTGTTGAACGGCCGATGCGTCTTGTAGCCGCTGGCCCCGCCATTGGCCGAACTGCCGCCGATGGCGAAGGGGTAGTTGCTGAACTCGCCCAGGAGCAGGAGGCTGGCCGGGGCCTCGATCTCGGAGTCGCTGACGACAACGTAGTTCACCTTCGGGCGGCACATGACCATCTCATTGGCCGTGTAGCTGATCTTCGGCACCTGGAGGTCAAAGTCGTTCTGGGGCCCAAGGCCGCGGTTCCTGTCGCTGGGGCAGACGTAGAGCTGCTGGCTCTTCACGTAGGGAGCAGTCATGTAGCTCCAGTGAAGGTAGCCCCCCGCACCCGAGCCATTCCCCCACGCCGTGGAGTTCAGGTACGTGTACGAGGGGGGGTACAAGCCGTCGTAGTCCGTGGAGTACATCATGATACCGAGCGCGAGCTGCTTCTGGTTCGACAAGCAGCTCGCCTGGCGGCCCTTCTCCCGGGCTCGCCCGAAGACCGGGAAAAGGATCGCCGCCAAGATCGCGATGATCGCGATCACGACCAAGAGCTCAATGAGAGTGAAACCGCGACGCTTCATGGTGTTGCTGTCCCCCTCCAGGGTAGTTTTGCCCGCGGGGCAGTCCGTGCGGTCCCGATGGGCCCCCCCGCCGCTTCGGAGTGGCACGGCGGGCCCGACCGGAACACGTCTGCCTGCGGCATCGAGGGGATGATCGGCCGGGCCCGTTAGCGGGCGGTCAGGGCGCGGTGATTCCTGCGGCGCGAAAAGCTAGTTTCCGATGAGGATCGACAGGGGCGCGGGCTATCCGAATCGTCCGGTGATGTACTGCTCGGTGCGCTCGTCGGCGGGGGTGGTGAAGATCTGCTGGGTCGGGCCTTCCTCGATGAGTTCGCCCAGCAGCATGAACACGGCACGGTCCGACGCGCGCGCAGCCTGCTGCATGTTGTGCGTGACGATGAGGATCGTGTAGGTCTGGCTCAGCCGCCGCATCAGGTCCTCGATATGGAGGGTCGAGTACGGGTCGAGGGCCGAGCAGGGCTCGTCGAGGAGGATGACCTCCGGCTCGACCGCCAGCAGTCGGGCGATGCACAGCTGCTGCTGCGCGCCGAGGGACAGGTCGAGGGCCGGGCTGTCGAGGCGGTTCGCGACGTCGTCCCACATCCCGGCTCCGCGCAGGCTGGCCTCCAGGATCTCGTTGAGCCTGTCCCGATCGCCAATGCCATGCGCGCGCGGCCCGAAGAGCACGTTGTCCCGCACCGAGAGGGGGAACGGGTTGGGGCGCTGGAACACCATCCCGACCCGCTTACGGAGCTGCACGAGGTTCATCCCGGAGCGGTAGATGTCCTGCCCATCGAGGGCGACGTCGCCCTCGACCCGCGCCCCGGCGACGAGGTCGTTCATCCGGTTGAACGTGCGCAGCAGCGTTGACTTGCCGCAACCCGAGGGACCGATGATGGACGTGATCGCTTGGGGCCGGATGTCGAGGCTGACATCGATGAGCGCCCGAAACGAGCGATAGTACAGGTTCAGGTGACGCGCGCTGAGCTTCGGAGCCGGGGAGTCCGTCATCAGCCGAACCTCCCCTCGAGGAAGTCGGCGGTGCGGGAGTCCCGCGGGTTGGTGAACATCTCCCCCGTCGGCCGCCACTCGACCAGCTCCCCCATCAGGAGGAAGGCGGTGCGGTCCGTGGCGCGGGCGGCCTGCTGCACGTTGTGGCTCACGAGGATGATCGTGTAGCGCTCCTTCAGGTCCTGCAGCGCCTGCTCGATCTTCAGGGTGGAGATGGGGTCGAGCCCCGAGCAGGGCTCGTCGAGCATCACGACCTCAGGCTGCTGCGCTAGCGTCCGCGCGATGCACAACCGCTGCTGCTGCCCCCCCGAGAGCGCGAGGGCCGAATCATCGAGGCGGTCCTTTACCTCGTCCCACAGGATCGCGTCGCGCAGGGCCCGTTCGGCGCGCTCGGCGAGGACCTTCCGATCCCGCACGCCCGCGATGCGCGCGGCATAGACGGTGTTCTCGAAGACCGACTTGGGTAGCGGGGTCGGCAGCGCGAAGACCATCCCCACCTCCCGTCGGAGGCGGATCACGTCGGCCGCGGGGCCATAGATGTCCTTGCCATCGAGCAGGACGCGCCCCTCGTGGCGGCAGGTGCGCACGCGGTCGTTCAGGCGGTTCAACATCCGGAGCAGCGTCGTCTTCCCGCTGCCACTGGGGCCGGTGATGCCCAGGATCTCGTGCGGGAAGATCGACAGGTCGACCGCCTTTAGTGCCTGTGCGCCGCTGTAGAAGACCGACAGCGTCTCGATCAGCAGGCGCGGCGACGCAGGTTGGGGAGCAGACTCGGACATCGGCGCCTCGGCAGGCTACTGCGTGCGCGCGCGGAAGCGCACCATCAGCAGGTTGGCCAGCGTGTTGATCAGCAGGATCAGGATCACCAGCACCGCCGCGGTCCCGTACGCGTGCGGCATCGAGAGGCCCTCCCGGGCCAGGATGTAGAAGTGCACCGCCATGGTGCGGGTCGAGGTGAAGATGGAGGTCGGCAGCCGCAAGGCCGTTCCCGCGGTGAAGATGACCGCCGCCGTCTCCCCGATGCTCCGCCCGATCGACAGGACGACCCCCGTCACGATCCCCGGCAGCGCCGCCGGCAGCACCACCCGTGTCACCGTCTGCCAGGCGGTGGCTCCGGCGCTGAAGCTTGCCTCGCGGTACGACCCCGGAACCGCTCGGATGGCCTCCTCGGCCGTACGGATGATCGTCGGCAGGATCATCACCGCCAGGGTCAGGCCGCCCGAGAGTACGGACCACCCCAGCCCGAGCCGGATCACGAAGAAGATGAAGCCGAACAGACCGAAGATGATCGACGGCACCCCCGCCAGGCAGTCCACCCCGAACCGGATCACCGCCGCGAGGCGCCCGGCCTGCGTGTACTCCGTCAGGTAGATCGCGGTTCCGACCCCCAGGGGGATCGCCGCCGCGAGCGCCACGAGGGTGAGCACGACGCTACCCACGATGGTCGGGAAGATGCCTCCCTCGCGGCCCATGCGCTCCGGGGAGGCCAGCAGGAAGTGCGGCGTCAGCATCGGGACGCCCTTGATGAGCACGAGCACGATGATGTACGCCAGCACCGAGAGCGCCAGGGCTGCGGCCGCCCACAGACCCACCACGGCAGTTCGGTGCACGAGCTCGGGGTTCAGGCGCAGGCGGCTCATGCCCCGGCCCTCCGCCGCCCAAAGCGCATGGTAGCGACCGAGTTGAGGGCCATGATGAACACGAACAGCACAACCCCGGTGGCGAAGAGCGCCTCCCGGTGCTCGCCGCTCGCGTAAGCCATCTCCAGCGCGATGTTGCTCGTGAGCGTGCGGGCTGGGTCGAGCAGGTCGTTCGGCACCTTCACTGCGTTGCCGACCACCATGATGACCGCCATCGTCTCCCCGACCGCTCGCCCGAGCCCCAGGACCATCGCCGTCGTGATGCCCCGACGCGCGGCCGGGAGGATGACCCGGGTGATCGCCTGCCAGTGGGTGCAGCCCAACGCCAGCGCGCCCTCCTTGTAGATCCGCGGCACCGCCTCGAGCGCGTCCTGCGAGATGCTGATCACCGTCGGCAGGACCATGACCCCCAGGATGATCGCCGCCGCCAGCACGGAGAGCCCCGGGCCCCCCAGGTGGTCCCGGATGAGCGGCACGAGCACCACGATGCCCACGAAGCCGTAGACGACCGAGGGGATTCCCGCCAGCAGCTGGATCGCCGGACGGACCACGTCGGCGATGCGGCGGGGGGCGATCTCCACCAGGAACACCGCGCACGCCAGCCCGAGCGGCCCGGCGACCACCAGCGCCCCGACGGTGACCCATACCGAGCCCACGACCATCGGGAGGATGCCGTAGGCCTCCTTTGTGGGCGCCCACCGGTGGCCGAGCAGGAAGCGCCCCAGCCCGTGCCGCAGCATGATCGGCGTGCCGTCGAGGAAGACGAAGATGGCGATCAGCGCGAGCATCGAGACGGCCGACAGGGCCATCAGGAGCAGCGTCTTCTCGATCAGCCATTCCTTGAGCTTCATGGGCGCGCCGCCGCCTCCACCGGTATGTAGCCTTCCTCGGCGATCGTGGCTTGGCTCTCGGCGGTCAACAGGAAGTCCAGGAACGCCTGCGCCTCCGGAGAAGGGGCGCCCTGGGTGAGCATCAGGAACGGGCGAGCTAGCTCGTAGGCGCCACTTGCCGCGCTCTCGCCGGTGGGGACAACACCGTCCAGCGCAACCGTCGCCACCTCCGGCGTCACCATCCCCAGCGAGATGTAAGCGATGGCGTTGCGGTCCCCGGCCACAATGGCCCGCGCGGCCCCCGTAGAGTCCTGCACGATGCCGTCGGGGGCGATGTCGGTCTCCTTCCCCATGACCATCTCTTCGAAGGCCCCGCGCGTCCCCGAGCCCTCCTCGCGGGTGATGAACGTGATGCCACCGGGGCGCCCGCCGACCTGCTCCCATCGGTGAACCTGTCCGGCGAAGATCGACCGGACCTCCTCCTTCGTCAGCGCCCGGACCGGGTTGTCCGGGTGCACAATGAGCGCGATAGCGTCCCGCGCGATGACGAGGTCCTGGAGGCCCGTCTCCTCCGGCTTCAGCTTCCGGGAGGACATGCCGATCTGTGCGGCGCCGGATTGTGCGGCCTTGATCCCGGCCGACGACCCGCCGCCCTGGACGCTCACGGCCGTGCCGGGGTGCGTGGCCATGTACCGCTCCGCCAGGAGTTCGGCGATGGGCTGGACCGACGTGGAACCGGCCACCGTCAAGCCCCCGCGCTGCTGGGGTCGACAGCCGGGAAGGCCGGCCAGGCATAGGCAGGCCAGCGCGACCACAGCCGCGCGCCCGCCGACAGTTGAGGCTCTCACCCTAACAGGTCACTCCTCGTGGTCAACGGCGTCCTCGGGAGGCTGGGAGCGCTTCCACTCCTCGGATCGCCACGGCCACCGCGAGCCCGTCTCCATGTAGGCGACGCGCTCGATGAGGTTCTTCGTGTGGTCGCCCAGGCGCTCCAGGTACCGCGCGACCAGCAGCAGCTGCAGGGCCTGCGGGATCACCGTCGGCTCGCGCTCCATCCACTCGATCAGCTGGGCGAAGACGCGCTTGTAGAGCCGGTCGACCTCCCGGTCCCGATCCCGGATCCGCTTGCCCTCCACGACGTCGCGGCTCGCGAACGTGCCCAGAGCGTCGTGGATCATCCCCTGGACCACCTCGCCCATCTGCGGGATGTCCTCCAGCGGCGTGAAGAGCGGGGTGTCCGCCAGCGCGATGGCGCACTTGCCGATGTCGCAGGCGTAATCTCCGAGCCGTTCCAGGTCGGTCACGATCTTCAGGGCGCTCGCCACGAAGCGCAGATCGCCCGCCAGCGGGTGCTGCAGGGCCAGCAGCGTCACGGCCGCAGTCTCGATCTCGGCATCGAACTCGTTGGCGCGCGCGTCCCGCTTCCGCACCTCCCGCGCCAGCTCCGCGTCCTGGGTCACCAGCGCCCGCATCGCGTCGTGGAGCATCGCCTCCACGAACTCCCCCATCCGCAGGACGCGGTCCTGCAGCTCACACAGTTGGCCGCTGAACTCCGAACGAAGCGTCTCCACGGCAGCCCCTCAACGTGGCGGCGCAGGCCCCCGCCGGCTGACCCGGCTCGCTGCCTGCGCCGTTTCGCGCAGTCATAACGCGTAGCTAACTGGCGGCTAACGCGCGTTCGCCCGACTCCCGCCGGGCACCTTCTTCGGGGGTGACCGTCAGTGACCGTCGGCGGGGGTGGCTGCGGGGAGGACGACGGAGAAGAGACTACCCTTTCCCAGGGCGCTCTGAACGGCCACGTGTCCGCCGTGGACCTGCGCGATGTGCTTCACGATGGCGAGGCCCAGGCCGGTTCCACCCAGCTCGCGGCTGCGCGCCCTATCGACCCGGAAGAACCGCTCGAAGACGCGCTCCTGGTCCTCGGCGCTGATGCCGCAACCCTCATCCCGGACGCGGATGACGACTTCGCCATCGGTCCGCTGCGCCTCGACGCGCACGGGAGCGCCCGGCGGGCTGTACTTCACCGCGTTGTCGATGAGGTTCGCGACGGCCTGGAGGATCAACTCCGGGTTCAGGCGCGCCTGGAGCTCGGGGCTGCATGACAACCCGACGGTGATGCCACGCTCGGCGGCCTTGGCCTGGCAGGCCTCGATGGCCCCGAGCAGGATCGGGCGCACCGGGCCCGCTCGTAGCGCGATCCGCGAGGCCTCGCCGGTCTCTTCGAGCCGGGAAAGCGCGAGCAGGTCCTCGATGATCGCCGCCAGCCGGTCCGCCTGCCGCTCGACGATCCCCAGGAACCGCCGCGCAGCCTCGGGGTCGTCCAACGCCCCGTCGCGGAGGGTTTCCACGAACCCCTTGATCGAGGTGATCGGCGTGCGGAGTTCGTGCGAAACGTTGGCCACGAAGTCCCGCCGCACTCCTTCCAGCCTCCGCAGGCGCGTGACGTCGTTCAGCACGATGAGCACCGCGTCCGTCCGGCCCCCCGCGCCGCGCAACACGGTGCCATGCGCCTGCAGGTATCGCACTCCGGCCGTCTGCAGCATGGCCTCGGCTTCCATCGCGTGACCCGAGGCCCGGGTGTCCGCCGCCAGCTGCTGGATCGCCGGATTGCGGACGATCTCCTGGAGTGTCCGGCCGCGCGCCGCCTCCGCGTCGACCCCGAACAGCTCCCCCGCCGCGCGGTTCAGCGTGATGACCCGATCGGCCTCGTCCAGGGCCACCACGCCCTCCACCATGCTCGACAGCAGCGCCTCCCGCTCGTTGCGCTGCTGGGTCAGGTTGCGGATGTCCTCATCCAGCCTGGCCGCCATGTCGTTGAGCGCCGACGCGAGCGCCGCCGCCTCGGCCGTGGTCTGCGCCGGGACCCGGAGGTCCAGCTCCCCATCGGCGAAGCGCCGGGCTGCCGCCGCCATGTCGACCATCGGCCGCGCCAACTGCCGGATCAGCAGCACCCCGGCCAGCACCACTCCGCAACCCACGAGCGCCCCCAGGAGGATGACGCGGTTGCGGAGTGCCGCCAGCGCCTGATCGATGGCCGACACGGGCACCGCCGTGCGGACAACGCCCACGACCTGCCCCCGCTCCAGCACTGGGACGGCGGCGTAGCTCAGGTTCTGTGCCAGGGTGAAGCTGTGCCGCACCGCCGACCCCGGCCGCCCCTGCAGAGCCTCCGCGACCTCCGGCCGATCCGAGTGGCTGTCCATGGTGGCGGGGTCATGCTGCGAGTCGCCCAGGACCCTGCCGCTGGGAAGGATCACGGTGACCCGTGTTCGCGCCTCGGCGCCCAGCTGCTTGCACAGCCGGTCCACGTCGCTGGCGTCTGCCGTGGACAGGTGGTCGGGCAACTGGGCGACGATGAGCTGCGCCTGCGCCTGCAGGTGCGCCGCCGTCTCCGCGTAATACACGCTCCGCAGCTCGCTCACGATCCTCCAGCCCGCCAGCGCGAGCCCAACGCCCGTGACGAGGACGATCGCGGGGAGCAGCCGCGAGAGCATCCGGCGGGGGCGCATCGTCTACTCCTTCAGCCGATAGCCGACGCCGCGGACGGTGTCGATGTAACCGGCGCACGGGCCCAGCTTCTTCCGCAAGCTCACGATCTGCACATCAACGGACCGGTCGGTCACCGGGTCATCGTCACCCCGCACTGCGTCGACGATCTGCGAGCGCGTGAACACCCATCCCGGCCGCCGCGCGAGGGTGTGCAGCACGCTGAACTCGGTGAAGGTCAGCTCGACCGGCGCGCCCTTCACCAACACCTCCCGGCGCCCGGGGTGCAGGATCAGGTCGCGGACGCGGATCGTCTGCTCCGCCGTGACGGGCTCCGCGCGCTTCCGCCGCAGGACCGCCCTGACCCGCGCGCTGACGACCCGAGGGCTGAAGGGCTTGGTGATGTAGTCATCGGCCCCCATCTCCAGGCCCAGCACCACATCCGACTCCTCGCTCTTCGCGGTCAGCATCACGATCGGGATGCGCGCCGTGCGCTCATCCCCCTTCAGCAGCTTGCAGACGTCGAGCCCACCGACCCCGGGGAGCATCAAGTCGAGCAGGATCAGGTCCGGCAGATCGCGCCGCGCCTGCTGCAGCGCGGTCTCCCCAGACGCGGCGCAGGTCACGTCGTACCCTTCCTTGCTCAGGTTGTAGCGGACGAGTTCGAGGATGTCCTCCTCGTCGTCCACGACGAGTAGCCGTTCCTTCGCCGCCATGGGCCCCTCACCTCGCTCTAGGGATTCTGCGCCCATCATGCCGTGCGACTGTTAGGGGGAGACTAGCGCCCTGTCTGCCCTGACCCGTGCGGCAGCGGGCTCCAGGGGACCAGTGCCTGTCCCGGCCCCTGGTAGCGCCTGCCCGGCCCCGCAACTGACAAAGCACTACATGGTGTGCTCTGTGCGGGACATGATGGCCTCCTGCATGTCGGGGCTGAG
>Ga0233425_10006274_pt1 | contig 17793 bp, 9 predicted proteins | sample Watercolumn_Towu_2_FD_181712 | JGI IMG/M metagenome (GOLD analysis project Ga0233425, IMG submission 181712) | Freshwater microbial communities from Lake Towuti, South Sulawesi, Indonesia - Watercolumn_Towuti2014_140_MG | ecosystem: Environmental > Aquatic > Freshwater > Lake | place: Indonesia... | reverse complement strand
CTGCGGAATTCCGGGGTCGCCTTACGGGATCGCCGCGACGACGGTGCCCGTGCCCGGATTGCTCGGGTCACCCGCGTAACCCGGATTTACCCTCACGACCACCAACCGTCTGATCGTACCCGTGATATTAGCCCCGGACTTCGTGACTCGGTCCGTGACGATGACCCCGAGGTAAGCCGGCACCGTCGCCGGCGGAGCGCCGCTGTTGCCCGGCAATGCCGTAAAGGTTGCACCGGCAGTCGGCGTAGTCGGCCGAACCGCGAAACCCTTGAAGCTCGAGTTCGACGCGCCGCCAGAGAGGGAGTTGTTCCGCTCCCACTGCGAACCCCAGAAGTTCACCGAGGCGCCGACGGTCGCATTCCGATCGCCAATCACGAAGGTGCCACCGCCCGCTGCAAACGCGTAGACCAGGACGGACGCGGCGCCCGACGTGCTGCCATTGAAGTTCGAGCTGCCGCCATAGGTCGCGGTAATCGACTGCGGCCCGACCGGGATCGCCGTCGTCGTCAACGTTGCGACGCCCGAGGCGTTCAACGGCGCGGTGCCCAGCGCCGTCGAGCCGATTGTGAAGGTGACCGTGCCGTCGGGTGCGCCGACCACCGGAGTCTGCGCGGCAACCGTCGCCGTCAGCGTAACGGATTGGCCAACGACCTGAACCGTGGGCACCGCGCCGAGGGTCGTCGACGTGGCGGCCTTGTTGATCGTGTCGGTAATGGGCGTGGCGCCGATGTTGTTGTAGTTGCCGGTGCCCGTGAAGCTCCAGGAGTCGGCGTAGGTGCCGGCCGCCGTGTGGGTGGTGTTGAGCGTGACAGCGCCGACGGTCGCACCGGATTCGCCGTTCACGCCGGTGATCGACGTGACGGTTGCCGAGTGCGGCTGGCCGTCATAGGTCACGGTGTAGGGCGCAACCACAACGGTCGCGGTCGCCTTGTTGATCGTGATCGCGACGCTGCCGTTGGCATCGTTGTAGTTGGTGCCGCCGGCGAAGCTCCAGTTGGCGGTGCCGCCGGGAACATTGGTGAAGTTCGCGCCCAGGGTGAGGCTGCCGCTGAGGTTCGCGCCGCCCACGCCCGCGGCGGTGCCGGTCGCGCCATGCGCCGCGCCGTCATACGTGCCGGTGTAGCCGGAGACGTTGATGGTGGCGTTCGCCTTGTTGATCGTGTTGGTGATCGTCGTGCTGGCGATGTCGTTGTAGTTGGCGGCGCCTGTAAAACTCCACGAGTCGGTGGCGTAGGTGCCGGCGTTGGTGTGGGTGGTGTTCAGCGTGACAGCGCCGACGGTCGCACCGGATTCGCCGTTCACGCCGGAGATCGACGTGACGGTCGCCGAGTGCGGCTGACCATCGTAGGTCACGGAGTAGGGCGCAACCACGACGGTCGCGGTCGCCTTGTTGATCGTGTTGGTGATCGGCGTGCTCGCGATGTCGTTGTAGTTGGCGGCGCCCGTGAAGCTCCAGGAGTCGGCGTAGGTGCCGGCCGCCGTGTGCGTGGTGTTGAGCGTGACGGCGCCGACGGTCGCACCGGATTCGCCGTTGACGCCGGAGATCGACGTGACGGTTGCCGAGTGCGGCTGGCCGTCGTAGGTCACGGTATAGGGCGCAACCACGACGGAGGCGTTCGCCTTGTTGATCGTGATCGCGACGCTGCCGCTGGCGTTGTTGTAGTTGGTGCCGCCGGCGAAACTCCAGTTGGCGGTGCCGCCGGGTGCGTTCGTGAACGAAGCGCCAAGATCGAGACCGCCAAGGCCGACACCGCCCACGCCCGTCGCGGTGCCGGTCGCGCCGTGCGCCGCGCCATCGTACGTGCCGGTGTAGCCGGAGACGTTGATCGTCGCGTTGGCCTTGTTGATCGTGATTGGGACGCTGCCGCTGGCGTTGTTGTAGTTGGTGCCGCCGGCGAAGCTCCAGTTGGCGGTGCCGCCGGGCGCGTCGGTAAAGCTCGCGCCCAGGTTGAGGCTGGCGCTGAGGTTGGCGCCGCCCACGCCCGTCGCGGTGCCGGTCGCGCCGTGCGCCGCGCCATCATACGTGCCGGTGTAGCCGGAGACGTTGATCGCCGCGTTGGCCTTGTTGATCGTGATCGCGACGCTGCCGCTGGCGTTGTTGTAATTGAGGCCGCCGGCGAAGGTCCAACTGGCAGTGCCGCCGGGTGCGTCGGTAAAGCTTGCGCCCAGGTTCAGGCTGGCGCTGAGGTTGGCGCCGCCCACGCCCGTCGCAGTGCCGGTCGCGCCGTGTGCCGCACCATCGTACGTGCCGGTGTAGCCGGTGACGTTGATGGTAGCGTTCGCCTTGGCAATCGTGAGCAGGAGCGTCCTGGTGCCGGTGCCGCCACTATTTTGCGCGGAGAGATTGACGCCAAAGCTACCCGTCTCAGTGGGCGTGCCGGAAATCACGGCCCCGCTGAGCGTGAGTCCGGCCGGCAGATTGGTCGCGCCAAAGCTGGTCGGCGAGTTGGTCGCGGTAATGGTGTAGCTGAACGGCGCGCCATAGGTGCCGCTGGCGGTCGCCGAACTGGTGATGACCGGCGCCGGCACGTTCAGAACGGTGATGAGGACGGTGTCTGAGTCGGTGGAACCGGCCGCGTCGGTGACATACAGAGTGACGGTCTGGTTGTTTCCGACCGGCATGGTCACCGCGGGATTTTGTCCGGTCACAGAGCCGAACGGGCCAGTCCAACGATAGGTAAATGGCGCCGCCGTGGAGCCCGAGACTGAACCCGAGAGGTTCACGGTTGCCCCGCTGGGCGACGTCGCGTTTACGGTTTGGTCGGGACCGGCGTTGGCGATCGGAACGTCGGCGGCCAATTGCGCCACGCCGATGGTAAAGCCGTTCCAAAATTCGTTGGACAGGCTCTGCCAGGTTACCGTGGAGAAGGACCCGCGGAATTGCAGCGCGCCGTGAGGTTCGGTGACATACGTTGGGGATCCCACCTGCAGCAGCTGATATTGGGTCACACCGCCGACAACCGCAGTGCTTTTGTATGAAGATCCGGCGCCAAAGTACCCCTGATCGCGCACCGTGCCATCGCCGAAGCTGAGAATATCGAAGTCCTGATTGAACCCGTAGCCGTTGCCATTGAGGCTCACGTAGGCGAAAACCGGACTCGCAATTGCAATCGGCAACCCCGTGCTGGCATCCGTAAACTCCAGCGTGTTGGTGCCCGCCCACCGCAACGCGATGATATCGCCCTTGTCGTTCACGCCGCCGCCGCCATCCGGGATGGTGGTGACTTTGGCACTCGTGTAAGGCGATCTGGCCGGGTTTCTCCCCAATGATCCCGCATTCCCTTGCGCATAATAATCGGTGCTGCCCGTGGTTTGGATGAACGCGATACCTGGCGTACTCGGACTCCAGCCATCGGTCCATTGGTTCGGTGGCGTGAATTTCACGTTGACGGTGGTGGAGCCCCCGCCTGTTCTCGGCACGACGATCTGGCCGACATACTTCGTCACGCCGCCAGTCGTCTCGCTCCCCGTCCAATTGACCCAGTTGGTCCCTGGCGTCGGGGGAACAACGGTCAACACCGCATCGTCCGCGTAAGCCCGCGGCTGGCCATAAAGGGCGCCGTTTGAGCCTTGCGCCAAAATTATCTCCGCCGCGAGGTAGTTCGTGGCGCTGGTCAGCGTGGTGGTAGCGGTGACTGTCTGCCAGGTGGACGTGTCGGAATCCAGCCCCACGTAGGGGGAAGAGTACCGGGTCCCATCGAGTGCCAGGCCGGCATTGGTCATGATATCCAGACGCACACTCTGACCCGTCAGCCAGGTGTTGAACTTGGCCGTGAAGGTGACGACTGAACCGGCGGCAAACGGGCCCTGAACGATCTGGGCGGTTTGCGATGCAGTCCCACCACCGGCATGATTAATCAACAGCATCTGGCTGCCGAACGGGGTGATGCCATTGCCTGCACCACTCAGAGCCGAGCTTTCCGTGCCCCACACGCCAGTCGTAGCCGGCCAATATGTGGTCAAGGAACTGATCCCTTCAAAATCACCTGCGACCAGCAGATTGGGCTGCGCCTTCGCCGCGACTGTCAGCAGCGAACTTACCGCCAGTACCGAGATGGATGTGAGAAGTTTTTTCATGGAGGGAGATTTCATTTTGCGCGTTGGGTGATTCGTGGCTGATCTTGTTGAGTTGGCTGGAAGGCGTCGCGAAACGTGGTCGTAGGGTTAATCTTCATACTGAGCGGGAGGGTTCTGAGGGAACCTGGGCCGGACGGGGTGCATCCGCGCCAGGGGCGGGTAACAACACCCGCTGAAAAAGCACCCGATTGGCAAAACCGCCAGCCACCGGTGACGAACGACGGCGAATTTGTGACGAACGGCGGTGTGGGCACCCAGCCTGCGGCTGACTTTCCCGGGGCTCGGCCGCCGGGCGAGATGCAGCCGGGGTTGCTGACCCCGGTCCCGGCGTCAATGAGGCCGGCTACCGCCTGCAGGGAGATGCGCCCAATCCGCGGGAAGAGAGCCGCCCGGCCGGAGGCCCGGGCAAATCACATCTCCCGTCCGAGCGCGGCGAGGCGGATGCGCAGTTCGGGCAGGTAACGAAAACTTGCGCGCACCGGCTCCGCGAGGCCCTCGAGGTGGAGCAGCGTGGTCTGCTCGGTCTGGCGGTTGGAGCCGCGATAGCGCGACAGGTTGACGATGGTGGTGCGATGCACCCGGGCGAACTGCGGCGCCGGCAACGCATCCTCCCAGGATTTCAACGTGCGGCGGACGAGCAGCCGCGTGCCATCGCCGAGATGCGCATCGGAGTAGTTTTCCTCGGACTCGATCGCCACGATGTCGGCCAGCGCGACAAAGCGCGTGGTGCCGTTGCCGATCTTGAGATGCACGAGGTCGGTGGTAATGAAGCTGCCGGTCGCAGGCGGGTGGTCGTCAGGGTGCGTCGCCACCCGGCGGAGCGCCGCCTCGAGGCGGGTGGCGACAATCGGCTTCACGAGGTAATCGAGCGCGTTGACTTCGAACGCGCGCACCGCGTAGTGCGAGTGCGCCGTCACAAAAATAATCCGCGCCTCGGGGTGCACGTGCGGGAGCAGGTCGAATCCGTTGCCACCCCGCAGCTCGACGTCGAGCAATACAAGATCGTACCGGGCCGTGCGGAGCAGGGCCTCGGCGGCGGCGAAACGGCCCGCTTCGCCGACGATCGCAATCTCGGGGTGTGCGGTCAGCAGGCGGCGGAGATCGTCGCGGGCGGCGGGTTCGTCGTCGATCAGGATGGCTTGCATGGCGATCCTCTGTGCCTCGGCGGGTGGTCGTTTCTTCAGCCCTGATTCGAGCTGCCCGAAGGCCCGATGGCAACCTTTCCGAGCCGCAATCGCACATACACCCAGCCGCCGCGTGCCTCGGTCGAGAAATCGTGCGCGTCGCGATACTGACGCCGGAGGCGCTGGCGCAGGTTTTCCAGGCCGATGCCGGTCGACCCCTGGCGGTGCGGACTCCGGCTCTCGACCCACTCGCCGGTGTTGGCGACCTCGATCGTCAGGCCCTCGTCGGTCCGGCTGATGCCCAGCCGCACCTGCAGCGTGCCCGGCGAGGTGCGGCCGCCGTACTTGATCGCGTTCTCGACGAGCGGTTGCAGCAGGAACGGCGGCAACGGCAGGGGGCGAGCCGCCGGATCGATCCGGAGTTCGACCTGCAGCTCGTCGCGCCAGCGCGCCTTCTCCGTGTCGAGGTAGCTCTCGATCAGCCGCACCTCGTCGTCGACCGACGCGCCGGTTTCGTCGCTGCGCGTCAACGCGAGACGGCAGAAATCGGCGAGCCGCTCGACGGTCTTGCCCGCCGCCTCCGGCGAGGAAAAGACCAGGCTGCGCAGCGACGTGAACGCATTGAGCAGGAAGTGCGGATTGAGCTGGTAGCGCAGCAACTCGAGGCGCGCCTTCTCCTCGGAAAGCTGCGCGGCGATCTTCTCGTCGAGTTCGAGCCGATGCAACCGCGCGAGCTCGGTGTTTTGCGCGGCGAGCAACGCGTTGCTATGCGCCAGTTCCCGCGTGCGCTCGGCCACGATTCTCCCGAGCCGCTCGGCCCGCCGCTGCAGCACGCGCGTCCGCAGTCGCACGATGCCCGCCACCCCCGCCACGCCGATCATGCCATAGCCCGCCCAGGCCCAACCCGTCGCCCACCACGCCGGCGCAATCGCCAGCGCCCAGACCGCCTCCGGTCCAATCCGTCCCGCTCCGTCCCGCGCCTGCACCCGAAACGTGAAGGCCTGCCACGGAAGATGGGTGAATTCCCGTTCCGCCGAACGCGACCAGTTACTCCAGTCGTGGTCCAGGCCGTCCAGGCGCGTGCGGTACTCGAGGTGGACCGTCCCCGCATGGTCCGCGGCATAGACCGGCGCGGCGAATTGCAGGCGCAGTGCGTTCTGCTGCGGACCAAGGTGCAACGGCCCCTCCAGGCCGGGAGCCCCGCCCGGCGCGCGGCCGCCGCCGTAGAGCACCTCGCCCGTCGGCGTCTCAATTTGCCGCATGACCACCGCCGGCGGCGCCGGATTCCGCCTCGGTTGCCAGGTGAGATCGCACGACACCAAGGCGCCATGGCCGCCAATCCACAAGGTCTGCGTCGCGGTCTCGTGAAAGTGCGAAGTTGGCCGTAGATGCGTGAGCGGCTCGCCGGGCAGCGTCTCCACCCGCCAACGATTCGCGCCCTCCGGCCGGATGCGCGCGATCCTGCCGGAAGGCGGAGCGGCCTGCAGCCAGATTGTGCCATCGCTGCCGGCATGGACGCCCACGATGGCCCAGCCACCCAAGGCCGCGCCCACCAGCTCGTCGAGGCCCGCGAGGCGCGTCTCCGGTGCGAATCGTTCCGCCGCTGCGTGAAAACGCACGAGCCGGCCGGCCGCGAGCGCGACGATCTCTTCCCCGAGCCGGAACATGGCTACCGGCGGGCCCGGCAGGCCCTCTGCCGCGCCGAAACGCCGGGCGGGCGCGCCCGCGCGGAGCCCTTCCTGGAAGTCGATTCGCCAGGCGCCGTCGCCCTGCGCGGCCCACACGACGCCCGGCGGCGATTCGAGCAGGACGCCTGCCCTTCCGCTCAACGCTGCCAGCGGGCCCTGCGTGATCCACTTTTCGCTTTCGAAACGCGCCCAGCGCACGCCCTCGTTGGCTCCGTGCACGTACCACCCCGGCTGTCCCGCCATCGGCAGGAGTCCAAAGTAGTTGCGGTTCTCGAGCTGCCCCGCCTGGGCGTCGCGTCCCGGTCGCAAGCCGCGCAACCGCGTCGACAGGATGAACAGCCAGTCGCCGTGCGCGGCGACTTCGCGCACCGCCGTCGCGGCTTCCGGCATGGGCTGGAATCGACCGTCCGCGAGCCGTTCGAAGGCGCCCTCCGTCCCGCCGGCGAAAAGCCGATCGCCGTGGCGGGCCAGCGAGTTGATGGTGCCTTCCACTCCCTGCGCCGATCCATGCCGGGCGTAAGGCGAATCGAATTGCACGCGGGCCACCCCGTTGTGGAACGCCGCCCACACTCCGCCCTCGCGATCCTCCATCACGTCGTTCACCTGGTTCGCCGGCAAGCCCTGGGCGCGGCCCACTGCCTGCAGGACCCGTCCCGCGCGATCACCCACGATCAGCCCGCTGCGCAGCGTCGCAAAGACCGTCCGGCCATCCGCCAGAAAAGCGGCGTGCTGCGCGCCTTCGCCCGCCGGCAGGCGGCCGAGCGACCGTTGCGTTCGGCCGTCCCAGCGATCGGTGCCGGCCGGCGTCAGCAACGTCCAGGATCCGTCCGGTTCGCGCTCCGAGGCCCAGACCGAGCCGACGAAACCCTCCATGCGTTCGAGGACCCCGGCCCGCAGGCGATGAACCACATTCCCGCCGATCATCACGTGCGGCTCCCCGCCGATCTCCCAGATGCGAATCGCCACGACCAGGCCCTCGGCCACCGTCCAGATGCGCGCGGGTCCGTCGTCGTGGCCGAAACCAAGCAGGCTTTTCTCGTCGAAAAAATACATGCCGTCCGCGGTCGTGATGCAGCGGGAGATGATCCGCTGGCGGCGAAACTCCGGCGGCAGGCGCCCGAGCATCGAGCGCACCTCCCACTGCCCGCGCGGGCCGGGGTCGAGGCGGAAGATCTCCGCCGAGGTGGCCCCCCAGATGCGCCCGCGGCGGTCGAGTCCCAGCGTGTGCACCCCGCGGCGCTCCGGCGTCCGGAGCAGCCGCCAGCGCACGCCGTCGAACTCCAGCACGCCGTCGGCGTTGCCGACGTAGATCAGGCCGGTGCCAGGGTGCTGGAGGATGCAGTTGTTTTCGGGATGAGCCCCGTAGTCGTCCGGGCGCCACACCCGGAGAAAAGGCGTGCCCGCCAGCCGCGGCGCGGCAGTGGCTGGGCGGGATTCGGTCGCCGCGGCCGGAGCCGGCAGCCGGACGGCACTGGCGGGCTCGGCGGCGGACGCTGCCGCAGCGAGCGCGGCGAGGGCGCTGAGACGGGAAACAAGCGGTATGGGTCGGTGCGGAATACGTCGAAGAAACCGAACCGACACGCAACCGCCAGCGCGTTTGTGCGGACCTTCCGGCGGGTCGGGCGAACGGCTGCGCGCCCTACTCGCCGCTCGCGCGACGGTTGCTCATGCTTCGAGGATGATGCGAGCATCCGTCGAGATCTTCGCAAAAGAACCCCGATCCGGAGAAATCGTGGTGCGACCCTTTCCCGAGACGGCGCTCGGACAAAGCGGCGCGCGCAGTCGGAATTGAACCACCGGGACACCGAGAAGGGAACGAGCGGACCAGGCAGGAAATCTCGCGGCTCAGCCCGTGGAAACGAGGATTTGATTTCGCCAGCGCCGTGGGCTTCCTCGCAGCCATGAGCATTGCAGCGCTGTCCCGACCCAAGGCGAAGCGCCGTTGGACGTACGACGAGTTTGCCGCGGAGTCCCCCGAGTCGAACTTGCCCACGGAATTGTGGGACGGAGAGATCATCAAATCTGCTGCGCCCCGGCCAACCGGGGTCGCGGAGTATTGGATTATCGAACCCGACTCGCGGCTCATCGAGGTGTTCGCACTCGTGATGGGCAGCTGCCAGTTGCACGCACGCGGAGTGGGCGCGGAGAAAGTAACGTCGAAGCTGCTGGCCGGACTGAAGGTGGCGTTCGGGCAGCTCGAAGCGTAGCGCGTTGAGGCCGGGCGCACCGGCCGGCCGGCGCGGAGGTGCCAGTCGCGCAGCTTCCCCGACCAGGCGAGCACTGCGCCGCCATCGCGCAGGTCGGCGACGCGGAGGGCCGGCCCGTGAGGTGAGAGACGAGCGGCCGCGGGAGCTTCTCGCGGGAGGCCGGAAGATTGACGCGCCTGCTCGGTGTGCAGATGAGGATGCCGGGGGCTCGGCCGACTCAAGTGGCCGGCATCGTCTGCTCCGTCCACTTGAAGACAAATGTGCTCAGCGGTGGGAGGGTGATGGGCAGCGACTGGCCGAAGCCGTCGCGCTCGATATCCTCGGTGTCGCGGCCGCCATCGTTGCCGCGGCCGTTGCCGCCGTAATACTCGCTGTTGGTATTTATGATTTCCTGCCAGTGCCCGCGGCGCGGCACCCCGATCCGGTACTCCCGCGAGGCTCCGCCGAAATGCCCGACGACCGCGTAGAGCGTCTGTTCGCTGGCGTCGCTGCGCAGGTACGCGAGCACGTTGGCGTCGGCGTCGTGACACGACAACCAGCGGAAACCCTGCGGGTTGAGGTCGTGGCGGCTGAGCGCCGGATCGCCGGTGTAAATCCGGTTGAGGTCGCGCACGAGCAGCCGCATGCCCTCGTGGTCGAGGTACTGGCAGAGGTGCCAGTCGAGGCTGGCGTCGTGCGTCCACTCGCGCGATTGCGCGAACTCGCCCCCCATGAAGAGCAGTTTCTTGCCCGGCCACATCCAGGTGTGGGCCAGCAGGGCCCGCAGGTTGGCCGCCTTTTCCGCGATGTGCCAGGCGCCCATCTTGAAGAGCAGCGACGCCTTCCCGTGCACCACCTCGTCGTGCGAGAACACCGTGACGAAGTTCTCCGAGTACTGGTAGAGCATCCCAAAGGTGAGATCGCTCTGGTGGTGGCGCCGCACGATCGGCTCTTTCGAGAAGTAGCGCAGGGTGTCGTGCATCCAACCCATGTTCCACTTGAAGTCGAAGCCCAGTCCGCCGTCCTTTGTCGGCCGGCTCACGCCCGGAAACGACGTGCTCTCCTCGGCGATCATCAACACGCCCGGATAATAGTGATGCACGAGATCGTTCACCCGGCGCAGGAAGTCGATCGCCTCGAGGTTTTCGCGCCCGCCGTGCCGGTTGGGAATCCACTGCCCCTCCTGGCGCGAGTAATCGAGGTAGAGCATCGAGGCCACCGCGTCGACCCGCAGGCCGTCGAGGTGGTAGCGGTCGATCCAGGCGAGGGCGTTGGCGATCAGGAAGCAGCGCACCTCATTGCGCCCGTAGTTGAAAATCAGCGTGCCCCAATCCATGTGGGCCCCCTGCCGCGGGTCCGCGTGCTCGTAGAGGTGGGTGCCGTCGAATTCCGCCAGGGCAAAGCTGTCGCGCGGAAAGTGCGCCGGCACCCAGTCGAGGATCACGCCGATCCCGCGCTGGTGGAGGTAGTCGACGAACCAGGCGAAATCCTCCGGCGGGCCGTACCGGTGCGTCGGCGCGAAGAAACCGGTCACCTGGTAGCCCCACGAACCGTCGAAGGGATGTTCCGCGATCGGCATGATCTCGATATGGGTGAAGCCCATCTCGGCCACATAATCGGCCAGTTGCGGTGCCAGCTCGCGGTACGTCAACGGCCGGTCCGCATCCTCCGGCAGGCGTTTCCACGAGCCGAGGTGGACCTCGTAGATCGAGATTGGCCGGTCGAGCCGCGCCGCCTCGTCGCGCCGGCGCCCGAGCCAGGCGGCGTCGTTCCAGCGGAACTTCTGCACCTCGCACACGATCGCGGCGTTGTTGGGGGGGCCCTCGAAAAACGTCCCGTACGGGTCGGTCTTCAGCCGGACTTGGCCGTGCCGGTCGCGGAGCTCAAACTTGTACAGTTCCCCTCCGCCCAAGCCCGGGATGAACAGCTCCCAGACGCCCGACGGCCCGAGCGAGCGCATGGGGTGGAAGCGGCCGTCCCAGTGGTTGAAGTTGCCGACCACCGAGACCCGCGCCGCCGCCGGCGCCCAGACGGCAAAGGACACGCCGGTCACGCCGCCGAGGTGGCGGACGTGTGCGCCGAGCTTGTCGTAGATCCGGTGTTCGTTGCCCTCGTTGAAAAGGAAAAGATCCTGCGGCCCCAGCGTCGGCAGGAAGCAGTAGGGATCGTGGAACTGCCGGTATTCGCCGTTCGCGTACAGCGCCCGAAGTTGGTAGCGGAAAACCTCCGGTCGCCGGGCGATGAACGCCTCGAACACCCCCTCGTTGGCGAGGCGCGTCATCGGGTGGGCGATCGGCGGCTGGGCGTCGAGCTCGACCACTTCGCAGGCCACGGCTTCGCGGAGAAACGCCCGCGCCACCACGCCCTTGCTCCGCCGGCGCGTCAAGGGATGCATCCCGAGGACCGCGTGCGGCGCGGCATGCCGCGCCTGGAGCAGAGCGTTCAGGTCAGACTTGGCCAGAATCACGAAAAGGTCGGTTTGCTCGCCACGGTGGTCGAGCAGCGCGCCAGCGTCTAGCCCGGATTTTTCTCTGACAATTTCTCCTCCCGGTGAAAAATCCGGGCCAGCCGCCGCTTGCGTGGCCGCGGCGCACCGGCTACTGGAATGGGCATGCGTCGAAGACATCGTGATTCGCGACAATCGAATCGGACGATCCTGCTCACCGGGTTTGAGCCGTTTGGCGGGGCCGAGCGGAATCCGTCGCAGGAGATTGCACGCGCGCTCGATGGGCGCGCGATTGCGGGCCGGCGGGTGGTGGGCGCGGTGTTGCCCTGCGTGTTCGGCCGGGCCGGAACGGAGCTGCTACGGTTGTTGCGGAAACACCAGTCGGCGGTGGTCGTGTGCCTTGGGCTGGCGGAAAGCCGCGCCGAAATCACGCCGGAGCGCGTGGCGATCAACGTCGACGATGCGCGGATACCCGACAACGGGGGGCAGGCCCCCGCCGACCGCCCGGTGATCCGCGGCGCTCCGGCGGCCTATTGGTCGACCCTGCCGGTGAAGGCGATGGTGGCGGCCCTGCACTCCCGCGGTGTGCCGGCGAGCGTTTCGAATTCCGCGGGGACCTTCGTGTGCAATCACGTCTTCTTTCGATTGCTGCACGCGTTGCGGCGACGACCGGGCGTGCGGGGCGGGTTTGTGCACCTGCCGCCGGTGATGGAGGGCGGAGACGCCCTGGCGGGAGGGCCGGGTCTGCCGTTGGAGACGATGGTCGAGGCGGTGGCAGTTCTGCTCGACGTGGCGGTGCGGGACCGCCGTCGCCGACGCGCGTAGCCGAGCCCGCTGCCAAACCCTGAGGCGCCTGGTTGGCCGGGCGCGGCTTCACTCCCGCCGCGCCGTGGTACGCTGCCTTGGACTACCGCACCGCTTCGATGGCCACGAGACAAACGTCGTCCTCGAAATCGGCGCGGCCGCAATGGGTCTGGACGACGCGAATGAGTTCGTCGTTGACGGCGGCGCCCGGCAGGCCACGGGTGAATGCAAGCACGCGGCGCAGGCCCTCCTCGCCGAAGATGCGGCCCTGGGCATCGGCGGCTTCGAGCACACCATCGGTGTACCCGAGGAGGAGATCGCCGGGCTTGAACTCGATCGAAAGGCACGAATACGCGAAGCCGCCGATGAGACCCGCGGCGGGCTCGGGATCGGCCGGCGCCAGGCGCGAGATCCGTTCGCCGTTGGCGTGCCGCAACAGCGGCGGCGGGTGGCCGGCATTGGCGTAGTCGAGGCGGCCCGTCGCGAGATCGATCACTCCGTAGAAGACCGTGGCGAACACCGGCTGGCCCGTCTGCTCGACGATGGGCATGAGACTGCGGTTGACGTCATGGACGACATCCGCGGGGTCGGCGGCCCGCGAGCCGGTTTCCTCGACCACCCCACGGATGAGCGCGGTCAGGAGGCCGGCGCGGACGCCGTGCCCCATCACATCGCAGACGAGCACGCCGCACTTGGCATCGGAGTGTTGAAGAATGGCGAAGAAATCGCCGCCGAGGGTGGTGGTCGGCAGGTAGCGGTGGGCAAAGCGGAAGGCGCTTTCCTCGGGCCGCACGCCGGCGGGGAAAACCGGATACGCCCGGTTGAGGAAGGCCTCCTGCACCTGCCGGGCCATGCGGAGGTCCGTCTCCATCTCCGCTGAGCGCCGGCGCAATTCCTCCTCGGCCCGCTTGCGTCGCGTGATGTCGTGGCTGATGCCCACCAGGCCGACGATTTGATTCTGGACGTTGCGGAGGGGGACTTTCGTGACCAGCGACCAGCGGACATCGCCTTCCGGACCGAAGTCGGATTTCTCCTGGTTGATAATGGGCTGGTGTTGCTCGAGGACTTGCCGGTCGTCGGCGAGGGCCTGCTGGCCGCGTTCGCCCGGGAAGAAATCGATCGTGGTGCGGCCGCGCGTATCCTCCTGCGACCGCACGCCGAGGGCGTCGAGGTGGGCGCGGTTATTGACGAGGTAGCGCGACTGGGTGTCCTTAACGTAGAGCCGGCTGGGGAGGTGATCGATGATGGTGCGGAGGAGGATGCGCTCGGCCTCGAGCTTTGCGCCGGCATCCTTGGCGGCGGTGATGTCGCGGGTGAGGCCGAAGGTGCCGATAATGCGGCCGCTGGCATCGCGCCAGGGAAGTTTGGTGCTCGAGGCCCAGCCGCGGGAACCGTCGCGCATGGTCAGGCTCTCGACTTTCGCGATGATCGGCTGGCCGGTGCGGATAATCCCCTGTTCGTCGGCGAAGGCGCGTTCGGCGTGTTCGCGGGAAAAGAAATCGAAATCGGTCTTGCCGACGCAGGCTTCGGGGGAGGCCGCACCGAGCGAGCGGGCGTGGGCGGCGTTGTTGCGGACGAAGCGACTCTGGAGGTCCTTGAAGTAGATCCGGTCGGGGCTGGTTTCCATCAGCACCTTGAGGAGGGCCGAGTCGAGCGCCTCTCCGGTAGGAGACGGGGCCGGCGGCGGCGATGGGTCGGGTGCGGCGCTCATGGGAAGCATCACATTGCGCAGGTGGGCGGCGCGGTGCAACCGCCATCCGAGGCGAAGACCGGTGCGCGCGGCCCAGCCGACGTCGTTGCCCGGCCAACGCCCAACCCGCCGATCGGTCTGGCGTCGGGCTGCGCGGATCCTTTTCGCGCTATTGCTTCACGATGCTGAACCAATCGCGCTTTTCGCCCTTGTCGTTGAGGAAGACGAAGTCGAGGCGCAGGCCGTCGATGTCGACGACGGAGGAGCCGGCCTCATTGAGGGCGAGGTAAAACACGGGGTGGTTGAGGGGCACGGGGCGGGCGCTGGCGTGGCCGGCGCTCCCGGTGACAACGGAGACCTCGCCGGCGTGCGGCAGGCGGCCGCGGCGCTTTGTGTAGACGCCGTCGCCGTCGGCGCGGCCGCTGGTCTTTTGCTTCACGTGAGTGGCGGCATCGAAGGTGGCGCTCTTGCCGTAGTGGCCGTCGATCAGCCACGAACGTTCGTAGACGTGGGAGTGACCGGTGAGCACCAGGTCGACGCCGCCCTGCTCGAGCACGGGAAGAAAGATCGCGCGCATGTCATTCATGCGGCCGCCGCTGTCGGTGTCGCTATCGGTGTTGTGGGTGCCCTTGCTGTAGGTCGGGTGGTGGAAGTAGGCGATGATCCAATCGCGCTGGGTGGCGGCGAGGTCGGCCTTCAGCCACTGCAGCATCGCCCCGTCGGGGCGGCGGTCGGAGTCGTGGGAATCGAGGCAGATGAAGTGGATATTGGCGTAGTCGAAAGAGTAGTACGCCTCGGTGCCGGACATGACCCCGCCCGCTTGGGCGCGAGTGGGCAGGGTGAAGATGTCGTAGTAGACGCCCGACTGAGTGATCGAGTTGGCGCTCTTGCCGTCGTGATTGCCGAGGGCGGGCCAGACGGGGGCGGTGCGCAGGGTCTCGGGGTACATCTCGAAGATGGCTTTCTGGTAGTCGGCGTCGGTGCCGTCGGGGTAGGCGTTGTCCCCGAGGAGGAGCCAGAGGTCGGTGCCGCGGGAGCCAGTGAATTTGTAGTAGACATCGCGGACGGCGCGCTGGATGTCGTTCTTCGTGCCGGGATCCCCGAGCACCCAGATGCGGGTGGGGCGGCTGGAACCGATTGCGGGCGGGGTGGTGAAACTGTAGGTGCCCGGGCGGCCGGGAGCGTCTTCGGCGGCGGCTTTCTTCTCGGCGGAGGGCGGGGGCAAGGGCGCGGCGCCGACCGAGTAGTAGTACTTGGTGGCCGGCTGGAGGCCGGTGAGCTGGACAATGTGCTCGGAGGTGATGCCTTCGGATTTCGCCACGGAGGTGAGCTGATTGCGGGCGAGGCCATAGGAAACGACCGAGGCTTCCGTGGTATCGGTGCGCCAGCGGATGACGAGGGAGGTGGGCGTGGCCAGTTGGAGATAAGGGCCACGGAGGACGGTGGGGGCCGCTGGTGCGGTGGAGGCGAGGATCAGGGCAAGAAGGGCGAGGCGGATTTTCATGAAGATCGAAGGTCAGGGCGCAGGTGCGGCCAGCCGCGCGAGTTCGCGGGCGAGGCGAACGCACTCGGGCGACTCGCGGAGCCAGGCGGGGAGATCAGAAACGGCGGAGAGGGCGGCCGCGTAGGCACGGCGGGCCTCGCCGGGCCGGCCGGCGCGAGCAAGCACGTCGCCCTGAAGCTTGAGCCATGTTTCCTTGCGCTCGCTTTGGGCGGCGATGCGCTCGAGTCGCGCGACGGCGGCGTCGATGCGGCCGAGCGACTCTTCGAGGGCGAGGGCGCGCAAGTGCAAGGACATGGCGGGGCCGATGCGGGCGAGGCCCTCGTCCAGACTGCGGAGCGCCTCCGGTGGATCGAGCAGGGCGGCGCGCTCGAGTAGCAGCTCTGGAGCGGGTGCGGCAACGAGCGCAATCGCCGCATCGTAATCGGCCACGGCAGCGCGCCGGTCAGGCAGGGCGGTTAGCGCGCGGGCCCGCAGCACGCGGGCGGTGGCGTCGCCCGGCTGGTCGGCGAGGGCGGCATCCAGGAAGACCCGGGCGGCGGCCGGGTTGCCGGTGGCCAACGCGAGGGCTCCCCGCGCGCGGGCGATCCCGGGATGCCGCGGCGCGAACTCGGCGGCGACCAGGTAGTTGGCCTCGGCCGCCAGCCAGTCGGAGTGCTTGGCGTAGAGCTCGCCGCGTTCGAGATAGAGATCGGCGTCGCCCGGGGCGGCGGCAATCTGGGCGTTCAAACGCTCGAGGGCGGTTTCAATCTCCGGGTGCGCCTCGAGGCGCAGAACGCCGCCGAGGGCAGAGAGGAGGAGAACTCGGACCAACATCGCCGCCGAGCGAAGTAGGGCGCGAAGAAGATGCAATGCTGACTTCTTCCGGCACGGGGCCGGGTTACGGATTGAAGCGGAAGAGGGCGACGTCGCCGTCCTGGATCTCATAGTCGCGTCCCTCGAGACGATACCGGCCGGCGTCGCGGGCCGCGTGGATGCTGCCGAGGCGGTGGAGGTCCTCGCAGGAAACGATCTCGGCCTTGATGAAGCCTTTTTCGAAGTCGGTGTGGATGACGCCAGCGGCCTGCGGGGCCTTGGTGCCGCGGCGCACCGTCCAGGCGCGGACTTCCTTTTCGTTGTGAGTGAAGAACGTGATCAACCCGAGCAACGCGTACGCCGCGCGAATCAACGCCGCTCCGCCGGGCTCGGCGACGCCGAGGTCCTGAAGAAACGCCGCGGCGTCCTCGAGGGAGAGTTCGGCCAGCTCCGACTCGATCTTGGCACTGACGACGAGATACGCGGCGTCGTGGTGCGTGCGGGCGTGAGTGGCGACGGCTTGGACGCGGGGGTTGGAGGCGGCAGTGGCGAGGCCGGTCTCGGCGACGTTGGCGGCGAACAGGACGGGCCGCGTCGTGAGCAGGTGGAAGTGACGGAGCAGCCGGGCCTCGTCCTCGTGCACGGGCAGGGTGTTGGCCGGCCGGTTGGCGTTGAGGTGCGGCAGCAGGCGCTCGAGCAGGTGCAACTCGGCGTGGGCTTCCTTGTCGCCCCCCCGGGCCTTCTTGTGGACCTTGTCGAGGCGCTGCCGGGTGCTCTCGAGGTCGGCGAGGACCAGTTCGGTGGAGACGATTTCGATGTCGCGCACCGGGTCGATTTCGCCGGGGGGATGGACCACGTCGGGATCTTCAAAGCAGCGCACGACGTGAATGATCGCATCGACCTCGCGGATGTTGGCCAGGAACTGGTTGCCGAGTCCTGCGCCCTGGCTGGCGCCGGCGACGAGGCCGGCGATATCGATAAACTCGATGGTCGTGGGAATGGCGTGGCCCGTGCGGAACATCCCTTCGAGTCGGTCGAGGCGCACGTCGGGCACGGTGACGACGCCGATATTGGGATCAATCGTGCAAAAGGGGTAATTTGCCGCGGCGGCCTTGCGCGAGCGGGTGAGGGCGTTGAAGAGGGTCGACTTGCCGACGTTGGGCAGCCCGACGATGCCGGCCTTGAGCATGGGAGGAGAGAAGTTTGACGAGGTCCCGGCCGCCGCGGAGTTCCCGGCCACCCCAGGAATCACGAAGGGACTTGCCAATCGTCCCTCCCCGTTCCTGGCGTTTGCGGGATCGGAGAACCACGCAACCACCAACCCAGCAGAGAGCGGGAGCATTGCCGGATGGGATGATGCAGACTCTGCCTGCCGGTGCAATGCAAGGATGCGAGCGGTGCGTTGCGCGACCAGCGGGCAACCGGCCGGCGCCGGCGCGGTGCGGCAACCCCGCAGGCCTCGCGCCTCGACGCCGGCGAACG
>Ga0233425_10006273_pt1 | contig 17801 bp, 18 predicted proteins | sample Watercolumn_Towu_2_FD_181712 | JGI IMG/M metagenome (GOLD analysis project Ga0233425, IMG submission 181712) | Freshwater microbial communities from Lake Towuti, South Sulawesi, Indonesia - Watercolumn_Towuti2014_140_MG | ecosystem: Environmental > Aquatic > Freshwater > Lake | place... | reverse complement strand
AAATGTACCATCAGCAGCATGAGCTTGACCATGAACAGAGTCTTCATGCGAGTGAACATCAGGGTGAATTCGAAGGGGATTTCGGAGATGTGATCGGTCTTGAAGAGGAAGCTCAAGAGTCCAAGACCGATGATCATGGCCGTGGAGGCCAGGAAGCTGGAGGCCATGATCCAGTTTCTCAGGGTTTGCACCGAGAGGATGTCCCGCTTATCGGCGATGATGGATTCAACCCACACACGCCGCAAATGCCTGGTAACCCCCATGTACGTTCTGAGGGGCGCCCGGCGCACCTGGTAAAGCCAATAGGCGTGATAGCTTGTCAAAACAACGAAAGTGGCCGCACCAAATGCAATCTCGGTCCAATGGATCTCACCCATACCTCCCCCTTACCCATCTTCCCAATGCCGTTGAATCGAAGTCCTCCCCTTGACGGGGGAGGTTGGGTGGGGGTGTCGAACATCGCCTGTTTCCACCCTTCCCCAACCCCTCCCATCAAGGGAGGGGAGCCTCTCGGTCCTTAATTCACCAGCATTGACCCATCTTCCAGGCGCATTGGTCTTCCAGGAAAGGACCATTGGCGAATTGTCACTCGCTTTAGCCTCCGCAAAGCTCAGCAGCGAGTTCTTCCGCCAGCTTCATCACATCAGCACGGTTTTCAACTTCGCCAGGTGCACCGACCCCGCAGGCACGAACGAGGCGGGTATCGTTGAAACCGTATGACCTGAAGAAATAGTCGAATTTGGGGAAAATGTCCGTGAACATGTTCTGGTCCGGATTGGCCTGAGCCAGGATCAAGACAAGCTTCTTCCCTGGTGCGAGCCTTGACTTCACGGGATTGGTGTAGAAATCTGGAACCAGATAGGAAAAGGTGCGATCCAGGAAGCACTTGAGCTGCCCTGAGACATCCCAGTAGTACACGGGTGATGCCAGCACGAGCACATCGGTGTCTCGAATCGCGTCCAGGACCTCTGTCAAATCATCCTTGACTGCGCATCGATCCAGTTGTGTTTTGCATAACATGCAGCCCTGGCAGCCCCGAAACGTCAAATCGTTCAAAACAAAGGTCTTTACTTCACTGCCGAATTTTTTTGCTGCGGTAGAAAAGCGATTCGCAATCATTGAGCTGTTGGCATTTTCCCGAGGACTGCCAAGTACACAAACGATTTTCACCTCATTCTCCTTTTTTTCTGAAATGGGCACTCAATTGGCAACTAAAAACCATAAACGAGAGAATGGTATCTGGTCAAGGGAGCCGGGGGCCTCACAATGAAAGTCATTCCGCGACGAAGCAGGCTGCAACTCTATGGCACGCTTTGCGTCATCCGCTCCAGATATTCACCTGAATCGTCTATGGCCCGTATAATTTCCTCCCATTCGTCAGAAAGCATCAGGTCCAAACAAAGAGGCTCTTTGCGCTGTTCGATCTGACAATATGAAATCAGAGTGATACAGGCTATCCGTTTCAAAATCCTCGCATCCCGCTCCGCTCCAGGGAAGCTCCAAAACCAGGTAACATCCATGACCTTCAGTCCGCCTTATCTTGGCAGAAGTTCGCGCTTCTGTCACTCATTTCGAGAATGGTCGCCGATCCTGCCTGCACAAAGCCGGTCAGGAGGCCGAAGTCTGTTGTGAGACATGCCTCAAAGACTACTTCAGAACTCCCCAGTTCAATTCATTGACAAACATCTTCCGGTACTGTGTCTTATGGACTATATAATTGATTCGGAGTCCGATAATCTCAATAGTCTACAGAGTGATGGGAGGGTGCCCATGGGCCAGGAAGACAAGGAAAAGACAAGCCCAGGTTCTACGTTTGCCGACTGGATGACGGCAGTAACTGATTTCTGGCTGTCTGCAGGGAAGACGTGGCAGGCGGAGGCGTTCAGAGCTTCGGCTGTGGGGGAAAAGCCTGATGGTGACTATTCCGGCCGCATGCAGGAAGCCTGGCAGGTGCTGCTTAGAACGTGGCAGACTTCAGCTTCAGCCCTGAGCTCTCCACAAACACTGGAGGCTATGCTCAAAGCAGCCAACAGCCTGCCGCAAGCCGCCATGAAGATCCTACACACTACCTGGGACGGGTACTTTCAGCTCTATCAGATGTGGCTGAAGAGCCTCGGCAGGGCGGGTGAGGCCAGTAAAGCCTTCAGCTACGAAGGGATGGATCCGGAAGTTTTCAAGGAATGGACGGCGTTTTATGAAAAAGAGATACAGCCCATCCTGGGAATGCCTCAGGTGGGGTTGACCCGATTCTATCAGGAGCGGGCGAATGAGGCCATTGACAAGCTCAATCGTTCACAGGTTGCCATCGCCGAATTCCTGCACATGCTCAATCTGCCGGTCGAAAAATCACTGCGCGTGATGGAGGAAAAGCTCGAAGAACAGGCCAGGGAGGGGAAGCTTTCCGAGAATTTCAAGGACTACTACAACATGTGGATCAAGATTCTGGAAGGCCACTATATGACCCTCTACCAGTCCCCCGAATACTCCAGGTGCATGGGGAGCACGCTGAACGCCGTGGCGGAGTTCAAGATAGCGCAGGAAAAGGTCCTGGTGGATATCCTGCAATTCCTTCCTGTCCCGACGAACAGGGACATGGATGAGCTGTATAAGGAGTTCAACGAGCTCAAAAAGAAGGTAAAAACAATGGCCAAAAGAGTTGAAAAGCTAGAGTCACCGAGTTGAGGGAGGCCGGGTATGAATGAGCCGAAAATACCAGTAGACCTTATCATCGCGAAACTGGCCGAAGATTTGGAGAAATCCCAAGAGCGCATCCTCAGGTCCAAGGAGGTCCTGTTAGGCCCGCTCGAGACTGACATTGCCAGCACACCCTACGAAGTCGTTTACGAAGAAGACCGCGTCAAACTCAAACACTACCCTCCCATGGCCGAAACCAGGGTGAAAACTCCCTTGCTCATGGTATACGCCCTCATCAACCGGGAAACCATGCTTGACCTGCAACCCGGAAGAAGCGTGGTTCAGAACATCCTCAAGGAGGGCATCGACCTGTACATGGTCGATTGGGGGTATCCCACGCGCAAGGACCGGTATCTCGGCATCGATGACCACGTGAACGGGTATCTGGACAACATCGTAGATTTCATCCGTGAACGGCACAAGATTCCGAGAATCAACCTGATGGGGATCTGCATGGGGGGAAGTTTCTGCATCATGTACTCCGCCCTTCACCCCGAAAAGGTCAAAAACCTGATCACAACGGTCACTCCCAGCAACTTCGATACGGACAAAGGCCTGCTCAACCTCTGGGGAAGAGGGCTGGACGCGGACCTCGTGGTGAAGACCTATGGCAACATGCCCGGAGACCTTCTCAACCTCGGTTTCCTCCTCCTCAATCCGCCCCGGCTGATGCTCGACAAATACGTTGGCTACTTCGAAAACATCGATGACAAGGTGTTTGTGGAGAATTTCATCCGCATGGAGAAATGGATTTTTGACAGTCCAGATGTCCCCGGGGAGACATTTAGAGAGTTCGTCAGAGACTGCTTTCAAAAGAATCTACTCATTCAGAGCAAAATGGAACTCGGGGGGCGCAGGGTCGATCTGCAGAACCTTACCATGCCGCTTCTTAACATCTACGGTCGGTTCGATCATCTGGTTCCACCTCCGATGTGTGAGCTTCTCACGAGCAGGGTTGGCAGCAACGATACGGAAGACTTGTGTCTCGATACCGGACACATAGGGATTTATGTCAGCGGCAAATGCCAAAGGGAGCTGGCGCCGAAGATCGCCGGCTGGCTGAAGGAAAGGGACGGTAGTGAGATGGATGCTGTCACCCCTGAGTCAATGGTCCTCGCGAGTTCGAAGAAGAAGCCTACGCCCAAGAAGACATCCTCTTCAAGCAAACGGGATAAGCGGAATCCTAAGGGAGAAAGATCATGAACGCTGCAAACAAGAACGACTATTTCAGGGCAATATGCGGAGTCAGCAGGGCCTTCGGAACGGCTCTGAACCGGGACGAGCTGCTCCATCTCATCATTGACAGCGCTATGCAGACCATGAATGTGAAAGGTGCCCTGCTTTTTCTGTATGATGACGAGGAGGAAGAATTGATCCCCGTCGCCCACAAGGGGCTCTCAGAAGACTACCCCAGAAAGGGACTCACCGAACCGCGTAAAATGGTGACTGCTCTTGAGAAAGATGGTCATATCTTTTCCCTTGACTGCGCCTCCGACCCCAGGCTGGACGGCCACGATCTGAAAAGGGCTGAAGGACTGGCTTCGCTGTTGGTCGTCCCGGTTATGGTACAGGGTCGGCTCATCGGCGGCCTTGCTCTTTATACCGGGACGCCGAGAGAGTTTTCCCGGCACGAAATCGAATTCGCGTCGGCCCTGGCGGAGCAGGGTGGGATGGCCATCGAGCGTGCCCGCTTGATTGAGAAGAACAGACACAACACGACCCTTTTTCTGCACCTGGCGGTCGATATGAACTCGAGCTTGAGCGTCAAGGAGGTCCTACACGCACTGACGGCCAACGTGGCCGAGACGTTCAAGACAAAAGGCTCTGCGGTGCTTCTTGTTGACGAAAAGACAAGAAGGCTCGAATGTGTGGCGAGCTACGGGCTGAGTGAGGCCTACCTCAACCGTGGTCCTCTATACATCGAAGGCAGCATCCAGGAAACCCTTGAAGGCAAGCCGGTATTCATAGGAGATGTGGCCACCGACCCGAGAGTGAAGCACAAGAGAGAGAAAAAGACAGAAGGCATTGTTTCCCTCCTTTCAATACCCATCAAGACCAAAGACGCGATCATCGGTGCCCTGAGGCTGTATAGTGCTACCCCAAGGATCTTTGGCGAGGATGAAATAGAATTGCTCACGGCCCTGGCTCTCTTGGGAGGGACAGCCATTCAGAATGCTTCCCTTTACCTGATGCTCCAAACGGACATGAAAGATCTAAAAGAGGAGATCTGGAGCCACAGACTTTACTTCTAGGCACCGCGTGCTCGGATTGGTGCTCAAAAAGCGACAGGAGAATCGATGATGAAAGGAAGAACCATCAATGAACTGAAAATCGGTGATGCGGCCGAGTTTGCCAAGACCGTGTCGGAAGCGGATCTTTACCTCTACGCCGGCGTCAGTGGTGACCTCAATCCGGCACATATCAATGAGGTCTACGCACAGACTACCTTCTTCAAGACCAGGATTGCCCACGGCATGCTTACCGCCGGATTCATCTCGGCGGTCATCGGGATGCAACTCCCTGGCCCCGGGACCATCTACATGCGCCAAGATCTGAATTTTAAGGCGCCGGTCCGCATTGGAGACACGATCACCGCCCGGGCCGAGGTCATAGAAATCAACGCCGAGAAGAAGCGAGTCCGGCTGAAGACAACCTGTACCAATCAAGATGGCGTGGTGGTTCTGGACGGCGAAGCCCTGGTCAGCCCGCCGAAGGGCTAGGAGGGAAGGACAGTCCTCATTCTTCAGTCGAGGGTTTCGGCTTTGCCTCCTTTCCCGATGGCGAAAAAAGGTTAAAGAAGGAGCTCAGATCAGCAAAGCGGGGGAGCGGTGCAGGCGTTTGGGCCAGGAGGTCCTTGCCCATTTCCAGCCACTTTCTGAACTGCTGGTCGTAAGCCGCCTTGTATTCGAGATAGTTCCTGATGGTCAGTTCCAGGTATTTCTCGAAGAACTCGCTGAGTACATTTTCGCCGTATTGAATGATCAGGTGAAGGAGGGTCACCGGCAACAGGCTGTTGTTCTTCCTGGCCTCCTCGACAATGATCTGAGTGAGGATGAAAGCAGTGACGTCTTCATCGGTCTTGGCGTCGAGGACCTTCACCTGCCGGCCTTCCCGGATCATGTCCGCGACCTGGCTCAGCGTAATGTAGGTGCTCCTCTCTGTGTCATACAACCGCCGATTGGCATACTTTTTGAGCAAAACGCTCCCGGCCATGGGGTTCTCCCTGGGATACAGCACCGGCCAGCATATGCTGCACCGCGTCAAAGACTTGTTGTTCCAGACTCGCTAAGCTGTGATGCTCATAGGATATTAGTCTGATAATCAAGTAATATAGTGCTCTAACGTCTTCTTTATGAAACAGTTTGTGTTTGTTGCAATGCACCATTTCCCCCTTGACAGGATGATTGGAGCGCTTATAATAAGTTCACCTTCGATGAAGGACAGAACCTGACAGAAACTCTATACCAAAAACCGAGGAGGGTTTACAGCATGGAACCGTTAAAAATGGCAAAACAAATGATCGATTTTCAGAAGGCCACCTTCGACAATACGTTCAATGCAATGGTCTTGTTGCAGGAGCAAACGGAGCGCATGGTCCAGACGATGATGGAGCAGGCAACCTTTATTCCCGAGGAAGGGAGGAAGATACTCGGCGAATGGGTTCAAACGTACAAGAAGGGCCGTGAAGAATTCAAGAAGGCGGTGGATGACAGTTTCGGCAAGGTCGAAGCCTATTTTACCGAAGTCGCCAAGAAGAGCTAGAGGAGTAGTGTCAATGGATCAAAAACAGCTGTTCATGCAAATGTTGCAGGTCAACAAAGCCGCCACGGAAACCTCCTTCATCAACATGAGTCTGCTTCAGGATCAGATGGAAAGGAACATGGGGATGTTCCTCGACCAGGCTGCATGGGTCCCTGGTGAAGGCAGGAAGATCACCGAAGAATGGGTCAAGGCCTGCAGGCAGGGCCGCGAGAACTTCAAGAACGCCGTGGATGAGGGCTTCAGGAAAATGGAAGCCCTTTTGAGCGATACGAAGACCTGTTGATTCAGGCACTCATTCGGCTATTTCGGACCTCCCCGTCCAGCCCTCAACCCGAACTGGTTCGAGGGAGGTCCGGCCCAGCCGGGACGCCCGCGCCAGGTTGCAAGGCCTGGTGAAACCATCTTTTTGGGAAGGACCACTTCATGGAAAACCCTTTCAGCTGCTACACCCAGTCTTTTCAGGCAGTGAACGATTGTCTCGAGAAGCTGGCTCAATGTCAATCAAGGACCGCCGGAGCATCTCTGGACCTGCTCAAAAGCAGCATGCTTTTCTGGAACGGAGTCCTCAAATACACGACTGAATTCATGGACCCCTCCTGGAATGCGTTGAATGCTTTCATCAACACCGAGCGGGAAAAGATCAAGCGGGTCCCGGCCTCTCAGACGATGAAAGACTATGCGGAAATCCTGCAGTTCAACCTATATCTGGCTGCCAGAGCACTCACGAGCTCTCTGAAGCAGATGCAGGACTACCAGCTCAAAGACATGAACGGGCTGCTGAAGGCAACCCTTAATACCCTCATGGGCTGCACCGGGGAAGACCTCGCCGATTTTTCCGCAAGAAAGGCGGAAGTCCTCAAAGTCCTGGTAGAGGATTATCCCAGGGCCATTCGGGAGATCGAGCCCGAATACGGTTTTCATTTCGACAACGGCCGTTACCTCAAAGCCGCGGAAACCGATCGTTTCGAACTCTACCAGGTGCTTCCCCTCGATCCGAAGGTCCCGGTGAGAGAAAATGGCAAGCCCATCGTGATCGTCCCTCCCTACGTGCTTGGGGCAAACATCCTGGCTTTCCTCCCGGCTGAGAACAAGAGCTACGTCCACTGTTTTGCCAATCAGGGCATCCCCACCTACATCCGGGTTGTCAAAGACATCGAGACCACCGAGGCGGTCCAGGTCATGACCCCGGAGAACGACACCCTCGACACCCGCTATTTCTGTGAACAGGTCCAAGCCCGGCATGGCAGGCCTGTCACCCTGAACGGGTTCTGTCAGGGTGGATACATGACCACCGTTGCGATCCTTTCGGGAGAGTTGGATGGCCTGATCGACGCTCACATCACCTGCGTTGCCCCATTGGATGGGTCCCGCAGCCTTGCCCTGGTGGAATACATCAAGCATCTTCCGCCGCGCTTCAGAGATCTGGGGCATTCGGAGAAGACCCTTCCCAACGGCAACCCGGTGATCGACGGGAAGATTCTTTCCTGGGTCTATAAGCTCAAGAGCATCGAAAAGGAAGCGCCTCTATTGTCGCTCTACCGGGACCTAATGATGTTCGACCGGCCGGGCAAGGCGCCTCAGATCAACAAGACGGCCGCTGCAATCAACTACTGGATGATGTACGACAAGGTGGACCTTCCCTATGCGATCACTCGGATGAGTTTCGAGAGCTACCTGACCCCTGTTTCCACCGATGGGACCCTGCCGGTGAAGCTTTTTGAAAGGCCGCTCAACTTCAAGCGTTTTAAAGAAAAGAACATCCCATGGCTCATCTGCATCGCCGAGAAGGACGACCTGGTGGATTCCCCTGCTACGCTGGTGCCGCTCGAATGGATTGACGCCGAGGTCACCGTGTTTCCCAAAGGACATACGGCCATCGCCACCTCGTGGTCCATGCCCACCTCGGAGTGTGCGTTGGATAGCTGCTTCGGATACGAGGGGGGGATTGCTCAATCACGCCATGAAGGGAAGTGTCGGGGTCCCGTCCGCTTCCAGCTGGACCTGGAAGCAGCAGATTCGCAGAATGGATGAAAAGGATCAACGCATGGACACACAATTTATGGAGTTCTGGGGGAAGTTCTGGCTGAATGCGGCCAAGAGCCAAAAACAGCTCGAAGACATGGCGGAGTGGATGCGGTGCGGCATGACAGGATTCGAGGAACTCACCTCGCTTTTCCGAAAGGCCTACGGATTGGAAAAGAATGAACTGACAAGCCCTGATTTCATGAAAGCCTGGGCGGCGGCCCAAGAGAACTTCACGAAATCCTTCAAAGACTACCTTGCCCTGCTGGGCGTAGTCCCGCGTGAGGAGTACCTGGCATTGGCGAGGAAGTACGAGGAACTGAAGGAAAAGGTCCAGTCCCAGGAAGAGACCATCAAGCACCTGCGAATGCTTCTATCGGCAGCTAGCAAAGAGGAGTTCCAGGGGTTGGCAGGTCAGCTTGAAGGGCTCGTTCAGAAGCAGGGAGAACAGTTCCAGAATCTCATGGACAGCTTCAGCCAGGCCTTCAAGAAAGGAACCGCTTCACGTCCTGCCAAAGCCAGAGACGCAACCGGAATGGGCGCAAAATAGGCAGAGTCTCTTATGTGCCGTGACGGCTGCTTCAAGACGGGCCCCGCATGACCGACCACAGCACAGACCTTTGCGATCCCGGTGTTAGTCAATTTGTTGAACGGTCTTTGCCAGATACTTGAGCATCTGTTTGAAGACCCCTTCAAGAATATCCGGCGATATGAAATAGTCCGGCTTTTCACTGTAAAAGAAGGCGGTGACTTCCCTGGCTGCAACATCCAGGTCCCCGCTGGAATTCGTGTAGTAATTCTCCAGGATAGTCTTCCACTTGAGAGCGGCTTCCACGGACATGTCAACGAATTTCCCCGCCTCTTCTCCGGTGATGTAGCCGTAATGCTCGGCACAGAGATAGGAAACCTGGAGCCGCCTCAATGTCTCCAGGCTATCGAGAAACTGACTGATGTTGGTGTTCATTGACGGGAAGATCGTGTCTTTATAAGGGATTCCAACCGCATCGGAAGCAAACAGGAGCCTGCTGTTTGGCTCATAGGCCGAAATGGAACAGTTGGAATGACCAGGAGTCTCGACTATGCTCAGAGCAACTCCACCCAGGTCAATTCTGTCGCCCATGCCGACACTTGTCCCCGTGATGCCCTCATACCAATCGAGGTCCTGTGCCTGAACGAACTCTGAAGCGTTCTGTTGCCTGGCGCTGAGTTGGTTGAAGTTATTGATGACTTCGATAACCTTGGGTTTGGCGAAGACCTTCCATGCAGCTTCTGAAGCTATTAGTTCGATCTCGGGGTAAATCCGTTTGAAGTAGGGAACGATCCCCACATGATCGAAATGGGAATGAAGGATCAAGAACTTGTTGATCTTCTCAGGGTCAAGTCCAAAATCGTGCATCTGAGCAAGCACATCAGAGAGTATGTAGCTGATTCCTCCATTGATGAGCATGGCGGCATCCTTGCCTTGGAGGAAATAGACACCGGTTTCCTCGCGGCCGAGATACCAGAGACTATCTGTGATCCTTCCTGGCTTTCGAGATCTCAAGTCATCATCTCCTTCATTTGAGGTGCAGACCATGGAACAGCCCATCGATTGTGTCTTCAGCGAGTGAAAGAGTCAATACTTATTGATTTCATTTGAACCACGAAGGACACGAAGAGCACGAAAGCAAATAGATATAACCTATTGTTGTTCTTCGTGGTTTGATATAGAGAATTTGCATAAGCACACTAGAAATCTGCTGAAATCCAGAAGACCTAACTGCCAGAAGTTCACTCTATCCGGCTGGAGTCTTCGAATGCGTCAGATTTCTTGTTCACGTGGCAGGTGATTTGCTATTGTCTCTAATGCTTAACGATGGACTGTCCGGAACTCAACAGAACATGGACCGTGAGAGCCAGACGGACCAAGAGTCTATCTCAAAACTCCCCTCCATCGATGGAATGGCAGTGCTGCTGAATTAAGGACCAAGCGGCTCCCCTCCCTCGATGGGAGGGGCCGGGGGAGGGTGGAAACGGGCGATGTTCGGCACCCCCACCCAACCTCCCCCATCGAGGGTGAGGAGCTTAATTCAAGAGCATTGGCCTCCCCCAATCGAAGGGGCAGGAGACGTAAGGAATTTTGAGATAGCTTCTACGAGGGGTCCCAATTCTCTGGCTAGGGGGTAGGGGATGGCTGAAACTGAGAAACAAATCGATAAGGCGCTGAAGGAACAACTCCATTTCCTGCAAACCCTGATTGATACCATACCTAATCCCATTTTCTACAAAGACACCAAAGGGCAGTTCCTCGGCTGTAATAAAGCATTTGAACTGCGGCTCGGTCTTTCAAAGGGGCAGATCATCGGCAAGACCAGCCATGATCTCTTTCCTCAAGACCTGGCCGAGGACTACCAAACGATGGATACGGCGCTTCTGGAGAACCCCGGGGAACAGGTGCATGAAACCACTCTTCACTATGCGGACGGTCGTATTCGGGATGTGATCATCAATAAGGGGACTTTTACCAATGCCGATGGTGCTGTCGCCGGACTGGTGGGTGTAACGGTCGACATCACCGAACGCAAACAAGCGGAAATGGCTCTTCAAAAGGCTCATGACGAACTGGAACAGCGCGTCGAACAGCGCACGGCCGAATTGGCCCGGTCCAACGTGGAACTCAAGGTCGAAATTGCCGAACGATTACGGGCTGAGGAAGCGCTGGTCCAGAGTTCCGAAGACCTGAAGCTGTTTGCATATTCCGTGATTCATGACCTCAAGAGTCCTGCCATTGGTGTGCACGGCTTCACAAACCTGCTGCACAGGCATTATCAGGAGTCACTTGACGAAAGGGGGAAAGGCTATTGCGCTCAGATCGTTAAGGCGGCAAAGCATCTCACTGACCTTGTCGAAGCGATAAACGTCTACATCGCCACCAAGGAAGCGCCCCTGAAGATCGAACAAGTGGACATGAGTGCAATCTGTCAGGAAGTCAAGGCCGAGTTTTCACTACGATTGAGCGAGCACAACGTGAATTGGGTTGAGACCGGGAGCATGCCTGCTATTCGGGCTGACCGGTTATCAATGATCCGCATTCTCAGGAACCTTGTGGACAATGCTCTAAAATATGGAGGGGAACCTTTGTCGGAAATCAGGATCGGCCATGAGGACACTGAGGACTCGCACGTTTTTTCAGTCAGCGACGACGGGGTCGGGATCAGTTGGGAAAACGCCGAGAAGCTCTTTCGCTTTTTTCACCGAGACAAATCGTCCAGAGGAGTCGAAGGGGCCGGGTTGGGCCTTGCCATCGTCAAGGAAACAGCCGAGCGCCATTCGGGAAAAGTGGTGGTGGAACCAGCACCGCAGGGTGGTACCATCTTTCGAGTCTCAATCGCCAAGGATTTACATTAGGGTGCCGAATACGGTGTTCAAGCAGAAAGTTGTGAGTACCTTGGGAAATCGCCTCACTATTGGCCCAGTTTGAGATGGACCTTTTTCAGCTCGTCACGGATTTTGATCTGCTGAGGACAGTGCTCCTCGCATTCACCACATTCAGCGCAGCTTGAAGCTCTCTGCTCGGGGCTCATAAAATGATTGTAGACCATGACGCTGATATCTTCATCCTTGAACATGAAGGTGTCGTTGTAGAGGGAGAAGTTCAGCGGAATATCCACTCCATTGGGGCATGGCACGCAGTAGGCACAACCGGTGCAGCCAATCCGGAGCATCCTGCGATACGCTTCACAGACTTTGGCAACTGACTGGAGTTCAGGTTCCAACATTGTCCCTGGCGTGGCTTCCTTGGCAACACGAATGTTCTCGACCAATTGAGCCATAGAGCTCATACCACTCAGGACGGTTGAAACTTCTTTGTGATTCCAGACCCATCTCAGCGCCCATTCGGCGGGTGTTCTTTTCACAGGAGCTGAGTTCCAAATCTGTTGGATTTCCTCGGGGATTCGGTCTGTGAGTCTTCCTCCACGAAGAGGTTCCATGACGACCACACCAAGTCCTCTCGATGCCGCATACTCAAGACCTTCTCTGCCGGCTTGATAACCTTCGTCAAAGTAGTTGTACTGGATCAGACACATCCCCCAATCATAGCTGTCAACAATGTCCCTGAATATCTTGACATCGTCATGAAAGGAAAAACCTGTGTGGCGGATCTTGCCGTCTGCCGATATCTGGTTGAGAAAGTCGAGGGCGCCCAGCTCCCTCATCTTCGCCCACAGCTGTCGATTCAGTCCGTGCAGGAGATAGAAATCGATGTAGTCGGTCTTGAGCCTCCTCAATTGCTCACCCAGGAACCGTTCGAAGTCGTGCTTACCCTGCACAAGCCATGTAGGGAGTTTGGTTGCGAGGAAGACTCTCTCTCTATAGGGCTTCAATTTCCTGCCGAGAAACACCTCGCTTTGTCCACCATGGTATGGATAGGCCGTGTCAAAATAGTTGATACCATGCTCGACGGCATGTTCTATCATTTCAGTTGCTGCGGGATCATCAATGGGTTTGTTGGGGTCAAAGAGGTCCACTGCGCTCGTGCCGCCGACTATTGGAAGCCGCATGCAACCCAACCCGAGGACAGACACTTCACAGCCCGTCCTACCTAGCTTTCTGTAGAGCATAAGACCTCCCGAAGATGATTTCGAATTAGCCTGCTCACTGAATCAAACACCCATTGACCAGGAGTTTGAGGTCTCTACCTACCATGAAACCGGATCGCATAACAGCCCTTTCAAGTGCAAAAGGGCCTTTGCATGCTGAAGCGAAGAGCGTTGGCAATTTGCCCTGGAGGGTCCAGGCGATGGTGTCTGGGGCTGGAATGCGCAAACGAACGAGGTATTCTTCGCGCGTCGGTGGAAAACCATGGTTGGCTATCAGAAAGAAGAAATCCGAGACCCCCTTGACGAATGGGGCAAACGGGTGCATCCGGATGACAAAGAAACGTGCTAGAAGGATCTGGAGGAGCATTTCAGAGGTGAGAGGCCATTCTGCCAAGAAGACCAGTCAGAATGCAAGACGGAGTCCCATCAGATAGGTCCAACCTGAGAAGTTCTTGCTACCGCCAGCCATGTTGTTGTATTCGACACCGGTCATAACCTTGAAGTTATGACGGTAGATGTAGTAGATGAACCCTAAATAGACAGCATTGTAATCGCTGCCGGTGCCCTTCGTCATTCTAATCTCTGGAGCGAGAGCCTCATAGCGCTCGTGCAACTTGATGCCATTGTTGTCTCCGTGCGCATATTGATACCGCACAACGGATTGCAGTTTGTTGGGAATAAGAAAATAGGTCGGTGTCAATATCACACCCCAGACGTCACCCTGAGTGGCACGGCCAATGCCGCCGAGGATGTCCGTGTAGCCATAGAAACATCCGTTTTGAAAGGTGGTGTTGAGGGAGAAGGCATCTATGAACCTGCCGGGGCCGTCGCTATTCTTAGAGCTGGTGCTGCCCTGGTTGTCAAATTTGACAAGGGCCTTGTCCACATTCAAAGCGGACGCAAAATCATACCCGAGACTTGCTTGAACCACAGTGCCGGCATCGAACCGAGTGAATTCCGGTTCATAGTCGCCCGCGTAGGCAGCAAGAGCATAGACCCAGTTTCCAGTTTTGCCATTGATCCACGCAGCTGTGAGTTGCCTCGGAACCAACGTGTCCACGAGAAGACTCCTCTCGAATACAAGCAGTTCACGGTTGGGCGTGTCGTATTCTTGCGTGAAATAGCGGGCCCTGATCTTGCCAACGCTGGTCGTGAGTTTCTCATACCGCACATAGCTCGCCGCAAGTTCGTAGATGTCTTTATAAACGGGGTCCCATCGAGGATTGATGTCGATCATCCCCCAGAGCCTGATGGACTCAAACCATCTGGATTCGAATCCAACCCTCCAGCGTCGCACATCGATCCCATCCCAGCGGGTGTTGACCGGAAGATCCCAACTTCCATATGAGCCACTGTTGGAAGTCCCTGCCGCCCATTGAATTGCCAGTTCTCCCACTAGAGAAAATCGTTCGATGATGGGGTTCTTTTCGTTCTGGTAGAGCACAACAAGGTTCTTCGCCGACACATCGATCAGCGGTTTTCGGGGAGCTTCTTTACCGGCCGGAGCCAATAAGGGCTCCCCTTCGATTGGCGCGCCATAGGAAGGCAGGGCGAAAGCAAACCTTGCGATGATAAGCAGAGAGAACAGAACAACAAACACGCGTTGGGAGAACATACCGCTCCTTCAAGTTGCAAATAACGAATTGAGTAGACCCTATCTTGCTCACGGACTGATGTCAAATGAAGATCGATATCGATCAGAACAGGTTTCTCTGGCCTTACGGGTGATTACCGACAGAAAGCCTTCAAGACCTAGCCATAATGGATGACGAAAGTTGAGAGATCTGCCCCTTGCAAACGTGGGTTATTCTGAGGACGTCGAGTCAACAGAACAGAGCCGCAACCAAGGAGGCAGATCATGGGAAAGTGTATCACTTATGTGGGTCTTGATGTTCACAAAAACACGATCGATGTGGCACTTGCAGACGGTGGCCGGAGAGATGATGTTCGCCACTACGGTACGATCAATTCAGACATGGGATCACTGGACAAAGTTGTGAGGAAACTGGTGTCCCAGGGCCGTACCCCTCGATTTGTCTATGAGACGGGACCGTGCGGGTATGAGATTTACCGGCAGCTGACCCACCAAGGATACGAGTGTGTGGTGGCAGCACCTTCTCTGATCCCCAGAAAGAGTGGGGACAGGATCAAGAACGACCGGCGGGATTCCATGATGCTGGCCCGCCTGCACCGAGCAGGGGAACTGACTCCGGTGTATGTTCCTCACAGTGAAGATGAAGCCATGCGTGATCTCTGCCGTGCCCGGGAGGATGCAAAACGAGCCGAACGCAAGGCGCGTCAACAACTCAATGCGTTTTTATTGCGCAACGGTTTTCGCTATACGGTCAGAAATCGCTGGAGCCTTGCTCATTGGCGTTGGATCTCAGACATCAAGATGGCTCACGCGGCCCAACAATTCACGCTACAGGAATATGTGGATGCAGTCCGTTCTGGCACTGAGCGTGTCGAGCGGATCACCGGCCAGATTCGCGAGCTCGTCGCCGAATGGCGACTTGGCCCGGTGGTCGAAGCGCTTCAGGCGCTCAGGGGCGTATCCCTGGTTGTCGCGGTGACGGTGGTTGCCGAGCTGGGAGACCTCACACGGTTTGATCATCCCAGCAAAGTCATGGCCTATCTGGGACTCATCCCCTCTGAGCATTCCGGCGGGGAGAACACCAAAAGGGGAGGAATCACCAAGACCGGCAACGGGCATGCTCGGCGCATGCTCACCGAAGCAGCCTGGTCGTACCGGTTGCCTGCCAGGGTCAGTCGACGGTTGCGTGATCGTCAGCAAGGGCTTCCAGAAAATTGCATGGAAAGCACAGGTTCGACTCTGCTCCCGCTACCGTCGGCTGGTCGCAAAGGGTAAACGGGCACAGGTCGCCATCACTGCCGTTGCCAGAGAGTTAGCGGCTTTCATATGGGCAATTGCCCGTACCGTGGAGATTGCAGTATGAGCAGCGAATAATCGGTTTTGAAGTTTCCTGGAATGGAGGGCGCGGCCACGGTCGGAGAATCCTCGTCTGTACTATGGGATCACGCCAGCCGGCAGAACTCCCGACACTAGCGAGAGGCAGCTCCACGACGAATGCAAGACAGGCGGTAACCAACCCGCGAATATCAGCATGATCTACCGTCGTCAAAGCGGCCCCGTTCTCCAAGACAGGAAAAACTATGTCCGACCACGAGAGCCGCCTCCGACGAGTCACGGTTCGACCCATTCTCGGCGGCTCTCGTGGTCGGAGTCATAGGAGATCAGCGAGAATGTAAAAAAAGCAAGGGGCCGGGAAAATGCACAGTTGCGTGTGTCATCCATATCAGTACAGCACGGCGAAAATCCGTTACCCGTTCCAGAAGCTCCCCTCCCTTGGTGGGAGGGGCAGGGGGAGGGGGTGAATCACTGATCGGCACCCCCACCTAGCCTCCCCCATCAAGGGGGAGGAACTGAGTGATAACTTCCGCCGTGCTGTACTAGCCTGCATCAACAAGAATCGTATGATTGAGTTTTTTCGGGCTGCATTGTCCGTACCGAAGTGAAATGCGGCGGCATAGGGACAAATTCGGGGCTTGATGGATCAGCTCCGAAACGCTAGAGTGACGGAAACCTGTTTTGTATGGAGCCTCTTGCAAAAGTCTCAAATCCCGTCACCCCGACATCCCCGGATCAGGTCCAGGGCGGGGTCCAGGAATCTTGAGGCCTGGATTCCGGCCCATATTTTGTCCCGGCTGCCTGTAGGCCGGGAATTCTGCCGGAATGACGCCCTGGAGGAATTCTGCAAGAGGTTCTATGGATGATCTTTTTCCAAGGATCAGCATAAACCGAGCTGCTCCAATGCGCCTCACAGAGTTGCAGAGCGCTCCCCGAGCGGCCCCTGGAGAAATTGAATGGGAATAAAAACATTCGAGGAAATGTACAAGGGCCTACCACCCTGGGAAATAGGCGGGCCTCAGAGTGAGGTTGTCCGTCTTGCTGAACTCGGTGAGATAAAGTCCCCCGTGCTTGATGTCGGCTGTGGGACCGGCGAGAATGCAATGTATTTGGCAAAGCTCGGATTTGAAGTCACCGGAATCGATATTGTCTCAGCGGCCGTACAAGAAGCGCTCGAAAAAGCCAGGGAACGCTCCATACTTGCCACGTTCTTGGTTTGGGATGCCTTAAACCTTCAGGGCTTGCATGAACGTTTCAACACAGTCATTGACTCGGGATTCTTTCACACTCTGCCGGACAAGAAGAGGCCGGTTTATGTAAAGAGTCTCGCCTCAGTGCTGAATCCTGGGGAGACGTACTTCATGATGTGCTTTAGCGAATACGAGCCTGGCTCTTGGGGGCCCAGACGCGTGACCCAAACCGAGATTCGGGAATGCTTCGGGCGGGGCTGGGAAGTCAATTATATTCGGGGGGCAGAATTCGATACCAACCTTAGTTCTCGGAAATGCAGAGCATGGCTCTCTTCAATCACTCTGATCGATGCCGGAGAAATGCACGGGCCATGACGTGCGTTACAATCAGGTTCCGTGCCGCTCAAGTCAGAGAGGAATCCCTTGCATTGCTTTTGTATTCTAGACGACTGCTCATGGTCCTTCGGGGCACCCGAAGAGCTATTGAGTCTAACCCTTCTCGATTTGGTCCAGACGCTGTTCCAGGCTGTCAACCCGTTCTTTCAGCTCTTGAAACTCCTGTCTTCTAATGATCTCTGCGTCCTCTGACCATTTCTTTGTTGTCTCAGAGACTTTCGTACTCAT
>Ga0233425_10006272_pt1 | contig 17801 bp, 16 predicted proteins | sample Watercolumn_Towu_2_FD_181712 | JGI IMG/M metagenome (GOLD analysis project Ga0233425, IMG submission 181712) | Freshwater microbial communities from Lake Towuti, South Sulawesi, Indonesia - Watercolumn_Towuti2014_140_MG | ecosystem: Environmental > Aquatic > Freshwater > Lake | place... | reverse complement strand
CCTTTGCCCTCTTGTGCGGGGTCGTCGGACTGGCCACCATGGCGTTTCACGGAGCCATCTATCTGGGCTGGCGTACCGACGGCGTGATTCACCGCCGTGCCTGCGCGGTGCTCAACCTGTTGGCTCCGGTGATGTTGGTCGGGCTGGCCGTGGCCATCGTCTGGACGGTGGCCACCGTCGGACGGCCGGAGGTCACCGCCATGGCCGGTACCGCCGCACCCTCCAATCCCCTCACCAAGACCGTTACCCTGGGACCCGGCTGGCTCGCTCATTTCGCCGCTCATCCCTGGATGTGGGCGGCACCGGTGGCCGCTGTCGCCGGCATGCTGATGGCCTGGATGACGGGGCGCAGGGGGCTTTCGGGGCTGGCCTTTCTCAGCAGTTCGGTGGGGATATCCGGGGTCCTGCTGACCTTGGGATTCGCCCTCTTCCCCTTCCTGCTGATCTCGTCCATCGACCCCCGCTCCAGCTACACCATCTGGGATGCCAGCGCCAGCCATTTCAACCTGCTGCTTTCCTTCTGGATCACCGTGGTGTTCCTGCCCATCGTGCTGCTCTACACCCGCTGGGTGTACAAGGTCATGTGGGGCAAGGTCACCGAGCGGGACATTCTGCAGGATCCCCATACCCTTTACTGAAGAGGAGAACGCACCATGTGGTACTTTACCTGGATATTGGGCGTCGCCTTCGCCTCGGCCTTCGGAGTGATCAACGCCATGTGGCTGGAATCGGTCTGCGACATCGACGGAGCGGGAACCGATTCCTCCTGCGAGCCGCCGCCTCACCGATAGACCGAATCCACCACGAGATGAGCACATCATGACTACCGATCGCATCGTACGCATCGTCGCCGGTTCCTTCGTGCTGCTGTCCCTGAGCCTCGGGGCCGAGGCCAGCCCTCTCTATCACAGCAGCTACTGGCTCTGGTTCACCGCCTTCGTCGGCGCCAACCTGTTGCAGAGCGGATTTACCCGGTTTTGTCCGCTGGAGATCGTGCTGAAAAAACTCGGCGTGCCCGAGGCTTGCCGGAAGGGCGGCTGAACATTCCAACAATTCCATCCCATCATCATCCCGAGAGGAACACCCCATGGCCAAGATCGTCATCATCGGTGCCGGCATCGGCGGCATCCCCATGGCCTTCGAAATGAAGGAGGCTGCCCGCAAGCAGGACGAGGTCGTCGTCATCGCTGATACCCCGACCTTCCATTTCGTCCCCTCCAACCCGTGGGTGGCGGTGAACTGGCGCAAGCCGTCCGATATCAAGGTGGAGCTGGCGCCGGTATTCAAGAAGAAGGGGATTGGTTTCATCCAGCAAAAAGTGGCGCGGGTGCACCCGGACCAGAATGAGCTGGAGCTGGCCGACGGCTCCCGGGTGAGCTACGACTTCCTGATCATCGCCACCGGTCCCAAGCTGGCCTTCGACGAGGTTCCGGGGCTGGGTCCCAATGGCCATACCCAGTCGGTCTGTCATGTGGACCACGCCGGCGAGTCCGGCGAGTTCTGGGACGGCTTCGTCAAGGACCCGGGGCCGATCGTCATCGGCGCGGTGCAGGGTGCATCCTGCTTCGGACCCGCTTACGAGTACCTGTTCATCGCCGAGACCGACCTGCGCAAGCGCGGCATCCGGGACAAGGTGAAGATGACTTATGTCACCTCCGAGCCGTACATCGGCCACCTGGGCCTCGGTGGCGTCGGCGACACCAAGGGACTGCTGGAGTCGGCCCTGCGCGAGAAGCACATCAACTGGATCTGCAACGCCAAGGTCGACAAGATCGAGGCAGGCAAGATGTACATCACCGAAGTGGACGAGGCCGGTACGGAAAAGAAGAAGCACGAGTTGCCCTTCAAGCACAGCATGATGCTGCCGGCCTTCAAGGGCGTCGACGCGGTGTTCGGCGTCGACAAGCTGACCAACCCGCGGGGTTTCATCCTGGTGGACGAGCACCAGCGCAATCCCACCTTCAGGAACATCTATTCCGTGGGCGTGTGCATCGCCATTGCGCCGCAGGAAGCGACGCCGGTGCCCACCGGCGTGCCGAAGACCGGCTACATGATCGAATCCATGGTCACCGCCACCGCCCACAACATCCGCGAGGAACTGGACGGCAAGGAGCCGTCCCACAAGGCCACCTGGAACGCCCTCTGCCTGGCGGATTTCGGCGATACCGGGGTGGCTTTCCTGGCCATGCCGCAAATCCCGCCGCGCAACGTGCAATGGTCGTCCAGCGGCAAGTGGGTGCATTGGGCCAAGCTGGCCTATGAAAAGTATTTCATGCGCAAGGTGCGCAGGGGCATCAGCGAACCGACCTACGAGCGCCTGACCCTCAAGGCGATGGGCATCATGCGTCTGAAGAAGAAGGCCTGACCCGCCGGTATCATGAAAGTCCGTAGGGTGGATTCGATGCGCACTTCGGGAAACCGTCCGGTTACCCGATTCCACGAACGCATCGCAATCCACCGAAACCTCGGTTTGGGGGCAGGGGTCTGCCCGTTCCCTGTTCCCGGCCTGAACGGCCGACCCGCCCAAAGCCCATGGACATCAAGACCCTGACGATCCCGATCCTGCTGGCCGGCTGGACTCTTGCGGTCGCGGCGGAACCGTTCCTGGACCTGCAGCAGGCCATCGACCGCGCCTTCGAGCGCAATCCGGACCTGCAGGCTGCCGCCGAACGGGTCGGCCAGGCGGAGGCGCAACTGGACCAGGCCGCCGCCGCCTTCTATCCGACCGTCACCGGCAGGTTCGGCTACAGCTATTCCAACGACCCGGCCCTGGCCTTTTCCTATATCGTCGCCCAGAGGCGGTTCGACAATGGCCATTTCGGCAGCATCAACAATCCGGGCTTCGTCGAAAATTTTCGGCCGGAGCTGACCACGCGCTGGTCGCTGTTCAACGGCGGCCAGGATTACTACCGGCGCAAGGCGGCAGAGCTGGGGGTGGAGGCCATGGAACTGCAGCGCTCGGCCCTTCGCAATGGCCTGGCTGCGGCGGTCACCCGCGCCTACTACGCCGCCCTGGCGGCGCCGCGCCAGCTGGACGTGGCGCGGCGTTCGCTGCAGGCGGTGGAGAGCGAATTGGGTCATGCCCGCGTGCGCCAGCAGGAAGGGGCACTGCTCCGTTCGGAGGTGCTGTCCCTGGAAGTGCGCAAGGCCCAGGCGCGGGAAACCGAACTCAGGACCCTCAATGCGGTGGAGCTCACCCGGTCCGGGCTGAGGACCCTGCTGGGGATGGGGAGCCGCGAGGTGCTGAGCCTGCGCGAATCGAATCCGGCCGAGGATGCCGGCGCCGCCGACTGCCAGCGCCTGCTGGGCGAGGCCCTGGCGCAGCGTGCGGAGATGCAGGCCGCCGGCCGCCAGGTGGAGATGCGGCAGAAGGAGCTGCAGGCGGCGCAGGGGGGCCATTTGCCGCGGGTCAATGCCTACGCTTCCTACGGGATCAACGAGCGCAGCCCGCAGTTCGACTTCAACCGCGACAACGTAACCCTCGGGGTGGCGGCCGAAATCGATTTCTTCACCGGTGGCGCGGTGTCCGCCAGGGTGGCGGAAGCCCGCGGCAAGCTGGCGGAAGCCGAGGCCCTGCGGGACAAGACCCGGCTGGAGCTGGAAGACGAGGTCCGCCAGGCCCACGCCAACTTCGACGAAGTGCGCCAGCGCCAGGAAGTGGCCGATGCCGCCGGTGCCGCGGCCGAGGAAGCCTGGCGCCTGGTCCAGGAGCAGCTGCACGGCGGCACCGCCACGGTGGCCCGCTATCTGGATGCCGAGGCCGACCGCGACGCCGCCGCCATGCGGGCGGTCACCGCCGGTTACGAAGTCGAGGTGGCGCGGGCGAATCTGCGCAAGGCGGTCGGCTACTGGAAGTGACAAGCCGGTTGCGGTAACCGAAGAAAAACGCATATTTGAGCTGCCGGGAAGCCGCGGTTTCCTGCGGCGGGCGCAGAGTGATACAGGATCGATTGATTCTGCGCTTCCCCGGGCAGATCCATTTCAGGAATTCCCATGACCACCTCCGAAGATTCCCATTCCCTTTTCCTCTACGCCTTCGTCTCCATCGGCGCGCTGGTTCTGCTGCTGGTCTGGATGCAGGGCGGTTTTTACTCCAAGGTGGCGCCGGGCACGGCGCAGGCGGCCGAAGTGCGACCGCAGCGGTCGGGTATCAGCGCCACCGTGGTGCGCAAATCCCTGGAGGAGACCCGCTCGTGGCCCGGTACGGTCACCGCCCGGGCGGTGGCGCAACTGGCGCCCAAGCTCACCGCCCGCGTTCTGGATATCACGGTCAAGAGCGGTGACGGGGTCAAGTCCGGGCAGTTGTTGGTACGGCTCGACGACCGCGAATGGCAGGCACGGGTGAACCAGGCCCGCTCGGCGCTGGCCGCGGCCCAGGCGGAAGCAGCCCGGGCCCAGGCCGATGCCCGCCGCTTGCAGGCCTTGTATGAAAAGGAGGCCGCCACCCGGCAGTCCTGGGAGACCGCCCAGGCCGCCGCCCGCGCCGGCAGCGCCCGGGCCGCCGAGGCTCGGGCGGCGATCGAGGAGAGCGAGAGCCGGCTGGCGGAATCGGGCCTGCGCGCACCCTTCGACGGTTCGGTGGTGGCATGGCTGCTGGACCCCGGCGACCTGGCGGGGCCCGCCGCACCGGTGCTGACCCTGCAATCCCTGCAGAAGCCGCGAGTGGAGGCGGATGTCCCCGCTGCCTGCGCGGCCCTCCTGGTCCCTGGCCAGGTCCTGGGCGCCCGCATCGGCGAGGCTCGCTACGACGTGGCCGTGGAGGAAATCGCCCCTGCCGCCGATCCCCGCAGCCGCACCGTGCACATCAAAGCCGCCCTGCCGCCTCAGCGGGACCTGCAGCCGGGGGCTTTCGCCTGGGTGGACCAGGCTTGCGGCCGCAGCGAGCGGCTGGTGGTGCCGGTGGCGGCAGTCTCCCGCAGTGGCCAGCTGGAAAGCGTGCGCCTGTTGAGCGGCGGCGGCACCCTGCTGCGCCACGTCCGTACCGGCAAGGTTCACGACGGCGAGGTGGAGGTGCTGTCCGGTCTCGACGAGGGCGACAGCGTGCTGGTGGAGGCCGCGCCATGAAGGAATTCGACGCAGCTTGGCCGAGGCAAGCACCGTGCGCCGGCGCGCCGAACCGACCCGCCATTGACCCGGCGCGGGAGGCCTGACCATGTCCGCCGAACCGAACCGGCGCGGCCTCACCGCCGACATTGTCCGCCTCTTCATCACCTCCAAGCTGTCGATGCTGCTGCTGATCGCCTCCCTGCTGGCAGGGCTGGCGGCCCTGCTGCTCACTCCGCGCGAGGAGGAGCCGCAGATCGTGGTGCCGGTGGCCGATGTATTCGTCCAGATGCCGGGGGCTTCCGCCGAGGAGGTGGAGAAGCTGGTGGCTACGCCCCTGGAGAGCAAGTTGCGCGAGGTGGACGGGGTGGAATACGTCTACTCCGCGGCGCGCGAGGGCGAGGCCCTGGTGACGGTACGCTTCTACGTGGGGCAGGATCGCGAGGACAGCCTGGTCAAGGTGTGGAATAAGATCCTGTCCAATCAGGACGTGATCCCGCCGGGGGTGACCGACTGGTCGGTCAAACCGGTGGAGATCGACGACGTGCCCATCGTTACCCTGACCCTGTCGTCCGCCGATCCGGTCTATGACACCGGTGTGTTGCGGCGGCTGGCGGACGAGTTGCAGGACAAGCTGGCGGTGGTCAAGGACGCCGGCAAGATCACCGTGGTGGGCGGAGAGCGGCGCCGCATCCTGGTCTACCCCGACGGCGCCAAGCTGGCGGCCCGGGGACTCAGCCTGGCGGAGCTGATGCAGGCGCTGGCGGGCGCCGACGTCCATCTCGGCGCCGGCCGTTTTCACGCCGGAAACCGCGTGGTGCAGCTGGACGCCGGGCCGGCCTTCGACTCCCTCGAGGCGGCGGCGGCGACGGTGCTGCGGGCTGCCGGCGGCCAGCCCGTCTACCTGCGTGACGTGGCGGAGGTGCGCGACGGGCCGGCGGAGGCCGAGACCTATACCCGCATCGGTTTCGGGCCGGGCTTTGCTCAGAGCAAGACCCTATCCCGTACTGGAGAAGGGCTTGATGGGGAAGGGAGCCGCAACCTCCGCTGTGGTTCGCCGGCAGCTGCCAGCCCGTCCGGCTCGGCAGCGCCAGCCCGTCTTCCCCTCTGCGAGGGGGAATCCAGGGCCGGCGAGCGCTCGGCGGTGACCCTGGCCATCGCCAAACGCAAGGGCGCCAACGCCGTGGCGGTGGCGGAAGACGTCCTGCACACGGTGGAAGGTTTGTACGGCGAACTGGTGCCACAGGACGTCACCGTCAGCGTCACCCGCGACTACGGCGAGACCGCCAACCACAAGGTGAATGAACTGGTGAAGCACTTGTTCGTCGCCATCGCCACAATCATCGTGCTGCTGGCCCTGGCACTGGGACCGAAGGAGTCCTTCATCGTTGCCCTGGCGGTGCCCATGACCCTGGGGGTGACCCTGCTGTTCGATCTGCTGTTCGGCTACACCATCAACCGGGTGACCCTATTCGCGCTGATTCTGGCGCTGGGGCTGCTGGTGGATGATCCCATCGTCGACGTCGAGAACATCTTCCGCCACTTCCAGCTGCGCCGCCAACCGCCCCTGGAGGCGGCCCTCAGCGCCGTCGACGAAGTGCGGCCTCCCACCATCTTCGCCACCTTCACCGTCATCGTCTCGTTCCTGCCGCTGTTCTTCATCACCGGCATGATGGGACCCTACATGGGGCCGATGGCCTTCAATGTGCCCATTGCCATGCTGGTGTCGCTGCTGGTGGCCTTCACCGTCACCCCCTGGGCCAGCTACTACCTGCTGCGGAGCGAGTACGGCAAGCACGGCGGCGAGAACTTCGATCTGAGATCCGGCTGGGCCTACCGTTTCTACGACTGGGCGCTGGGCGGGCTGATTCGCCAGCCGCGGCGGGCCAAGCTGTTCCTGTGGGGCATGCTGATCGCGTTCGTCGCCTCGGCGCTGCTGGCGGTCACCCGCGCCGTGCCGCTGAAGCTGCTGCCCTTCGACAACAAGAACGAGCTGCTGCTGGTGCTGGACCTGCCCCGCGGCACCACCCTGGAAACCACCGACGGCGCTGCCCGCGCCCTCGGCCAATACCTGGCCACGGTCAACGAGGTGACCGACTACGAAACCTATGTGGGGCTGGCATCGCCCATGGATTTCAACGGCATGGTGCGGCATTACTATCTGCGCTCGGGGGAGCATCAGGGGGAGATCCGCATCAGCCTGCTGCCCAAGGAGCAGCGCCAGCAGCAATCCCATCAGATCGCGCTGCGCCTCCGCCCGGACATCGAGCGCATCGCCGCCCGCTTCGGAGCCAAGGCCAAGATCGTGGAGAGCCCGCCGGGGCCGCCGGTGCTGTCCACCTTCGTGGCCGAGGTCTACGGCCCCCTCGACCGGGACTATGGCGAGCTGGCCCGAGTCACGGAGGGGGTGCGGAATGCGGTCGCCGGCATCGCCGGCGTGGTGGATGCCGATGACCTGGTGGACGAACCCCAGGGCAAGCTCGTTTTCCGCCTGGACCGGCACAAGGCGGCGCTGCACGGCATCACCGTCCAGGACGCCGCGACCACCCTGCAGACGGCCCTCGGGGGAACCACCGCCGGCAGCGTCCATGTCCCTTCAGAGCGTCTGCCGCTGCTCATCAGCGTGCGGCTGCCGCGGCCGGAGCGTTCTGCCATCGGCGATCTGCTGGCGTTGCGGGTCAAGGCGACGGATGGCTCTTTGGTGCCACTGGGAGAACTGGGCGATGTGGTGGAGAGCGCGGTCGACCAGACCATCTACCACAAGAATCTGCGGCGCCTGAACTATGTCACCGCCGAGATGGCCGGCCGCAGCCCGGTGGAAGCGGTGTTCGACTGGTGGGACATAGAGGCGGCCAGGCCGCTGCCGGCGGGCTACTCCGTCGAACTGGCGGGGGAGGGCGAGTGGAAGATCACCGTCGACGTGTTTCGCGATCTGGGGCTGGCCTTCGGTGCGGCGCTGCTGATGATCTACGTGCTGCTGGTGGCGCAGACCGGATCACTGTCGATGCCGCTGATCATCATGGTGGCCATTCCCTTGACCATCATCGGCATCATGCCGGGGTTCTGGATCCTCAACCTGTTCCCCGCTCCGGTGGCCGGCTACGCCAACCCGGTCCTGTTCACCGCCACCGGCATGATCGGCATGATCGCCCTGGCCGGCATCGTGGTGCGCAATTCCATCATTCTGATCGATTTCATCGAGAGATTACGCGAACAAGGGTCATCGGGCCCTCACCCCATCCCTCTCCCAGAGGGAGAGGGCGAGGCGGAGACGGTTGTTCGCTCCGCGAACGCCGTACTCATCGATGCTCTGATTGAGGCCGGGGCGACCCGCCTGCGCCCAATTTTCCTGACCGCCGGCGCCGCCATGTTCGGCTCCTTCGTCATCACCCTCGATCCCATCTTCTCTGGTCTGGCGTGGAGCTTCATCTTCGGCATTTTCGCCTCCACCGCCTTTTCCCTGCTGGTGGTGCCGGTGGTGTACTTCCTGCTCAATCGGGACCGGGGAGGGTGAAGCAAACGCTTTGTCACGGCTGCGATTCGGGATGGCGCGTTCAGGTGGCGCCGCGCTCCTCCCGCGCCTTCTTATCGTAATACATGCGGTGGTCGGCCAGTTCCAGCAGGTCCTCGACGCGTTCGGCGTCCTCCGGAAAGACCGCCTGGCCGATGCTGCAGTGGACCGGTAGCTCCAGTCCGTCGTAGCGGAAGGGCAGGGCCAGTTCGCGCCGGAGTTTGTCCAGGAGTTCGCCGGAGTGACCGCGGAAGTCGCAGGCGGCCGCCACTACGAATTCGTCGCCGCCGATGCGGGCGACGGTGTCGGAACGGCGGCTGGCGAGGCGCAGGCGTGCGGCGATCTCTATCAGCAGGGCGTCGCCGATCCGGTGGCCGTAGTTGTCGTTGACGTGCTTGAAGTGGTCGAGGTCGATGAAGAACACCAGGATGCGGACGGTGCCTCGCTCCGCCAGATAGCCCAGTTGGGCGAGGCGCTCCAGAAGCAGGTGGCGGTTGGCCAGGCCGGTTAGGGGGTCGCGCAGGGCGCGGATGTGGGCTAGGCGGTAGGCGCGGGTGAGGAAAAAGGTGAGCAGGGCGATCGTCAGGGTCAGTGCGCCGCCACCCAGACCCACCGCCAAGGCGACGCGGGAGTCGTGGGCCCAGCCGCGCCGGGGCCGTGCCGCGAGTATCCAGGAGCCATTGGGAATGGCGACCGGCTGGGTGATGGCGTCGGCCGCGAAGGTCTCCGCCCGGCCGATGAAGACGTCGCCGTCGGCGCCCATGCCATCCTTGCCGCGCAGGGCGAAATCGACGTCGCCGTCTTGCTCGATGACGCCGGCGGCGGCAAACAGGGACGGCACGTCCAGCACGATGGAGGCCAGCCCCCAGTATTGGGGATTGCCGCCGGGATCGGTCCCTCGCCGGTGTGTGAAGATGGGTGTGCGGGCGATGAGTCCGGTACCGCCCTGCACCAGCGGCAGCGGACCGGCGACCACGGTGGAACGGAGCCGGATCGCCCGTTCCACCGCCGGCCACTGGGCCGGGTTGGCCCGGTAGTTGAGGCCGATGGCCGCTTCGTTGCCGGCAGCCGGAAAAACCATCTGCAGAACGTTGGCCGGCGCCAGTCCGATGTTGCGGACATGGCGCCCGACCGTGACGATATCGGTGGCGAGGGCGTCCAGTTCGTCCTCGCCGGCGTCGGGCCGGGTTGCCACGAAGCTGGTGAGGGCTCGGGTCAGATGGAGGGTGGAGTTCAACTCCGCTTCCAGGCGCACCCGGATCGCCGCCAGCCGCCCGCTTACCTCCGCGTGGTGCAGTGCCGCCTCCCGCTCCTGCACGGTGTCGGCGACGAAGGCGCTGACCACGCCGCCCATCAGGCAAACGGCCAGGGTGACGGACCAGGAAAAGGCGGGACGCGAGATGGGCGAGTCGGACCAGCGTTTCAATGGGGGGTTCCGGCGAAGTCCGGAGCAGTCCTGGGCCGGACTTCGCATATTTGAATGGTGCGAAGTGGGGGTATTATACGGGGGATCCGCTGCTGGATTCAGCGGTTCCCGTTGCAGCGTCCCGACCGGTTCCGATCAGCCTGGTTAACGCTTTGATATTTCGTGCGTCCGCTGCGCCGGATTGGCCGCCGGCAGAGCCAGAGCCCGACACCGAGGACTGGTCCGGTTGCGGTGACGGTCGGGGCCGGCAGCGGCGTTTGCGGTGCCCGCTTCCCTTGGCAGCGGCCGGGATGGCCGTTATCCTTTAGCTTTCTGCGAGTTCCAAATCCGGTACGGAATTTCACCTTGGATCAGAGTTGCGACGTATTGGTGATCGGTGGCGGCCCTGCCGGGTCGGCGATCTCCGCCTTGCTGGCGGAGTCGGGCTGGCAGGTCACGGTGCTGGAGAAGGACCGCCATCCCCGCTTTCACATCGGCGAATCGCTGCTGCCCCTGAGCATTCCCTTTTTCGAGCGGCTCGGCGTGCTGCCGCAGGTGGAGGCGATCGGCTTGCGGAAGTATGCTGCGGAGTTCCATTCCATGTATCACGGCAAGTCGTCGCGCTTCCACTTCAGCGACGCCCTGGACCGATCCTTTCCCTACGCCTTCGAAGTCAGGCGGGCCGAGTTCGATCTCCTGCTGATCCGCAACGCCGCGGCCAAGGGAGCGGACGTCCGCGAGGGTTGGCGGGTGACCGGGGTGCAGCTGAAGGATGGCCGTATCGAGTCGGTCGCCGCGCTCGACGAAGACGGTGTCGAACGCCAATGGCAGCCGCGCTTCGTGGTGGACGCCTCCGGGCGCGACACCTTCCTGGCCAATTTCTTCGGCAGCAAATCCCGGAATTCTCGCCACAACAGCGCCGCGCTGTACGGCCATTTCCGTGGCGCCCGGCGCCAGTGCGGCCGGGACGAAGGCAACATCTGTATCTATTGGTTCGATCACGGCTGGTTCTGGATGATTCCGTTGAAGGACGACACCATGAGCGTCGGGGCCGTGTGCTGGCCCTACTACCTGAAGAGCCGGACGCTGCCGGTGGAGCAGTTTTTCCGCGATACCATCGCCCTCTGCCCCGGGGTCGCCGAGCGCCTGGCCGATGCCGAGTTGGTCTCCGAGGTGACCGCCACTGGTAATTACGCCTATCAGTCAAGCCGCATGCGGGGAGCCAACTACCTGCTGATCGGCGATGCCTACGCCTTCATCGATCCGGTCTTTTCCAGCGGCGTCCATCTGGCGCTCAACAGCGCCTTCGAAGGCGCCGCCACCGTCGACGCGGTGCTGCGCGATCCCGCCGCGGCCGATGTTCGGCTGGCGCAGTTCGAACGGAAGGTCAGACGGGGCCTGAAGACCTTCTCCTGGTTCATCTACCGCATCACCACACCGGCGATCCGCGACATGGTCCTGCACCCGCGCAATCCATGGCGCATCAAGGAGGCTGTGATTTCCCTACTGGCCGGCGATCTGTTCCGCGATACCCCGCTTGCCCCAAGGTTGCTGATTTTCAAGGCCATCTACTACCTGAAGACACTGTTCGATCCGCACGCCAGCTATGCCGCGTACAAGCGCCGCCGCACCAACATCGCCGTCTGATGCGAACCCGCGGCCCGCTTCCGTGAGCCATCCCGCCCACCGTCCCGCCACCCTCGCCGACCCGGTTGCCGTCTGGCCGGTGCTGGGGGTCGGCTCCGAACTGCTGCCCGCGCTGCGGCCGGAACAGGTGCTGGGAGTGGTGCGCTATGGCAGCGCCAGCGCCGCGCCAGCTTGGGCCGAGTTGTCGGTGGACTTGCCGCCGGTGGCCGGTACCGCCGATAGCGAGGTCTGGCTCAGCGGCGTTCCGGTCAGTCGCGGCGAGTTGGGGCCGATCCGCTACGGTCACAACGGCTCCGTGCTGTTCGCGGGTTATTGCTGCCGCGAGCAGGAAGGGGAGACCCCGGAGCAGGTGACCTACCGCATCTACCGCCAGCTGTTGCAGGCTAGCGCCCGGCTGGGTTATCGCCATCTGCTGCGGGTGTGGAACTATTTTCCCGACATTAACGGCAATCTGCTCGGTCTCGAGCGCTACCAGCGCTTTTCGTTGGGCCGCTATCAGGCCTTCGAGGAGGCCGGATACCGCTTCGATGGTGATCTTCCGGCCGCCAGCGCAGTGGGTTCCCGCGCCGGCGGCGACTACTGCGTGTTCCTGCTGGCGGGGAAGCAGCCGGGATTGCAGATCGAGAATCCGCGCCAGGTCAGCGCCTACCGCTATCCGCTGCAATACGGCCCGCGCAGCCCGTCCTTTTCGCGGGCGACACTGGCGGACTGGGGCAGCGAGCAGCAGCTGTTCGTGTCCGGCACCGCCAGCATCGCCGGCCACGCCAGTCTCCACCCGGGGCAGGTGGAAGCCCAGCTAGCGGAGACCCTGTTGAACATCCAGACCCTGCTGGACCAGCCGGGGCTGCCGCGCCGGGCTCAGCTCGGCGGCTTGGGGGCCGACGCCCATGTCAAGGTATATCTCCGCCACGCCGATCATGCCGACCGGGTCCGCCGCGGCATGGTGCGTGCCCTGGGTCGGCAGGCCCCGGTCCTGTATCTGCAGGGTGACATTTGCCGCCGCGATCTGCTGCTGGAAATCGAAGCCGTCGTGCGCCTGCGCTAGGGTCTGGCAGTCGACGTTCACCCATCCCCCGGAGACAGCGATGCCGCAACTCAGCCCGATGGAATTGGAAATCGCCCGACTCGTGGTCGAATCGCTCAACCTGGAGACCGAGCCGGAAACCATCGATCCGGTGGCTCCCCTGTATCGGGAAGGTCTGGGCCTGGATTCCATCGACATGCTGGAGCTGGCTCTGGTGATCTCGAAGAAGTTCGGCTTCCAGATCAAGTCCGACGATGCCGACATCACCGCGATTTTCTCCTCGCTGCGGTCGCTGACGGCGGTGATCGACAAGCGGCGGTTGCGCTGAACCGGCTGCCGTGGGGGTTCGCCTTGCCGTCTCTGTCGGGCTGCTGCTGGGTTTGCCCCTCGCTTCCTATATGGCGTTGCGCGAGGGGTTGCCGTCCCTGTGGCTCGGGACCGTCGATTTCGTCCTGGCTACTCTGGTGCTGGTCGCCCTGCTGCGGCAGCGCGACTGTGCCGCCGGCCGGGTGCGGGTGGCTGCCGTCTTCGCCGCCGCCGCGGGGGTGGCGGTGGCGCTCTATGTCTGGCAACCGGCATTTTTGATCTATCTGCCCTGCTTGTTCATCAACGGAGCCCTGGCCTGGCTGTTCCAGGGCAGCTTGCAAGCGGGGCGGGAGCCTTTGATTACGCGGTTCGCCCGAATCGAACGGGGCGGCCAGATGCCCGCCGTACTGGAACGCTACACGCGCCGGCTGACCTGGGCCTGGACGCTGTTCTTCTACGGGCTGCTGCTGGAGTCCCTGCTGCTGGCGCAACGGGCCAGCGCCGAGACCTATCTGCTGTTTGCCAATACCGTCAACTACCTGCTGGTTGCCGGCTTCTTCCTGGTGGAATACCTGTACCGGCGCATCCGCTATCGCCAGTTTCCGCACTCCTCGCCGCGGGCCTTCCTGCGGATGTTGATCCGTACCCGCGTGATCGGCGGCGACCGGCATTGACCTCCAGCACCACCAGCCTTTCCGGCGAATTCACGGTGGCCCCGGAGCATCCCGCCCTGGCTGGCCATTTCCCGGGCAATCCGGTGGTTCCCGGCGTGCTGATCCTGGCCCATGTCCTGGCCGGCGTGCGCCCGAGGTGGCCGGTGCAGGAACCGCTGATGGTCCGCCAGGTGAAATTCAGTTCGCCGCTGCGGCCCGGCGAGTCCTGCCGCATTGACTACCGGTCCGGACGCGCCCGCGAGCTGCGCTTCGAATGCCACGCCGGAGACCGCCTGATCGCCAGCGGTCAACTGGGTCCGGAATCGCCGTGAGTCATAGCTGGACGCGTCTGCGCGAGCGCAGTTCCGACTTCTGGTTGCGCGCCATCGTGTGGATCGCGCTGCGCCTGGGTCGGCCGCTGGCGCGGGCACTGCTCTATCCCATCGCCGCCTATTTTCTCCTGCACTCCGACCGCTCGCCGAGCCGCGACTGGCTGTTTCGCGTGTACCGGCGTCCCGCCACCTGGCGCGAGCTGTTTCGGCACTATCGGGTGTTTTCCGAGACGATTCTGGATCGGGTCTTCGTGTTCGCCGGGCGCGACGGCTTCTTCCGCATCGACGTGGAAGGCATGGAACTGCTGGACCGCTACGTTCGGTCCGGCCGCGGCTGTCTCCTGGTGGGAGCCCACCTGGGCAGCTTCGAGGTGTTGCGGGCGCTGGGAAAGAGCCGCGGCGGGCTGGCGATCAAGGCCCTGGCCTACGGCGAGAATTCGCCGAAGATCAATGCCATCTTTCGCCGCATCAACCCCGGCTTGTTTCGCGATGTGATCGAGATGGGCAGTCCGGCGGCACTGCTGGGGGTGGACGAACACGTCGGTAGCGGCGGGGTGGTGGCGATGCTTGGCGACCGCAGCGTGCACGGGGAGAAACGAGTGCTGTGCGACTTCCTCGGGGAGCCGGCCTGGTTCCCGGCATCGCCGGTGCTGCTGGGCGGCCTGCTGCGGGTGCCGGTGCTGCTGTTTTTCTGCCTGCACCGCGGTGATGCCCATTATGACGTCCACTTCGAATTGCTGGCGGAGGAAATTCGCCTGCGCCGCGACGGGCGCCAGCAGCAGATCCAGGCGTGGATGCAGCGCTACGCCGACCGCTTGCAGCACTATGCGCGGTTGGCGCCGGACAACTGGTTCAATTTCTACGATTTCTGGGATCGTTCCGGCGAATGAGCGGCGGCCGGCTGCGACCCGGCGGCGCGGCGACAGAAGGCGGCCGGGCCGGTATACTGCCGCCGGGCAGCTAGGCGGCTTGCGGCTCGCCGGCTCCACGACCCGCCCGGATCGACCCGCTTTTCCCAGATTCAACCGTTTCGGTGAAGACCCCTTCGATGGAATCCCAATTTTCCGACATCATTCAGGCAATCGGTGAAGACGTGAACCGCGAGGGCCTGCGGGATACCCCGAAACGGGCCGCGGCCGCCTTCCAGTTTCTCACCCGCGGCTACGGCCAGACCCTGGACGAGGCTCTCAATCGGGCGATTTTCCAGGCCGACACCGAGGACATGGTGATCGTCAAGGACATCGAACTCTATTCCCTATGCGAGCACCATCTGCTGCCATTCATCGGCAAGTGCCACGTGGCCTACCTGCCGAAGGGCAAAGTGCTGGGTTTGTCCAAGGTCGCCCGCATCGTCGACATGTACGCCCGCCGTTTGCAGATCCAGGAACGGCTCACCAAGCAGATCGCCGACGCCATGCAGCAGGCCATCAGTCCGCGCGGCGTGGCGGTGGTCATCGAGGCCAAGCATTTGTGCATGATGATGCGCGGCGTGGAGAAGCAGAATTCGGTCATGACCACTTCGTCCATGATCGGCATCTTCCGCGAGCACATCAGCACCCGCTCGGAATTCCTCAACCTCATCAACCGCTGAGATCGGCATGTCGGCGAAGACGGGGCGGACCGGAGTGCTGCTGGTCAATCTGGGGACCCCCGACGCTCCGACGCCGGCGGCGCTGCGCCGTTATCTGGGGGAATTTCTGTGGGACCCGCGCGTGGTGGAACTCCCGCGGCCGCTGTGGTGGCTGGTCCTCCACGGCATCGTGCTGCGGTTGCGGCCGCGCAAGTCGGCCCAAGCCTACCAGGCGGTGTGGTCGGAGCGGGGTTCGCCGCTGCTGGCCGGTACCAGGGCGCTGGCGGCAGCCGTCGGCGCCCGGCTGGAGACGCTGGGCGGCGCCTGCTGGGTTGTCACGGCGGCCATGCGTTACGGCCGCCCGGCGCTGGCGGAAGGTCTCGACCAACTGCGTTCCCACGGTGTCGCCAAGATCGTGGTGCTGCCGCTCTATCCCCAGTATGCCGCCGCCACCACCGCCTCCACCTTCGACGCGGTCGGCGCTGCGCTGCGCAAGTGGCGCCACATCCCGGAGCTGTCCTTCATCAGCGACTATCACGCCGAACCGGGCTACATCGACGCCCTGGCGGAGTCGGTGCACCAGCACTGGGCTCAACACGGACGCGGCGAACGGCTGTTGCTGTCCTTTCATGGGCTGCCGGCCCAGTCGCGGGCCCAGGGCGATCCGTATTACGAGCAATGCCAGGCCACGGCGGGTTTGCTGGCCGCCGCCCTGGATCTCGGGGAGGGGGCCTGGCGCGTGGTGTTCCAGTCGCGCTTCGGGCCGGCGCAGTGGCTGCAGCCCTATTGCGTCGATACCCTGCGGGACATGCCGGCGGCCGGTGTCCGCTCGGTGGACGTGATCTGTCCGGGCTTCGCCGTGGATTGTCTGGAGACCCTGGAAGAGATCGCGATCGCCAACCGCGCCGTGTTCCTCGAGGCGGGCGGCGAAAGCTACCGCTACATCCCGGCCCTCAACGCCGGCGGGAGGCATGCGGAGGTGCTGGCGGAACTGATTTTGCGGCGCCGTTGACCGGGAAGTGCAGGAAAATCGGCGGCTTCGCAGCGGCCACTCCGGACCGTGCCGCGCCGGAAGAAGCAGGCGATCGCTTCAGCGGTCGGAGCGGTAGAAGAGCTGGAAGACTTCGACCAGGGCAGTCTCCGTCTCCATGATGACCTGATCGATCTGATCGCGGTCCAGGGGGAGCAGTGCCCAGACCGGCGCGTCCGCCGGCAGTTGCTGGTCGATGAATTCGGGATTGAACGGATCGATGCCGGCCAGCGCGGCGGCGCAATGGACCAGCACGGCCTCGTCGGAGAATTCGGGAGCGGATTGTGGCTCGTCGTGGTACTCCAGGGTCGCCACCACCACTTCCGGCAGGTGCCAGTTGCGCGCCAGTTCGGCTCCGACCTGGTAATGATCGAGACCGATGACCCGGCGTTGCGCCATGTCTTCCGAGATGTTCTCGACCCGGGATTGCAACAGGGCGGCACGGGCCAGTTCCGGCAAGCGGTGATACACCACCAGCCGCCCGATTTCGTGGAGCAGGCCGCTGACGAACAAGTCCTGCAGGCGCTTGCCCCGGGGATGCAGTTTTCCCATGGCCTTGACCAGCAGGCCGCAGCGGATGCTCATCATCCAGAACTTGCGCATGGTGATGAGCCCGTTCGGTAGGGCCGAGAAGCGGTCGATGACCAGGGTGGCCAGGATCAGGTCGCGCAATTCGCGAAAACCGACGATGTTGACGGCCTGCGGCACCGAGCCGATGCGGGTCGGAAACGCGTAAAAGGCGCTGTTGACGATTTTCAGGAGCCGTGCGGTGAGCCCCGGGTCCTTTTCGATGAGGCGGGCCACGTCGGCCAAGGTATTGGCCGGATTGTTGATGACCTGGGTGATCTTGTGGAAGACGTCCGGCGGCGAGGCCAATTGCACGTTACCCGCAAGGAGTTCGCGTACGCTGATGGGGTCGGATGGTCCAGCCATTATCTCGAAGCGGGAGGGGGAGATTATCGGGATCGGATATTATGTCGGGCAGCTACAGAAATCGGCGAATTTATCTATCATTAGGGGTCGCTGCTCCATTATAGCCAGTATTTCCCCGGTATTTCGCGGCTTTCCAAGATCCTCATCGGTATTTCGAACGAATCAAGACCATGCTCGACGACTGGGGTACCCAGCCTCTGATACTGATTGGGGAGCCGCAGGACGGGCGCGCCCGTGAGCTGGAGCAAGTCCTGGCCGACCGGGGAGTGGCTCCGGTCCACAGGGTCCGCGACGGTCGCGAGATGGCGGATTGGCTGCGCCTGGCTCCGCTGCCCTATGACCGCTTG
>Ga0233425_10006271_pt1 | contig 17804 bp, 18 predicted proteins | sample Watercolumn_Towu_2_FD_181712 | JGI IMG/M metagenome (GOLD analysis project Ga0233425, IMG submission 181712) | Freshwater microbial communities from Lake Towuti, South Sulawesi, Indonesia - Watercolumn_Towuti2014_140_MG | ecosystem: Environmental > Aquatic > Freshwater > Lake | place... | reverse complement strand
TTTGAGCCTCTGCCTTCGCTCACCTTCGCGCGCCATCAACTGATCGAAAACGCGTCGCTACTCAGCTACTGGCCGACCCGACTTCCGAGCGGGGGTGGGCTACGCGGCGCGGATCGCGCGCCGTGCGTCTGCGCTCACGTGCGGGAGCTTTCCCGAGGGTCAGCCGACCCGCACCGGGATCTTCCGCGGCATGAGCGCCGCCTGCTTCGGCAGGTGGAGCCTGAGCACGCCGGCTTCGAGCTTCGCCTCGATGCGCTCACGGTCGATGCTGGGCGGGATGCCGAAGGTCCTCGAGTAATCCCGAAGCTCCAGCTCCTGCGCGAGCGCGCTGCCGGCCAGGGTGTCGGCGCGCTTCGCCTCCAGCGTCAAGGTGTCGCCGTCGGCGTGGATGGCGAGCGATTCGCGCGTCACGCCGGGCAGGTCGGCCAGGAGCAGGATCTCCTTGTCGTTCTCGTAGACGTCGACGCGCGGGGTCACGCGGGTGCTGTCCTTGGCTCGAGTCGGGTCCATGGCTTCCTCCTCAGGCGACGCGCACCGAAATCTGCCGGGGTTTGACCTCCGCTGCCTTCTCCAGCGTCACGGTCAGGACGCCGTCCTTGAGCTCGGCCAGGACCTTCTCCGTGTCCACCTTGGCTGGGAACGCGAAGCTCCGCGAGAACCGGTACGGCGCGCGCTCCTGCCGATAGGCCGCGTACCCTTCAGGAGCATCACCCCGGCGCTGGCCGCTCAACGTCAGCACGTCCTGCTCCAGCGTCAGGGACAGGTCCTTCTCCTGAACGCCGGGGAGGTCGGCTCGAAGCACGAAAGCGTTGCCGGTGTCGTGCACGTTCACACGGGGCAGCCCGCCGGTTGCCGGCTCTGGCCCGACCCCGCGGTCGAGGTCGTCGAACACGCGATCCATGCGCCGGCGAAGTTGATCCATGATCGCCAGCGTGCGGTCGAAATCACTGCGATTGCCGAACATCGTCTCCTCCTGAGGGTTCTGGTCGGACCCGCACGGCGAGCGCGCCAGGGCCCGAGCCTAGAGTCCGCGACGACCTCGAGGACGAGGTGCTTCTGGCCACGGACAGCCGGCACCATGTGCACCGGCATGAGACGTGTCAACCGCCCCTCTCAGCGCAGCGAGCCCAGAAACTCCGCGATCTCGGGCAGCGCCAAGCTGTGGGTGGTGACGCCGGCGCGCACCGCGGCGCCCGGCATGCCGTAGACCACGGCAGTGGCGTCGCTCTCGGCGACCACGACCCCGCCGGCTTCGCGGATGGCCCGCGCTCCCTGCACGCCGTCGTCTCCCATGCCCGTCAGGATGACCCCGACGGCTCGCGGGCCGTGGGCGCGGGCGAGGCTCGAAAACAGGCGATCCGCGCTGGGCACGTAGCGGTCCTCCGCGCCGGGCGGGCGCACCCGCACGCGCGGCGTGCCGCCCCCAGACCCCGGCTCGAGCAGCATGCAGCGGCCGCCCGGGCAAACCAGGCCGGTGCCTGCGAAGAGCTCGTCCTGATCCGCAGCCTCGCGGATGTCGAGCTCGCTGCGGCGGTCGAGGCGCTCGGCGAAGGTACGCGTGAACTTGTCGGGCATGTGCTGCGTCACGAGCAGCGCGTGCGGGTAGCGCGCGGGCAGGCGCCCGACGATCTGCATGAGCGCCGTCGGACCGCCGGTGCTGGAGGCGACGCCGATCACTTGTCTCGGCGGCGGCCGTTCCGCCGAGCGTGGAGGGACGGAGTCGGTCCCGGGCAAAGAGTCGAGCTGCGGGCGCGCCACGAAGACGCCGCGCCGGAGCGTGCGGGCGAGCAGCACCTTCGCCAGGAGCTCCCGAGCGATGGGCTGGAAGTCGCCGTCGCTGTTCTGGTCGGGCTTGGCGACGAAGTCGAGAGCGCCGAGCTCGAGGGCACGGAACACGTTCTCCTTGGCGCTGTAGCTCGAGACCACGATGATCGGCGTGGGCAGCTTGCTCATCAGGATGCGCAGGAACGTGAAGCCGTCCATCCTGGGCATCTCGAGATCGAGCGTCACGACGTCGGGGCGCAGCGAGAGCGCGAGGCGGAGCGCCTCCTCGCCGTCGGCCGCCTTGCCCACCACCCGCACGTCGGGCGAGGTCTCCAGGATCTCGGAGATGCTACGCCGATTGAAGGCGGAGTCGTCCACGACCAAAACGGTCGTGACGCTGACGCTGGGCAGGTTCGGTCCGCTCATTGCTCCACCGGGCGGTCGAGGCGACCGGTGACCAGGGGCTTCCTGTACACCAGATCGTCCTCCAGGTGACAGAGCTCGAAGGCGGTGGACACGTTCCACAGCGATTCCGAGTGGCCCATGAGCAAGTACCCGCCGGGGAGCAGCCGCTCGTGCAGGTTCTCGATGACCTTCGCGCGCGAACGTGCGTCGAAGTAGATGAGCACGTTCCGGCACAGCACCAGGTCGACGCGACCCACGATGGATGCCCGGGAGGGGTCGAGCAAGTTGAGCTGCCCGAAGTGGCACAGCCGCTTCACGCCTTCGGCGACGTGGCTGCCATCGGGTCGCTCCTCGAAGTACGCGCGCCGGAGCGCCGGCGGCGTGGAGCGGAACGCGCTGGGTCGGTAGACGCCGCGCCGCGCTGCCGCGACGCTGCGCCTGGAAATGTCGCTGCCGATGACGCGCACGTCCCAGCCCGCGAAGAGCTGCGACTCGAGGACGCAGATCGCGACCGTGTATGCCTCTTCCCCAGTGGAGCAGCCCGCGCTCCAGAGGGTGAGCCGGCGCGAGCGCGCGTTGTGCACCGCGAGCCTGGGCAGGAGCTCCCGCTCCAGCGCCCGGAGCTGGTACTCCTGGCGGAAGAAGTAGGTCTCCTTGGTGGTGAGCAGGTCCACGACCTCGTCGAGCTCGGCGCCGCCGCCCAGGCGCAGGTACTGGTAGTACTCGGCGAAACCGTCGAGGGAGAGCTCCGCGACGCGCTCGGACAGCCGTCGTTCGAAGGCGTAGAGCGCGTCGTCGTGGTACTCGAGGCCCGCGTGGGCGTTGATCTGGTCACGCAGGAGGCGAAACACCTCGGGTGTCAGACGCGGGCGCTGATACGCCGGAGTCATCCGCGTCGGACCCCTCGCAAGCTGGGTGGCGGGGCGGTGCGACGGCGGCCGCTCTCGGTCTCGAGGGCGATCAGAGCTCGCCCGAGCTCGTCGCGCACCAGGTCGTGAGCTTCGAGGGAAAGGCGCCCGAGCACGAGCTCGCGGGCGCGATCGCCGCCCAGCTGGCCCAGGAGCTCCGCGGCGAGGCGCCGAACGTCCCACTCGGGGTGATCGAGGCAGTCGCCGAGCGCTTCCAACGCACCCGCTTCGCGCGCGCTCGCCAGCACGCGCAGCGTGGCCTTCACCACTTCGGGGTCGGGGTGACGGAGCGCGACGCCGAGGTGCTCGCGCCGGAGCGCGGGCTCGAAGGCGCCGAGTGCCTCCACCGCGGCGACGGCCACACGCGGCTCGCGCGAGAGCAAGTCGGCCAGCACCGGAACGGCGCGCGGGTCCCGCACCTCCCCCAGGGCGCGTGCCGCTGCCGCGACCAGGGCGAGGTCCGCCGACGCCCGCGCGAGCTCCAACAGTTGCTCGACCCCGAGAGCAGCCCCGCGCTCGTCCTTGAGCCTCCCGAGGGCGCGCACCGCCGCCAGGCGCACTTCGGGCTCCTCGTCCGTCAGCGCGAACGCGACCGGTTCTTCGGCCGCCACGCCACCCACCGTCGCGAGCGCCGAGAGCGCGGCGCGCCGCACGCGCGGGAACGGTCCGTTCAGCGCCTGAGTCAGGAACTCCACCCAGCGCTCTTCGCCTCCGGCGTCGCGCCCCAAGGCCTCGATGACGGTCGCAGCAGCTTCGGCGGCCGCGCTGCCCGGGCTGGTGGCGCGGACCGAAACCAGCGCCGCCTCCTGGTGGCGCCGTGCCAGCTGAACGAGCGCCCGGTGCGCCGCCTGCGCGACGACGGGCGACGCGTCGATGAGCCCCGCAGCGTCGGCCAGCGTCGCACGATCGCCAGCCTGAGCCAGCGCGTCGAGCGCAGCGGCCACCACCTCCGGAGCGGGGTCCCCGAGCGCTCGCTTCGCAGCGGCGTTGGCGTCCGGGTCGAGCGCCACGAGGGGGCCGAGCAGCGTGATGCAGGCTGCGCGCTGCTCGGCGCTCGAGCCCCGTGCCCCCTCGACGAGCGCGGGCACCGCCGTGCTGCCCAGCTCGGTCAGCGCGGCTTCGGCCTGCTCCGCCAGCGCGTCGTCGGAGAGCGCCTCCGCCGCCGCGCGCGCCGCGCGATCGTCCACCAGCAGGGCGGCGGCCGCCAGCGCGTGGCGCCGCGCCTCGACGCTCGCTTCCTCGTCGCCGGCCAGACCGAGGATCTCGTCGGCGAGCTTCGCTGGGGCGTTCGCGAGCTCGCGCCGCAGGCGCTCTCGCGCGGCCGTGTTGGCCTGACACAGGCCATGCAGGGCCGCGAGCGCGTCCACGAAGCTCCTGCCGGTGCTGGACGCGAGGGCCCCGATGAGCAGCGGGACCGCGGGTTCCGCCCCGCTCCTTCCTGCCGCCGCGAGCACGGCGGGCAAGAGCAGCGGGTCGGCCGCGAGGGGCTCCAGCCGATCCCACGGCAAGGTCGCCGAGAGCCGGTTCAGGCCGTGAAGCGCGGCCACGCGCTCGAAGCGGCCGGGCGCGTCCAGCGCGGCGTCGAGGATGGCGATGGCCTCTTCGGCACACCCCTCGCCGATGGCGGAGACCGCCTCGACCGCAGCCCCACGCACGTTGGCGTCCGTGTCGCCCACGAGCGTACGCAGGATCGGCAGCGCTTCGGCACGCGCGCTCTTGGCGAGGACGTCCACCACCAGCTTGCGACCGTCGGCGTCGAGGTCGGCGAGCGCACGCGCCAGCGCGGGCAGCGCGTGGACGCCGTAGCCCGCCAGCGCCTCCACTGCGCCGTTGCGCGCGCCGACGTTGTCGCCCGGTCGCAGCAGATCGACGAGCGCTCCGAGCACCTCCGCAGAGGGGGCGTGGGCGATGGCCGCATGCACCGCTTCCTTGCGCACACGCCAGTCGCCGTCTCCGAGCGCGCGCACCAGCAGCGCGACCGTGTTCGGCCCCGTGGTCAGCGCGAGGCTCGCCGCAGCTCGGCGGCGCTCCTCGGCGTCCGCGGCCGAGAGACCTCGCTCGAGCTGGGACCACTCCGTCACAGCCCGTCTCCAGGGCCGATCAGGCCCTGAGCAACGAGCGGGGAGACCAGCGCGTCGAACCGCGCGACGTCGAGCACGAAGACCATGTTCTCGGCGTGGCTCGCGACGCCGATGATCCCCCGCACGTCATCCCCGCCTCCCAGGCTCGGCGCCGGTTTGAGCTCCGCACCTCCCGTGCCGAACACCTCCGTGACGCCGTCGACCATCAGTCCCACGAGGTGTCGCTCGACCTCGACCAGGATCCACTTCGCGCGTCGCTGGTCCTCACCACGCGGTAACCCGAAGCGCCCGCGCAGGTCGATGACCGGGATCACGCTCCCGCGGTGGTTCGTGACGCCGGCGACGGCCGGCGGAGAGTGCGGGAGGACCGTGAGCGGCAGCGGGTTCACGATCTCGCGCACGGCCGCGATGGGCACCGCGTAGTGCACATCACCCACCGTGAAGCCGACCAGGCTCTTCTGGGGATCCGGTCTTCCTTTGCCTGCCACCATCAGTCGCTCTCCGACAGCTGACCCACGATGCGCGCGAGGTCGAGCAAGATGATCATTTCATCGCCGGGCTGCGACCGACCGACGCCGAGCACGTGCTCCGACACGTCTCCGCCCAGCACGTTGCTCGAGAGCTCGAGCTCTCCCTCGGCCAGCCGCACGACCTGCCGCACCTCGTCCACCAGCACGCCGAAGACCTCCTCGGCGGGCCCGGTGGTCAACAGGATGCGCGTGCGGCGAGTGGTGGCCGCCGGCTCGAGGCCCAGGCGCCGGCGCAGGTCGACCACGGTGACGAGCAGGCCGCGGACGCTGCACACGCCGACGACCGTGCGCGGTGCCCGCGGTACGAAGGTGACCGGCGGAGGGCTCAGGATCTCGCGGATGCCGGTGAGCTCGACGCCGTACTCGTCGTCGCCCAGGCGAAGGACGAGGAACTCGCGCACCGGCCCCTTGTGGGTGTGGGCGCGGCGCTGCACGCCGCGCGTGCCGGCTTTCACCAGGTCAGCCATCGAGCGCCGCCTCCGTTGCCGATTTCTCCCCGGTGACGAGCAGCTCGTCGATGAGCGCCGCCGTGTCGAGCACCAACCCGACGCGCTGGTCCCCGAGCTCGGTGGCGCCCGCGAGCCCGCGCACGCGGCTGAGGGACGGCCCCAGCGGCTTGATCACGATGTCCTCCTGGCCGAGCACTGCGTCGACCACGAGCCCGAGGCGCCGAGCGCCGAGCGAGGTGACCACCACGAAGCGCCGTGCCGGCCGCTCCTGGGATGCGGGCAGCCCCAGGTGCTCCGCCAAGCGACAGACGGGCAAGGTCGCTCCGCGCAGCGAGACCACTTCGCGACCGTCCACCACCCGCAGGCCCTTCCTCTCGAACACGACGGCCTCCGAGATGCTGCTCACCGCCAGGGCGAAGACCTGGCCCGCCACACGCACCAGGAGCGCGCTGACGATGGCCAGCGTGATGGGCAAGGTGATGGTCATCTTGGCGCCGATGCCGCGCTCGCTGTGGACGTCGACGACCCCGCCGATCTTGCTCAAGTTGGTCTTGACGACATCCATGCCCACGCCGCGCCCGCTCAGGTCCCCGGCGCGGTCGCGAGTGCTGATGCCGGGCGCGAAGATCAGCCCGAGCAGCTCGGGCCGCGAGAGCTGCGCCGCGTCGGCGCGGCTGACCCGACCGAACGCCACCGCCTTCTCGACCAGCGCTTCTTCGTCGATGCCGCCACCGTCGTCCTCGATCTCGATCATCACGTGGCTGCCCTTCTGGTAGGCGTTGAGCGCGATGGTGCCGGCGGCGGGCTTGCCGACCTTCTCGCGCTCGGCAGCGGGCTCGATGCCGTGGTCGATGGCGTTGCGGATCATGTGCATCAACGGGTCGCTCAGCTCCTCCACGATGAGCTTGTCGATCTCCGTTTCTCCGCCGGTGATGACCAGCCGGATCTCCTTGCCCACGTCGCGACTGATCTGCCGCACCACGCGCGCCAGCCGATCGAAGACCTGTCCGAGGGGCACCATCCGGACCTCCAGGATGGCGTCGCGGAGCTCGCCCAGGCGGCGGTCGAAGCTCCGGTGCAGGCGCAGGATCTCCCCCGCGATCTGGCGTTGCCCGTCACTGCGGGCGCGCTCGGACAGTCGCGAGAGTACGCCACGCACGATACTCAGCTCACCCACGATGTTCATCAAGTGGTCGAGCTTCTTGATGTCGACGCGCACGGTCTGCGTGACGGCCTTCAGCGACACCGCCGCCTCGACGAGATGCGGTTCCGCGTCGGCCAGCGCATCCGCCCCAGCGGCCAGCGGCGCGAGTGACACCAGCGTCCCGCCCAGCCCGGGCGGCGGCACGGTGCCGATCGCGAGCGAGGGCCGGCGGCGCCTCGGTACCTCCTCGATCACGACGTGATCGGCCCCCAACGTGCCAATCAGGGTGGCCAGGTCGTCGCGCGAAGCCATCAGCAGGTCGAGCTCGATGGTGTCCGGGCTCGCCGACTCCCCGGTGGGCAGGTAGGTGACGATCTCCCCGTGGCGCTTGGCGCGCTGCTTGATGTCCTCCAGCGCGCGATCGATGGTCGCGAGCTCGAACTGCACGCGCAGCCGGTAGAGCCCCAGCCCGTGCTCGATGTTGGTGCGCAGGCGGTGCTCCTCGTACTCGGTGAGCACGGCGAGCAGGCCGGGGTCGATTTCGTACTCCACCACCAGGTTGGGTTGCGCCGGGCCCTTCGAGCTCGAGAGGTCCAGCCGCGCCAAGAGCTCTTCGAGGGCGGGAAGCGGAGCATCCGAGCCGGCCTTCTCGGCCCCGAGAATCTGCGCGTACACGTCCACGGCGGCGAACAGCATGTCGAGGACTTGGGCGCTCAGGGGCATGCGCCCGAGCCGCAACGCGTCGAGCACGTCTTCGAGCCGGTGCGACAACATGCCCATGCGGGAAGCGCCGAACAGGCCCGCCAGCCCCTTCAAGGTGTGCACGGCACGGAACGCCTCGTTGACGAGCGAGGGATCGTCGCCGCCGACCTTCAGGGTGGCGTCGAGCGAGAGCAGGTTGCGGGAGAACGCCTCGACGATCTCCTGGGCCTCGGTGAAGAACTCCTCGCGTGCTCGATCGCCCGCGTCAGCCATGCTGGCCCCCGCCCTCCCCGGCCCGCAGCTGTCCGAGCGCAGCGCTCCGGAGCTCCTCGGGCGTGAACGGCTTGGCGAGGTACCCGGCGGCGCCGAGCGCGAGCCCCCGCTCCCGGTCGCGCTCCGACGTCTGCGTCGACATGAGCAGGACGGGGGTCGTGCGGTGGCGCTCGCTCGCACGAATGAACGAGAGCAGCTCCAACCCGTTGATGTCGGGCATGTTGACGTCGGTGATCACCAGGTCCCAGCGGCCACGCGGCAAGAGGCGCAGCGCCTCGAACCCGCTCTCCGCCTCGACGATCTCGAGGGCCTGGCCGCCCGAGAGCGCTGCCCGAACGTAGGCGCGGGTCGCCCCCGAATCCTCGACCACGAGCACGCGCAGGGTCACCGCGTGCCCCCCGGCGCCTTGCGGGGGGCCGCGGCCTTCGGTTCGATGCCGGGCGCCTTGTAGAGCGACCGGCGCTCCTTCGGCTCTTCTGCGAACACACCGAGGAGCCAGCTCTCGAGATCGGCCCACAGCTCGGGGCGTTCCTCCGCCAGAAACTGCGCCGAGTGCCGCGAGCCGTCGTAGCGCTTGACCGTGCCGCTCATGGCCATCTTTTCGAGAGCGTCCACCGCCGCCTTCGAGACCGTGTCGTCCTTGGCACCGGCGACGAAGGTCGGCAGGTTTCGCACCTCCGCGTAAGCGCGGTAGATTGGGTGCCCGCTGATGTTCTCGCCGGGGGAAACCAGGCCGAGGGCCGTGACCTTCGGCGCTGCGAACGCGACCTCGCTCACCAGCGCCGCCCCGAGGGACGTCCCGACCAGGACGATGGCCCGCGGCTTGGTCGCCTCCGTGACGTGGGCGATGGCGGCGTCGACGTCCTTGGCGAGGTCCTTCGGGTCGCCGGGCTTCGCCTTCGCTGGCGCCTTGGATGCTCCGTGACCGCGGAGATCGAAGCTGAGAATGGTGTATCGCTTGGGTGCAGCGACCAAGCGCTTCACCAGCGGCCCGAGCTCGCCACGCTCCCCGCTCAGGCGATGGACGAGGATCAACGCGGGCGCGTTGGGCTCTGGCGAGGCGAAGAGCTCCCCGGCCAGCGCGGCGCCGTCGCTGGACGAGAAGCTCGCGGGTCTGCCCGGGGTCGGCTCGATCAGGATGGACGGGACGTCGCTCGCGGCAGGTGCCGCGCTCGGGGTGCTCGCCGCCGAAGCCGCCGTACCTTTGGGGGAGCTCGACTCGCAGCCGAGCGCCGCGAGCAACGCTGCGAGCACGACGCCGAACGGCAGCTCCATGACGCGGCATCGTAGCAGCTCGAGCCGTCGCGCGGATCCTGCCGGTAGGCCTTGCGGCCGGGGCTTTGAATCACCGCCCCATGGGCTATCCTGCTCGGCATGCCCACCATTCCCGGCTCGTCGCCACCCGAGGGCGCCGACGGCGCGCCGGGCGCCGAGACCGTCCCGGAGGAGCCGACGCCTGCGCCCCCGGCGCGCCCGTCCAGCCATGACCGCACCGTGGAGGCCGCGCTCGCCGCCAGCACTCGGGCCGAGGCGACGCTGGGCGCGCTCCATCAGGCCATTCAGCAGTTCACCCAGGGCGTGAGTGGAGCGCGCGAGGCCAACGACCAGCTCGCCGCCGAGCTGCACCGAGTCCGTGAGATGCTGGAGGTCAGCAACGAGCAGCGCCTGGTCTTCGAGAACCAAGTCGAGCTGCTCGAGCAGCAGCTCCGGGAGGCACGTGGGGACCGCGAGTTTCTCATCGAGGAGCAGGACCGCTTCCTGCTCGGCTTGCTGGAGGAGCACGAGCAGACCGTGACGCGCGTGCTCGCGGAGCGCGACGAAGCGTTCGAGCGCCTCGAGCAGCAGCTGCGCCAGGTGCGAGAGACCCCAACGACGAGCGCGCGACGTACCAACCCAGGGCTCGGGGACGCTAGCCCTCCGGTGCCGAGCGTGAGACCGGCTCCGCGCGAGGACATCGACAAGAACGTGGAGAAGCTCCTGGCGGAGCGTGAGCGCTCGCGTGAGGTCCTGCGCCGACTGCAGCAGCAGCGCGATGAGGCGCAGCAGGCGCTGGCCGAGGTCACCAAGGAGCGCGACCGCTACCTGTCGGAGCTGGCGCGCATCGCCCCGGGGCGGGTGGCCGTCCCGCGCCAGCTCATTTCGCCCGAGGACGCCCGTCGCACCGTGCCCGCGGTGCCGCACCTGGCCACTCGCACGACCGACCCGAGCCCGCCCGAGGCTGACGGCATCGGCGAACGCATGACCGCTCCGCCCGGGACCGACTTGTCGGCAGTGATCGCATTGTCCCGCCCGTCGCCACCCGCTGGCATCCCCGCGGTGAAGTGGGCGCTCAAGCGCAAGCCCGACCCGACCTCTCAGCCCCTCGGCGGCTATTCGCTCCAAGGCGGCGCCGATGCGGACGAAGAAGGGGACGAGTGAGCGACGAGGACCAGGCGAAGGACGGACCCGAGCTCCGGGCGCTCGCCGAACGGCCCGACGAGCCGCCGGTGGTGGCCCGGATGATCGTCGAGATCCGATCCGACGGCACTCGGACCATCGCCCGCGGCGCCATCGAGGAAGCGACCACGGGAGAGCGCGTGGCCATCGAGGCGCACGGCGCGACGCCCCTCGGGTTGGCCCGGTCGCTGGCGAAGAGCATGTTCAGCGCACCAGCGCTGGCCCGACAGGCCGTGAAGGCCCTGCTGACGGCGAAGAAGAGCGGCCGGCGAGAGTGAGTCGCCCAGGCGGTTGACGGGGGACCGGGTTTCTTCGATCCTGCCCTTCCGCCGGCCCGATGGCCAACGCGATGTCCATCCCGCTCGACTTCAAGAGCTGTGACGAGCTCGACCCCGAGGTCATCGAGCGGGCGTTCGACCCGACGTCCGGCTCACCCCGTGAACAGGTCCTCAAGCTGCTGGAGCGCATGGGCCGGGTGGCGAAGTCCGGCCGGGGAGCCCACCGGATCCTGGAGGTCATGGCGCGACTGGCGCACAGCGCCTGGATCGAGGGTGCCTTGGACGTCGTGCTCCGGGATTTCGGCCTCGCCACCGAGATCGACATCCGGGTCGACGTCGGCAAGCACCTGGAGCGGCTCAAGACCCTGTCCGTAGCGGTCCCGCTCTCGGAATTGGCGGACTGGGCCAACGACAACCCTGAGGCGCTGGCCCCGCTCGTGGTGTTCGACAGCCGCCGCGACGACGAGCTCCGCCTGCGCAAGGCCTCGGGGCGCATCACCCACGTCCCGCGTTCGTCGATCCCGCTGTCGCGCCCGTCGGCGGTCTCGAGCAAGCCGCCCGACGCGGCGCCAGCCTCCGACCCGCCGGTGAGCTCGGCGCGGCGCCCCATCGCTGCGGCCTCGCGCCGCAGGAGCACCGCTCCCGACACGCCAGGCCCGTCCAGCGTCCCGACGAGCTCGCAGCGTCCGGCGGAGATCCACGGCCGACTGACCCTCCCCGACACCGAGGCCGACACCCGAGACCCAGCCGCCGCGGACGTGCACCGGCGAGATACGCCGAGGCTCCTCAAGGTCGATCTCCCCGAAGAGGCCTACCGGGTCAAGCCGAAGAAGGTCGAACGCAAGACGACCGCCCGCATCCCCGCGGTGCGCGCTCCGCTCGCACCCGCCACCCCTGACGCGGACCCCACCGACGAAGGTTGGGAATGAGCGCGACGGAGTCGTCGAAGCTCAAGGTCGCCTTCGTCGGCAGTCACGGCGTGGGCAAGACGACCCTGTGCTACGGCCTGGCGGCGCGCCTCAAGGCGCGAGACGTCGTCCTCGAGGTCATCCACGAGGTCGCGCGGCGCTGCCCCCTGCCGATCAACGAAGAGACCGGCGTGGCCAGTGAGTCCTGGATCTTGCACACGCAGATCGCCGAGGAGGTCGTGGCCGCGCAGCGTTACCCCGTGGTGATCTGTGACCGCAGCGCCCTGGACAACTACGTGTACCTGCTGCTCGCGGCGGGGCCGCAGGAGGGCCTCGAGCTCTTGGTCAGCTACTGGATGAAGACCTACGACCTGCTCGTGCAGGTCCCCGTGGTCGAAGAGCCGAGCGCCGACGGCTTCCGCACCACCGACCCCGAGTTCCAGCGCCGAGTGGACGATCGACTGACGCGAGAGCTCGAAGGGCGGGGGCTCCGCGCCACGCGCCTCGACCCCGAGCGGCGCGCCGAGTGGCTCGACCAAGCCGAGGAGCTGGTGTGGAGCCGCGTGCGACCGCGCCAGCTCTCACTGCTCTGAAGCACGGCCGCCTTGGACCCCATCTACCGTAGCGAGCTGAACCGCGACGTGCGACCGGCACGCGAGGGCGAGTTCCCGCCGCTTCACGTCGGTCCGCTCAGGGTCTGGCCTCCGGTGGTGCTGGCCCCCATGGCGGGCGTCACGAACTACCCCTTCCGCGCGCTCTGCCGGCGCTTCGGCGCGGGTCTCTACGTGAGCGAGATGATCACCGCGCGCCCGCTCGTCGAGGGCCGGGACAAGACGCTCAAGCTCGCTGACTTCGGACCCGACGAGAGCCCGCGCAGCCTCCAGCTCTACGGCGTCGATCCGTTCTACGTCGGCGAGGCGGTCAAGCGCCTGGTGGGCGAGGGACGCGTCGACCACATCGACATGAACTTCGGCTGCCCCGTGCGCAAGGTGACGCGCAAGGGCGGTGGCGCAGCCATTCCAGTGAAGCCGAACCTGCTCCGCGCCATCGTCTCCGCTGCCGTGAAGAACGCCGGCGGCGTGCCGGTGACCATCAAGTTCCGCATGGGCATCCACGACGGGCTGCTCACGTATCTGGACGCGGGGCGGGTCGCCGAGGAGTCCGGCTGCGCTGCGGTGGGCCTGCACGCGCGCACCGCGGCTCAGCTCTACGACGGTCAGGCGCGCTGGGAGGCCATCGCCGAGCTGAAGCGGCGCGTGAGCATCCCGGTGCTCGGAAACGGCGACATCTGGGAGGCCGAGGACGCCCTGCGCATGATGCGCACCACGGGCTGCGACGGCGTCATCGTCGGCCGTGGTTGCCTGGGTCGGCCTTGGCTGTTCCGCGACCTCTCCGCCGCGTTCGAAGGTCGCGAGCCGGACGACCCGCCGAGCCTCGGCGAGGTGGTCGACGTGATGATGGAGCACGCGCGCCTGCTCTCGGATTGGATCGGTGAGCGGCCGGCCATGCGCGCGTTCCGTCGTCATGCGACCTGGTACACGAAGGGCTTCCGGGGGAGCGCCGAGCTGCGCCGTGAGCTCATGCAGGTGGTGACCCTCACGGAGCTCGCGTCCATCGTCGCTGGGGTGGACAGGAGCCAGCGCTTTCCACCGTCGGCGATGCGCGTCCCGCGCGGCAAGGCTTCCGGGACGCAGGACGTCAGCCTGCCCGAGGGCTATCTCGACGACCTCAGCGACGCGACGCCGCCCTCCGCCGACGCGGAGGACGCCGACAGCGGCGGTTGAAGCCGGCTGATCTCCGCGAGATCGAGCGCAGGCCTGGTGCGACGGGCCTTCTCGGCTAGACTCGGACCCCGAGGGTTCCCACCGTGCGCGCGCTGAAGCTCCTCTCCGCCTTCGTGTTCTGGCGCTGGACGCCGTGCTTCGCGTTGATCGGCTCGTCGCTGCTCTACGTGCTCATCGTGGTGCTGGTGACGCCGAAGACCCTGTCCTTCGGCGGCACGCCCAAGGCGGTGAACGTCATCGAGGGCCCGGCCCCGACCAACGCCACCCCGCCGGCCGATCGCGGCGGCGCCAGCCCGCGCCGCTCGCCACCCGCGCAACCCGCTTCACCGGCGTTGCCTCCCCCAGCGCCGGCCACACCCGCTCCTCCTCCTCCGCCCACACCCGCGGAGGAGCCGCGGCGCGAGGCGCCGCCCCCTCCCCCGCCCGCCCCGGCGCCCGCACCCGCTCAGCCGGACGACGAGGAAGAGCCGGCGCCGCCCCCCGCCGTGCACCAGCCGAACCCGAACGCCCGCTTCATGGCGGCTCCGCTGCGCTTCATCCCGCCGCTCCCGAGCGCGGCCGGCGCGGGCGCCGGCGCCGCGGCGCCGGCAGAAGAGCGCTGACGGCTCAGCCGTCCCTCAGACGTTCGAGCGCTCTGCGATCAGCCTTCGTGGGCCGCCCTGCGCCGCGCTCGCGGATCGCGAGGCGCTCCTCCCGCGGCGGCGGAGGAGGCGAGTGATCGGCATAGAGCTCCCGGGCGGCGGGCGGCGAGAGGCGTTTCTCTGCCAACGCGACGACCTCGAGCACGACCTCGCCGCGTGGTGCCAGGGCGCGCACCCGGTCGCCGACCTTGACGGCATGGCTCGGGCGCACCACCGCGCCATTCAGACGTACGTGACCGCCGGCGCAAGCCTCGGTGGCCTGAGTCCGGGACTTGTAGATGCGCGAGGCGCACAGCCAGCGGTCGATGCGAACGGCGCCCACGGGCTCGGAAGGTAGCACGCCGGGATGTTGGCCCTGGCACACGCCGCCACGCGACAATTTCGCGGAGGAGGCTCTGCTTGGTCCCATCCCACGCGAAATCCGCCCAACGCCCGAATCGTCCCCCGCCGCTCTGGTTCGTGACCAACGGCGAGCTCACCGTCGGGCCCGTGAGGACGGAGCTCCTGCAACGCGGCGTGTTCCACGGCCGCATCCCCGAGGACTGCCTGGTCCGCGAGCTCACGTGGCGCACGTGGCGCCGTCTGGATCAAATCCGGGAGGTGCGGGCCGTGCAGCGCCAGCTCGGGACCGACGCGCTGGTGGCGCGGGCCACCTCGAGCCACGCGGACCTCGTCGCGCGTTTCTGTCTGGCGCGGGACGCGGCGGAGGTGCTGACCCTCGCTCTTCACGAGTGCTTCGACGCGACGGGGGCGAGCTTCGGCATGCTGCACCGCGCCTGGGATGACGACCACCGCGCGAGCACGACTTGCGTGCGCGGCGTCGGCATGACGGGGCGCCTCGGGCTCGGCGTCCCCGAGGACCGCGCGGTCGCTCTGGCCCGGGTCGGAGGCCTGATCGTGGGCCCGCCGAGCGCGGGCGAGGCGGAGCGATGCGTCGCAGCTCGGCTGGGTGCCCCGGAGGACCTGGGCGGCGTCGCGATGGTGCCCGTGACTCTCCGCCAGCACCTCATGGCGATCATCGAGCTCGGGCGCGTGGGCCACCCCTTCCGCGCGAGCGACGTGCAGACTCTGGAGCGCATCGCTTCGGCAGCCGCGCTCACCCTGTTCGGCTTCTGAGCCCCAAGCAGCCCTGGCGGCCGGCGACCCGCAGGGCTACGTGAGGGGTAGCGTCTTGAAGCTCGGCGACCTCGTCGCATCTCGGTTCGAAGTCATGGCCTTCGTCGGCGAAGGCGGCATGGGCCAGGTGTATCGCGCGAAAGACCGCCAGACCGGCGAGGTCGTCGCGCTGAAGCACGTGCAGGTGGGCCGGGACGGCGAACAGCGCTTCTTCCGCGAGGCGCGGGCGCTCGCCCTTCTGAGCCACCCCGCGGTGGTGCGCTACGTCGCCCACGGCAGCATCCCGGGCGGGGATCACTACCTCGCCATGGAGTGGCTCGAAGGGAGCACGCTGCAACGGCGCCTCGAAGCGGGACCGCTCGCGCTCGACGAGGCCGTCGACCTCGCCCGCCGCGTCGCCGGCGCCCTCGGGCACGCTCACACCCAGGGCATCGTGCACTGCGACCTGAGCCCCGGGAACTTGTTCCTCATCGACGGCAGCCCGGGGCAGGTGAAGCTCCTCGATTTCGGGCTCGCGCGACACCGTGGCGATCGCGCGGAGACCACCACGCAGTGGCAAGGCCCCGCCGGGACCATGGGCTACATGGCACCCGAGCAGGCGCGCGGAACCTCTGTCGTGGACTCGCGCGCGGATCTGTTCGCGCTCGGCGCGATCCTGTTCGAGTGCGTCACCGGCCGGCCGGCGTTCGGCGCCGACAGCTACCTGGCAGTGCTGGCGAAGATCGTCGTCGCGAGCGCGCCTTGCCTGAGGGACTTCGTCCCGGAAGTCCCGGCCGCACTGGAGGAGCTCGTGGCCGCTTTGCTCTCGAAGGACCCGGACGACCGCCCGCCGTCGGCCGACGCGGTGCTCGACGCGTTGAGCGCCCTGGGCGGATCGCGACCCACACTTCGCGCTCCCGTCGCCGGCGACACGGTCGCCATCACGGAGCGCGAGCGCGAGCTCGTCAGCGTCGTCCTGGGCAGGGCAGCACGCTCGGACGTCGCTCAGCTCGCGCAGAAAGCTCTGCTCCGCTCCGAGCGCCTGGCCGACGGCTCCTTCGTCCTGACCACCGCGGGCAGCGGCGTCGCCACGGACCAGGCCGCGCGCGCCGCGGGCGCGGCGCTCGAGCTCTTGGACCTGGAGCCCACCTGCGCGCTCGGCATCGCCACTGGATGGGCCACCGTCGCCGGCGGCCTTCCCGAAGGCACGGTGGTCGAGCGCGCGGCCGGGCTCTCGGAGCGCCCGGGCGTGATCGGAATCGACGACGTGACACGCGGCCTCTTGCCCGCCCGATTCGACGTAGCCGGCGAACGCGGCTCCTTCTCCTTGACCGGGGTGTCGCACCGGGAGCAGCCGGCGCGCCTGCTGCTCGGTCGAGAGACACCCTGCGTCGGGCGCGAGCGCGAGCTCCGCACGCTCCACGCCGTCGTCGACGAGTGCATCACGGCGCCGCTCTCGCAGGTCGTGCTGGTCACGGGCGCGGCCGGCGCCGGCAAGAGCCGTGTGCGCTACGAGCTGATCCGTCAGCTCGCCGAGCGCCACCCGGAGCTCTCGGTGTGGCTCGGCAGGGGCGACCCGTTGCGCGCTGGGACGCCCCACGGCATCCTCGGGCAGGCGCTGAGGAAGGCGCTGGGCCTCGGCGATTCGGAGCCGCCCGAAGCGCGGCGCGCTTCGCTCGCGGCCGAGGTTGCCCGACGGGTCCCGGCGAGCGAGCGTGCCCGCGTCGCGGAGTTCTTGGGTGAGATGCTCGGGCTCGCCTTCCCCGATTCCCTCGCGCTGGACGCCGCGCGTCGGGATCCGCTGCTGATGGGCGATCAGGTCCGACGCGCGTTCGAGGACTTCATGGCGGGGGAGTGTCGCGCGAACCCCGTCCTGTTGGTGCTGGAGGACTTCCAGTGGGGCGATGCCGCGACGGTGAAAATCATCGACGCGGCGTTGCGCAACCTTCCGGAGCTGCCCTGGACGGTGCTGGCCATCGCGCGTCCCGACGTGCACGAGACCTTCCCGTCGCTCTGGGTCGACCGCAACGCGCAGGAGGTCCGCATCGGCGCGCTGACACGGCGTGCCGCACAAAACCTGATCCGCGAAGCGCTTGGCGAGCTCGACGAGGCGACGCTGAACGACTTGATCCAGCGCGCGGCGGGCAACGCTTTCTACCTGGAAGAGCTGATACGTGCTCGGGCCGAGGGCCGTCGCGAGGCGTTGCCGGACACGGTGCTGGGGATGGTGAAGGAGCGCATCGAGGGCATGGAGCCCGAGGCCCGGCGCGTGCTGCGCGCGGCCAGTGTGTTCGGTCAGAGCTTCACGGCCGGCGGCATCACCGCGCTGGTGGGCGGCGACGCGGTGGCGTCGGAGACCGGCGAGTGGCTGGCCACGCTCGAACAGCGAGAGGTGGTCACGCGCCG
>Ga0233425_10006270_pt1 | contig 17808 bp, 16 predicted proteins | sample Watercolumn_Towu_2_FD_181712 | JGI IMG/M metagenome (GOLD analysis project Ga0233425, IMG submission 181712) | Freshwater microbial communities from Lake Towuti, South Sulawesi, Indonesia - Watercolumn_Towuti2014_140_MG | ecosystem: Environmental > Aquatic > Freshwater > Lake | place... | reverse complement strand
GGCAAAGAAGCTGAGGAGTAAATAGTGGACAACTCCAAAAACAAGACCCCCGCTCTCCAAGGCATTTATTCTTTGTTAACAGTCTGTGATCCTGGCCTCATTTTTCAAAAAGCTAAAATGATACAATTTAATTAAATTTTTAATTAACTATAATCCGGCCGGTCTGTCAAGATAAAGTGTGGCCGGAAAGAAGGTCTAAGGTTTATGGAAAACCGAAAGGGATTATCTTTAGGCCTCGTCAAAGAGGATCGTTCTCAGACTTCTTGATACCCTCTTAGATTGGGGTCGTTTTATCCCCAAACGGGTTTTAGAATGAGGCAGGACAAAGGCGGCAGGGTTAAAAGTAAAGATTGCCCGTAGGAGTGGAAGGGAACGAGCGCAGTGGTCAAGATGCCTAGATTCCCCTGGTTGCTCCCTCCATACCATTCGGAGTCACTGTTGATCGCTTCTCGATAAGCCTGGGCCTGAGGAACACCGATACGATAGCCGAAGCGGGGGACCGGGGTCAAGTTGAAGATGACCACCACCCAGCTCTCTTTGGCTCGGCGGATAAAAGAGACCACCGACTGTTGCCAGTCCTGGCAGTCGATCCAGCGAAATCCCTCCGGCTGATGATCTCTCTCCCAGAGGGCCGGTTCTTCATTATACAACCTACCCAGGTCAGCCAGATAATTCTCCAGTCCCTTCCGTCGCGGATCATCCTCCAAATGCCAGTCCAGACTCTGATCGTGATCCCATTCCCGGTCCATGGCCAGTTCGGTCCCCATAAAAAGGAGTTTTTTCCCAGGATGGGTATACATATAGGCCAGTAGCGTCCTTAGATTGGCGAATTTTTGCCAGGCATCTCCAGGCATCTTAGACAGGAGAGATCCTTTCCCGTGGACCACCTCATCATGTGAGAGGGGCAGGATAAAATTCTCGGAAAAGGCATAAAGCATGGAGAAGGTTAGCTGGTTGTGATGATAACAACGATGGATGGGATCCTTGGAAAAATAAAGCAGGGTATCATGCATCCAGCCCATATTCCATTTAAAGCCGAATCCCAGACCGCCGAGATAGACCGGGGCGGTTACTCCCGTCCAGTCGGTGGATTCTTCGGCAATAGTAAAACATCCCGGGAAGAGAGCATAGACCTTTTCATTCAAGGTTTTCAGGAAGGAAATAGCTTCCAAGTTCTCCCGGCCACCGTATTGATTGGGGATCCATTCTCCTTCTTTACGGCTGTAATCCAAATAGATCATCGAGGCCACGGCATCCACCCGGAGGGCATCGATGTGATATTGGTCCAGCCAGAAGAGGGCATTAGCTAAGAGGAAATTGCGGACCTCATTCCTTCCGAAATTAAAGATCAACGTTCCCCAATCCTGATGTTCCCCTTTTCGGGGATCGGCATGTTCATAAAGGGCCGTTCCATCAAACCAGCGGAGACTGTAATCATCTTTGGGGAAATGGGCCGGTACCCAGTCCAGGATCACGCCGATGCCGGCTTGATGACAGGCATCGACCAAATACCGAAAATCATCCGGGGTCCCATAGCGGCTGGTGGGGGCGTAATACCCGGTGACCTGATAGCCCCAGGATCCCTCAAAAGGATGTTCCGATATGGGCATCAGCTCCAGATGGGTAAAGCCGTAGCGCTTCATCTCTTCGATTAAATAGGGCGCTATTTCCCGATAGGTCAAGGGACGATTCCCTTCATCGGGTACCTGCCGAAAGGAACCCAAGTGGCATTCATAAACAGCCATCGGGGATGTGCGCCAGTTTATTCGAGAACGAGTTTCCATCCACTGGTCATCTCCCCACGTATATTGCCCAAGATCCCAGATGCGGGCACACATGGCCGGAGGGATTTCCATCGAAAAGGCCAGGGGATCGGTTTTGATCCGGAGTTGACCCTCCTGAGTCCTGATTTCGAATTTATAGAGGGTCCCCGCCGACAGGCCCGGGACGAAGAGTTCCCAAATTCCCGAGCTGCCCATCATCCTCATGGGAAAGAGCCGGCCGTCCCAGCGATTGAAGTCCCCCAGTACGCTGACACCTCTGGCATTGGGGGCCCAGACGGCAAAGGAGACGCCGGAGATCCCATCGATCGTGCGGACATGGGCGCCCAGAATATCATAGAGCCTGAGGTGGCTGCCTTCGTTAAAGAGGTGGAGGTCCATATCCCCCAGAGACGGTGAAAATCGGTAGGGGTCATCGATTTCCCAGGTCTTGCCGTCGGTAAAGGAGAAGCGGAGCCGATAAGGGAAAGGCCAGCTCCGATCTTTTAGATCGACTTCAAAAATCCCTCCAGGGTGGATACGGGTCAGTTCAATCGCCTGGTTTTCCAATAATAGCCAGACCGTTAGGGCATCGGGGTGGAAGGCCCGGATGACCGCACTCTGGTCCGGTCCCTGGCCGTAAGGATGGCTGCCTAAAAGGGCATGAGGATCATGGTATTCCCCCCTGCTCAATACGTCCAGTTGGCCGTTCATGCTTCCTCCCAACGGATGATTTCGGCCGGTATGTCGATTTCCTGAGCAAAGGCCTGATAGTGCGTTTTAAAATCCGGTTTGTCATGTGGTAATTCTTGGCAGGCATCCAAGAAACTGTTTTGAAGATTCCAAAGATTGAGGGGGACATCATTCCGGCCGCATAGACGGATCACTTTAGAGATGGCCGTGAACAGATTGCTCGGGTCCGGAAAATCTATTAGTTGGTTTATGGCCAGTTTAATTCTTCTCTGAATCCGCTGTTTAATTTGTTCCTTGGTCAGAGGGGCCCCTAATTCCTGAGAACGCTTGAAAAAGGCATCGAGGGATTCAACTCGCTGAAGAGGAGGAAAGGCCTCTTCAATACCCTTCTGCAGAGCCTGATCCAGAATGAGGGTTAAGGCCATGGTGATCGGTTTAGGGAGGATGACTCCCATGTCGATCAATTGAATCAGGGTGCGGGTATCTTCCTTTATCCAGTCTCCAAGAAGGCGGAGGTGACTGTCCAGACGATCTTGTAAGAGGAGTTCAATCTGTTGTTGCCGTTCTTCGCAAAAAAGATCTTTTAAGTAATAGCGTCTGGAGCCGAAGTTGGTTTTAAGCCTATCGTAAACATCTCCCAAAGAGGCTGTTTTATAAAGGCCCAGGATATCTTCTTTGAAGGCTTCATATTCTTCAAGCGTTGGAATGGGCTTTAAGAGGCACTGAAAATCGATGCCGCCGTAATGGAGGACGGAGAAGATCGTCTCCTGGTCCTCTTCGGTAATAGTGGAATGAATTTTTAGCCGTCCAATAGAGAGATGTGAGCCGTTTTGAGGAAGGATGACCTGATCCCGTTCACTGATTCGATAACAATAGACCTGGTCAGTTTGACGTTCATTATTGATGGAACTGATGGCGGTATGAGCGACAACACGATCAAAATCAACCACCGCCGGGCGAATCTTCATCTCCCAGATTTTTCCCCCATTCCCATATTCCTTGAGGTTGCTCGGGGCCTTTCGAAGATAGCCCACTAACAGTTCTTCCAAGTCTTTTCCGAACTCTTTGGCCAGTTGAATCGTTCGGCCGGCGTATTTTAAAATCTGAGTCGTTTCCAGTCCGCTGATCTCATCAAAGAACCAGCCGCAACTGGTAAACATCAGCATGCTGTGGCGCTGCATCTCCAGGAGTTTGAGGGCGGCAACCCGATCCTTGGGGGTCAGTGAGCCGTCTTTGCCCTGATCGAGAAAAAAACGGTTCAGCGTTTCCGTTGACCGATCCAAGACGACTTCAATATAGGCATCCCGGGCCTGCCAGGGGTCTTTGAGAAAAAGAGCCCCTTCTTTTTCAAAAAGCAGATCCAGCTGATCCTTTAATCGGTCCAGTCCTTCCCGCAATGGTGCGCGCCAGGCCTGTTGCTGTTCCGGACCCCCGAGGCGGCAACTACAGTCGGACCGCCACCGTTCAAGTCCATGGCAGCAGCTCCAGGAGGTGTTTTCATTAATCTCCACCTCATATTGGGGAGGGTAATGCTCCAGGAACCAGCCATAATTGGTCAACTGAATTGAGGGATCCTGTTCCAATAAATGGAGGGCATAGGCCAGGGCCATGTCGCCAAAAGGACGATGGTGACCATAGGATTCCCCGTCCGTGGCTACATGAACCAATTGAGGGCCTTGGTCCTGGGAATCAAATCCGTTAAGTAAATGCCGGGCCAGGGCTTCACCATTTTGCAGCAGGTTTTGAAAGGCTATCCCATGTGAGAGGCCCCCGTCATAGAAAAACAGATTGATCCGCTGACCATTAGGGAGGGCGCACCAATAGGGGTGTCGAGGATTAATGGTTCCCTGGACTTCAGTCCAGGATGTTTCTCCGGAAGGTCGAAAACGTTTGGCCTGATGGGGGGCCAGAAGGGTAAATTTGATCCCTTCCTGGTTTAGGACCGTTAAAGTCCTCAGATCCACCGCTGTTTCCGGCAGCCACAGTCCCTCCGGTTCTCGCTGGAATCGTTTAAAAAATTCGGCTTTAGCCCAGCGGATTTGGGTCCGGATATCTCCGCTTTTCGCCAAGGGAAGGATGATATGATTATAGGCCTGGGCCAGGGCATTGCCGTGACCGGAACGATTTTTTTGGGAAAACCGGTCAGCCTGTTGAATCCCTTTAAGGGTAACGGCGGCCTTTTCGTCCAGCCACGATAAAAGGGTCGGACCGAAGTTGAAGCTGATTTTTTCGTAATTATTACTGATTCGGGCGATCCGGCCCTGTTCGTTCATGATCCGGGAGCGGCCATTCGGGGCATAGCATTCGGCCGTAATCCGTTCATTCCAGTCGTGATAGGGAGCGGCGCTATCCTCTTTCTCTATCGCCTCCAGCCAGGGATTTTCCCGGGGAGGCTGATAGAAATGCCCATGAATACAAATGAACCGTTTTGTTTGGGGGCCGGGTGTCATCAACTGGATGAGGGGGGTGGGATGAGGGATTGGAAAGGAGGGAAGAGCCTCAAGTGATGGATCAGGTGGAACCAAGATTCTTTACTCACCTTTCATCCTCCATCGTTATGATTTGGTCTCTGTCGTCCCGGGTGAAGGAGAAGCGGATGATCCGGGAGTGACATCTGCCGTTTTTTCTACGGTCTTATGACTGGTTTCAGCCGGTTTGTCTTTGTTGGTCTGTGTGGAAGAGCCATCTTTCCGAGCATAATCGGTCACATACCAACCTCCTCCTTTAAGGTGAAAACTGCTTTGAGAAATCATTTTCCGCAGGGTCCCCTGACAATGGGGGCATTCGTCCAAAGGTGGATCGGAAAATTTCTGCATGGCTTCGGTAATCTGGTTACATTCTTGACATTCATACTCATAAATCGGCATTTCAAAATCCTCCTAAAAAACTTACGATATTCCCGTCGGGCAACGATGGCCCAGATAAGAGTCGAAAATAGTATTTAATTTGATCCCTTTGAGTGATTTTAGAATCTGGTAGGTTGTTTGGTGAACCTTTTCTTCCTCAATCTCCCTGGCCTCCTGATCCACATCAAAACGCTGCATGAAAGTCCTGAATCGAATAATATGGACCAATTCATGGGTTAAGATATAAACCATCAGCGGCAATAATTCGATACCATCCTGCCTCTCAAGAACCCGTAAAATATTGTGATCCTGGAGACAAATTCGGTAATAATCCCTGGGGGTGTAAACCGGAATTCGATATGGAAAAGGGAAGATGTACCGGGCGATCTGAGCCAACCCATGGGGGGTGATCTCTTCTTCTTTTAGTTGGGCGAGATTGGAAACCTCAAAACCATATTTTTTCCAATTCCCGGTGGAAATATGGTAATGGTTACAGGTTACCTCTTCGGAAATCTCCAGGGCTTTATCAATGATGCTTATCTCCCCCGGAGTAAAATGTTGTAATCCCAACATAAGTCCCTTTTCGGCCATGGATTATTTATAGCTATTTTAATTATTCTTGTAAGGAAGTCAAGATATTAAACGTAAAAAGGGTAAGACCGATGATTAAAAACCATTCTATTCCCAGCCCATACGGAGAACGGGTTGGACTTCTCCTGACACAATTAGAAAAAAAGAAGCTGGATGGAATCATAATCTTTCAGCCTGAAAACCGGCGGTATCTCAGCGGGTTCAGGCCGGGAGACCCTCAGCTGAATGAATCCTCCGGATTTCTGATTATTGGAAGAGGACAAGCCATTCTGGGAACTGATCCCCGCTTCGAAGGTGAGGCCCAAAAGCAGGCCAGAGGATATTATTCTTTTATTTATCGAAGGGGCTTGGAGACGTCCTGGCCGGAGATCGCCGGTCGCCTGAAAAATGTGAATTCCCTGGCCTTTGAAGGTTTTTCAGTCACCTATCATACCTACAGGCGTTTGAAAAAGCTCATCCGGTCCCTTAAGAAAGAGACCTCATTCCGTCCCACCTATCAAATCGTCGAGGAATTGCGCAGCCGGAAAGAGAAGGTTGAACTCGCCGCCATCTGCAGATCCTTAAAGATCACCGAAGAGGTTTTTGCCTGGGTCTCCAAAAAGTTACGCCCGGGAAAGACGGAAAAACAGGTTGCCTGGGAACTCAAAGAAATGATTTTTAAGACAGGGGGGGAGGATTTGGCCTTTGAGCCCATCGTCGCTTCCGGTCCGAATGCCGCTCTACCCCATGCAGAACCCTCGGATCGGGAGATCCGCCGTGGAGAACCAATCCTGTTCGACTTCGGCAGTAAGTGGAAGGGCTATTGTTCCGATCTTTCCCGAACCGTTTTCTTGGGCCCTCCCACCGACCGTTTCAAAGAGGTCTATTCCTTGGTTCGTCAGGCTCAGCTTCAAGCCGAAAAGGGGATCCGGGCCGGATTGACCTCCGCCGAGGCCGATACCCTGGCCCGGTTGGTTATTGAAAAAGGGGGCTATGGAAAATTCTTTAAGCATTCTCTGGGACACGGTGTGGGGTTGGCGACCCATGAATTGCCCAGTCTCAGTCCTGTAAAACCCGTTCCTTTATCAGCCGGGATGGTGGTGACGATTGAACCAGGGATCTATCTGCCCGGGTGGGGTGGAGTCCGATTGGAAGATATGGTGTTTGTAAGGGAAAAGAAAAGTGCAGTGTTAAATAAGGATCGGAACTTTTACAATTTTCCATGAGTCGTATGACGGAAGCTCGGAAAACGGACGTTTATACTTCGTTTTCTTCGGAAGTCTTCAGGGAAAAAATAAGGAGGATGGAATGTTTTTTGAAAACGGCGCCAGCGATGAGGCCCTGACCTATCGAAAGAAATACCGCGGAGTGATCGGGGTATCCTCTAAGATCCCGATTAAAGATGCGAATATCTTAAGCCTGGTTTATACCCCGGGAGTGGCCGCCCCCTGCCTTGAAATTGCTCGAGATTCGGTGGCCTCTTATACCCTTTCCTGTCGGGGGAATACTATCGGGATCCTTACCGATGGGTCGGGCTTGTTTCGTTTAGGCAAGGCCGGGCCGGAGGCCGCCCTGCCCGTCATGGAAGGCAAGGCGGTCATTTTAAAAACCTTTGCCGGCGTGGACGCGATCCCCATCTGTCTCCAGGTCCGGGATGCTTATGAGTTTATCGATACGGCTCTGGCCTTGGTTCCCACTTTTGGAGCCTTTTGTCTGGAGGATATCGCCAGCCCTCAGAGTTTTACCATTACCGATCATTTGGAACGAGGGGCCAATATCCCGGTTTTTAACAATCACGGCTTGGGCGTGGCTATTCCCGTTCTGGCGGCGATCATCAATGCCATGAAGATCGTCGGCAAATCTCTTTTTCAAGCCCGGGTGATCATCAACGGATCCGGTATGGCCGGATTGGCCTGTGCCGACCTTTTGGTAAGATACGGGATCAAACAAGTAATTGTCTGCGACCGTTATGGGGCCTTATATAAATATCGTCCCCAGCAGATGAGTTGGGCCAAATGGGAGATCGTCAAAAAAACCAATCCGGATAATTTTACCGGGAATCTGGAGGAGGCCTTAAAAGGGGCCGATGTCTTTATTGGCCTTTCCGCAGGAGGGGCTTTGAAACCGGCGATGGTCCGGTCTATGGCCAAAGATCCGGTGATCCTGGCCTTGGCCATCCCCACACCCGAGATCATGCCGGAAGAGGCGCGGGAGGCCGGGGCCCGGGTGATGGTTTTTAACCGGGCCGATTTCCCCAACCAGTCCGATGTGGCCATGATATTCCCTGGTTTTTTCAGGGGAATCATCGACAGTCATGCCTCCAACATCAATGACACCATGGCCTTTGCCGCAGCTCAAGCCCTGGCGGATTGCGTCCCTGAGCGGGAATTGTCGCCGGACCACGTCATGCCGAAGATTTTTGATTTTCAGGTGGCGCCTCGGATCGCCGAGGCCGTTGCTCGGGCGGCCATTAAAACCGGAGAGGCCAAAGGGGAGGTCGATCCCTCGACCATTGCCGAGCAGACTCGACGCTATGTCTATGAAGGACAGTGGCCGGTACCACCGCCCTCCGGGAAAAAGCAGTCTTTACAGGAAGAGGCGATTGAACTCCACCGCCGATATCAAGGAGTGCTCCAGGTAAAAAATAAAATCGTGATCCGGGATAACTATATTTTGAACCAGTTTTATCTCCCGCCTCTGGCCGAAAAACCGGCCCGCCTGATTCGGGAAAATCCGGAGCTGGCCTATGATCTGACGGCTAAAGGAAATCTGGTGGCCATCGTTACCGACGGCAGTGCCGTGCTGGGTTTGGGCAATATCGGGGCCCGGGCGGCCATGCCGGTCATGGAAGGGAAGGCCATCCTTTTCCAGACCTTCGGCGGGGTCGAGGCCTTCCCGATCTGCCTGGGTACGCAGGTGGCCGATGAGATTATTGAAATCGTCAAGAGGATGGAAGCCACATTTGGGGGGATAAATCTGGAAGATATTTCCGCTCCGCGCTGCTTTTACATTGAACGACGTCTCAAAGAAGAAATGAATATCCCTGTTTTTCATGATGATCAGCACGGGACGGCCATCGTGGTTACCGCCGGATTGATGAATGCCATGAAGATTTCCAACCGTAAACTGGAGACCATTCAAGTGGTCATCAATGGTGCCGGCGCAGCGGCTATTGCTGTAAGCAAACTGCTCATGGAGGCCGGGGTGCGCCAGATTATTCTCTGTGATACCCAGGGGGCGATTTATTCCGGGAGAACCGAAGGGATGAACTGGATTAAAACCGAAATGGCCGAACAGACCAATCCCGAACGAAAAAAGGGAGAACTGGCTGAGGTGATTCGGGGGGCGGATGTCTTTATCGGCCTTTCCGTGGCCGGTGCCCTGACCCAGGAGATGATTCGCTCCATGGCCAACGATCCCATCATATTTGCTCTGGCTAACCCGACCCCTGAAATTCATCCCGATGGGGCTAAAGAGGCCGGGGCCATTATTGTGGCTACCGGGCGGTCCGATTTTCCTAATCAGGTCAATAATTCCTTAGTCTTTCCGGGAGTCTTTCGGGGGGCTTTGGATGTCCGGGCCCGGTCCATCAATGTCCCGATGAAATTGGCTGCTGCTCGGGCCATCGCCCATCTGATCAGCGATAAGGAATTGAGGCCTGAATATATCGTCCCGAGAAGTATGGATTTTCATGTGCCCCCGGCAGTGGCCGCGGCCGTGGCCCGAAGTGCCGTGGAGACCGGTGTGGCCCGCATTGAACTCGACCCAGAAATGATTGCCAAAAGGACCCAGACGATGATTTATGAAGGAGAGTTGGGATATTACGGGGGATCGGATTTTACCTTTACGATGGAAAGCGCCCGGTGATTTGGCCGCTTAGCGAAAATCACAGTGGAGACTTATAGGTCGGGACATTGGGCAACCAACTGCTCTAAACGTTTCGAATAGCCCGATTGAATCATTTCCTGAACAATCTGGACTTTAAAGCGGACCGCCTTTGTTGGGCCGAAGGTCATGCCGACGAAGAGAAAACTTAAATCCGAAAAAAAAGTGGTCTGGAAAAGATGATGGCCGGGTTGAAGAGTCTGAGACAGTTTGTCAATATCATCCCAGGCATTTAAAAGGAAGGCATCGCTCATGGGATTAAAAGAATCCGAGCAGACAAAGGAGCAGTAGGGGACTTGAAATTCGACTACCTCAGCTGGTAGAGTCACTCCGAGTTTTTCCCATTGATGTCCTAAAAGAAGTTTGGCCTGTCGATTCTGTTCAAATAACTGCCTATAGAATTTTTTAGACCAAAGGCCGTAGGCCCGGCATCCAAAAGGCCGATCGGCATAGATGAGGCATTCTTGATCTTGCAGAAAAGGGCAGTATGTGATCTTGACCGGATTAACAAAAAAATAACGAATTAATTTTTGAGACAAGTCCAGGCGAAGAGCAGAGGGCATTTCCTGCATTTTTTGTATAGCCTGAAGCCCTTCCAAGAAAGACACTTCCGGGAGCAAGGTGCAGCAAAGGGCCTGACGGCGGCAATTTGTTTGGGGAAGGCGGGAATAAATGGCCGCCAGTTCATGGCGTTGAGGCTGAGAGGCGAGGCGTACTTGTTTTAGGTCGGCCGGGGTTAGCATAAATTGAGTTGAAGTTGAAAAGGATGGCCCTCAATTTCCAAAGAATTAAGGGATGAGATCCCCTCCAGTCTTATCAGGTCTAGACTGAAGGGGACGGAAAAGACGGAAAAGCCTTTTGAAGATAGCGGTTGAACCTCTATTAAATTCCTTCCGGTTTGGTCAGTTCTTCTTTTTCATGCATCATGGCTTCCTTGCCGGTATCAAAGGCCGAAGAGAGGATCCCCCTTTTTTGCTCCACGAATTCTTTTCCTTTTTCGATAAAGGTGGCCGCCTTTTCTTTCCACTCATCAGACATGTGGCCGGATTTTTCCTTAACTTCTCCGGCAAAGTCTTTCAACTTTTCTCTGGACTTACTTCCCTCCCAGGGGGCATAGAGGATTGCCAAGGCCGCACCGACCACCCCGCCTAATAAAAAAGATAGAACTACCGCACTTCCTGAACACCCTCTGTCCTCTGCCATGTTATTTGCCTCCTTTTTCTTTTCGTTTAAATAAAGATCGTCCGGCGGCTTTGACTCCCACCGTCAAGCCCGCTAGGTTGACTAAAGTTGAAGAGACCCCGCCGCTAAGAACTCGGTTGATAACGGAGACGATCCGGGCCGTTTCTTTTAGCGTCTGGAAGAGGGTCTCCAATTGGTTAAATCTTTCCTGGGCCTGGGAAAGAATCAGGTTAACACTTTCGGACGTTTCCTTAATGTTCCGAACAAGGGGGGTGACCTCTTTCTCCAACGATTGGAGAGAAGCCTCCAGATTAGCTATCGTTTTTTTTATCTGGTTCAAGGCCCTGATGAGGTAGAAGGCCACAGCAGCCGAAACGACTAGAAAACCCCCGCCCAACCAATTCCAATTCCCGTCCAAGAAGATTTCCCCCTTTCTCTTTGAGGGTAAAATAATTTATAAGCCTATCATTTTTTCTTGACAAAGGCAATGGATTTAACATTTTAATTCCCAGGCCCCACGAAGGGCCTGACACCACCAAGGATGAAAGCGGCGTTGTTCGACTCTGAACCCCATGTTCGTTTTAATTGCTGGACGAAGGAAAGACCATGCCCCCCCATTTTTATGACATTGAAGTAATCCTCTTTGATTTTGACGGGACTTTGGCGAAACTGGAAATTGACTTCAAGGCCCTGAGAGAGGAAATCCTTGATCTGGGCGCCTCCTATGGCCTGGATGATCCGATTTTGCCAGATCCCCCCTACCTATTGGAAATGGTAGGGGCCTTTAAAGACCAAATAAAAAACCGCCAGGACTTTTCGGCCGACGATTTTTATACCAAGGCGATGAGTCTTATAGACCACAGGGAGTGGGAAGCCGCTTCTCCGGAAAATCTTTTTCCTTACACGAGGATGGTCCTAAAGACTTTGCATGAAAAGGGGGTTAAACAAGCCGTCCTGACCAGGAATTCCGGGAAATCGGTCCGGCGGGTGTTCCCCGAATTGGAAAACTATGTTGAGGTTTTTTTGCCCCGGGAAAAGGTCGGTAAACCCAAACCGGACATCGGTCATCTTCAACTGGCCATGGAGTTATTAAACGTTCCGCCTGGAAAGACGGTCATGGTGGGAGACCATCCTCTTGATATCCTCTCAGGGAAAAAGGCCGGAACCTGGACTGTCGGGGTTTTGAGCGGCCGGATTCAGGAAGGCGAGATGCGAGAGGCCGGGGCCGACCTGGTCTTATCCGATATCGGGTCTCTACCAGAACTGATATCGTAAAAAGGGCACTTCCGGAAAACAGATTATTAATCTGCCCGGAACATAGTGCCGGGGATTGTTTGTATCATTCAAGGCCCCCAGCAAATCAGGGGGGCCTTGACGCTTAACCGTCCCCTTGGATAGCCCATGCTTAAAGTAATGATAGACTCCCTAGCGGATTGCTCCTCCATGGGGTCTCTGCGGTGCCCGAGGCTTCTTGCCCCCATCATCAGGAGAGCTGACGGGTATTTCTTGGGGACCAGTCGGTTTCTTGATCCCTTTAGGCTCTCCCGGCTTTTCCGAAGGACCAAATGGTCCCGATTGACCAACGGGAATTTCTTGAGAAACCGGAGCCGGCTTACCCGGTTGTTGGCCGCTTGGTTTAGGGGTTTGTGTTGTGGGGAAGGCTTTATTGATTTCAGCTTCCGATGGGGGCTTTCTCTTCCGCTGTTCGTTTAAGGGGTTGGTTGTCGATTGCTGAGAAAAACCCTGGTTAGATAACAATAATCCCCCGACGATTATTATCGCTCCAAACGTGATAGTGATCTTCTTCATTTTCCCCTCGTTTCTTCTTAATAATGAAATGCCGCCGATAGCTTTAAGAAAATATAACGCAGCCTGAAATCTCGGGCAAGGGAAAAATGTTCTGTCGCGCTTAATCCAACTCAACCGCTTCCTTACAGCTTCCACACCGTTTAACCCCACGAAATAACCGATTACCGCAATGGGGACAGCGATAGCGGCTTTCCTCCGTCTCTACCCATTTTGGATCGCCCAAATTTTTTCTCTCCGGGATTGAGCGAAGGATTACTTTTTTCCCCACCGGGACGGGAAAGGTCTCGATCAAGGTGCAGGGAAAATCTTCGCATTGATGGCAGCCTTCCATCCCTTTGTCCAGGACGCATGACCGGATGCCGCAGGTCTGGCAGAAGACGAATTTGTGGTCGGACAGACATCCGCTGCAGGATATCTGTTCAACGGTGAGGCCGTAGGCCCCGGCCAATTTTTCTTTCAGTTTTTGATTGTTGTCGCGGTCGGCGTGATAGATCCCGCAGACGCCGCAATAGAGACCGCAAGGGGCTAATAATTTTCTGGGCATAAATTTTCTCTCCTTAGCAGTTGGATGCAATTTTCTGGGCATGTGGTCCGGCACAAGCCGCACCCGTAACATCTGTCCTGATCATAAACCATTTTATCTTTTTCGAGTCTTCGGGCTTTAAATTGACAGCGGTCAATGCAGAGGCCGCAATGGGAACAGGTTTCAGGGGCATCGACGGCCAGGTAATCCGATTTGACGGTGACATAATCCTTCCCGTAAGCCAGGAGGAGTTGCAGATCATGGCAGCAGCAGGAGCAGCAACTGCACAGGGCGAACAATTGGTGATCCGGCATATAGAGGCTCAGATGGATCAGCCCGTGCTGATTGGCCTGGACGATAACCTCAAGGGCTTCTTGCAGAGTGACCTCCCGGGCATACCCGTCGGCGATCCACTTCCGACCCACAGCATTCAGGACAAAACAGACCTCCAACGGCTTGTCGCACCGGTTGTATTTCAGCCGGCAGATACATTTGGCCAGAGTTATCAGTTCGGCCCCTCGGAGGATTTCCTCAACCTGGTCCGAAGGCAGAATGTGTTGCACCTGTTCAAGTGATTCGTTGACCGGAATAACCTTCGAAGAAAAGGCGATCTTTTGTTCCGAGAGTAAGCGGTCGTATTTGTCAAGGTAATTTTGAAGCCAGTCATCCATGTCCCCGTTCTCTCCATTGACTATTTTTTTAAATAATCGATTCCTGTTCTCTGAGTAAGGTATATTTTCTCGAGTTAATCAGTTCTTTGATGCTCTCCAGGAAGACCCCGGGAGAGGTGTAGTCGGGGTGGCTGCGGTATAGGGCGGCTACCCGATGCAATTCGTCTATCTCCTGTAATCCAATGAGGGCCGGGGTATTATTTCGAATCCGGGCGGGGTGTTTGGCAAACAATAAACGGTCTGGGTTGATGAATCCGGTTTTTATGGCGTTATAACCCCATTTGGCGCAGTGACAGGCATTGTGCGGCTTAACCAAGGCACAATTGTTCCCCATAAACGTCTGGATTCGTTTTCGTGCCCGGGAGAGGCGTTGGCGGAAGGCCGGCGGAGAAATGTTTAAAATATATCCGCCTTGGTCACTGGTTAATTCGAATATTTCACCCAAGATATAGGTGAGGCGCAACTCACGATCCAGGCAGAGCAGGATACTTTGCATGCAACGGATCCGGATCTCTTCCATCAGAAGACCTTGTTCGGCATCGGATGCCGATTCCAACCAGCGACCCGAAGCGATCTTGTTGATCTCTACCTCACACTGTTCAAAAGTCAATTCCCGCCGTTCGGCCCGGCGTTTTCGGGTCGTTAAGAGGTGGTTGGAGGCGACCCGGTAGACCCAGGTGGTAAAGGCGCATTCCTGACGAAAGCCGGCCAGATGGGTGACAATTTTGACCAAGATCTCCTGGGCGGCATCTTCGGCATCTGCCGGGTGTCCCAACATCCGGATGGCCAAACCATAGACGAGATCCTGAATACGCCTAATCAGGGCCTCCAGGGCCTTTTTGTCTCCTTCTTTGGCTTCTTCCACCAGGATTTCAGAGAGCGGTTCTGCCACTAATTTTCTCCTTATTTTTTTATTGCCAAGAAAGCATCCGAGGATCTTAAACTTGGCACTGTCAGAAGGTTAGACAAGATCAGAGAACGGAGTGTGACAAAAATTTATAACCCCCATTTTTTATGGGTTGAAGTTGATGATCATCGGATAACTCAAGCGGAACGTAAAAAAAAAAGAGACTGGACTTCGACGGCTAATCCCGATGAAAAGAATCTCGAGAAGACTTGAGCCAACAGGAAGTCGGGGAAAAGGGGTTGCTAATGGGGGTCGCCGCCCGGCCCTTCAAAAAGGGGCCGATGGGCATAGACCTTGGCCGGGATGATCTTCATTTCTCCCATTATTTTAAAAGGATATTTGGAATCACTTTTCGTTCGGCCCCAAGGCAGATCATAAATGGCCTGGTGATCCTCTTTACGGAAAAGGCGGTGGCCTGCAGGGGTTTCCAGTTCCATTCCTTCTAGGGCCTTGATCAGGGCCTTGGTCTCTTTGGAACCGGCCTTTTCCAGAGCCGCTTTAAAAGCATAAACGGACGAATAGGCGTTTTCGGAAACAGACGATGGATAACGGTTCCATCGTTTCCGGAATCGCAGGACCCAATCAGTATTGACTCTACTGGGAGGATAGGGGAAAAAATACCGGCCTGAGACCCAAATATTATCGGGCATTTCCTGTCCCAAGGTTTCCAGGACATCCATAGAAACGCCTAAGGGAAAGAGGATGGTTCTGATCTTTTCGAAAAGGCCGGCTTGCTTGGCCTGCCGGATAAAGGTGATCAGGTTCGACCCCCTTTCGGTGGAATAAAGCCCTTCCGGATTGGCTTCCAATATGGTGTTGATGTGGGAACGAAAATCACTCTGGCCGGAGGAGATCCATGATTCGGCAACAAAAGAAACTCCGGGTTTTATTTTTTTCAGGGCTTCTTGAAACATCTTCCAAGAAGACTGTCCGTACTCGTTTTTAGAATTTACCACTGCCCATTTTTGGGCACTGAAATCCCTGGCCAGGAAGGCCGCGCCCAGGGCATCATGGTAGATGGATGAGCAGATCCGGAAGAGTTGTTTTATTCCTTTCTTAACCACCCATTCTTCGGTGAGTTTTTCCGTAGCCGCATTGGTCACCATTAAGATCCGGTCTAATTTATCCATCACCGGGGCCAAGGCCAGGGATTGACCGGACAAATCCAACCCAGCTAAAAAATCGGCCCCCCAACTGTCGACAAAGTAGTAGGCGTTTTTGAGAACCTCATCGGTTTTTTGAGTGGAGTCGCGAATCTCTATTTCCAGCTTATTCCCGGCAATCCCTCCCTTCTGATTAATCTCTTCCACGGCCATAAGGGCCCCCATTTTATGAAACTCACCGTTTCCGGCCAAGGTTCCGGATAAGACCGCCTGATAGCCTATTTTGAAGGGACCTTTAATTTTAGGAGAAGAGGCCCATAAACCCGTAGGAACGAGTACTCCTGATCCCAGGGCCCCGGCCCCGGCGACTAAAGATCCAAGAGATGTTATTTTTAAAAACTGCCGTCGATTTAAATTGGAATTCACCATAATTGAGTTTTATTGCCTGAGCTTATTCGATGACTCCGGCTACCTTCCCTGGATTTGAGGTCTTGACCCTCTTGTTTTCCTTTGACCCGGGATAAGCCAGGGAAAGCCGCTAAGGTTTTTTTAAAAAACTGTTCTTCGGGACCGGGAATCTTTTTTATCTAAGATCCTTACCAACAAGATGAAATCACTGTCAAGGGAATTTCTCGGCACGTATAGGTCCCTGATCGCCACCCTTGGAACAAAGAAGACAATCCCCTAGGGAAAGAAGTTTTTTTAACAAAATCCATATTATTGAAGGCATTAATTTTGCATTAAATATTTTTCCGAAGGGATTATTGTCAAGAAAGGTTCCTGAGGGGCCTCAATTTTAAAACAATTTGATATTATTATAAAAAATTAATAAGGTTAGAATCAGAAGGATCTCTAAGAAAGCCAATTTTTTGACTGGGGATTAAAAAAGGAGACGGAAAAATATGGCTATGGAACCCATAAGCATCCAAAGTGGTGACCAGACGCTCTCCAAAAAGATTGAGACTTCGATTCAGAAGCCTTCCGGAGGAAACTTCTCCGAAGTTCTTCAGGCCAATCTGGAACCAGGGACAAAGCCTCCGGGACCGATCGGAAATAAGCCGGTTGAATATATTGTCAAACAAGGAGATACTTTATGGAAAATTGCCAGGCATTTTTCCATAAAGGATACTCGTCAGATTGCCAAGGACAACGGCCTTTCCAATCCGAATATGATCCGTCCCGGTCAGAAACTGCTCATTTATTCTTCTTCAACCCACACAGTGGCCAACGGAAAGGGGACGGAAATGACGGCCAGTTGGTATGGCTCGGAATATCACGATAAGCCTACCGCCAGCGGGGAAAAGTTTGACATGCATAAAAATACCCTGGCCCATAAATCCCTGCCTTTTGGAACCAGGGTCCGACTGGTCAATCCTGAAAACGGAAAGGTGGCCGAAGGGGTGGTCAATGACCGGGGCCCCTTTATAAAAAATCGGCAATTAGATGTCTCTTATGCCCTGGCCAAACAGCTCGGATTTGTCAAAAAAGGCATCACCAAATTGAATATTGAAATCATCTAAGGGATTCAATTAGTTAGAAAATAGAGTTTGAGGCCAATCAAGGCCCTCCGATATTTTCATCTTTCGTGGTGTCACGTCCCTGACGGGACATGACGGATTAATCCGAAAATAGGCTTTGGAGTCAATCAAAGCCATTTTCATTTTTGGTGGTGTCACGCCACTGGCGTGGCATGACGGATTAGTACTGACCTGTGATTAATTAAGGGGTATGTATGAGTTAATAGGCTAAATTGATCTCCAGAAAGACATCCTTTAATTGAAGGAGGTTAGATGGAAGAAGAAACCCTGTTTCTCACGAGAGCGACAGGGTTTTTGTTTTTAAATGGGGGAAAGAAAAAA
>Ga0233425_10006269_pt1 | contig 17808 bp, 14 predicted proteins | sample Watercolumn_Towu_2_FD_181712 | JGI IMG/M metagenome (GOLD analysis project Ga0233425, IMG submission 181712) | Freshwater microbial communities from Lake Towuti, South Sulawesi, Indonesia - Watercolumn_Towuti2014_140_MG | ecosystem: Environmental > Aquatic > Freshwater > Lake | place... | reverse complement strand
CTGGCGCTCGCGCCGGACCACGCCATGGGGGTCATGCGTGCTCTGGGCGCGGGGCTGCACCTCGGCACCGTCGGGCTGGCCGCCCACCTCGGAGCCCGGCTCGGCGCGCGCGACGGTGGCACACCCTGGATCGGCGCGGCCGTGGCCGGCGGGGCGGTGGCGCTGGCCGGCGCCATGGCGTACCACGCCATGAGCGGCCTCGAAACTTCACTGTGGTCCTTCCTGTTCCTGGCTTCCCTCGCCCTGTGGCGCCGCGGCGGGCTCGCGCTTGGCGCGGTCCTCGGCGGGCTGGCCATGACTCGCCCGGAAGGCGTGGCCGTGTCCGCGATCCTGGCGGCCGCCTGGGGAATCGAGCGCTGGCGGTTCCGGGGCGAGCGGCACGGCCCGGCAGTGGTCGCCGGCATCCTGCTCGCGGTCATCGGCGCCATGGAGGTCTTCCGCCTGGCGTACTACGGGAGCCTGGTCCCCAACACCTTCTACGCCAAGCCGCCCTGGCCCGCGAACGGCGCCGCCTACCTCGGCCGCTTTGCGCTCTGGGGGCTCGGCGGCCTGGGCTGGGCTGCGGCCCTGCCGGCGCTCCGGCGCGACCGCGTGGCGCGCGGATTGTTCACGCTCGCACTGCTGTTCATCGCGGCGACCGTCGCCACAGGCGGTGACTGGATGCTGGGGTTCAGGCGCTTCACCCTCGCGTACCTCTGCCTGGCCCTGGCGGCCGCAGCCGCCCTGGCGCGGCAGTCGGCGGGCTGGTGGCGGCTCCTGCTGCTGCCCTGGGTGGGTGGCCTGCTGAGTGCCGCGCTGCGTGCCGAGGACTGCCGCGAGGTGGACCTCGATCCCCTCCAGCGCCTCGGCCGCATGGCAGCGGCCACCCCCGGGGTCGAGCAGGTGGCGCTGGTGGACATCGGGTACTTCGGTTGGGCGTTTCCCGGCCACATCCTCGATCTCGTGGGGTTGACGGACGCCCACATCGCCCGAGAGGTTCCGGGTGTGCACCTCACCAAGTGGGATGACGGCTACTTCTTCGCGCGCGCGCCGGACCTCGTGCTGATCGTCATGTACAGCGACACCCCCATCGCCGATCCGCTCGGTGCAGAACCCGAGGTGCGCCAGGGCGTCGAGCAGCACGCCACCATCGCGATGCTGGACAGCTCGGCCTACGACTGCCATCACGCCCTGCCCATCGAGGGCACGGCCTGGATGGCGGTCTTTGCGCGCCGCGGGCTCCACCTCCCCGAGCAGATCTGGGGTCCAGGCGCGCCCAAGGAGCTCCGCGTCCTGCTCACCGAGCGGCTGCAACGCCTGCGCGGAGGGGTCTGACGCAGCCCGTCAGCCCTGGTGCTCCGCCGGCGGCTCGAAGCCGTGCTCGCGGTAGACGTACTCGAAGTCGCGGTAGATCTCGCCCGGTGTGATGCCCCAGTCTGCGGCGTCGTAGGCGTGCCGGGTCTTCCACCCGCGCTGCCGGGCGCCCGCGTCGGCGAGCACCGCGCCCAGGGACGCGGGCAACGGCCAGCCGAACCGATCCCACAGGCGCTCGACGCTGCCGCCTGGATCCGCCACCAGCGCGTCGAAGCGCATCACAGTCCAGCGCGCGGCCGGCAGCTCGGACAGCGCCAGGGCGGCGTGCTGGTAGCCCTGGTGGCAGAACTCCAGCACCGTGCCCATGTCCCGCTGCCCGGGTGGCAGCGCGCCGGTCTCGTGCCACACGAAATGGAACAGGCTGGCGGTGGACAGCACCGTGCTGACCGGGTTGCGCACCAGGCAGACGAAACTAGCGTCGGGGAATTCCCGTGCGAGGGAGCGGATCTTGAAGGTGAAGAGCGGATTCTTGGAGACGAAACGCTTGTGGGGGCCGAGGTGGTAGAGCTGGCGCTGCGCCAAGGCGTGGTAGCGCCGCATCACGAATTCCTGCTGCACGCGCGGCATCTCCTGGTCGACGAAGAACAGCCGCCGAAAGCGCTTGACCATCGGGAAGAGCTCGAACATGGCCGCCGAGCAGAAGTCCACGATCAGGGCGAACTCGTCCTCCTCGGGCTTGAGGAACCCGGTGTCGTGGATCTTGGACCACTCCGCCAGGAAGCGCTCGTCCATGGCCAGGACCAGACGGCGCCCGTAGCCTCCCAACCAGCCATCCACGCGCGCCAGCCAGGCCGCCGCGCGCTTCATGGTGATGGCCGGCAGGAAGGCGTCGATCATGCGGAAGCAGGCCACGCTCTCTTCGTCGCGGGCCAGCGTGCGGTACAGCAGCGTGCTGCCGGTGCGCCAGTTGCCGACGATGAAGAGCGGCTCCCGGACCTGGACCTTGCGGAAGCCAGGGTACAGCACGTGGTCGAGCAGCAGGCAGGGCAGGCTGATGGCCTTGAGGACCGGCCAGATGACCCCGAACAGGAACAGGAACTTGAACCTGCGCCAGTTCTGCGGCCAGGGGGCGGTCAGGACCGTGCGCGCAGCCGCGGCCAGCAGGGTGAAGTAGTCGAGCACCGGCTCCATGGGGACCGCCTGTCGTCGGGAATGGCGCCTATACCGTCCCCGACGGGATCCTGCACCCAAGGGACCGGGGGTGTTAGCAGGGACCCACAGGAGAACGCAGGATGTTCGAGCTGCTGCGCGACCCCGAGACCTGGATCGCCCTGGCGACGCTGACCGCCCTGGAGATCGTCCTCGGCATCGACAACATCGTGTTCATCGCGATCCTCTCGGACCGCGTCCCGCCCGCACGCCGCGCACTCGCCTACCGCCTGGGGCTGGGCGGCGCGATGCTCACGCGCATCGGGCTCCTGCTGACCATCTCGTGGGTCTTGGGCCTGATCCAGCCCCTCTTCACGCTGCTCGGTCGAGAGCTCAGCGGGCGAAGTGTCATCCTGCTGGCGGGCGGAACCTTCCTGATCATCAAGAGCGCCCACGAGATCTACGAGAAGGTGGAGCACGCCGACGAGGCGGCCCCACCCACCGGGGCGGGGGGCGCGGCGCTGATCGCCGTGGTGGCGCAGATCATGGTCATGGACATCATCTTCTCCCTGGACTCGGTGATCACCGCGGTCGGGATGGTCGAGCACGTGCCCGTCATGGTCGCGGCCATCATCCTCGCGGTCATCGTGATGATGCTCTTCGCCCCCGCGGTGGGCCGCTTCGTCCACCGCTTCCCCTCCATGAAGATCCTGGCCCTGGCGTTCCTGCTGCTCATCGGCGTGCTGCTGACGGCCGAGGGCCTCGGGCAGCATGTGGACAAGGGGATGATCTACTTCGCCATGGCCTTCGCCCTGGCGGTCCAACTGCTCAACCTGCGCTTCGACAAGCGCCACAGACGGGGCACACCGCAGGCCTGACCCGGCGGGCGGGAAAGCTACTCCACGAAGGGCGCCGAAAACGCCATGGTCGTGACCACGGTGTACTGGGTGCCGAAGATCTCGAAGGTCCGGGTGGTCTCGGCCGCCCCGGTGACGGCTACACCGGACTCGTAGGTGCCCTCCCAGGGCACCTCGTAGGTGCCGAGGTAGGGCACCTCGATGGCGATATTGCCGGAGATCACACTATCGCCGGTCGCATCCAACGCCCCGGTCTGCTCCCCGGCCGACGACAGATCGCCCTGGAAGGTGCAGACGAAATCGCCCTGCAGGGGCGGGTCCTGCTCGAGGCTGTACAGCAGCGTCGCCTCGCCCACGCAGGTGTCCTCGAAGAACCAGCTCTGGGTCTCGGCCAAGGTGACCTGGAAGTCGCCGGCGTAGTGCTCCCCTTCGATGTCGGTGTCGGCATCCGTGTCGGCATCGGTGTCGGCATCGGTGTCGGCGTCGGTGTCGGCGTCGGTGTCGGCGTCGGTGTCAGCATCCGTGTCGGTGTCGGTGTCGGTGTCGGCGTCACCCTCGGGGCTGGTGTCCTCGGGGGTGATTCCGTCGGTGGTGTGGCAAGCCACGCTGCCGAGCAGGAGGAGGGCGAGGGGCAGGCGGGACATGGGAACCTCCGGAGGGTTCGGGCGAGAAGGGATCAGGGACAGGAGGTGTCGGCGGCACCGGGCGTGCCGTAGTTGTTGGCGGGGACGGTGGCCCACACGTTGAGGGCCGAGGCGTCGCACCAACCGGCGGCCGTGTCGTTGTCGGCGGCCGTCACGGCGCTGAGCGTGAGGGTCATGGTGTAGTGCAGGCGCAGGGGCCAGGCGGTGCCGCTGCAGGCATGGTAGGCCCACCCGGCGTCATCGTACGCCTCGCCGTCGATCCAGACGCCCAGCATGCCGTTCTGATCGCGGAACGCGGGGTAGGCGGAGGTGTGGTAGTCGATGGCCTCCGGGTTCTCGCCCGCCCAGGTCACGTCCGACCAGACGTAGTCGCAGCTCGCGGAGGAGCCGAAGACCGAATCATCCTGGCAGAACACCGCGTAGCCGCCCGCGGGGATCACCACCCCGGCGGCCGGGGAGACGGCGAACCAGTAGATGTTGTCGCACTGCGCCCAGTTGGGGATCTGGCTGGTGAAGCCGCCGGTGGAACCGCAGGATGCCGCCTCGTGGCACATGCGGAACGCGATGTTGTCCAGCGCGATGTCGAAGGACTCGGTGTTGCGGATCTCGAACCAGTTGGCCAGCCGGTTGGTGGTGTTGAGGGTCCCGCCCGCGTCGGACATCCGGCTGACCTCGCTGATCAGCAGCGAGTCCTCGGTCAGCGCCTCCTCGTCCACCCATCCGTCGCAGTCGTTGTCCACCAGGCCATCGCTCTCGTCGTCCAGCGCGGCCGGCAGGACCAGCGGATCGGTGTCGTCGCAGTCGGTCCCGCCGTGGGCGTCGGAGCGATCCCCATCGGCGTCCTGGTCGTAGTCGTCGTCGCCGGCGCAGTCGGAGTCCACGCCGTCGTACCAGATCTCGGTGGCGCCGGGGTTGCGGCTGGCGTTGGTGTCGGCGCAGTCGTCGCCACCGTAGGCATCGCTGTCGTAGCCGTCGTGATCCTGGTCGTAGTCCGACCAACCGTCGCAGTTGGCGTCGATCCCGTCGTACCAGGTGTCGGGGGCGCTCGGGTAGATGCCGGCGTTCGTGTCGTTGCAGTCGGTGCCGCTGTAGGCATCGCTGTCGTAGCCGTCGCCGTCCTGGTCGTAGTCTGAGGCACCATCGCAGTCCTGGTCCACGCCGTCGTACCAGATCTCGGTGGCTCCCGGCTTGACGGCTGGGTCGGTGTCGTCGCAGTCGCGCCCGCCGTGGCCGGACCACCAGTAGCCGTCGTGATCCTGGTCGTAGTCCGACCACCCATCGCAGTCCCCGTCGACGCCGTCGTACCAGATCTCGGCAGCGCCGGGGTTCACCGCGGCGTTGGTGTCGTTGCAGTCGTCGCCGCCGAAGTCGTCGGAGTCGTAGCCGTCCCCGTCCTGGTCGTAGTCGGAGAGGCCGTCGCAGTTCTGGTCCACCCCGTTGTACCAGACCTCGGTCGCGCCCGGATTGACCGCGGCGGACAGGTCGTTGCAGTCATCGCCGCCGTACCCGTCGGAGTCGTAGCCATCGCGATCCTGGTCGTAGTCGGAGAGGCCGTCGCAGTTCTGGTCCACCCCGTCGTAGAAGACCTCGATGGCGTTGGGCCGGATGGCGGCGTCGTTGTCGTCGCAGTCGCCGCCGCCGAACGCAGAAGCGTCGAAGCCGTCCAGGTCGGCGTCGTAGTCGGAACGACCGTCGCAGTCCTGGTCCACTCCGTCGTACCAGATCTCGGTGGCATCGGGGTTGATGGCGCTGTTGGTGTCGTCGCAGTCGCTCCCGCCCCAGGCCTCCGCCCGGAAGCTGTCGCCGTCCTGGTCGAAGTCGTCGTTGCCGGCGCAGTCGGAGTCCACCCCGTCGTACCAGGTGTCGGGGGCCCCGGGGAAGGTGGAGTCCTCGGTGTCGTTGCAGTCGCCCTCCATGCCCTCGGGGATGGGCAGGGGAACGCCACCCGCGGCCACGACCAGCTCGTCGTAGCCCACGGTCCAGAAGCCATCACCATCCTGGTCCCCGTCGTTTCCGTCGCAGTTCTCGTCGTAGCCGTTGTACCAGACCTCAGGGATGGCCGGGTTCGGGAAGCGCGCCGGATCCAGGTCGTCGCAGTCGTCGTCCTCGCAGAAGCCGACGTCGTCCGGATCGGCGTCGAAGCCGTCGCCGTCCTGGTCGCAGTCGTTGCCGTCGCAGTCCTGGTCGGTGCCGTCGTACCAGGTCTCGGCGGCCTCGGGGTAGACCTCCTCCGGCGCGGTCCCGGCGGGGTTGTCGGGATCGAGGGGGGTTCCGTCCAGGCAGTCGTCGCCGAACGCGCCGGATCGCATGGGGTACGCGTCGGTGGTGAAGCCGTCGCCGTCCTGGTCGAAGTCGGAAGCCCCGTCGCAGTCGGTGTCGGCGCCGTCGTACCAGCTCTCGGTGGCGCCGGGGTGGGTGTCTACGGCCGTGGGCTGGGCCCAGTCCAGCGCTGTGCCGTACTTGTCGGTGAACGCGGAGGACACCACCCGCTGGGACTCCGGGACGACGCTCGGATCGTCCCAGCAGTCGCCCGCGGGCAACGCCCCGCTGCCCTCCACGCCGATGGTGGGCTGGCCCTGGTAGGCGTCGGGGACGAAGCCATCGCCGTCGGCGTCGTAGTCGTCGTCACCGGCGCAGTCCTGGTCGAAGCCGTCGTAGAAGTGCTCCACGGCGCCCGGGTGGATCATGGCGCCGGTCAGGCCGCCCACGCCAGGACCCTCGATGGCGTCCCAGCAGTCGCCATCGAGCGGGGTGTATCCATCACCATCGGCGTCCCGGGCCTCCCACGCGCCGTGACAGGCGGACAGACCGAGCGCGACGGCGAAGATGGGCAGGTGCTTGATCATGGTGTGCTCACCGGTGGGGCGTTTCCAGGGCAGGATAACGCCACCGGGTCCCCGCCAGCCACCGTCTTGGGGGGATCGCCCGGTCGTCCGGCCGATGTGGCGCACCGAGGCGTCCGGCAGCCGATATGTTGGGGATCCCGGCCCTGTTCATCCCCCACGAACGCAAGCGCCGCGGCGTGTTTCCCGCTCCCAGCATCCCGGAGGTGCTCCCCGTGCCACAACACCCGGTCCAGGCCCCTCCGACGCCTCGTGTCGAGGGCGCCACCCTCGCCCCCGCCACCGAGGTGCCCGCCGAGCGCCTGCGCGCGTTCCTGGAGGCGACCTTTCCCGACCGCCGCACCGCAGAGACCTGGCGCTGGCAGTACCGCGTCGGCTTCCGCCCGGGCCGGGCTCCCCTGGCGGTCCTCCTCGACGGCGAGGTCATCGCCCTGGCGTCCTCCATGCCCTTCGACCTGGTCATGGACGGCGCGAGCTACCGGGGGGACTGGTACGTGGACTTCGCCACCCTGCCCGAGTACCGCGGCCAGGGGCTCGGGAGGTGGGCCACCCAGGCCTGGATGGAGGGGACCGACTTCGGGCTGGCGTGTGGGTGCACCCCCGGGTCCCGCGCGGTGTTCCACAAATGTGGCTGGCGCGAGCGTGAGGATTCCTACCTGCACTATTTCTTCCTCCGCCCACTCGATCACCCGCGCCTCGTAGAGCGCGTACCCCCGTTCGCGCGCCGGGCGCTCAACCGCGCGGTCCGACCCGCGGCGCGGTTGGCCTATCTGCCGCTCGGGGTCCGTGTTGGTGCGGACGCCCTGCGCCCGGTGGACGCGGCCTTCCGCACCCTGTTCCTGGCCCGGCCCGAAGAGGAGCGTGGCGCCACCACGCGGCGAGACGCGGCCTACTACGCCTGGCGCCTCGAGGCCTCCCCCGACCGTGACCGCTACCGGGTGCTCGAGGTCGCCGGGATCTGCGGGCTGGTCAAGCTGGTGGAGCGCGACGGCGTGCGCTCGCTGGACCTGCTGTGGTTGTCGGACCCCCTGCGCCGCCTCGCCGCCGCCCGGCTGGTAGCCTCCCTCGCCCGCTGGGGCCTGGAGCGCGGCTACTCCTTCGTGCGCTTCTACACCTCCGATCCCGCCCTCTCGCGCACGCTCACGCTCCAGGGATCGTTCGTGCGCCGACCGGTGTTCGCCTGGTACGCCGCCGACCCGGTCCTGGCCGAACGCTTCGCCCGCGTCCGCTGGGACTGGGACATGCTGGGCAGCGACATGGAGAGGATCTGATGCTCCCGTTCCACGGCCCGCCCACCAACCTGGTGCTCCTGTTCCACGTCGTGCCCCCCGGGCCCTGGCTCAGGGACACCCTCACCCTGGTGGGCCGCGCGCTGCGCTTCGTGGACGCCGCCGCCGTGGCGGCCTGCCTGGACGGCGGCGCCCCGCTCACCCGCACCTGTCACGTCACCTTCGACGACGGCGATCGCTCCGTCTACGACCACGCCTTCCCCGTGCTCCGGGAGCTCGGCATCCCGGCCACGGTGTTCATCTCGCCGAAGGTCACCCTGGAGGAGGGCAGCTTCTGGTTCCAGGACCTCGACACCCTGCTGGCCGTGGGGGCCGAGGGGGTCCTGCGCACGGCCATCGCAGCGCGCAACCCCGCGGACGCCGCCCTGCAGCGGCGATGCACCCTGACCTCCCTGCTCAAGTCCATGCCGTACCGCGACCTGCGGGGGGCGTTGGATTCGGCCGCCTCCCAGGCTGGGGTCAGCCTGGGAGGCCGCCACAACCTGAACCGCGCCGAGGTGCTGGACCTGCACCGCAGCGGGCTGGTGACCTTCGGGGCGCACACCCTGGATCACCCCGTCCTGGCCCACGAGACCGACGGGTACGCCCGCGCCCAGATCGTGGACTCGGTGGTCCAGCTCTCGGATCTGCTCGGCGCCCCGGTGGAGCACTTCGCCTACCCCAACGGCGATGCCGGGCTCGATTTCGGCGACCGCGAGAAAGCGGTTCTCCGGGAGTGCGGTGTCCGGGTGGCCTACGCCGCCGACTCCGCGTTCTATGGGCCCGACACGGACCCCTTGTCCGTCCCGCGCGCCGGACTCTCGGGCGCGGCCCGCGAGACCGCCGCCTGGGTCGCCGCGCGCCTGTTGCTGACCCCGGTGTGGAGCCAGGTGCGCACCGGCGGGCACGCCTGGCGGGAGCGACGGCAGCGGGAGCGCCTGTCCCAGGCGAGGACCCCGCAGGCGGCAGCCGGTTAGGCTCCTCAGTCCGCCGGCCCCCCTCCCCGAGCCTCCCATGCCCCGACCCCTGCGCGTGCTCACGGTCTTCGGCACCCGGCCGGAGGCCATCAAGATGGCCCCCCTCATCAAAGCCCTGGAGGCCTGCCCCGACACCGAGCAGCGCCTGTGCGTCACCGCCCAGCACCGCGGCATGCTCGACCAGGTCCTGGCCCTCTTCGGGATCGTGCCCCACCACGATCTTGCGGTCATGCGCCCCAACCAGAGCCTCTACGAGCTGACCGCCCGGGTGCTCACCGGCCTGGAGCCGGTGCTGGCGGCCGAGCGGCCCGACCTCGTCCTGGTCCACGGCGACACCACCACCACCATGGCCGCCGCCCTGGCCGCCTTCTACGCCCACATCCCCGTGGGTCACGTGGAGGCGGGGCTGAGGACCTTCAACCTGGCCGCCCCCTTCCCCGAGGAAGCCAACCGCCAGCTCGCCGACCGTCTCTGCGCGCTGCTCTTCGCACCCACCGACGGCGCCCGTCGCGCCCTGCTGTCGGAGGGTCTGCCCGGCGATCGCATCCGCGTCACCGGCAACACCGTGATCGACGCCTTGCTCATGGTGCGCGATCGGGCGGTCGGGAAGCCGCTGGAGCCCTGGCGCGCCGTCTTCGGCAGCGCCTTCTCCGTGGTGGCCGATCCGGGCCCCCCCGTGGTGCTGGTCACGGGCCATCGCCGCGAGAGCTTCGGCCAGGGGTTCCTCGACATCTGCACCGCCCTGCGTACCATCGCGACCCGCCACCCCGAGGTCCAGCTCGTCTACCCCGTGCACCTGAACCCGAACGTACGCGGGCCGGTCCTCGCCACGCTCAGCGGGCTGCCCAACGTCCACCTGATCGACCCGCTCGACTACGAGCCCTTCGTGCGCCTGATGGACCGCGCCACCGTGATCCTGACCGACTCTGGCGGGATCCAGGAGGAAGCCCCCAGCCTGGGCAAGCCGGTGCTGGTCATGCGGCAGACCACCGAGCGTCCCGAGGGTGTGGAGGCGGGCACGGTCAAGCTGGTGGGCACCGACGTGGCCGCCATCGTGCAGGGCGTCGAGACCCTGCTGTTCGATCCCGCAGCCTACGAAGCCATGCACCGGGCGCACAACCCCTACGGCGACGGCCGGGCCGCGCAGCGCCACATCGACTTCATCCTGGAGCGGCTGGGCTGAGCCGGCCCCGGTACCAGCCGATGGTCTCGGCCATGGCGGACTCGAAATCGGCCTCGGCGCGCCAGCCGAGATCTTCGGCGGCCCTGGTGCAGTCGGCCACCATGTGGCGGATGTCGCCCTGGCGCGGCGGGTGCCACTCGACCCCGTCCGCGCCAGGGACCCAGCGCTGCACCAGGGCGGCGATCTGGTTGACGGTGGTCCGCGCGCCCGTGCCGATGTTGTAGACCCCCTGGGCGCCGGGCGCGAAGGCGGCCGCCAGGTTGGCGCGGGCCACGTCGGCCACCGCGACGAAGTCGCGGCTCTGCTCGCCGTCGCCCTGGATGGGCAGGGGGCAGCCGCGCAGGCCGAGCTCGACGAAGCGCGGGATGACCGCGGCGTAGGGGCCATGGGGATCCTGGCGCGGCCCATAGACGTTCTGGTAGCGCAAGCCGACGCAGGGCAGGCCCAGCGTGCGCGAGAACACCGCACCATACAGCTCGTCGGCGGCCTTGGAGGCGGCGTACGGGCTGGCCGGGTGCAGGCGGTCGTCCTCGCGCACCGCGCGCCCGTCGGTCTGGCCATAGACCGCGCAGGACGAGGCGTAGACCACCCGCGAGACCCCGGCCGAGCGCGCCGCGGTGAACACGGCCACCGTGCCGTTGACGTTGGCGCGATCGGCGCGCACGGGATCTTCGATGGAGGCGGTCACCCCGGGGACGGCCGCGAGGTGGATCACGTGGCTGCAGCCCTGCAGCGCGCTCGTGAGGGCCGCAGGATCGTTGACGCTGCCGACGCGCAGGTCGAGGTCGAGCCCGTCCAGGTTCTCGCGGAACCCGGTCGAGAGGTCGTCGAGCACGCGCACGGCGTACCCGTGCGCCAGCAGGAGCCGCGCGGTGTGGCAGCCGATGAAACCCGCGCCGCCGGTGATGAGGAACATACCGTTCTCCACGGCGTCGGCAGCTATCGCGGGGGTCCTGCGGGGGCCAGCCGGTGGGGGGCGGCACCCGGGGTCACTCGACCTCGCCCCCCTCCACCGGGCCGGCCTCCGCCTCCTGCAGGATGCGGCGGCCGACGCCCCCGCGGCCACCCACCAGGCTTCGCAGGGCCTCGATGGCCGCCCGCCGGCCGTCTTCGTCCCCCAGCCGGGCGCAGGCCCAGGCGAGGGTACGGAGGGGACCGGGGATCTGCCAGGCGAGCTGCGCGCCGGCCGCGATGGAGATTCTGGCCTCGCGCGCGGCATCGGCGGGCTGACCCAGCGCCAGCAGGGCCCGGGCACGCTCGTAGCGCACGAACATCCCGGTGGTCGCGCCGTAGGCGCAGCCGGCCAACACGCGCTCCAGCTCCTCGAGGGCGAGATCGGTCTGGGCGAGCGCCTCAGCCGCGCGGCCCGCCCGCACCAGGGCGTTGGCGAGGTAGGTCCGCGAGCGGGGAGTCTCACGAGGCACGTGGGCGCGGTGGTGCTCCACGGCCTCTTCCAGCAGCTCCAGGGCCAGCTTCCCCTGCGCCGCGGAGCGGTTGTGCAGCCAGAAGCGCCCGAGCGTGCCCAGGGCGAAGCCCCTGAGCGCCAGGAGGTTGTGCGGATCGAGGTGCCGGAGCGAGTCCTCGATCCCCGCGATCCTCGCCGCGCCTCCGGCCCAGTCCTCGCGCAGGATGCAGTCGCACAGCTCGACGATCCGGGCGAAGGTCCGCGGCGCACCTTCCGCCACCCGGCCCGGGTCGAAGCCGGGCCCGAGCACCTCGACCAGACGTTGCTCCCTGCCGTAGCTGTAGGCGAGGGCCAACCACGAGCGGGCTTCGAGGCTCGCCGGCTCTCCCAGGAACCCGCGGCGCTCCATGGCCGTCACCAGCCGCCTCATCCGATCGGCCAGGTTCAGCCAGGCGTCGTCGGCATCGCCGCCGCGGCGGTAGGGCTCCAGGCGTTGCCGCTGTGCGTCGTACATCATCTCGTGCAGCGCTCGCTCGCAGGTGTCCCGGCCCGGTCCGGCCTCCGCGGGCCGCAGCGCCTGCAACCCCTGTCGCAGGCCTGCGATCTCCAGCGCCTCGCGCAGGTCGGTCACGCGCTCCAGGGAGACGTGCGGCGGCACCTCCTCCACCGGCTGTTCCCGCGCCACGAGGAGCCGCACGGGCAGTGCCTCGTCGGCCACACCGGCCAGCGCCTGCAGCTTTTCGGGCAGCGATCCGACCCCCACGGCCGCCCCGTCGGGACCAAGTCGGGCGCTCGCCGCCATCTCCAGCGGCAGCGGAATGCCCGTCCAGAGGGAGGCGAAGGCCAGAGCAGCGGACAAGGCCAGGGAATCGCCGTCCACGGCGATCGCGGCGTCTCGCGGATGCAGGCTGATCCGGTGCCGATCGAGATCGTGGGCCGGCAGCCCATCCCCGGTCAGCGCGGCGGCCGCCCAGAAGGCGGTGCGCACCGCGCGCCGTGCCCCGTGCCGCAACAGGTCGGCGCCCGTCCAGGGATCCCCACCCTCCGGGCCCCAGCCGATGCGCAGCTCGAGCACCAGCCCCTGGTCGTGCCCGTCGAGCACCACGAGCACCGGCACCCGGGCCTCCCCTGCCGGCACGTGCGGATCGGCGAAGGCGACCCTCGGCGCCGCAGGCTGGGTGCAGGCGGCCGCCCAGGCCTGCAGCAGGCGCCCGCCCGCCGCGCGAGGATCGCGCGCCATCCGCTCCTGGAATCGCGCGAACAGACCTTCCTGGCTGCGCGCCAGGGCCAGCAGGGCGTCGGTCAGGCCGAACTCGCCGACCGCGCCTTCCACCCGGGCCCGCCACCCCCACCAGGCCTCCGGATCGAAGACCTCGGTGGCCGCGATGGAGCCCCAGTCGTCGTCGTCGATGGTCAGCACCGCGTCGCGGACGGGCCGAAGCGCCGCGTCCAGGGCGTCGAGGCGGTCGAACAACGCTGGGCTCAGCAGGGCGGCGGCCAGCGTGTCCAGGGCCAGGCGCAGCCGTACGGCCAGGGCCGCCCACGCCGGCTCACCCGTCACCTCACCGCAAGAGAACCCCTGCGCCAGCGCCCGCAGCTCGCCCTCCCAGGTCGGCGAGCCCAGCGCGCCGGCCGCCCCGATGGCGAGCGCCTCGGCCTCCGGGTGGTCCGGATCGAGGCCCTCCAGGAGGTCCACCGCGCGCTCGGCCGCAGGCAACGGCGCGAGGTCGTGGACGAGCGGCGTGGCGCACAGCGGCCCGGTCACGGAATCGCCCGGCAGATCCACCCGCGCCTGTTCCCAACGAGTCTGCCACGGAGGCTGGCCAGGCCATCTCCAGCGTGGCCCGCCTGGGAGGGAGTGGACCTCCAGCCGCGCGCCAGCGCCCAGGTGGGGCAGCGCGAGCGCCTGGAGCGGCCAGGGTGCCACCTGGTCGAAGGGTGGCGGCGGGCGCAACAGGTCCAGCCTGGTGAGCCTTCGGGCGAGGTGGTGTCGCCAGGCGGCCTGCCAGGGGCCCGGCTCCGCCACGCGCCGGCGGAGCTCGGCGTCGTCCTCGGGGTGCAGGCCATCGGTCTCCCAGGCCGCCCACAGCGCCGGGATCGGACGAGCGGGCAGGCCGGGGGGGAGCGCCTCGGAGAGCAGCCCAGGGCCGCGCGCGCCTGCCATCCGCGCCACGGACCAGGCCCAGTCGACGCCCAGCAGCGCCCGGCGGCCAGCCTCCGTCGCCGCAGCGAGCGCCGCCAGCAGGGGCTCGGCCCACGGGGGCCTCGGACCCGCAAGCGCCCGCAACGACCGCCCCGCACGATCGGCGAGATCGAGCTGTCGAAGCCAGGCTTCGCGGTCGTCCGGATCGTCCGGCGGCGGCGTCGGCAGGAGGATGGAGAGGGCCCGGGGCACGCCCGCGGCGAGGGTCGTCGTGCGGGCCTCGTCGAGCCCGGCGGCCCGCAGCGCCGCGCACACGGTGGAGAAGTCACCCTCGGCCGCCGCCAGCGCGCGCAGCAACCCGGTGGGTGTGCGGGCGTCCGCCCCCAGGGAATCCAGGATCCGATGCATGGTGGTCACAGCGTCTCACTCCTGTGCGGAAGACGCCCAGGGTCGGAATTCCGGACAGCGGGGCAGTCTTCCGGGGGCAGCAGGGGGACCACCAGCGGGAGCGCGCGCAGCGCCTTGGCATCGGCGCGCAGGGCCGCCGGCCAGGCGGAGGGGTCGCTCTGCTGGACGGGCTCGACCCGCACGGGCACTCCGCGCCGCACCGCTCCCCGGCGGCGCTGCCGCAGCCCGTCCGCGTCGCAGAGCACCAGCGACCTCACGTGAGGCTCCCCTCGGAGAACTCCACGACGCGCTTGCGCAGCCAGGCCCGGGCCCGGCTCAGCCAGCGATCCACCGTGGCTTCATTCACGCCACACTCCCGCGCGAGGTCGGCACGGTCCCTGCCCCTGATGACGACCTCCTCGATCACCCGCCGGTAGTTCGGCGGCATCCCGGAGTCCATGGCGCGCTGGACCAACGCGAGGCGTTCGCGGGCGGCCGCGACCCGGAGCGCATCCCTGGCGCGCGGGTCGGTGAGGCGCTCCAGGGGATAGTCATCGGCGATCTGCTCCTGCCGGGCGCGGCGCTGCAGATCCCGCTGGGAATAGGTCACGCAGCGCTGCAGGTAGTGCTCGATCGACCCGGCCGCGATCTGCCCCTGCTCCAGCCCCTCCACGACGCGCGACAACCGCCCCTTCACCCGCAGGTCGGCGTCGGCCAGGCCGCGCTCGCGGATGATCCGCAGCAGCATCTCCCCCACGATCTCCAGGATCGCGGCCTCCAGGAGGGCTCGTTCGCCCTCGTCCATCGCGTCTCGCCAGCGACGGAGCGTGTCTTCGAGGCGGGTCGTCATTCTCTGGGGACTATCCATGGCACCCGGCCCAGGCACGCCAGCGCCGGGCAGGTCCCGCACGCCCGAGACCAACCAACCCTCCCAACGCTCAGGCATGGAGCCCCAGCGCCCGGACCACCAGCGCCCGCACCTCGGCGACCTCGAGGCGCGAACCGTAGTTGAACGGCGAGCCGAACACCGTGCGCCGTCCGCCCCAGTTCTCGGCCCCCGGGACAGGCTCGGGGGACCGGGCCGGGGCGCCGTGGGCGAACTCGGCCATGGCCAGGGCCCTGAGCGCGGGGCTGAGATCCTGGGCGTCGGCCGCGTCGGGGTGCACGCCCACCACGTAGCGCCGCCCCCCGGCCGGGTGGTCCTCCACCAGGACCTGGACGGGGCAGCGGTGCTGGGCGTACAGCAGGTGCGGCGCCACGGGGTCGTGCCCCCGCAGGTCCACCAGCGCCACCGGCCCGGTGGGATCGAGCCGGCCCTCTGCCCGCAGGTCTCCCGCCGTGGCGGCCTCCTCGGCCGGGTCGAGGAAGGGCAGTGGCCGCGCCGCGGCGACCTCACGGCAGACCTGCGCGAAGGGCCGCTCTTGCACCAGCGCCCGGCTGATCCACGCATGCAGCCCCAGGCCGAGACGGTCCAGCTCGGGGTCGGCGCCGGGCAGGGGGGTCAGATGATCGCAGCGGTGGGAAGCGGCCTCCAGCACCCGCCGCACGCCGGGCTCCAGGGCACCCTTGCCCCCGGCGAGGGCTGCGACGACGGAAGCCACCGCGTCCGTGTCGGCCATCGTGGTCCCGATCCCGTCGAAGCCGGACAGATCCGCGAACTCCGGCATGGCGTCGAGGTTGATGGGCTCACCGGTCAGGTGGTGATCCCAGACCAGCGCAGCGCCAGGGACCGAGCCGTCCACGGAGACGAAGCGCCGGCAGGGCACGTCCTGGAGTCGCGTGGCCACGAAGATGAAGGGGAGTCGGGGTCCAGGCATGGCGCTCATCGAATGCGGGAGGCCAGGGATCGGACGCGATCGACCCGCGGGAGCGGACACCGCGCCAGGAGGAAAGATCTGCTCGCCGCCGAGATAGCCGCCTGGGTGCGTGGCTGGCCACCGGACGCGGGCGGTAGCGAGCCGCCCCCCCGGTTATCCAGGCGGATCGGAGGCTCCCATGCGCGCGCACCTCATCGACGCCGGCCGGCTCGCGGTCCGGCTGGCCCTGCGCCCCGAGGCGGTGCGCCGCCCGTTGCAGGCCGCCTCCCGGCGCGGCTACCTGCCCGGCTGGCTCTGGGGCCGGCTCCCCGTCGAGCGCCCCTTTCCGGTAGAGCTGCCCTGCGGTGTGCGCTTCCTCTACCAGCCGAGCGCCTATGACGGAATCGCCCGGCACCTGTACTGGAAGGGTGCCGGCTTCTGGGAGGCCGAGACCCTCGGCGTGTTCTGCCGCCTGGCGCGCCACGCCCGCCGCGTGCTCGACATCGGCGCCAACACCGGCACCTACGCCCTCATCGCCTGCGCGGCCCACCCCGACACCCGCGTGACCGCCTTCGAGCCCGTGCCCCGCATCCGGGAACAGGCGGCGCACAGCATCGCCCTCAACGGCTTCGGCGCGCGCTGCGAGCTGCGGTCGGACGCGGTGTCCGACTCCTGTGGCACGGCCCGCTTCCACGTGCCTGCCGGCGGCGTGCCCACCTCCTCCAGCCTGCATGAAGGCGGTTTCCGGGGGCTTTCGGGCGAGCACATCGAGGTGCCGTTGACCACCATCGACGCGCTGCTGGCGCCCGACGACCGGGTGGACCTGGTCAAGATCGACGTGGAGGGCTTCGAGGACGCGGTGCTGCGCGGCATGGCCCGCGTGCTCCGCGACCACCGCCCGGCCATCGTGCTGGAGTGCAATGCCGACGGGCCCATCGCGGCGCTGGACGCCATCGTGGCGCAGCTCCCCCACCGCCTCTACCACCTGCGGCCGGAGGGCCCCATCCAGGTGGAAGGTTTCGCGGGCGATGCCAGCGACGAGCACCGCAACTTCCTGCTGTTGCCGGAGGAGAAGGGGGGGTGGTTGTAGGCGCCTGTCGGCTGCCGATGGCAGAGGCAGGCCGCGCGGGGGGCCCACCTCGGGCGGGGTCGGGTGCTCAACGCCTTGCGGCATCACGGGGAGGGGCGCTGGGGAAGTAGCAGCGGAGCCAGCGGAAAGCACGAGGTGCTCAACGCCTTGCGGCATCACAGGGAGGGGCACGGCCAAGCCCCCCGTGGCCGCCGAGCTGCGCGCCGTGTGCTCAACGCCTTGCGGCATCACGGGGAGGGGCACTATTGGACGCTCGGGAGGGGTGCGCAGCGTACCGCGTGCTCAACGCCTTGCGGCATCACGGGGAGGGGCACCGGACAACGACGTCGCCGCGGAGCGACTCGTTGGGTGCTCAACGCCTTGCGGCATCACGGGGAGGGGCACCCTCGAGGTCCTCGACCAGGGCGACGAGGCCCAGGTGTGCTCAACGCCTTGCGGCATCACGGGGAGGGGCACTCCCCAGCCTTCGGCGGACGTCGCCGACTGCCCTGTGCTCAACGCCTTGCGGCATCACGGGGAGGGGCACAGCGCGCGGTGCTCCACGAGGGGGAACCGCAGGATGTGCTCAACGCCTTGCGGCATCACGGGGAGGGGCACGTTCCTCGGCACTGGCGCGCGCCCTCCGCGGCGTGTGCTCAACGCCTTGCGGCATCACGGGGAGGGGCGCTTGCCCCACTCGCTCTGGCGCAGCGTCCACTGGAGTGCTCAACGCCTTGCGGCATCACGGGGAGGGGCGCGAGCTCCCGGTCGAGCGTGAGGCCCGACCCGGCAGG
>Ga0233425_10006268_pt1 | contig 17809 bp, 14 predicted proteins | sample Watercolumn_Towu_2_FD_181712 | JGI IMG/M metagenome (GOLD analysis project Ga0233425, IMG submission 181712) | Freshwater microbial communities from Lake Towuti, South Sulawesi, Indonesia - Watercolumn_Towuti2014_140_MG | ecosystem: Environmental > Aquatic > Freshwater > Lake | place... | reverse complement strand
CCGCGCGCCGCATCGCCTGGGGCAAGTTCTTCAACGCCGGGCAGACCTGCGTCGCACCCGACTACGTGCTGGTGCACGAGTCGGTGGAGAAGCCGTTCCTCGAGAAGCTGGCCGTCGTGGTGCGCGAGTTCTACGGCGACGACCCTCAGAAGAGCCCGGACTTCGCGCGGGTGGTCAACGCGCGGCATCACAAGCGGCTCTCCGCGCTGCTCGACAGCGGCAAGGCCTTCATCGGCGGCAAGACCGACGTGGACGATCGCTACATCGCGCCCACGGTGCTGACCGAGGTGAGCCCGTCGAGCCCGGTGATGCAGGAGGAGATCTTCGGCCCCATCCTGCCCGTCTTGACCGTGAGCAGCCTGGACGAAGCGGTGCGCTTCGTGAACGACCGCGACAAGCCGCTGGCGCTCTACGTGTTCTCGAACGATGCCGATCGTGCACAGACGGTCATCGAAGGCACGAGCTCCGGGGGCGCCTGCGTCAACGACTGCATGGTGCACCTCGCGCCCCACGAGCTGCCCTTCGGCGGCGTGGGCCCGAGCGGCATGGGCGCCTACCACGGCAAGGCCAGCTTCGACTGCTTCACGCACTTGAAGAGCGTGCTGCACAAGCCGTTCTACCTGGACGCGCCGCTCCGCTACCCGCCCTACACCGACGACAAGATGAAATGGGTGAAGCGGCTCTCGTGAGCGCGGACCCGCAGTATCCCCCGCCGCCGTGGCAGACCTTCGGCTTCGGGGTGATGTGCCCGTACCTCACGCGGGTGAGCGACGTCGAGCTGCCGCCCGGCCTCGAGCCCGTCGCGGTGGCGGGGCGCACGCTGGGCATGCTCGGCTACGTCGAGTACCGGCCGCCTTCTCCCCTCGTGTACGGCGAGCTCCTGTGGATGCCGGCGACGGTGCGCTTCCGCTCGAGCGACGGCAAGCGCGTGCAGGGCTACTACGTCGCGCGCATGTACGTCGACCACGCGGGGTCCCTCGCGGCGGGGCGTGAGCTCTGGGCGCTGCCGAAGACGCTGGCGAGCTTCGAGCGGCGCCCGACGGGCGTGACGGTGAGCGCCGACGACGGTACGCGGCTGTCGCTGGATTGGTCGAGGCTTGGTCCGGCGGTCCGCCTGAAGAGCCGGGTCGCCACGCTGCAACCCGTGGAGCGCGGCGTGGTGCGCTTCCGCTCGGACTTCACCGGGTTGGTGCGGCCGGCCCGGGCGCGAGTCTCGGGCTTCGCCAGCGAGCACCCGGGCTGGGCCGCACTCCCGCGCGCGCAGAGGGCGCTCGAGCTCGGCAGCCTGCTCGAACGCTTCGAGAGCACGATGCAGGCGCCGAATCGCATCGAGTGATCGGCCGCGCCTCGGCATGATACTAGTCGGGGCTCGCCCGATGTCCGAGCGCCCTTCCCTCTCCAGCATCCTCGCGGGCATCACCGAGACCTTCGGCCCGCGGCGCCGGCGGACCTGGATGGGGCAGACACGCGCGCACATCGAGACTCGGGAGCTGTCTGCCGACGAGCTCGAGCGCTTCGCCTCCGCGCTCAGGCAGGCCGCGCAGCGCATGGCCAGGCTGAAGTGGGTCGAGGTGAACCCGCACACGCGCCGCGTGGTGATCGAGCTCGAGCGCGGCGCGCACGAGCTCGGCGAGCTGGTCGAGCTGGTGGAAGCCGCGGAGCAGAGCGCCGGGGTCGAGAAGGCGGCCTTCGCCGAGAACGCGCCGGAGCACCCGGCGGACGCCGAGCCGCTCCACCGCCTGGGGCTCGGCGCGGCGCTCGACGTCATCGGCTTCGGGGTGGGTGCGGCCCTGCGCTTCTCGCCGCTCCCGCCCTCGGGCATCGCGGCGTCGGTGGCCGCTGCCTCGGCGGTGGTGCGCGCGGCGCCGCGGCTGCGCCAGAGCTTGGACCAGGCCCTCGGCCAGCGGCGCGCGGACCTGACGCTCGGCAGCGTGATCTCGCTGGCGCAGGGCGCGGCGCAGCGGCCGGTGGCGTCGCTGGTGGACCTCGTGCACAAGACGGCGCTCTTGCGCGAGGCGCGGGCGCGGCAGGCGACCTGGGAGGCGCGCGAGGCGGAGCTCTGCTCCGCGCCCTACGAGCACGACCTCGGCCGCGCGCGCGTCGATCCGCGCCCGGTACCGCTGCCGCGCGGGCCCATCGAGGAGTACGCGGACCGCGCGTGGGTCGTCTCGCTCGGCGGCTTCGCGGTGAGCTTCCTGACCACGCGCAGCGTGCAGCACGCGGTGGCGGCGCTCTTCGGCGCGCTGCCGAAGCCCGCGCGCATGGGCCGCGACGTGTTCGCCGCCGCGCTCGGGCGCGCGCTCGCGGCACGCCGCGTGCTGGTCAACGACCCGGACGTGCTGCGGCGCTTGGATCGCATCGACTGCTTGGTCATCCAGGGCGATCTGGTCGCGCGCGATCGCTTCGAGGTGACCGACGTCGTCAGCGTGGAGGGCGTGTCGCGCCGCGAGACGCGGCGCAAGGTGCTGGAGCTGTTCGAGCCCGATCACCCGGTGAGCGTGATCCGGCGCGGGTCGCACACGCTCGAGCCCGCGGCCCGCCTCGAGGCGCGCATGCCCCTGGAGCTGGAGGCCAGAGCGAAGGAGCTCGCGCGGCGAGGCGAGCTGTGCCTGGCGCTCTCCCAGGCGGGCCGGGTGCAGGGCCTCGTGGCGCTGTCGATGATCCCGCAGACGGGCATCGAGGAGCTGATCACCGCGGCGCACGAGGCGCAGATGCGCGTCGTCATCGCCTCGAATGACGAGTCGGTGCTCCAGGGGCTCAACGTGGACGACGCCATCCCCTTCGGCGACGGTCTGCCGAGCGGCATTCGCCGCCTGCAGCGCGAAGGTCGGAGCGTGATGCTGGTGGTGACCGGCAGGGCGACCGGCATCGGCGCCGCCGACTGCACCGTGGGCTTGGTGCGCGCCGGTGAGACGCCGCCGTGGGGCGCGCACCTGGTCGCCGGCGACGACCTGTCGGACGTGCGCTTCGTGCTCCAGGCCTGCGTGACGGCGAAGAAGGTCGCGAAGCAGAGCGTGAACGTTGCGCTCGGCGCGGCGGGCGTGGGCACGCTGGTCTCGGCCGGCGGCGTGGTCAGCATGACCACGCGGCGCGTGTTCGCCGTGGTCAACACCGCGTCGCTGATCGCCATGGCGAACGGCGTGCGCAACAGCGCCTCGCTCGAACGCCGCGCGCTGCCGCCGCCGCGCGATCGCACGCCGTGGCACGCGCTCGACTCGCAGGGCGTGATGGCGAAGCTCGGCACCAGCGAGGCGGGCCTGACCCGGGCCGACGCGCTGGCCCGCCGCCGCCCGACCCCGGGCGACAAGCCGGCGCTGCTCGAGCTCTCGGAGGCGGTGACCGACGAGCTGTTCAACCCGCTGGCGCCGCTGCTCGCGGCCGGCGCGGGCCTCTCCGCCGTGGTGGGCTCCGTCGCTGACGCCGGCATGGTCGGCGGGGTGGTGGCGCTGAACGCCGTGGTCGGCGGCGTGCAGCGCTTCCGCACGGAGCGAGCCATCCGCCGCCTGGCCAGCGACACCAAGCGCCGCGCGCGCGTGCGCCGCGGCGGCGAGATCGCCGACATCGACGCGAACGATCTGGTGCGCGGCGACGTGCTCTTGCTCGCGCCCGGGGACGTGGTCCCCGCGGACTGCCGCATCGTGAGCGCGGAGAGCGTCGAGGTCGACGCCTCCAGCCTCACCGGCGAGTCGCTGCCGGTGCGAAAGGGGCCCGCCGAGTCCTTCGACCCCGAGGTCGCCGACCGCGGCAGCATGCTCTACGAGGGCACCAGCATCGCCGCCGGGCGCGCCACGGCCGTGGTCGTCGCCACCGGCGACGAGACGGAGGCGCGGCGCGGCTCGAACACCTCGCGCCGCGACATCGCTACGAGCGGCGTCGAGCTCCGCCTGCGCTCGCTCATCAACTTGACCGGGCCCATCGCGCTCGGCGCAGGTGCCGCGCTCATCACCGCGGGCGCGCTGCGCGGGCGGCGGCTGAAGGAGGTGGTGAGCTCCGGGGTGAGCCTGGCCGTGGCCTCGGTGCCCGAGGGGCTGCCCCTGCTCGCGACCGCCGCGCAGCTCGCCGCTGCCGAGCGACTGAGCAAGCGCGGCGCCCTGGTGCGGAACGCGCGCAACATCGAGGCGCTCGGGCGCGTGGACGTCCTGTGCGTGGACAAGACCGGCACGCTCACCGAGGGGCGCATCGAGCTCAGGCGCTTGTCGGACGGCGCGCGCGACGAGGCCGCGGGCTCGCTGGGTCCGAGCGGCCTCAGGGTCCTCTCCGCGGCGTTGCGCGCGACGCCGGAGCTCGAGCACACGGCTGCCTTCGACCCGCTCGACGCGGCGCTGCACCGCGCCGCGAAGGCGCATGGGCTCGTCGCTTCGCACGGCGCCGAGGGCTGGCGCCGCGTCAGCGAGCTGCCCTTCGAGGCGGGGCGCGGCTACCACGCGGTGACCGGCGAGGCCCTGCACGAGCGCTTCTTGAGCGTGAAGGGCGCGCCGGAGGTGGTGCTGCCGTGCTGCACCAAGCAGAGCCATGGCGACACGCGGGCGCCCCTCGACGAGGTGACGAAGAGCGCGCTCGCGGAGCGCGCCGCCGAGCTCGGCCGCCAGGGGCTGCGCGTGCTCGCGGTCGCCGAGCGCAGCGTGGCGGAGGAAGACCGCCTCGACCCGACCCGGTTGGTTGGGCTCTCCTTCATCGGCTTCATCGCCTTCAGCGACCCGGTGCGGCGCTCCGCGCGCGCGGCGCTGGATCAGCTCCGCGCCGCCGGCGTCGAGACGATGATGATCACCGGCGACCACCCGAGCACCGCCGAGGCGGTTGCGCGCGAGCTCGACCTCTTGCGCGACAAGCGCGTGATGACCGGGACCGAGCTCGCGGAGCTCTCCGAGGAGCAGCTCGACGCGCGCATCGGCAGCATCGGCGTGTTCGCCCGGCTCACCCCTTCGCAGAAGGTCCGCGTGGTGCGCGCGCTGCAGCGGGCCGGGCACTGCGTGGCCATGGTCGGCGACGGCTCGAACGACGCGCCCGCCATCCGCCTGGCCAATGTGGGCATCGCCATGGGCGAGCGCAGCACCAGCGCCGCTCGAGGGGCCGCTGACGTGGTGATCACCGACGAGCGCATCGAGACCATCGTCGACGCCATCGTCGAAGGTCGCGCCATGTGGGCCAGCGTGCGCGACGCGGTGAGCATCCTGGTCGGCGGCAACCTGGGCGAGATCGGCTTCTCCGTCGCCGCGGGCCTGGTCGACGGGCGCTCGCCGCTGAACGCGCGACAGCTGCTGCTCGTGAACATGCTGACGGACGTGGCGCCTGCCATGGCCATCGCGCTGCGCCCGCCCTCGAAGGAGACGCTGGAGTCGCTGGCCAGCGAGGGCCCCGACGCGTCACTGGGCGACGCGCTCTCGCGCGACATCGCCTCGCGCGCCATCGTCACCGCCGCGGGCGCCGGCGCGGCGTTCGCGGTCGGGCGCTTCACCGGCAGCCGCGAGCGCGCGGCGACGGTGGGTCTGCTGGCTCTGGTGGGCACGCAGCTCGGGCAGACGGTGACGTCCGGCGGGCTCAGCCGACCGGTGCTGCTGACCAGCGCGCTCTCCGCCGCGGCCCTCGCGGCCATCGTGCAGACGCCCGGCGTGAGCCACTTCTTCGGCTGTCGTCCCCTCGGCCCGGTCGGCTGGGCCACCGCCGTCGGTGCATCAGCGCTCGCGACCGGCGCCGCCGCGAAGTACCCCGAAGCGATCGAGAAGATCGCGCGCAAGCTCAAGCTCGTGCAGGTGATGCCCCACGAGGACTCACCGCGGCTCGGCGCCTGAGCCCGCTTCGATAAGCGGCCCGAAACTTGGCCGGCGCGCGCCGTGCTTGGCATTGGCACGGCATGCGCAAGCACATCCTCGCACTGTTCACGCTCCCGCTCGTCGCCGCCTGCGGCACCTCGGGAGTCCCGCACCCCACCACCCTGGACGACTTCGACGTGGAGGTCGCCGGGGCGAAGCCCACGCAGAAGACCGCGCTGCGCCTGGACGACGATTCGCCGTTCATCGACGAGATGCCGAGCGCCGAGGACACGCTGCAGGCGACCTCGTCGCAGTTCGCGGGCAAGCAGGTGGGCGACCGCACCGTGCACCGCTTCAGCGGCGCGTTCAGCAAGACCAACCTGATCCTGACCCAGGACGTCGTCGCGCGCGCGGGCAGCCTCATCGTCGTCGACTACCAGCTCGAGGACGGCGGCACTGCGACCAAGCTGCGCGTCACCCACGACATCGGCAGTGACCGCGTGCTGCGCGTGCGCGAGATGCGCGGAAAGAAGGAGCTGCCCTCGACCAGCGCGGCCTTCGAGAAGCTGATGTCCCGGACCAGCTTCGTGCCCGACGACAACGAGGCCGAGATCGCCAAGGAGAAGGGGACCTGCCTGGTCGGCAGCGACCCGGTCGAGTGCGAGAAGACCGCGTATCGCGTCAAGGTCGGAGACAAGACGGCGACGTTCTTCGTCGCGCGCACGTCCGACGGCCGAGACCTCTCCGGCGAGATCGCCGGCGAGGACGGACGCATCCTGTACAAAGCGGAGCTCATCGAGTCCCGCAGCGCGCTACCCGCCGGCGTCGCTAGCCGCTGAGCGCGTGCTAGGCTCGCCCGCCATGCACAGAGCGGTGAGCTTCTCCATCGGTACGGCCGTCGCGTTCGCGGCGGCCGTCGCGTTTGCGCAGGGACAGGAACCGGGTGGCACCGGGGCGTTGCCGCCCGCCGAGCCACCGCCCGCGTCGAGCGCGCCGCCCGCCGAGCCGCTGCCGCCTCAGCCGCTGCCGCCTCAGCCGCCGCCGCCTCAGCCGCCGCCGCCTCAGCCGCCGCCGCCCGCGCCCGCGGCCTACTACCCGCCGCCGCCGGGCTACTACCCCGCGCCGCCGCCGCCTCCACCTCCGCCGGAGCCCGTGCGCACGGTGTCGCTCACGCTCTCGCCCGTGCACTTGATCTTCCCGCTGCTCGAGCTGATGGCGGAGGTTCGCCCCGTCGATCACCTCGGCCTCGCCGTCATCGGCGGTTACGGGACGGTCAGCGCCGAGTCGAGCAGCGGCACCGAGAAGTTCAAGGCCTACGAGCTCGGCGCGCAGGCGCTCTGGTACCCGATGAAACCTTTCCACGGCCTCCACGTCGGCGCGGAGCTCTTGTACGTGAAGGTCGAGTCCGACGAGCTGAACCAAGGTGACGTGAAGGGCACCGGCACCGGCCTCGCCGTGGGACCGCTGATCGGCTACAAGGTCCTGACCAGCGGCGGCTTCACCTTCGTGGCGCAGGGTGGCGCCGAGTACATCGCGGTCGAGGCCGAGGCGAGCGATCAGGTCGGGAACTCGTCGCAGAAGGACGACTCGCGCTGGATCCCGCTCTTGAACTTGAACTTGGGCTACTCGTTCTGAGCGACGTGAAGTGCGCACGCGATCGCATTGGGTCGCGCTCACTCGGCGCCGGCGTAGGGCGGCTTGCCCTGCGGCCACTCTGTCGTCACCTGCCGGCCGTACAGATCGACGAGGATCTTCACTGCGTCGGCGTTCTGCATCAAGAAGCGCATGTCGCCGCGGATCTTGATCTGGCCGCGCAGCCCGCTGGTGATGGGGTCGATCTGCCCGGCAGCGATGCTCTCCCACACCGTAGCCGGCGCGGTGAAGCGGAATCCGAGGCCCTTGCCATCGTGCCTCTCGGTGAGACGGCGGTACTCGGTGACCTCACCGTGGTCCAAGACGACCAGGAAGTGAACGGCGCTGCCGCTCGGAACGTAAGGGCTCGTGTCGTCGCCGATCACCTCCAGCGTCATGACCATGCGCTGCGTGGGAGCGAGCTTTCGGAACTCGGCCGAGCCGTTGATCAAGAGCTTCATGTCGTCGTACCAGGCGTCCGAGTAGATGGTGGACATGGCGGGACCTCCGAGCCTCACGAGCGAAGCCAGAAAACGAGCACCAGAGCGACGAGCAGCACGACGCCCAGCGCCAGCGCGAGGCCGTGGCGGCGTCGCTCCTCGATGCGCATGAGTCCGAGCACGCCCCAGAGAAACGGCAGTTGAGTGAGAGGGAAGCGGACGCGCAGCTGGCGGCGCAGCACCAGGGCCAGGGGGCTTGCCTGGCCGCTGGTGACGTGGGCCACCGACAGGAAGTCGCCCTGAATGGTCGGGGCGCCGGCGACGCTCGCCGCGCCCAGGTCGCTGACCTCGATGCGGTCGCCCAGGAAGGCGATGCGCACGGCGATGCCCTCGTCCTCCGCGGCGCGCACCACCAGATGGCCGCGCAGCGCGCGGGCGTCGGTCGCCTTCTCCGCCGAAGCGTCCAGCGTCTGCTCCAGGAACTGGTGCAAGAGGTCGGCCAGGCCGCTGGCGGTGTCGGCGCCCAGGAGCTCCACCCGCGGCCGCTCCTTCACACCCGGTCCCACCACTTCTCGATTCCCATGTCCTCGGCGATGACACCGAGCGCGTTGTAGCCGGGAGCGAAGGTGATGTAGCCGTGCGGGTGCTGGGACGCACCGCACAGGTAGAGGCCCGCGATGGGAGTCCGGTACTGCGCCAGCTCGTCGGTCGGACGGTGCTCCAGCAGGCTCTTCGGGTGGATGCGTCCGACCATCCAGTCGCCGAAGCGGTAGTTGATCATCTTCTGGCTGATCTGTAGCGGCGACTCGGTGGCGAAGCGGCGCACCAACGTGCGTGCGTCCTCGTCGATCATCGCCTCGCGCCAGCGCTCGAGGCAGGCCGCTCCGTAGCCCGAGCCAACACGGTTCCAGGCGTCGGCCCCGCCATCCTCGAGGGAGAACGGCGCGAACACCCGCAAGAGTCCCGTGGCCTTGCCCTCCGGAGCATCGGTCGGGTCGTAGAGCGAGTTCACGGCGGCGTTCAACCGCGGCCGGTCCGGCAAGCGTCCGGCGCGCACCCGCGCGAGCTCCTGTTCGAAGTCCGCCAGCGTCTCGAAGCCGATGTTCAGGATCCAGGCGCGATCGATGGCCGGGTCGAAGCTGGCCGCCTTGTAGCGGGGCGTCCCGTTCAGTGCGACATGCACGTTGAACAGCGTCGCGTCCTGGTACTTCACCTCGGCGACGTCCCGGCGCGTGCGCTCGGGCACCCAGTCGGCGTCGAGCAGGCTCTCGAAGGTCTGGTTCACGTCGATGCTGGACGCCACCAGCTTGTGGGCTCGCACGAAACCGTCGGGCGTCTCGACGCCGACTGCGCGGCCGTTCTCGACCACGATCTTGTGCACCGGGACCTGCGGAAACACCCGCCCGCCGGCCTTGACGATCACCCTGAGCAGGGCGTGGGCCAGCCGGTGACTGCCGCCCTTGCAGACGTGCCAGTTGGCGATCTTGCCCAGCAGCACCGGGTAGCTCACCGCGAGCCCCTTCACGTGGGGCTGGTACGCGCAAATCGCAGCGTGAAACGCCAGCATCGCCTTGATGCGCTCGTTCTCGAAATGCTTGTCCAAGAACTCCGCCACCGACATCGAGCGCAGGCGGGCGGTGAGAAACTCGCTCTTGTCCTCCACACCCCAGGAGGCAAGCGCACGCGTGATGTCGTTCAGGGCGATGGGCGGCGCGTACATGAGCGTGCGCACCATCAAATCCATGTAACCGCTCACCTCGGTCCACAGGCGAAGCCAAGTGTCGGCGTCCTTCGGCGAAAAGCGCGCGAAGCTCGCCGCCGTCGCCTGCATGTCGGTGTGGATGGTGAGCGCGCTGCCGTCGGCGAAGATGCTGCCCATCTGCACGTCGGGGTGCACGTATTCGACGCCGTTGTCGGTGAGCCCGAGGTCTTCGTAGACCGGGCAGATGCCCACCAGCGAGTGGTAATTCGAGTGGAGGTTGTGCAAGAAGTTGGGCTCGGTCACCTCTTCGGTGCAAAGGCCCCCGCCCTCCTCGCTCCGGCGCTCGAGCACCGCAACGGACCAGCCCGACTTGGCCAGGTACGCGCCCAGCGCCATGCCGTTGTGCCCGGCACCGATGATGATGGCGTCGAAGCCCTGGTCGAACATCCCCATGGCGCGCCTCAGTAGAACCGGGTGGGCTTCTGCCACACCGGTGGCAGGTCGAAGTCCTGACACAGCACCTTGAAGGCGTTGTAGCCGCACGCGGCGGTGACGCCGCCGCCAGGGTGCATGCAGCTGCCCGCCAGGTAGAGACCTGGAATCTCGGTGCCATGGTGCGCTGCTCCCGCGAACGGCCGCAGCCCCATCAGCTGGTCCAGGCTCATGGCACCGTGACCGAAGTCTCCCTCGCGCATGCGCATTCCGCGCTCCTGGTCCAGCGGCGTGTGCAGGGTGTCGGCGATCACGTTGTCGCGGGTCATGTTCGGCGCGAACTCCGCGTACAGGCGCAAGAACCGCTCGTTGTAGCCGGCGCGCACCGCCTCCCACTCTGCCTCGCTGAGCGCGCTGGCCTTGGGGAAGAAGTACCATCCGGTCAAGTTGTGCTTACCGGGCGGCGCCTGCGTCGTGTCCCACAGCGAGTTGACCCACACGCCAGCCGCGGGCAGCTCTGGAACGCGATCACAGTGCCCGGCGCGGCAGTAGTCGAGGACGTCTTTCGCGCTGTCATAACCGACGACCTGATACCACGCGCGATCGATGCCGGGGTCCCAGCGCGCGCTCTTGTAGCGGGGCGGCTCGTGCAGGGCCATCGCCACCGAGCCGAGCACCTGGTCCGGCCCCTCCTTGAAGTGCTCCACCCGCCGGCGCGTGTAGGGCGTCAGGTTCTCTGCCCCGACCATGTCCAGGAACGTGTCCTTGAGCCCCACGGCGCTGACCACCGCCTTGCGTGCGAACAGGCGCGTGCCGTCCACGAGCTCCACGCCGGAGGCTCGACCGCCGTCCAGCAAGATGCGCCGGACGCGGCTCGATTCGCGCATCGTCACGCCCTCCTTGATGCACGCGGTGACCATCGCGCCGTTCAGACGGTGCGTGCCGCCGACCATCATGCGCCAGCAGCCGGGCATGAACAGGCACGCGAACAGGAAGAAATACCCCGACCCCGGCCACTCCAGGCTGGGGGCCGCGAACTCGATGGCCACGCGGTAGAGCAGCGCGCGCACCTCGTCCGCTTCGAAGTACTCGTCGATGCAGTCGCGCACCGTCTTGAAAGCCATCTCCTCGTCGAGCCCGAACATGCTGAAGGAGCTCGAGGCCGCCAGGAGCGGGTTCGGCAGGTTCTCACTCGGGTTCCACTTGGCGGGCGGCGTGTAGAGGGCCGCCGCCATCACGAGCTCGAACATGTTCGCCTTGGCCTTGAGCTCGCGCCAGGTCTCGGCGTCGCGCTTCGAGTAGGCGGCGAAGCTCTTCGCCGTCTCCTCGATCATGTCGTTCTGGTAGATCAGCACCGGAGGACGGCCGTCCCGGAAGGCGATGCCTGCTTGGACCTCCGGGTAGATCGTGCGCGCCCCGAGGCTCGGCAGATCGAAGTCCTCGAAGAACGGCATGATGTGCAGGAACTCCATGAAGTTCGCGTGGATGTTGTGGCAGAAGCCCGGAGCGGTGACCTCGGCGGTGTAGACCGCCCCGCCCCACTCGTGCCGCCCTTCGAGGACGCAGACGTCCACGCCGGCCCGAGCCAGGTAAGCCGCGCAAGTCAGGCCGTGGTGCCCCCCGCCGATGATGATCACCTCGTGCTCGGCTCGGCTCATGGCACCGCTTTCGTAGATGCCGGATGAGCGCGCGCCGTGCGTTGATCTAGATCAAGTCCGACTCATGTCGTGGCGGCTCAACCGCCCAGCGCGGCCCGCAGCCGCTCGAGCTGCTCGCGCTCCTCGGCGTCCACCTGGCCGTCGGCGTACATGACGGCGCGCACCGCCTCGAAGAACGCACGCCGGTGCTCCGCGGGCACCAGCGCCGGGTCCACCTCGCCCGGCGCCGGCGCGACGTGCAGCCAGTGCTCCACTTCGGCGCGGTCGGCGGCGTCGAGCCCGAGACGTTGAGCCAAGCGCTCGACGAAACGCCGCTCGCCTTCGTGGATCTCGAGATCCGTCCAGGCCTGGGCACACACGAACTTGAGCAGCAAGAGGCGCTCGTCTCGGGAGAGGGCTTCGAGCATGGCCGGGTCAGGATAGGCGGTCAGGGCACCAATGTCTGCTCCACGACGAAGCCCCCGCCGCCCGTCGCGATCTTCCAGATGTCTACGGGGCCCTCCGTCTCTTCCGTGAGCGGGTCGTAGTCCAGATCGCCGGAGGCGCCCGTCACGTCGACGCTGCCGCCTTTCGCGAGCTCCGTCGCGATGTCGGTCCAGGTCGCGGGCTTCACCTCGACCGGCACGCCGAGGCTCAGGCGCCTGAGCCCTCGCGCCATCCCCAAGCCGTGAACCAGGCCCTCCCGAGCGTGGGAGCGGGCAGCCCCGTAGAAAGCGAGCCACGTGGCGTCGTAGGAGTGGGCGACGTACGAGAAGTCGTCGGCCTCGGCCTGGTAGGCCGCCTTGAAGCTGGCGCGGAACAGCTCGTAGACCGGGCCGGCCGGAACCGAGAAGCGGCTGCCGCGCACGCGCGGGAACAGAGCGGACAGGTTCATCGTCTTGCCCAGGAAGTCGGCGTTGGCCGCGCTGTCGGTCACGAACATCTTCTTCGTGGCATAGCCGGCGCTCGACGCGGCGCCGTTCAAGAAAGCGGCGGCGTCCGCGGTCTGGCTGGAGATGAAGAGCACCCAGTCGGCGGCGGTCTTACCAGCTTCGTTCACGGCAGCGTCACGCGACGAGGTGCTGTCGAAGCCGAAGCGCGTGGTGCTCCCGCCGACCGCGCCGAAGGACTTCTCGAACACGCCGGCGAGCCCCTCGCCGTAGGCGCCGGCCTCGTGCACCACGGCGACGAGCTTCGCGCTCTGCTGCTGCAGGTAGATGGCGATGGCGTCGCCCTGCAGGTGGTCCGGCGGCGCCGTGCGCCAGAGCCGGCCCGGGTTCTCGTCGGTGGGGTTCTTGGTGTCGAGCCCGGTGAGGGTCGTGCTGGTCGCGGCTGGCGAGATCATGAGCACGTCCTTCCCCGAGAGCGCAGCGAACACCTCCGCCGCATCGGTGGATGCGCTGGGGCCGACGATGGCCGACACGCCGATGGCGTCGGCCAGGTAGCGCGCGCTCTTCACCGCCGCTTCGGTGCGCGTCAACGTGTCGAACTGTGGCCCCTGGGAGATGTCGCACAGCACGACGCCGAAGGCGCGCCCGCCCAGCCCGCCCACTTCGCGCACTTGGGTCACCGCCAGGCGGATCGCGCCTTCACGCGCGAGGTGCGTGGTCACCGAGCGATCCATCAGGCTGCCGATGACGATGGCGCCGGGGTAGCTCTCGGGTCGAATGAACAGATCCTCCGGATGGGTCGCGGCGCAGCGCGGGTTGGGCGCAGCCTTCTCGCAGTAACCTTCGCCGTTGCACACGCTGCCCGGGCCGAAGACCTCGCGGCAGCGCGCGCTGCTGGAGCACTCCGTGAAATCCGGGCGCGTGAGCGAGCAACCGGCGAGCCCGAGCCCGAGGACCCAAGCGCCGCGTAGCACGCGTTCAAAGCTCGCCGTGGACACGCAACGCCCCCCCGCTCGGGCTCAACGCCACGTCGGCGCCGAAGCGCTTCGCCGCGCGTGGGCCGCTCGGCGCGGTGACCAGGAAGTAGACCCCTGCGCCCACGGCCACGACCCCAACGCCCAGGCTCACGTCCGCCAATAGCGAGTAGCGCTGATCGCGATCCCGAGCGTCGCTCGCACTCACGTCGCAGAGCTTCTGGCCCGCGGACTCCTTGCAGGCGGCGTCCACGTCCTTGCGGGCCGAGAGCGCCATGGCGCCGAAGATGGCTCCCGCGCCCAGCGCCGCGCCGCCGGCGCCGAGCAAGACCCAGCCGAGCGTGGTGTCGGCGGCGGCCGGCGCGTCTGCTTGGGGCGGCTTGCTGGGCGCCTTGCGCTCGGGCTGCTTCGCTTCGGCCCTCACTGCGGGCTTCGGCTCGGGCTCTTCTTCGAGCTCGATCTTGGTGGTGGGGACCGCGCGCTTCCGCAGGTTCTGGATGCGCTTCTCCAGCACGTCGCGCTCGACGGGTTTGGCGTGAGCCAGGTACTTCTCCAGCGCGTCGGCCGCGTCGCCGAGCCTGCCCAGGCGCTCGAGCGCGTTGCCGATGTTGAAGAGCAGACGCGGCCGCGGGCTCAGCCGGTGGGCTTCTTCGAAGGCCGCGAGCGCGTCCTCGTAGCGGCCCTCCGCGTACGCCGCGTCGCCCTGCTCGAAGAGCTTGCGCGCCCTGGCGTCGTCCGCGGCGCTCGACGCCGGGGGCTTGGCGTGCGACGTGCCGCCCGAGCTCGCCACGCCAAGGGCGAGGAGCGCGACGACGAGGCGCTTCACTTGTCGTCCCAGGGGTCGACGTTGTCCGTCTTCAGGCCCTTGCCCTTGCCCGTGGCGCTGGGCGCTGGTTTGGGTGCGGCTTGGCCGGGGCGCGGCTGCGGCACCTTCGGCAGCTTCGAAGGGTCCACCGTGGGTGCCAGCAGGCCGAGCTCGAGGGCGGCCGGGGGCGGGGTGGTCGCGTCGAACTCGAGCGTTCGCGCCTCGTAGCCTGGGGCGGTGACGCGCAAGCTGTGACGCTTGCCGTCGGCCTTGAAGGTGCTCGTGAACCCGCCGTTCCCGATCACCCGACCGTCGAGCTCGATGTTGGCGCTGGGCGGCGTGACCCGCATGCTCACCGTGTAGCTGCTCGCGGACGCACCCACGCCTTCGACGACCTCGGCTTCGTCGCCGCCCGTGTCGCGGTTCTTCGACAACGAGACCAGCTTCGAGGCACCGAGCGTCACGCCCAAGCCGAGCAGCAACGCCAAGGCGCTGGCCAGGGACCACCACGCGGCCCCGAGCGGGCGCGCGCGCGCGAGCGTCCCGGTGGGCAGCGCGGCCGCGCTCTGGCCCAGCGTTCCCCCCGTCTCTTCGTACGGGGCCACCGGCAGGGTCGGGGCGGTCACGTCCTGATGCCTGGGCGCGGACATGGCGCCGAACTGCGGCTCCCAGATGGTGCGGCTGCGCGGGCTCGCGAAGGGCAACAGGGCCCTGCCCAGCGCGCCGACGCTGGGGAAGCGGTCGCTCTTCTGGCGCGCCATCGCGCGCATCACCACGCGCTCGAAGTCCGACGGCAAGCCCGGCCGGTGTACGTGGGGCGCGTCGAAGTCGCCCTGCGCAATGGCGTACATGAGGCCCATGAACGTGTCGGCCTTGTGAGCGAAGGGACGCACGCCCGTGGCGCCCTCGTACAAGATGACACCCAGCGAGTACTGATCCGCGCGAGCGTCCAGGTTGCGGTCGCCGCGCGCGAGCTCCGGAGACACGTAGTGCGGCGAGCCCAGGAAGGTGGAGTCCGTCGTCAGCTCGGACGGCGCGTCCTCCACCACCTTCGAGATGCCGAAGTCGAGGACCTTCGGCGTCAGCTGGCCGTTCCAGCCCTGCGCCAGGAAGATGTTCGCCGGCTTCAGGTCGCGGTGCACGACACCCTGCGCATGGGCCGCTTCCACCGCCGCGAACACGGGCAGCATGAGGTCCACCAGCCGTGACAGGTCCAGCGCGCCCTCGCGCCTGAAGAACGAGTGCAGGGACTCGCCGTCCAGGAACTCCATCACCAGGCACGGCAGGCCGTCGATCATGCCGACGTCGGTGGCGTCCACGATGTGCGGGTGGCGGATGCGCGAGGCGAGCTGCCCCTCGCGCAGGAAGCGCGTGACGACGACGTCGTTCTCGGCGTAGGCGCGGCGCAGGGTCTTGATGGCCACACGCTTGCCGAGCCCCGTGTGCTCCGCCTCGTAGACCTCGCCCATCCCGCCGGCGCCGATGCGCCGCTTGATGGTGTACTGGCCGACGGAAGTGCCGCTCGCCAGGTCCGGGGGCTGCTCGGGCTTCATGCGCGGGTGACTGACCGGGATTGTACCAGCGCCCGGCTCAGTTCAAGAGCTCAGGGTCGAAGTCCGGCTCGGAGCGCGAGCGCGAGCGGGCGGGACCGGCCTGGTGGTGGACCAGCTTCCAGACCCCGCGCTCCCGCGCGAAGACGTTGGTGGCGGCCAGCTCGACCTCGGGCAGCTCCTCGGTGCACGTGACGATGGCGGTCTCGCCGATGACGAGCGCCTGGGAGTTCCGATGCTGGACGGCCGGCGCCGTCGGGTTGTCGAGGATGGCCCGCCAGCTCGCGGCGACCTGGGCGTGGCCGCGCAGGATCTGCCAGCCAGGGTGGATGCAGGCGACGGCGTGGTCGCTCGCCCAGAGCCCCAACATGCGCTCGACGTCGCGGTCTCGAAACGCGGAGTAGAAGGCCGCGTTGGCGGACAGCACCTCTTCTTCCGGCGTCGGCACGGACCCGAAGGTAGCACGGCGATAGCGTGGCGCCGTGGTAGACCACCCCGGGTGGTGACGTTCTCGCGAAGGACCTCCTTCTCGCGCGAGCCCAACGCGCTGACGCGCGCCGTGGCCCGCGCGAAGCGACCGCTCGTCGACCTCACCGTATCGAACCCCACCACGGTGGGGCTGCCCTACGACGCGGAGCGCATCCTGGGCGCCCTCGCGCGGCCCGCTGCCCTGACCTACGACCCTCTGCCGTTCGGTCTGCCGGCTGCGCGCGAGGCGGTGCGCGAAGAGCTCCGCATCGACGGCATCGAGATGCCGCACGAGCGAGTCGTCCTCACTGCCAGCACGAGCGAGGCGTACTCCGTCGCGTTCCAGCTGCTCTGCGATGCCGGCGACGCGGTGCTCGTGCCCGCGCCGACCTACCCGCTCCTCGAGCATCTGGCCGCGCTCTCGAGCGTGCGCCTCGTGCCCTACCCGCTCGCCTACGACGGCGCGTGGCACATCGACCTCGACGCGCTCGCCCGAGCTCGTGTCCCTGACGCGCGCGCGGTCTTCGTGGTGAGCCCGAACAACCCCACCGGGAGCTACTTGAAGCGGAGCGAGCTGGAAGGGCTCGCGGATCTGGGCTTGCCCATCGTCAGCGACGAGGTGTTCGGGCGCTACCCGCTGAGCGAGGACGCGACCCGCGCGCGAAGCGCCCTCGACACGGAGCGCGTGCCCGTCCTGGCCCTCGGGGGGTTGTCGAAGCTCGCTGCGCTCCCCCAGCTGAAGCTCGGCTGGATGCTGGTCGGCGGTCCCGCTGCTTGGGTCGACGAGGCGCTGGGGCGGCTCGAGCTCATCCTCGACTCGTACCTCTCTCTGGCGACGCCGGTGCAACACGCGCTGCCGGAGCTCCTCGCGGCTTCGCGCGTCACCACCGACGCCATCCGCTCGCGCGTGCGCGAGAACCTGATGCTGATCGACCGCGCACTGGCGGGCTCACCAGCGAGCTGCCTGCACGTCGAGGGCGGCTGGTACGCGGTGCTGCGCCTACCGCGTACGAGGAGCGAGGAGGAATGGGTCGTCGGGTTGGTGGAAGAGGCTGGCGTGCTGGCTCAGCCAGGCTGGTTCTTCGACTTCCCCGACGAGCCGTACGTCGTCGTGAGCCTCCTGACCCCGAGCGAGGTGCTCGAGCGGGGCGCTCGCGCTCTCACGCATTACGTGCGCCACTGCACGTCCGTGCTCTGATTGCCTTCCCGATCCAGGTTCGTCATCCTGGTGCCGGCCCGGAACTTGCTCGTACGGCCATCGCCGTTCGCAGGAGGACATCGTGATTCGCCGCCGCTCGCTTGGGTTCGTGCTCGCTTCCAGCGGAATTCTCGTGGCGTGCGGGGCACGCGACGCGATGGAAAGCCCCTGCGGCTTTGGTTACCAGGAGGAGGACGGGCTGTGCACTCCGATCACGGGTGGCACAGGTGGAGCGGGTGGCACAGGCGCCTTCGGTGGCGGGGGCATCGGCGGATTCGGCGGCTTCGGTGGTGGTGGGTTCGGCGGTGGTGGGTTCGGCGGCTTCGGCGGA
>Ga0233425_10006267_pt1 | contig 17809 bp, 20 predicted proteins | sample Watercolumn_Towu_2_FD_181712 | JGI IMG/M metagenome (GOLD analysis project Ga0233425, IMG submission 181712) | Freshwater microbial communities from Lake Towuti, South Sulawesi, Indonesia - Watercolumn_Towuti2014_140_MG | ecosystem: Environmental > Aquatic > Freshwater > Lake | place... | reverse complement strand
GCCTTCCGATGCTCAGCTGCCGCGTCCTGCCAGCGACATCGCCTTCATGCCCAGGGCGGTCTTGATCTCCTGCACGATGATTTCCGGCGGCATGGTCATGCCCCCGCAGACGTGCGGGCCGGCATGGACCCGGTCGCTGTTCGGGATGGTCGCCCGGATTTCCTTGGCCAGCCAGCCGGTCACGTTGAACTCTGGCACGAAGATGTGCTTGGCGTTCTTGGTTGCTTCGCGAATTTCCTCGCCCGGCCACGGCCGCAGCGTCTTGACCTTCACCAGACCGCAGCGCACGCCCTCGTCCTCCAGCAGGCGGATGGCCTCGCGTCCCTGGGAGACGGCCGTGCCGGAGGCTACGATCACGATGTCCGTGTCGGTGTTCTCCGCGTCGATCAGGCCGTTCAGCCACCGGATCGAGTGCTTGCGCGACCGCTCGACGGCCGCCCAGACTTCCTGCTGCCAGCTCGCGTGCGTCGCGTAGCTGATGTAGTTGCTCTTCATCACGAACGGGTCGCGCATCATCCGGACCGGCGGACATTCCATGTCCATGCACGGGACCGGCGAGCGGTAGGGGTCGTACGGCGGCAGGCACATGTCCGCCGGCGTCAGGTTCACCACGTCCTTGGTGTGCGTGACGAAGAATCCGTCGCAGCAGAGCGCCAGCGGCAGGTGCACGTCCGGTTCCTCGGACACCATGTAGCCCTTCAGGATCCAGTCGAAGAAGTCCTGGGCGGTCTCCGCGTGCCACACCAGCATGCCGGTGTTCAGCAGGTAGGAGATCTCCAGCGTGTCCGGCTGGATCGAGAGTGGCGAGTTGACGCCGCGGCAGGTCACGATCATCTGGATCGGCAGCCGCGCGCCCGCCCACATCGGGAAGTTCTCCATCGCGCGCATCGTGCCCGGGCCGGCGGTGGTGGTGAACACCCGCGCGCCGCCGAAGGCCGCGCCGGCGCACTGGGACATGACCGCAAATTCGCTCTCGCCCCGGAAGTAATCGCCGACGTAGCCCTCGGCGAACAGCTCGCCGATCAGCGCGGCTGCCTCGCTCTGCGGTGTGATCGGGTAGGCGATCATCACGTCGCAGCTGGCCCGCCGGATGGCTTCCTTGATCACCTCGCTGCCCGTGAAGAACGACGGGGTGCGGGGCGCCTCGTGCATCATCTTCCAGGTGTCGGTGTAGGTCTGGCCTTTTTTATTCTGCGTGCCGATGAGCGATTTATTCTCTGCCATGGGTCCGGCCTCCTTTTTTCAGCTCGTCGCCAGGAGCGGAAGCGTGCGCTGCCTCAACGTTTCTTCGGATCGAACTTGACGCTGCCCTTCAACCGCTTGACCGTGTCCGCCAGTTTCATGATCTTGTCGGCCGTCGCGTCGCGGAACGACAGCATCGCATCTTCATGCCCGGCCTGCGCGCACATGGCGATCGTGTAGCAGGACGTGCCCCCGCGGATGATCTTCAGCGACAGGTTCGCCTGGTGGCAATGGACGCCGACGAACATGCAGGCGTCGATCTTGTTGTGCCAGATGGTCAGGTTGGGATGGTTGGGATTGATTTCAACCTCGGGATTGATCTTGGGGTACTTCGGCCGGTAGTCGGGCATCGGGATGAGCATAGCCTGCTGCTGGGGGGTGACGCATTCCTTGATCGTTTCGTACAGGTGCCGGATCGCGGTCGCCTTCTTCGCGGCCTTTTCGTTCCACGCCCAGAGCACCAGCGGGCCGGGGAAGATCGTCGGCACCTTGGCCATCAAAAACTGACGCGCGGCTTCCTCGTAGGCTTTTTCTTCGGGGACGATCACGCCGTTGATGTGCGCCTCGCCGGGGTTCGGCAACCGAATCCCCATCGAGGCCGCCGCTGGGGGAAGGAAATGTTCCGGGCCTGGCAACACTCTGTATTGACTCACTTTAGCGACTCCCCCTCACCTTCCGGGCCCTCATGAAGCCAAGTTGCAGAAAGACTGAAAGATTACTGCCCTACTCTATGCTTGTTACACTATATTATGCAAGCCGGCAGAAGGCCCACCCACCTGAAATTATGGGCTATGGCAGGGTGGCCTTCTAGGTCTTTTGAACTAAGCCGTTCCGTGAAACAATCTCAAATCTCACGCCCACTTGAGGTGACCGAGTATAGCCGGTGATCTTATCGGATGTCAACGAGAAGGAGCGGGGCGTTGAGGCTGATTCCGCGCGCTCTGCTCTGAAAAATGTGAGAGAGTTCAGAGGTTCATCACTATGACCATGCCGGAGTTCTCGCCGGGAGGCGGCCTCTTGTCAGGAGCCGCCCAGCGGAGAAGCCGGCTCAATTCTGTTCATGAGATCGAACCGGTTGAATTCTAGCGCAATTCTGCGCAAGCTTCCTCCGTTCCCATTGCGCAAGCCTGCTCGAAGTCCTCTCTTGCCAACCGACCTTGCCGCAGCTTCTGGTAATGACGGGCCCGCAGGACCAAGGCTTTCGTGTTGGCAGGGTCCACCTGGATGACCGTGCTGAGGTCGGCGACCGCGCGATTCTGGTCGCCGAGTTGCTCATAGACCTGGGCCCGCAGCAGCAAGGCGTCCTTTTCCTGAGCGACCCAGTTCTGATGGGGCGCATTCTCCAGGACCTGGTTCAGAGTGGCCAGGGCCTGGCGCCATTGCCTGGCGGCGGTCTGTTTCTTGGCGATGGTGGTAGAGAGAACGATGAGCCGCTGCCGCGCGACGTCGAACAGGGGGTCGAGCCGCAGGATCCGCTCGTAATCCCCGGCCGCCTCCTGGAGTTTTTTCTGCCAGGTGAACGCATCGCCCCTGCCCAACAGCGCCCAGGTGCTGGAAGGGTCGAGCGTGAGGGCCTGGTCGAAATCCGCAATCGCCTGCTCCACATAGGGGTCGAGTTCGGAGCGATTGCTCTTTTTTGAAAAAGCTAGGGAAGCGATCCGGAGATAGGTTTGTCCCCGGATGATATAGGAGTCGACGTAAAGCTGGTCGGCGACGATGGCGCGGGAGGCCAGGTCGATCTTCTCCGGGAGACTGTGCGATTTCACTGCCGCCCCTGCCAGCTCGACAGCGTTCCGCCGATTTTTCGGAGCAGGGACTGGCTTCCGTTGGGCCTGGTCTGATTGTAACTGCTCGCGCAGGCCCTTCAGTTCGGTCTTGAGTTGGCTGTTTTCGGTCTGGAGCTGACGGTGGTGGGCGGCCAGTTGCTCGTCGGACTTCAGCCGTTTGACCGCCTCGGCCAGCATGCCCAGGTGGACGGCGGCTCTGATCTTCACGTAAAACGCCGGGCGGTCCCCTTCCAGTGAGCGTCGTTTGTCCAGGATTTCGGTCTCCGTGACGGCGGCGGCGATCGTTCGTACGCCCAGTTGGTTCAGGTGTGATGAGGTGCCGCCGGCCTGGGTCTCGATGTCCGTTGAGGAGGCCTCGATGTAGACGCCCGCCTCTTCGACAGCTTTGCGTTTAGCCCGCAGCAGGGCGTTCTCTTCCGCTCCGGCCAGCGTATCGGAATCACTCATGACGTAGGTGGCTTCAGCCACGATCACTTTGGTGTCCTGCGCGTCAACGTGGCCGTGGATCAAGAGGGGCAGGATCAGGACAATTGCGACGATCGGGCAAACTGGAAACAAGCGAGGGCGCATAAGTTTACTATAACGTGTCGGCTGGGATCAGGCAATGCGGGGTAGGCCGTGTGGGCGTCGGCTGAGCGAAGTTCGCTGCCTGGGGGCCGCTTCTCCGAACGAGGAACCGGCGGGTCCGCTCCTGTCTTATCATCCTTACTTACGAGAGGTCGCCCTCTTTGGGGTATACCTGCGTAAAAGGATGGACTTCCACCCGCTTGAAAACCCCGTGCAGGGTGTAGGGATCCTCTCGCACGAAGGATTCGGCTTCCGCCAACGAGTCGGCCTCAATCACAATCAAGCTGCCCGTCTTGTCGGTCAATGGGCCGGCCAGCACGACACGTCCCTGAGAGTCCAACGCGTCCATGCGAGCCAAATGAGCCGGCCGGTGGATTTTACGCAGCGCAGCCCCGTCGGGCCCGTCAAAGCCGAGGATCACAAATTTCATCGGAGGTCCGGGACTGGTTCTGTCTGAGGCCTGCCTGGAGACGTCCGGGTATGGAGTGGGCTCCGGCCGGCGCTAGTCCCCTTCCTGGTCAAGGGGCTGGCGGCCCGTGTACCCGCTGTTGATTTCATGCCACCATTGCACTTCAGTTTCGCCCAGCTTCCAGCAGAGGTACACGACTCGGCCGTTGAGCATGTGGGGAAAGTCGCAGAGGCCGATGTCGAGGTCCTTGACGAGCACGCCTAGCTCCTGGATTGCCTGCAGGTTTTCGCTGATCTGCTCAAGCGCGGTGATGTAGTGCGGGCCGGCCAGGCTTCCCCCGCCCAGCGGGGCTTTCGCGCTGGCCCGTTTAACCTCGTCCTTGGTACGGAGCAGGACTGCTTTGGCCTGCTTGACCGCGATCAAATGCTCCTGCAACTGCGGAATGAGGCAATTGGCCTCGGAGAGGGTAAACAGTCGCTCCAGGTTTTGCCCTTCTTCGCGTTGTGCCATGTTGCTTGGGGTTGTAGCATAGATGCGGCTGCTGCGCAATGCTTCGGCTGAAGGGGGCCAAGCCCGCCGGGGAAGCGGCCTGCTGGATGGAAAATAGGTATTGACAAAGAAACCGGAGGCCGATACTATAAGCTCGTATTTTAGCTTCCCGGTACACGATCACAAGACGCTTCCACCTCCAGTGTAGCTTCCCGGAGCAGATCTCGGACCAAGCCGTCGTTCTGGACCAGGGGGTCGAACGAGGCGAATGGGGTGCCGCCCACGCGTTGGTGGAAAGCACCCGCTGTCAACAATGGAGACCCTAGGGCGCCGATAGCTTGTCCTTCGTGGGCCACCCCCTCCGAGCCCATATCATCAGCTTCAACCAATAGAGATGTCGCACGACTTGCTTCATATCGTCGTCACCGGACTTCGCGCCCAGCATGGGCGGCGAAGCCATTGAGTATCATGTTAAGGGAGAAGACCATGCATCTTGCCGAGCTCAAGCAGAAGTCCATCGCCGACCTCAACGAAGTGGCGCGGGATTTGAAGATCGAGGGCGCCCCCAACCTGCGCAAGCAGGAATTGATCTTTGCCATTCTCCAGGCGCAGACCGAAAAAAACGGGGTGATTTTCGGAGAGGGGGTTCTGGAAACATTGCCCGACGGGTTCGGGTTCCTCCGGGCGCCCGATTCCAACTATCTCCCGGGCCCCGACGACATCTACATTTCGCCGTCGCAGATCCGGCGTTTCAACCTCCGGACGGGCGACATTGTCTCCGGCCAGATCCGCCCGCCGAAGGAGAGCGAGCGCTACTTCGCGTTGCTCAAGGTCGAGAAGGTCAACCTGGAAGATCCCGAGGTCGCTCGGGACAAGATCCTCTTCGACAACCTGACGCCGCTCTATCCAGAGGAGCGGATCAACCTGGAATACGATCACGAGGAGTACTGCACCAGGGTGATGGACTTGATCACTCCGATCGGCAAGGGCCAGCGGGGGCTGATCGTCGCGGCGCCCCGGACCGGCAAGACCATGATGCTGCAGGCGATCGCCCGCGCGATCCTCAAGAACCATCCCGAGGTCACGCTCATCGTGCTCTTGATCGACGAGCGGCCCGAAGAGGTGACGGACTGGCAGCGGCAGGTCAAGGCGGCCGAAGTCATCAGCTCCACGTTCGACGAGCCGGCTCAGCGCCACGCCCAGGTGGCCGAGATGGTCCTGGAGAAGGCCAAGCGCCTGGTCGAGCACAAGCGGGACGTGGTGATTCTGCTGGACAGTATCACCAGGCTGGCCCGGGCCTATAACACGATCGCGCCGCCCAGCGGGAAAGTCCTCTCCGGCGGGCTGGATTCCAACGCGCTCCAGCGTCCCAAGCGGTTCTTCGGCGCCGCCCGCAACATCGAGAACGGCGGAAGCCTGACCATCATGGCCACGGCCCTGGTGGACACCGGCAGCCGGATGGACGACGTGATTTTCGAGGAGTTCAAGGGGACCGGCAACATGGAGGTGCATCTGGATCGCCGCCTGGCCGACAAGCGGGTCTTCCCCGCCATCGACATCAGCCAGTCCGGTACCAGGAAGGAAGAGTTGCTGGTAGACCGGGATCGTCTGAACAAGATGTGGATTCTCAGGAAGGTGCTCAGCCCGCTGGGAACGATGGAAGCGATGGAGTTCCTGATCGACAAGATCGGCGGAACCAAGAACAACCAGGAATTTCTCCAGTCGATGAACCGGTAATCCCGGGGAAGTTGTGAGTGGTAAGTTTTTAGTTCTGAGTTGCAGACACTTAAAACTGAACGCTGAAAACTGAAAACTCGGAGTCATCATGAAAAAAGGCATTCATCCGGACTACGCCGAGGCCACCGTCAGTTGCGCCTGCGGGGCGAAATTCAAGACCCGCTCCACGGTCGGGGACTTCAAGGTGGACATCTGCTCGCGGTGCCATCCCTTCTTTACCGGCACGCAGAAGATCGTGGATACTGAAGGGCGGGTGGAGCGATTCAAAAAGAAATATACCAAGAAAAAGTAGGGTCGTCTTAGGACCGCACAAAGAATCCTGCCCCGAGGAGGGGCGGGGTTTTTTGTTTTTTGGGCTGTACACAAGGGGCGAGTAGAGGCCGTGGCTGACATACAGACCGCCGAGCTGAACGAGATGCCGCTGCTCTCGAAGTGGGAGAGCGTGGCGCACCGCTGCGAGGAGCTGACCCTGCAGCTCACCGACCCGTCTGTCCTCAGCCAGCCCGCTCTTCTGCACAAGCTCAACAAGGAGCGGACCGAGATCGAAGGGCTCGCGCGCCTGTTTGCCGAGTACCAAGCACTCCTGCGTCAACTGGCCGAGACGGCTCAGTTGCTCAAGGACCCGAGCCTGGAGGCCGAGCTGCAGCGGCTGGCGGCGGACGAAGCGCGCAGCCTGCAGGAGCGACGACGCGAGATGGAGGAGCAGGCCAAGGAGCTCCTCGTGCCCAAAGACCCCCGCGACGAGAAGAATACGTTCGTCGAGATTCGCGCCGGCACAGGCGGCGAGGAAGCGGCCCTGTTCGCGGGAGACCTCTTTCGGATGTACCTGAAGTACGCCGAGCGGAAGAAGCTGCGCGTGGAGGTGGTGGAAGCCAGCGAGACCGGCATCGGGGGATACAAGGAAGTGGTCATGCTGATGGAGGGCAAGGGCGCGTACGGGCATTTCAAGCACGAAAGCGGGGTGCACCGCGTGCAGCGGGTGCCCGCGACCGAGGCCAGCGGGCGCATCCACACTTCCACCGTGACGGTCGCCGTCATGCCCGAAGTGGACGAGGTCGACGTGCAGATCGATCCCAAGGATCTCCGAATCGACACCTTCTGTTCCTCGGGAGCCGGCGGCCAGAGTGTGAACACGACCTATTCGGCGGTGCGGATCACGCACATTCCCACGGGGGTCGTGGTGACCTGCCAGGACGAGCGGTCGCAGCTCAAGAACCGGAACAAGGCGATGCGGACGCTGCGGGCCCGGATTGTGGAGGCGGAGCGGGCCAAGCAGGAGGCGGAGATTGCCCAGAGCCGCAAGTCCCAGGTGGGGACCGGCGAGCGGAGTGAAAAGATCCGCACCTACAATTTTCCGCAGAACCGCGTGACCGACCACCGGATCGGCTTGACTCTGCACCGGCTGGAGCAGGTGCTGGCCGGCGATCTGGACGAGATCGTGGAAGGCCTCAAGGCGGACCGGGCCAAGGCCGCCGCGCTGGGGGCCTGAGGGGAACATGGCGGAGATGATGCAGCAGGCAAGGCAGACAGGGGACACGCTCGCCGGGCTGCTCCGCGAGGGGCAGGCCCTCCTGGCTCGCGCCGGGGTCGAGAACGCGCAGAACGAGACAACCTGGCTTGCGGAGCGGGCCCTCGGTCTCGACCGGCTGACACTCAAGCTGGAAGAAGGTCGCGAGGTACGGCCTGCCGACCGGCGACTGGTCATGGAGCTGCTGGCCCGCCGGGCTTCCCGTGAGCCGCTCCAGCATATCCTGGGCTCGCAGGAGTTTTGCGGCCTGGAGTTCGAGGTGAATCCACACGTGTTGATCCCTCGACCCGAGACGGAGCTGTTGGTCGAGCACTGCGCCGCCGGCCTCCGGTCGGTCTCGCAGCCGCTCATTGCCGATATCGGAACCGGCTCCGGCTGCATCGCCGTGGCCCTGGCAGTGGCCGTGCCCACGGCGGTCCTCTATGCCACGGATGTCTCCCGGGCGGCGCTCGAAGTGGCCGGACGGAATGCGAGCCGGCATGGGGTCGCCGGACGGATACGGCTTCTGCATGGCGACTTGTTTGCGCCGTTCCGAGGGCTGGGGCTGGAAGGGAAATTGGCAGCGATCGTGTCCAATCCTCCCTATATCTCTGAGGACGACCTGGCCGGCCTTCAGCCGGAAGTGGGTCGGTACGAGCCGTGGCTGGCTCTGGCCGGTGGGATTGATGGGTTGGCGGTGTGCCGTCGGCTTCTCAAAGGAGCGGCGGAGTTTTTGTTGCCGGGGGGAAGGCTACTGGTCGAGGTCGGGATGGGACAGGCTGAGTCGGTCGCGCGGATCGCCGGAGAGCAGGGCGACTATGGTCCGGCGCAGAGGCTCACGGATGCGGCCGGCATCGAGCGGGTGGTCTGTCTCCAGAAACGCTGAATGCGGAACGCAGAACGCAGAGCCGAGGCTCCCGCCATTCAGCATTCATCGTTCATCGTTCCGCATTGAATTGTTATGGATCGCATTATCATCACGGGCGGGAGCAGGCTTCAGGGCGCCGTTAGGGTCAGCGGCGCCAAGAATGCGGCCCTGCCGATTCTGGCTTCGACCATACTGGGCGGAGGGGAATGTCGTGTGACCAACGTTCCGGCCGTGGTGGACGTGGTGACGATGGGCAAGCTGCTCGGGATGCTGGGCGCGTCGGTCAAGATCGAAGGAAACCGGGCAGCCGTCGGCGTCGAGCAGGTGCATTCCACCGAGGCGCCCTATGATCTGGTGCGGACGATGCGCGCGTCGGTGTTGGTCCTGGGCCCCTTGGTCGCCCGCTGGGGTGAGGCGACGGTGTCGCTGCCGGGCGGCTGCGCGATCGGGACCAGGCCGGTGAATCTCCACCTGGCCGGGCTAGCCAAGCTGGGGGCGGAGGTGGCGATCGAGCACGGGTACATCAGGGCCAAGGCCAGGCGCCTGCGCGGGGCACGGATCGCCTTCGATACGCCGACCGTGACCGGAACCGAAAACTTGATGATGGCGGCCTGCCTGGCTGAGGGAACGACGGTGCTCGAGAATGCCGCCAAGGAACCGGAAATCAGCGACCTGGCTTCGTTCCTGGTGAAGCGGGGCGCGAAGATTTCCGGGGCGGGAACCGATCTGATCACGGTGGAGGGCGTGTCGTCGCTCCGAGGAGCCGACCACGAGGTGATTCCGGACCGGATCGAAGCAGGGACCTACCTGGCGGCGGGGGCGATCACGGGCGGGGATGTCTGCGTGGAGGGGTGCAAGCCGGAGCACCTGGAGGCGGTCATCGTGAAGCTCCGGGAAACCGGCGCCGAGGTGACCGAAGGGAAAGAAAGCATGCGGTTGAAGGCACCGCGCCGACCCAAGGCCGCCGACGTCAAGACCTTCGTCTACCCGGGGTTTCCGACCGACATGCAGGCGCAGATCATGGCGCTCCTGTGCGTGGCCGAGGGGACGAGCGTGATCACGGAAACGGTTTTCGAAAGCCGATACATCCATGTCCCGGAACTCCGGCGCATGGGAGCCGACATCAAGGTGGATGGAAACCATGCGGTGGTGAACGGATCGCCCCATCTCACCGGCGCACCGGTGATGGCCTCGGACTTGCGGGCCAGCGCCGGCCTGATCCTGGCCGGCTTGGCGGCGGAAGGAGTCACGGAGGTCTCTCGGGTCTACCACCTGGATCGAGGGTATGAGCAGATCGAGCAGAAGCTGCGAGGTCTGGGGGCCTCGATCAACCGGGTTCATGAGACGGCCCAGGGGCCGGTCGGGGCCGCGGCGGGGCTCCCGTCGTGATCACGGTCGCCCTGTCGAAGGGAAAACTGCTGGGCCCCACGCTCGCGCTCTTCAAGCGGGCCGGCTATGTCACGGACAGCCTGTCGCCCGAGAGCCGCCGCCTGGTGTTTACCTGTCCCGGCCAGGACCTGACGTTGCTGATCGTGCGGCCGAGCGACATTCCCACCTACGTGGAATACGGCGCGGCCGACGCGGGGGTGGTGGGAAAGGACGTGCTGCTGGAGCAGGACCGGGACGTGTACGAGCCGCTGGATCTCAGGGTCGGGGCTTGCCGGCTCTCGGTCGCAGCCCCGAAGGGGCGGGCCCTGCGCGATCGGCTGTCCGCCAGGGTCCGCGTGGCCACGAAGTATCCCAACATCACCGAGCGCTATTTCAACCGGAAAGGCGTACCGGTGGAAATCATCAAGCTGTACGGGTCGATTGAACTGGCGCCCGTCGTGGGCTTGGCCGAACGGATCGTGGACCTCGTGTCCAGCGGGAGGACCCTCAAGGCCCATAACCTCGTGGAGGTCGACGTGATCGCGCAATCCACCGCGCGGCTGATCGTGAATCGGGCCAGTCTGAAGATGAAACACGCCGGCCTGGCCGACCTGATCGCCAGGCTCAAGCGCGGACGCCCGAAACGGGCGCAGTGAGGGCCGGGGCAGGCCGTGCCGTCTTCACGCGGCCCGGTTGATGGCAGGGGGGTGAGGATGAAGGTCATAGCGAGCAAAGATCGCGCATTCAAGGGGATGGTGAAGCGCGTCGCGGCCCGATCCGTCCCGGGAGGGGCGGTCGAGACCGCCGTCAAGACCATCCTCAAGGCGGTGGAGCGGGCCGGGGACAGCGCCGTCGTCCGCTACACCAGGAAGTTCGACCGGGTGACCCTCAAGCCGGCTCAGTTCCGGGTCAGTCCGGAACAGGTGAAGGAGGCCTACTACCAGATCCGGAAGGAAGAAGGCGACGCGCTCCGATACGCGGCCCAGCGGATCATGGCCTTTCATGAACGGCAACGGACCAAGACCTGGATGTACCAGGACAATGGCGCGACGTTGGGCCAGGTGGTGATGCCGCTCGATGCGGTGGGGCTCTACGTGCCAGGGGGCAAGGCAGCGTATCCCTCGTCGGTCCTGATGACCGCGATCCCGGCCAAGGTGGCCGGCGTGAAACGGGTGGTCATGTGCACGCCCGCGGGCAAGGGAGGGATCAGCCCCTATGTGCTCGTGGCGGCCGATATCGCGGGGGTGGACGAGGTCTACAAGATCGGAGGTGTTCAGGCGATCGGGGCCATGGTCTACGGCACCAAGACCATCAGGCCCGTGGACAAGATCGTCGGGCCCGGCAATGTCTATGTGGCTACGGCCAAGCGGTTGATCTACGGCCGGGTGGACATCGATATGATCGCGGGCCCCAGCGAGCTGCTGGTGATCGCCGACGAAGCCGCCAACCCTGCCCACGTGGCCGCCGATCTGCTCTGTGAGGCGGAGCATGACGAAGAGGCGCGGGTCTGTCTGGTCACGACCTCGGACCGCCTGGCCAAGGAGGTGGTCCGCCAGATGGGGGATCAGGTGAAGAAACTCGCCCGCGGGAAGATCCTCGCGAAGTCGATCGCACGGCACGCGGCGGCCTTCGTGGTGGACACGATGGACGAGGCGATCGAGTTGGCCAACGAGATCGCGCCGGAACATTTGGAGCTGGCGGTGGACCGGCCCTTCGACTATCTTGAGAAGGTCCGGCATGCCGGGGCGCTCTTTCTGGGGCGGTACAGCCCGCCGGCCGTGGCGGATTACGTAGCCGGTCCCAATCACGTCCTGCCCACGGGGGGAACAGCGCGGTTTTTCTCGTCCCTCTCGTTCGACGATTACGTCAAAAAGAGCAACATCATCGCCTACAGCAAGGAGGAGTTGGTCAAGGTGAAAGACCACGTCGCGCGCATCGCGCAGATGGAGGGGCTGGATGCCCACGCCAAATCGCTGGAAAGCCGATTCTCATGAAGAAGGCACGGAACGCACAGCCGCGGCGCGCGGTCATCAAGCGGGCGACCAAAGAGACGGATATCCGGGTGGACTGGACGTTGGACGGCACCGGCCGGGGCCGGATCAAGACGACGATCCCGTTCCTGGACCACATGCTGGAATTGATGGCCAAGCACGGGTTCTTCGACCTCACCGTGCAGGCGAAGGGCGACACGCACATCGACGACCACCACACGGTCGAAGACGTGGGCATCGTGCTGGGCGAGGCGCTCAAGCAGGCGCTAGGCGACAAGAAGGGCGTGCGGCGATTCGGCTTCGCATCGGCGCCGCTGGACGAAACGCTGGCGCAGGTCACGGTGGACCTGAGCGGGCGTCCGTACCTCGTCTATAACGCCACGCTGCCGCACCGGCGCATCAAAGGCTTCGATCTCTACCTGTTCGAGGACTTCTTCCAGGCCTTCGTGACGCACGGGGCGTTCAACCTGCACGTGAACGTGCTGTATGGGCGAAACCCGCACCATATTATGGAAGCGACCTTCAAGGCGCTGGCGAAGGCGCTGGATCAGGCGACCGCGCTCGACGGGCGGGTGAAGGGCGTGCTGTCAACAAAGGGGAAGCTGTGAAATAGCTCTCAGCCATCAGCGCTCAGCCTTTGGAAGAAGCCGTTGATAACTGACCGCTGAAAGCTGAAAGCTGAAAGCTCTGAAAGATGATTGCCATCATCGACTACGGCATGGGCAACCTGCGAAGCGTCCAGAAAGCCTTCGAGACGGTCGGACACCGGGCGGTGGTGGCGAGGGAGCGCCAGGTCATCGACGACGCGAGCCACGTCGTGCTGCCGGGCGTCGGCGCCTTTGCCGACTGCATGGCCAACCTGGACCGGCACGGTCTGATCGATCCCATCAGGCGCGCGATCACCGGCGGCAAGCCCTTTCTCGGGATCTGCCTGGGGCTGCAACTGCTCTTTACCGAGAGCGAGGAGTTCGGCCTCCACAAAGGGTTGGACATCGTACCGGGCCGGGTCAAGCGCTTTGTCTCGGATGCCGGCTCGACGGCGGGGCGGCTCAAGGTTCCCCACATGGGCTGGAATGAGGCGACGATCACGCGGCAGGCGCCGCCCCTGCGGGACATCGGCAGGGGCGCCTACTTCTATTTCGTCCATTCCTACTACGTCGAGCCGGCCGATCCCTCGGTCGCGTGCACGGTCACGGACTACGGGCTGTCCTTTGCCTCGAGCATCTGGCGGGACAATATCTTCGCCTGCCAGTTTCACCCGGAAAAGAGCCAGGCGGTCGGCCTGCAGATCGTCAAAAATTTCGGCGCCTGGCGCCTCTAACCGTGAGAAGTCAAACGTGAAGCGTGAGAGGTCAGACATGAGAGATCACGGGATACTTGCCTTACGTCTCACGCCGTCCGTCCTGGTCGCGGTCGGCATCCTGCTGGCCGGCTGCGGCCCGACCAAGGTCACGGTGGACTCTTCACCCGATATCGAGAAGTATCGCGTCAAAACGGTCGCGTTCATGCCCTTTGAGACACTGACCACCCCGCAGGTGATTGACCTGCGCGATACGGAGTTGAATGCCCCCCGGGGGATGGTGCGGTCGGACATCACCTTTGCCATTCCCCAGACAATTGAAAAGTTTGATCAGCCGACCGCGTCGGTCCCCCCCGACGTGCCGGCGAAAGTCACGCAAGCGGTGTATGAGAGGCTGCGCCATTGGCAAGGGCTCTTGGTGCTGTCCCCGGAAGAAACGGCTCGAATCGCGTCGTCGCTGAAGGAAAAAGCGGCCAGCTTGGCGACTGCGGACATAGCCAAGCAAGTGGCGGCCCAGATGGTGGCCGACGGGGTCCTGTTCGGGCGTGTGCTGGTCTATCAAGAGCGGGATGGCGGCCGCTGGGGAGGCATAGGGGCCACGGTGGGGTTCGAAGTGAAGCTGGTCGCGGCCGACGGAAGGACTCTCTGGGTCGGCAACTACTACGAGAAGCAAAAGCCGTTGAACGAAGACCTCTTCGGCTTTTTGCAGCGCGGGTTCGGGTTCGTCAGCGCCGATGAACTGGTCCAGTACGGGGCCGAGCACGTCGTCCAAGCGTTCCCCTTCGGCGCTCCCGCGCGATAAACGCTGAAAGAAAGTTTTGAATTTTGAGTTTTGAGTCGTGAGTTTCAACTCAACCTTCAACACTCGCAACTCAAAACTCGTCTCGTTTCGTTCAGCATTCCGCATTCATCATGGGGTTTCGCGATGCTGGTCATCCCCGCTGTTGACCTCAAGGACGGACGCTGTGTGCGGCTGCGGCGGGGGGACTTGCGCGAGGAGACGGTCTATTCGGAGGACGCGGCGGGGACAGCCCTGCGCTGGGAACGGTTGGGCGCCAAGCTGCTCCATGTCGTGGACCTGAACGGCGCGGTCGACGGGCATCCTCGCAATCTTCCGCAGATCGAAGCCATCCTCAAAACCGTCTCGATTCCTCTCCAAGTGGGGGGAGGCATCCGCACCCTGGAGACCGTCAAACAGTACCTCTCCCGGGGGATCAGTCGCGTCGTCTTGGGGACCGCCGTCCTGCAGGATCGCTCGCTCCTTGACCAGGCCTGCCGGGAATTTCCCATGCGCATCCTGGTCGGCATCGACGCCAGGGACGGCAAGGTGGCCGTGCGGGGCTGGACCAGCCAGTCCAACGTCTCGGTCAAAGAGCTGTTGCCGACCCTCTCGGGCTATCCCCTCTGCGGGGTGATCTACACGGACATCGCCAGGGACGGGATGCTGGAAGGGCCGAATTTGTCAGCGCTCCGCGAAATTGTCGCCGGCTCGCCGGCTCCGGTCATCGCCTCCGGCGGGATCACGCGTGTGGAGGACCTGCGGGGCATCAAAGCGCTGGGATCGAAGGTGGAAGGGGCCATCGTGGGCAAGGCCCTCTACGACGGCAAGCTGGACCTCGCGACGGCGATCGCGGCCACCTCGTAATGCTGAATGCTGAATGCTGAATGATGAACGATGAATGGCGGAATTGATTCGCGTCTTCCATTCAGCATTCCGCACTCAGCATTCATCACTGGAGCGAGATGTTGACCAAGCGCATCATCCCCTGCCTGGACGTCAAGGACGGCCGGGTGGTCAAGGGCGTCTCGTTCGTCAATCTGAGAGACGCGGGCGATCCGGTCGAAGTCGCCCGGGCCTATGACCGGGAAGGGGCGGACGAGCTCTGCTTTCTGGACATCACCGCGTCCTACGAGAATCGAAAGACCATCTTCGACGTGGTGACCAGGACCGCGGAGCAGGTCTTTATGCCCTTGACCGTAGGGGGCGGCGTCCGTACGCTGGAGGATATCCGGGCCTTGCTGAAGGCCGGGTCTGACAAGGTGAGCATCAACACGGCGGCGGTCGAGCGGCCGGAGTTCGTCAAGGAAGCGGCGGAACGGTTCGGCACCCAATGTATCGTGGTGGCCATAGACGCGAAGCGCCGGAAGGCTCCGGCGAAGGGCTGGGAGGTCTTCACGCACGGAGGGCGCAATCCCACCGGCATTGACGCAGTGGAGTGGGCCAGCAAGATGGAGAGTTATGGGGCCGGCGAGATTCTCCTGACCAGCATGGACCGGGACGGCACCTTGAACGGCTACGACCTGGAACTGACTGCGGCGGTGGCCGAGGCCGTGTCCATCCCCGTGATCGCCTCGGGCGGAGTGGGCACGCTCGAACATCTCTACGAGGGATTCGTCAAAGGCAAGGCGGACGCGGTGCTGGCTGCCTCCATCTTTCACTATCGGACCCATACCATTCCGGAGGCCAAGGCCTATCTCAAGCAGCGGGGGATTCCGGTTCGCTAATGGACATGAATCAGCTCAAATTCGACGGACAGGGCTTGATCCCGGCGGTCGTGCAGGACTGGCGGGACGGGAGCGTGCTCATGCTCGCCTTCATGAACAAGGAAGCCCTGCAGAAGACGCTGGAAACCAAGTCCGTCCACTTCTGGAGCCGGTCGCGGAACAAGCTTTGGGAGAAGGGCGAAACCTCCGGCCACAGGCTGATCCTGAAAGATCTCTTCGTGGACTGTGACGGGGACACGATCCTGGTCAAGGCCGAGCCGGTCGGGCCGACCTGCCATACCGGCGAGAAGGCCTGCTTCTTCACGCGCCTCGAGTCGACCGGCAAGACCGAAGGCGGGAAGACGGCTGATGCCTTCGGGGGGATAATGGAGCGGCTGTACCAGACGGTCCTGGACCGCAAACGGTCGCCCAAGCCCGATTCCTACGTCTCCTCGCTGCTCCAGAGCGGCGCCGACAAGGTGCTCAAGAAGGTGGTCGAGGAAGCGGGAGAGGTCGCCCTGGCCGCCAAGGGCGGCAAGCGGGACGAGATCATCTACGAGGCGGCCGATCTCCTGTTCCATACTCTGGTCGCGCTCGGCTACCACGACGTCAAACCGGAGGAAGTCTATCGGGAGCTGGCCGGCCGGTTCGGAAAATCGGGCCTGCGTCCGGAGAAGAAACCACAGGGGAAGCCATGAGCGACTGCCTCTTTTGCAAGATCGCCGAGAAGACAATTCCCTCCAAGCCCGTCCACGAGGACGACAAGGTCGTGGCCTTCGAGGACATCAATCCGCAGGCGCCGGTCCATGTCCTTGTGATTCCGCGGAAGCACGTCGCCTCGGTGAGCGAGCTTCAGGCGGCCGACGCCGGCCTGCTGGGACACCTCATGCTGACGGCCGCGACGGTGGCGAAGCAGAAGGGCATCGCGGAGTCCGGCTATCGGGTGGTCCTGAACACGGGCAGGAACGGCGGCCAGACGGTCTTTCACCTCCACCTCCACCTCCTCGGCGGCCGTCCCATGCACTGGCCTCCGGGGTGAAAAGAACTGCCGCGGCTGGCGAACGACAAAGAAGAGGCCGAGCGGGTCCTGTCACCGAGCACCCCCGTCCGTCCTCGCTCCACCCATCCCCCCGTGGGAGCAAGTTGACCGCAGTATCCCGTGAGCGGTTGGCACGGGATGACCGATGAACGTACCACGGCCGTTCGCCCCTTCCGCTGCGGGCGGACGGGGTCCCTGCTCGGCACCACCCGCTCGGCGAGGAATCCGGCCGCAACAAAAAAGAGAAAAGTGACGGGGCCAGGCCGCCTCAAAGCCTGGCCCCGTTTTTTCTTCATGGCATGAGCGGCCGGCCCAGGTCCGGACAGGGTGACGTGCCGATTGACGCCCACTCTGATTGGTGATAGCATTCTGCTAGCAGATTACATGAAGGAGGGTTGGGCAATGGCACAGGTGCTTGTCCGGCAGCTTGACGATAGGTTGGTGGAGCGGTTGAAACGGCGGGCTAAACAGCATCACCGGTCGTTGCAGTCCGAAGTCAAGACGATCCTGGAAGAGGCCGCGCCGGATTACGAGGCAGCGTGGAAGCGGATCGAACGATTTCGGACTCGGCTGAAACGGTCGGGGCGTCGGTTCAGTGACAGCGCCGAACTCATCCGCGAAGATCGCGACCGGTGACTCGCTATGTGGTGGATGCGAGCGTCGCGATTAAATGGGTCATCCCCGAGCGGCTTTCCGAGGCGGCGGGACGACTCCACCAGGCAACCCACAGCTTGTCGGTGCCGGCCTTCTTTTGGCTCGAAATCGGGAACGTCCTGGCGAAGAAGATTCGGCGAGGGGAACTCGCTGGAGAAGAAGGCGACTTCATCCTGAAGGAACTTCGTCAGTTGCGGTTACAGCGGCATGCCGATGAAAGGTTGTTCCGTCCTGCCTACGCCCTTGCGCTACAGACGCAACGCAGCCTGTACGATTGCCTCTATCTGGCCTTGGCGGAAGCCATTGATGGACGCGTGGTCACTGCGGATCGCAAGTTCTACACGGCGCTCGCTGGCGGGGAACAGGG
>Ga0233425_10006266_pt1 | contig 17810 bp, 12 predicted proteins | sample Watercolumn_Towu_2_FD_181712 | JGI IMG/M metagenome (GOLD analysis project Ga0233425, IMG submission 181712) | Freshwater microbial communities from Lake Towuti, South Sulawesi, Indonesia - Watercolumn_Towuti2014_140_MG | ecosystem: Environmental > Aquatic > Freshwater > Lake | place... | reverse complement strand
CGTCGCGACCAAATGGTTCTACCGCGAGCCGGCGGGTTCCGACTACGACGCGCAGGTGGAGGGTTTCTTCCAGCGCATGAACACCCCGGTGGATTTCGAGCGCGAAGTCGGTGGCGACAACACCGCCGCGCAGGCGCGTATCATCGGCATCATGGCCTGCATCTACGGCGGCTTTGTCCTGCTCCTCACCCTCATCCCCAACCCGCTCTCCGGCCGCTTCGGCATTCTCGCGTGCGCCGCGACCCTGCTCGGCGTGGGCAGCGGACTCCAGGTTTATGCGCGGCGTCTCAGATCGCGAGCGCCGGCCGTCGCGGTGGGATGACCGTCATCCTGGTAATCGCCCACACCGCGCTTTGATTCGTATCGCCACCCGCCGGAATAACGCGCGGTGGTGTCGTTCAGCGTCTCGCGGAGCTTGTCGCGGTTTCGCCGGCGGGCACGGTCACCGGCGTAGCGGAGCCGGCGGCGAGGGTCACCGGATGAGCGGCGGAGTTCTTGAAGGTGGCCACGCCTTGCCGGTAGCTGACGCTGAAACGGTCGCGGCCCATCGGGAAATCGGTCCAGGCGAAATCGCCGATGGCGGGATGCGGCGTGAAGCGCAGCGTCTGGCGCGGGGCGTCGTAACGCAGGCCGAGGAACCGGTCCACGAAAAGCACGGAATACACGCCGGCAAACCAGCCGGCCTTGCCGGGATGGGAACGGCGCACGTTGCCAGGCTCCGGTTTCTTGTAGGGCCACCACGGCACGGTGCCGTCGGTGTCGGTGACGCGGCGGATTTCGGTGTAGTAGCCGTGTTCGCCAAACAGACTGTCGCGGTCGTCGGCAAACGCCAGGCCCTTGTTGTAGCCGGGCGCGGTCGGGATGCGGTCCTCCAGCGGACTCATGGGCTTCTCGGCCCAGGTGATGGCATGGACCTTTGGCTGGCAGATGAGGTTGTGCGTGCTCACCGAGAATCGCATGGCGTAGGGGCCGAAGCTGCTGTTGTCCTTGGCAAGCCAGACGCCCGGCCAGCCCTTGCTCGGATCGCAGCGCGCCCGGTATGAATCCCGGTAAATGGTCAGGGCCTTGACGACGCCGAGCATGTTGACGTTGGCGAGGCACTTCGCGTTGCCGATGTCGAAGGTCAACTCGTCGAAGTCGGTCGTCTTGCTGTAATAGCTGACCGGATCGCCCATCGTGACCTTCCCGGCCTGGCGCTCGATCCAGAACATCTTCGCCTGCGGCCGGCGGAGCATCTCGCGGACGGAGTCTTCGGCAGCGTGCAGGGCCGCCAGCGGCGCGAGCAGCAGGGCGGTGAGGAGTATCAGCGTGGGCTTCATTTCTTTTTCTCCGTATGTTTTTCGAGGTCGTCCTCGCGTGCATGGAACAATGGCTTCCCGGCTTCCGCCACCGGAGCGCGCCGATAGACGCGGAAGAACGCCACATCCACCCACGACGCGACGAAATTGCGGAAACCGGTCCAGCCGCCGTTCCGCAGCGGCATCCAGGCGATGGTTCCTTGCGGGGATCGCCCGGTGTCGGTATACTCCAGGACGATCTTGCCATCCACTTGGATCGAAATGCGGTCGCCGACGACGGAAATGTCGAAATCGTGCCACTCATCGCACCGCTCACTGAAAGGCGGCGCGACGTTCCGGATCATGCTCTCCTGGTCGTAGCGGGCGGAGTTTTCCTTGTTCCACGGCCTGGGCCAAGCCGCCGCCGTGGCGCCGCCCACATGCCGGAGATGAAGTCCGGGCGACCGCAAATAGCCAAACGTGTAAGCCTCGAAATCCTGCGAAGCGAAATACCGTTCTTCGAGTGCGTCGGGCCGCGGCGAGTCGAAGATGCTCTTGAAAGCTGAGGCGGCGGGCGGACGGGCGTTGAAATAGAAGATCGTGCCGTTGCCGCGCTGTCCGCGGGCGCGAAACACGAAACGCACATCGCCTTCCAACCGCTCGCGAAACCAAAGGACCGAATGGTGGAGCTGTTTGTTGCTCGCGGACTGCAGCGTCTGGATGCGCAGGAAACTCTGGCCGCCTTCTCTCTGCCGTTGCAGGCCGGCTTCGCCTTCGAGCGACCACCGCTGCTTGAATCCGTCGTCGTCAAAGCGCTCCTCCAGCACCAGCGACCACGCGGGCGCATCCGCAGCCCCCGACTTCGCCGGCAGAACCAGCAGCCAGGCAAGGCAAGAAAGCACGGAGAATCGTTTGGGCTTCATCACAGCGATCATCGGGAGGGGAATCCATTTTGAAGCAGCGTTTCGATCGCGGGCGCGTCGTATTCGCCCGTGTTGACATAACCTTCCCCTGCGCCACCGCCAGACTTCTGATACCTGCGGCCGATCCCCTTGCCAAAGCCGAGGCGCTCGATCTTCACGTCGCGCAATGTGAGCAAGAGGGCGGAATTGGTGAATAACGGTGCCTCGAGCCGGGCAGAATTGGTTTGCGCGTCCAGCCTCAACGCGGCGGCGATGCAGAGCACGAGAGGGAAAAAAACGAAGCACGCATGGTATGGTCACTTGATCGCCTGCGGATTGATCGGGCCGCCGGTGGCATTCGGGATGTTGAGCGGCGCGGCGGCGAACATGAATTCATACACGCCGTCGCGGGCGCAGGCGGCGGCCAACGCATCGAGTTGAAACAGCTTGCCGAGAATCATTCCCTGGTTGCGGATCAACTCGTAGTTCACCGGCTTGTCGAAATCGGAGAAGCGAAGGCGCCGAACCGCGTCGGGTTCGGGCGGGACCACCTCGGCGTGGAAATTATCCACGGCCAGCGCGGCGATGCGGCGCTCCTTGAGCCACTGCGTGATGGCCCAACCGATGCCGGGCTGCGGGCCGCGCAGTTTCTCGCGTCGTTGGAGCTGTGCGAGGGCCGGGTTTGCAGCAGGAGGGCGCGGACCAAAGAAGGTGTTGATCCAGCCGGTGCGGATGAGGAGCACGTCGCCCTGGCGGAACTCGACCTTCTGCTTGCGCGCCGCCGCCTCGAAGTCCGCGGGCGTGATCACGTAGCCGGAAGCGAGAGCATTCGTGCCTTTGAGCCGCGCGATGTCGAGCAGCACGCCGCGCGCGACGACCTTGTTGCGCAGAGCCTCAATGCCATTTTTCAGCGCGCCCTGCGGCGTGACATTCTTCTCCGCGTCGTGGCCGTTGTAGATTTTCCCACCGCCGAACACCGAAGCCAGTCCGTCCCAATGCGTGGTGCCGTGCAACGGCAGTGACATCCAGTCCATCAACCAGAGCGGCTTTTTCGGGTCTGTGTTCGCGCCCTGACCGGTTTGCATCATGATCACGCGGAAGGCGGGATCCACGGCGAGCGAATCGTTCCCCAGCGGCGCTGCGAGGCTGTAAGCGCGACCCTGGCGCACCAGCCGGGCGGCTTCGACGATGGCCTGCGACGTGATGTAGTTGAGCGTGCCGAGTGCGTCGTCCTTGCCCCACTTGCCCCAGTTGGTTTCCTCGGCGGCGCGGATGCTGACGGTGAGGACGGCGGCGACGCACCCCGCGATGGTCCATTTCCGACGCAGTTGCTGGAGCATCGCCGTCTTCATTTGATCGCCAGCGGGTTGATCGGACTGCCGGTGCCGTTGAGCAGATTCAACGGCGGGCCGACGAACATGAATTCATACACGCCATCAGCGGCGCAGTCCTTCGCCAGTTCGGTGAGGAAAATGTGGTCGCCGAGCAACATGCCCTGGTTGCGGTTGAGCTCGACGTGGATGGGCAGTTGAAAACCGGGGCAGCCGACCTTGACGGGCGCGTCCGGCTCACAGGGGATGATCTCATTGCTCTCGCAGTCGCTGCCGAACGCGGCGGCTTTGACCTGCTTGAGCCATTGACTGACTTCCCAACCGATGCCGGGCGAGCCGCGCGACCAATAGCCCGCCGGCCCCTGCTCCTGCCACACGATGTCCCAACCGGTGTGGACGAGAATCATGTCGCCCTTTCGAAACTCGACGCGTTGTTTGCGCGCGGCGCCCTCCATGTCCGCCACGGTGATCAAATGATCGCGCGCGAGATGCCGCACGCCGAGGTGGCGCGCGAGGTCAATGAGCACGCCTCGCGTGGCCACTTTGTCGGCGGCCTTGTGGATGCCGCATTTGAGCAGGCCGCGCTCGGTGGCGTTGGTCTCTACGTCGTAGCCGTTGTAAAGCCTGCCTTGCGCAAACATGTGCCCGATGCCGTCCCAGTGCGATGTGCCGTGAACCCAGGCCGTCAGCACGTCCTCGGCGAGCCCCGGCTTGCCGCCCGCGCCCTGCGCCGTGCTGGTCATGTAATGCTGGATGACCCGCGTCGAGCCCCGCGGCGATTTCATGTCGTAGGGCAGGCCCAGCCCGAACGTCTTGCCTTGCTTCACCAGCGACGCCGCGTGGCGAACGACCTCGGGCGTGATGTAATTGAGCGTGCCGAGTTCGTCATCCGGTCCCCACTTGCCCCAGTTGGACGGCGGGTCAGCCGCGAACACAGTCGCTGCTGACACCCAGGCCAGAGCCACGATGGTCAGTGTGAGATGGCGTTTCATCGCAGGAAAAGCGGTTCGGCTAGCGTTCGTAAATTCTCGCGGCGGCGGTGAATCCGCTCACCTGCGTGCCGGCTTGGCCGGGAAAGCATTCGAACTTGATCCTCCGATTCGGCAATACCTGCGCGAGCACGACGCCTTGCACTTGGTCGGCGTCGTGGCGCAACTGCCGCTGGCCGTTGCTGCCGAGCTGGCCCCAGATGAGTTCGTATTTCACCACGCCGTCGGCCTCGGAGACTTTGGCCGGATCGGGCGCGTTGCCTTTCACCCAATACTGCGCAGTCCGCCCGCCGAAGTCGCCGATGCTCACAACGATCTTGGTTGGGTCAAGGTGATGCGGCGCGAAGGCGAGGTGGCCCATCCAATAGCCGCGCGGGTCACGGCGGTCGCCGGGATAACCGCCGCTGCCTTCGCGAAACCAGTTGCCGATGAGCCGGCCGTCCAAGTCGTAATCAATCCTGCCGCCAAACGGCGCGACCTTGCGGACGTTGAGCGCGAGCAGTTTCGTTTTCAGCGGCTCGTCGAAGAAGTCGAACGGGTCCGCGATGTGGAGCCGCCACGCGTAGTGGCCATAGAGCGACGGCGTCAGGAAGCCGCGCAGCCGCGTCCCGGTGTTCACTACGCCGAAGTCGAGCGAGCGCCCGCCAACCTTGCCGATGACCTGACCGGCCTTCACGGCGATGCGTGTGTGCACGGGCGGCCCCATCTGCTTCCGCGCAAACCGTTCTCGAACGGCGGCGTCGAGCTGTTCGAGAACAGCCGGCGCGAGTCTCGTGAGCAGGTCGTATTGCGTGTAGAACGTGCCGCTGTGCTCGATGGTCAGCGCATAGTCGTCGTATTCGCGCGCGCGCTCGGTCGAGCCGGTGAGTTGCGTGCGGTGCCCGATCATCACGATGAAGCCATCCGCCGGCGCGAGAACGTCGAAGTGCGGCTGGCCAGGCTGGAGTTGCTTCGGGAAAAAATAGCCGTGGTCAATCGGGCATACGTGTCCGCCGACCATCAGGCCGTAAGGCACGATACGTTCGATGTCTTCCACGCGCATCGGCGAGTGGCTGAACCGCACCGGCCCTTTGCCAACTGCCTGCCCGCGGCTCCACATCATCGCGAAGTCGAACAAGCCATCTGCGCGCTGACCTTGCGAGAAAGGCGTATTGACTGCGGCGCGCGGAACGTTTCCAGCCCAACGGCCGAGGTCGAGCGTGCGTTTGTCTTTCAGGAATGCGGCGAAAGCTTCCGTGAGTTCGCGCGGCGAGGTCTCGTCAATCAGCGAACCGCGGTCGGGCTGCGATCCCCAGGCGTGCCAGCCGCGCGCCAGCCACAGGTTGAAGCCGCGCAGCCGGGGAATCTTTCCAAAGTCGGCGTGGGCGTTGCGCCAGAAATCCACGCGCGCCAGCGGGCCGAGTTCCGCCAGCCAGAGCGGCTTGTCCGGGCCGAGCTTGGCGAGTTCCAGCAGGCCGACCACGACATCCTTGGGCAGCGCGGCATCGTCGAAATACTGGCTGGTGCCGATGATGTCCACCATGTCGTCGCCCGGATAATGGTCGGGGCCGCGCGGCGTGTTCGCGCTGGGCGCCCAGCACCAGATGACGTTGCGCACGCCCTCGTGTTTGAAAAGGTCGAACACGAACCGCCAGAGCGTCTTGTATTTGTCGGGCTGCGCGCCCCACCAGAACCAGCGGCCGTTCATCTCGTGGAACGGGCGCAGCACGCACGGGCGGCCGAACTCCCGAATCTCGCGCGCGAGCTGCCGTATGCAGGCCGTGAACTTTTCGTGCGCGCTGCCGCCGGGCAGCACGGGATCGAGTCCGTTGCTCCGGTCGTTCATGCCGCCAACGACCATCCGCTCCCGCCGTCCGCCCAGAGGGACGGTGAAGTTGTTCAGGCTGAGCTGTAGCCAGACGATGCCGCCGAGGTCCGCGTAGCGTTTCGCCTCGTCCCACTCCCGGATCGGTTTGGGGCGATTGGCCTCACCCATCTCGAACTCATAACAGGCGGGCAGTGTGTCGCCATTTAACTGACGCCATCGCTGCATGGAGTTGGCATAGAGGGGCTCCCACCGCTGCCGAGGCGCGGGCGGCGCGAACAATTCACCCAAGCCCAGCAGCAGCCCGTCAGCGGTCCGGATACGGTTGTAAATCCTGAGCGTGGCCGCGTCCATGTGCGGCCGCGGTGTCAACGAGATTGAGTCCGCGCCGGCAGCGGTTTCCGTCGCATGGGGCGACAGCGCAGCCAGCAACAAAAGGCACCACAGGGCCAGACCGCAGTGTTTCACGAAGAGAATCAAGTTCATGGCGTCATCTCGATCACATACACAGCATTACGCGGCGCGACATCGAACCGCAACGCGGAAACGCCATTCACTTGCGCGGCGCGCGATGGAACAGCCTTGCCGTTGCCGTCCTTCACCACGAACCGTCCCGCATCGGACGACGGCGGCAGCAAGGCCTCAATGGTGAGCGGTTGGTCGTAGAGTGCCGCGTCTGTCAGGCAGGCGAGTTGAAACGTGAGGCGATTGCTTCTGGACTGCTGGAGCGCCAGCTTCGAGGCGTTGCGCTCGGTTTGATACTTGTGGATGTCGGCCATGCCGGCGATCCAGAGCCGCGACTGGTGTTCCTTGGCGACATCCAGCGCGGCGCGGAAGTTTGCCTCGCTGCTGCTGAGTCCGTCGCCGATGTAGTGGTAGTGGATGCGGCACCAGAGACCACGCTCGATATGCTGCTCCAACACGCGGCGGAAGTTGGCGACGCGATTGCCATACGAGTCGTCCATGCCGGTGGAGTTCTGCGACGCATCGAACTGGTGATACTTATCCAAGTAGTAGCGCAACGTCCGTGTCGTCTCCCAACGCGTGCCCCCGCCGAGGTTCAGCGCCATGAGTTTGCTCTTGCCGGGCGTCAGTTTCCAGATGGCCTGAGCGGCCGTGCCGACCTCCGCCTCCATATCGTCGTCGCCGACCGCGCCGCGATGGTGGGCGGAATGGTTCGCCAGTTCGTGGTCGCCCTGCCGCGCCACGGTCTCCCACTCGGCCCGATGCGCCTCAAACTCGGAGCGGCGACGGTTGCCCGGCTCGGATGCGCCGGGGTTGACCATGAACGTGCCGCGAAATCCATACTCGCGCAGGATCGGGATGGCCTTGCTCAGATGCGTCGGATGCGAGTCGTCGAAACGGATGCTGAGAGCGGCCTTGCGACCATCGTGCCACTTCGTGATGCCCAGACGCAGGCGGGTCACGTCGTCCGCGATCACGCGCTCCTTCTCGGACGGCAGCGCCGGTTTCCCGCCTGCCGGCTGAACCGCTTGAACGAAGTAACTGGCGGCCACGGCGGGCACGGAAAACGAAAGTTTGTGCCACTCAATGCCGGCGCGCCTCACCATCAGGGCCTTGCCCTGTGCGTCGCGCACCTCGACATCGGCGGCGGGCCATGCGCGCGGGCCGCTTTCGGGCAACTCAGCGTGAATCCTCAGCGGCTTGGCCCCGCCGGCCGGATCCACCGCGAGTTGCATCTTGAAAGCCTCGACAAGCTGCGCCGAAACGCTGGCCGCGCCTGCGCCGCCATCGAGTCTGACAACGACCCCACCCAAATCAGCCGCGCGTAGCGCAGTCAGCGGCGCTAACAGCAAGGCGGGGAAGATGAGAATCCGCGTGCGTTTCATTTCGTCTTTAACCTCTGCAGAATTTCGCCGGTGAGCCGTCCATCGTTTTCGCCAGCACAACACTCGCCGACGATGGCGTGCTGCTTCCGGCAAGCAAGACTGCTGACGTTGATTTCGTCCTTGCTGCTGGCAGGTTGAAACATAAGAGCATTCCTGCCCGCGTTTCAGCAACAAAACTCATTGCCGCCAGCCGCTGCATGGGGTAGTTGTTTCGCTGAAGGTTCGATGAAGACACGTGCCCCTTTTGATGGCGGCAGCGGCTGCTGGGTTCGCGGCTGTGGGGCGAGTCACATCTTATCCGGAGAAGCGTGCGGGCTGCCGAGACCGCCGGCACGGCAGGAGGAACAAGGACATGAGAAACCCATCCAGACTATGTGTTCTGATCATCGGGGTCGCGTCGGCCATTGAGGTCTCTGTTGCGGCCGATCCGGAGAAAGAGAAATCGAAGACGATCCCGGCGGCGCAGTCGCAGTCCATCGGATCGAACAAGGCGGTTCAGGTAGGCGGCACCAATACCGTGGCGGTCGGGAGAAACGCCCCCGCCTCAATCGGCGCCGCCGGAAAACGGACCGCGGGCAAGAACACAACGGTCACGATTGACGCTGGCAGGACTAAGACCGTCGGCAAGAACGAAGCTGTTTCCGTCGGGAGGAATCGTGCCGCGCAAGTGGGGGCCGACGCGACTGACAAGGTTGGCGCAAAACGGACAGAAACGGTTGGCAGGAGCGGGACCGTGTCGGTTGGCGGAAACCGGCCGCAGACCGTCGGGAAGAACGAAACCGTCACAGTGGGAGATGGTCGTGCCGAGTCGGTTGGCCGGGGAGCTTCTCCAAAGCCGGCCGCAAAGCCGCAACCGTCGCAGAAGGATTCGCAGCCGACAACGGCAAAGCCCTCGGCGGGGTCGGTCCGTCCACAGCGCCCGACGGTTTCGGATGACGACGTGATGACCGATCTTCTTTCGAAGCAGAATGCACTCGGCCGCGGTGGCCTGGCGCAGTTCGCCAATCGCGAGGTCCGGCTTTCGCCAACGGTGACGGACACTCTGGGCAATCTCGCCCGCGCGAGCTTTGCCGATCTCGACCAATTTCGGGCGAAGACGCAGCAGATCGGCGTGCGATCCCGGGCCATCGCCGCGGAACCTATCGTCTCGGATGAGGTGGCCGAGTTTTCGGACGTCTTCGTCGTGAAGATGAGCACTCACGTGATCGTGACGGACCCGGATAGTCTTTCCCGCATGTCCCCGCAATACGCGCGGTTTCGCAAGAGGGGCGGTGGACGCGCCACCGTTGACAAGCTCACCCCGGCGGGCAGGGCCGGGCTGGACGCCTACATCAAGAACACCGCCCCCACTCTCCCGGCAAGTCATCCTCTGAAGGAGGCGGCCGCGCAGGGGCCTAACGCGCTCCTCGCGGCGATCAGCGCGGGGAAGGGAGAGTTTGGGATTTCCCGGACGATCATCGTGCCGAAGGCAGGGTTTCAAGCGGTGCCCCGTGACGTGGCCGCCCAGATCGAGGGACCTGTGCGCACAATCCGTGGCACCCGGGCGGACGCGCCAGTCGCGGCGGGTCCGGTTGCGGCGGTCGCGGGGGTTGACGAGGCTGCCATCGAAGCCGCGCTGCGTGCCACTCTGGCCGGCATCCCCAGGGTGGCCGCGCTTCGGGCAGTGGAAGAGGTCAAGGTGGCCGCGCCAGCAAAGGAAAAAGTCCCCGCCTCCGGCAAGACAGGCGTCCAAGTCCAATTCCGGGATGGGAAGTTTGTCCAATGCTCCCCAAACGTGGGCGACACAGGGCGGCTGAACGCCGGGGCCGATGAGATCGGCGAATCCGGAATCACCGCGTTCGCCATCTTGAATCGTGGCGGCAACACCGTGTCCCTGCAATCCGCCCGGTCGGGCAAACTGGTGACGGTTCGCAACAACCAAACCCTCTGGGCAACTGCGGACGCTCTGAGCGACGCGGCCGTCTTTGAGCTTCTCCCGCGCGAGGATCCGAAACCACAAGGGCGCGGAGCCGCCGCGCCCGCCAGAGCGCGACATCCACGCTTTGCGATCCGATCGGCCCGCGGGAACCGATACCTAGCAGTCGCGCGCGATGGCGGCCTGAGCTTGACGCAGGCGTCCCCGGTTTTCACCTTCCGCTTTGTGCCCTCCGGCTTTCGCCCCTACGTAACCGGCCAGGTGACCATGGAGGGCAGCGGCGCCCCGGTCAGGGATGCCGCCATCGCATTTCGCCGCGCCGACGGGTCAGGGGAACCCGGGCGACGGATGACGGATGACCGTGGGATCTATGACCGCTATTATGCCGAGCACGGCACCCGCTTCATCGTCACGCCGCGGAAAGAGGGTTTTCTCTTCTCGCCAGAATCGGCATCCGTCCTCCTGGATCGCAATCATGGCAGCCTCCATTTCCGGGCCGTGCAACAGGAGACCCTCACGGGCACGTCCTCCTTCCAGGCGGAATTTCTGGCAGGCTTTTCCGAGAAAAAGCGGTGGGAATGGGAAGAACGCTGGAATTTTCCGCTCGGATTCTTCCGGATCACCCTCGGCGCACGATACAATGCCGACCTGCGCATCCCCATCGAGGTGCGGGGAACCATGTCGCCGGCCGACATCGTCTATGTGGGCGACAGGGACAAATCACAGCGGATTACCGGGAGACTCTCCGTCCACCCGGTCAATGCGGATGCGAACTGGTATCGGCGCGCTGATGTTCCCGCAGGTGACATCCACGACGGCAAGGAACTGGCGCTCGGAGGCAGCATCCTTTTCGGGCTGAAGCTCAATTTCATCACCGATTTGATCCACGTGCCCAATCGCTGGCACGATGTCCTGAGCTTCAAGGACGATTTCGCGCCGCCCTTCGCCGGCAATCGGAGTCGGGGGATGATCATCGAAGTGCCTCCCGACGCCACGGGCACGAGCATTGGGTTTAGAAACGACGTCGCCTCGCTCGTCGGTTACGCGAAACTGGGCCTCAGCCTCAGCGGGGAAGGATCAAGAATCACTCTGCGGCAGGCGGGGTGGTTCGACGGCCGCCCTGTGGGAGACGCCCAACCGCTTCAATTTGCGGATCAGGAAAACCATCCCGCCCGTGCTTTCGATCTGCCTCTCATGAGGAATCCCGGCACCAAGACGTATGGCTGCCGCCTTTCCCGGCCGGCTTACTCGACCACGATCACCTTGACACCGGGCGTGAAGGTCGGCCTGGTAGCTGGCTTCGCCGGCTTATCCGGAGACTTTGACACGGACTGGATCTGGATAGACTTCGCACGGATTGCCTTGGGAGGCATGGACCTGGGCCCCTACAAACGGTCGGCCAGCGAGGCGAACATCGAGACCGGGCGAAAAACGTTTCGGGAAAAACGGTAACGACTCCGATTGCGAAGACGGCGGCGGGCTCGAATCTTTGCGCCGCTGTGATCACCAATTCCGCCGCGTGCATCGCGGCCAGCGGAGCCAGCAGCAGGGCGGCGAGGTTGAGCAGTAGGCCTTGTTTCGTGTTCGAGTTCACTTGTTTGTCTTCGCAGGGTTCTTGGATGCAGATCGCAAGTCTATCGGACAATTCGGATCGTGCGGCACGGGCTGGCCGACTTGCTCGACGGGATAGGTGAAGAGATAGCGCCACACGGCTTCGTGGATGAACTTGCCGGAGGCGTCTTTCACCGCGGCGCCGCCGGGAACGACGCAACTGTGGGCACGGCGGGCATCATTTTTCACGTCGGCATCGGTGATGAGACGGCGCGTGTTGCCGTAGGGCGGCGCGGCTTTGTCCACGTTCACGACCGGGCCGAACTGGTGCAGGCCGAGCAGTTCCCATGAGCGGTCGTAATGATGACCCGTCCAGCCACCGTCGAGGACGTGGCTGAAGGCGAAGAAGCGGTTCGCGGGCGTGGCGGAGGGCAGCGCCTGCCATGTCTCTAGCTGGTCGCGGGGACCGCAGAACATCACCACGCGGTCCACCTTCACGTGCTTCGCGAAGCGCGCGGACGTGGTCGAGCCGTGCGAACTGCCGCTGATGATGACGCGATCCCAACGCAACGCCTGCCGGTCGGCGGTGAGGAAGTAGTCCCAGCGGCCCGGCGGGTTTTCCTTTGCGAGCCATTTCACAAACTGCAACGCGCGCTCCATCATGCCGTCGGGCTTGGGGATAGCCACGAGCGGACTGAAGTCCTCGCCGGTCGCGGCTTCGAGGCGGATCTTGCCGAGCAGCTTGCCATCGTCGCCCGGCGATAGGTTGCCAAACTTGCCGAACCAGCCGTTGGCGTAGTGGACGCGGATGGCGTGGAGGCCGTAGCTATTGACGCGCTCGAACAGCGGCGCGCTGTGGCCCATGAGCCAGATGACGAGCTTGCCCTGCGGCTTGACGCGCGTGTCCACTGCCGCGTTCTCGATGTCGGCCGACTTGCCGCCTTTCTCGAAGACGAACTCAATCTCCGGGTGCGGCCGCGCGCGCGGGTCGAGCTGGCTGGCGCGTGCGGTGAGTTCGTAGCGTTGCGGCTTCGGGTCGTTGAAGACCAGCGGCGCGTTGGCGGCGTGAACAATGGCTGCGATGGCGATGAGGGTGAGGCAGATGGTGCGTGTCATGGTTTGGCTCAGAGGTTGAATGTGGAAGAGTGAGCGCCATCGTAGTCCGCCACTTTGAAACAGGAAACAAGATTTCCGGGATCCCGAACGAAACCACGGGCGGCACGCCGGCCGGCCGGTTTGTCGCGCCCAAAACCGCGCCGCCTACCGCGCGACGGCGGAGAAGAGGATGTTGATGCCAAGGTTCTTGGCGTCGGCGGCTTCGTAGCCGAGGGCGTAGGGGGCGAGCGCGCCTTCCCATCCGGCGCTCAGGTCGAAGGGGCTGTAGATGACGGACATCGTGCCGTTGAGTTCGATGCCGAGAAGCTCCGGCGCCATCTCGACCTGGTTGCTGCGCTTGGCGGCGAGGGCGGCACGCGCTTTCACGGAGGCGACACCCATCGGCTCGCGGAAGAGGAGGTGGCCCGCCGGCAACGGCGCGAGGGAGCGGCCCGGCAGCACTTGCGTCATCTCCTGCCGGAACGCCGCGTCGAACGACGGCCGGCCTTCGCCCGCCTCGACGAAGAGCACGCCGCCGTTGGAGAGGAAGCGGCGCAGGTTCGCGCGCTCGGTTTCGCTGAAGGTGAAGTCGGTCGTGCCGGTGAGGTAGAGGAAGGGATAGGCGAACACGGAGGCGTCGGCAAGGCTGACCTGGTTCAGTTCGAAGGAGACGGGCGTGCCGGTGACGCCATGGAAGGAGTTCAACAGCATCGGGAACGCCGCGGAGCGGGTGCGCCACATGCCGTTGTGCATGACCTGGCCGACGCGGAACTTGCCGGCGGTCTTCTTGTCGGCATTGATCAACTCGACGCTTTTGCCGACGCTGCGGCCGGCGTCGCGCATGGCGGTAACGTAACTGAAGATGTTCGCGCCGAGTTTGCGCGCGTCTTCATTCTCGTAGCCCCAAGCTTCGTGCTTGTTGGATTCCCAGCCACAGGCGAAATCCCAGCGCGAGACGAAGATGGCGGTGCGGTTGTCTACGTCCACGCCATCGAAATGCGGGTAGGAAATCTGCGACGGCACCATGCCGTCCTTCACAGTGCGGACGCGATACTTCACCTTCTCGATGTTGTAGAAGGAGTGGAAGACGGGATGGTCGATGCGCAACTGGTAAACCGGCTGCTCCGGCAGGATGTCGCGGGCCGCTTGCAGTGCGGACTTGTAGAAGTCAGGGTGGCCGACGAGGGCGTTGAAGATGATCGTGCCGCCGTTGAGGACGTATTGGCGAAGGTTCTTCGCCTCGCGCTCTTCGAGCTTGAACGGCTTGTAACCGGAGCGGTAGAGGACGGGATTCTTCGTCGGATCGGTGGAGATGTCGCGAAAGCTCTTGATGTTCGAGGAGAAGCTGACGTTCATGCCGCTGCTCATGGACTGGAGCAGGCCCTTGAGGTCGTTCGGTGTGCGCGCCCAATCCTCGGCGTCGGCGGTGCGGATCTTCGTGACGAGCACCGGCGGCACGGGCGGGTTCTTTTTCTCCTGGCGCTTCTGGAAGACGGCGGGATAGGGCAACGGCGCCATGCCTTCGGAAGAGTTGACGTGCGCGGGCGGCGGCGCGGGTTTTTCCAGCGGTGGCGGCTCCGGCGGCTTCGGGTCGGCCAGCGCGACGCTGGCGGCCAACGCGACGACAACTGCAACCGCGGCTCTCGGGTTTGCTTTCATGGTCATTGCTCCTGCGAGAAGATTCATGGTTACGGCTTTGCCGGGCGATAATCTACCACAAACTCCCCGGAACCGCCCACCTTGAATAGTCGCACAAATATGCTCTTTAACAGGCGGGCCGCGCCGGGGTAGGCTGCGCGCGCCGTGAGCAAGTTCGCCGAAAACTGCTTCGTCTTCCGCGCCCTCGCGCTGGCGTCGGCGTTGGCGTGCCTGGCCGCGCCAGCCTCGCGCGCGGAGGAGGAACCGCCGGGCGGCGATTACCTCTTGCAGACTTGGGACGTGGACGACGGATTGCCCGACGACGCCGTCACGGCGATCACGCAGACGCACGACGGTTATCTTTGGATCGGCACCGCGCGCGGGTTGGCGCGGTTTGATGGCGTCCACTTCCGACTTTTCAACACTGCGAACACCCCTGCGCTCGTCTCCGGCAGCGTTCGTTCTCTCGCCGAGGACAGCGACGGCGCGCTTTGGATCGGCTTGGCCTGCGGCGGCGCCGTCCGCTACCGCGAGGACGCATTCGAGACGGTGACGCCGCCGTCGGACGACCCGGCAAACTGGCCGACGTCGCTCGTGGCCGACGGCGAGAGCGGCATTTGGATCGGGCTTCCAAACCTGCGCGCGGCCCGCTGGCGGGACGGGAAGTGGACGCGGTTTGGCGAAGCCGACGGCATCACCGGCAGCGGCGCGGTCAATTGCATCGTGGGGATTCACGGTCGGACATGGTTCACCACCGAGACTTCGTGCGGCTTCTTCGATGGGAAGCGGTTCGTCACGCTGGCCAACGGCGCGCCGCCGGCTCAGTTCCAGCCGCGCCACGACGACGGCTGCTGGCTGGCCCGCGCCAACGTGCTGCGGAAGTTCAACGAGCGCGGCGAGACGTTGTTCACGGGCCAGATGCCTTGGAGCGGCGGCGCGTCGGAAATCCAGACGCTCACGGAGACCCGCGACGGCGTGCTCTGGATCGGCACGAGAAGCCGGGGTCTCTACCGTCTCGATGACGCGGGCATCAAGCGCGTGCCGACCTCGCACAATTCCATCACCGCCACCCGCGAAGACCGCGAGGGCAACCTCTGGGTTGGCACCGGCGGCGGGTTGAACCGGCTTCGTCCGCGCGCCATCCGTCTCTACGACGCGCGCAACGGCCTCGCAGGCGACCTCGTCTATTCCATTTGCGAGGACAACGACAGCGCGCTCTGGTTTGGCTCGCGCAGCGAGGACGTGCTGCGGCTTGCCGATGGACGGTTCTCGGTGTTCGCGAACACCAACGGCTGGCCTGGTGGCGTGGTCACGACGCTGTGCGCGGACCGCAGCGGCGGTGTTTGGTTCGGCACGCTCACGGGTGGATTGGTCCGGTGGCAGAACGGCGTCTTCAAGAGCACCGACTTCAAGAGCGAACGCATCGAGTCGCTCTACCAGGACCGTGAAGGCTCGCTCTGGATCGGCACATCGCAGGCAGGATTGTTGCTGTGGCGCGACGGCAAAATCGCGCGCTTCCCCGTCAAGGACGGTTTGCGCGAAGTGACCGCAGTGGCCGAAGATGGCACGGGCCATCTCTGGGTCGGAACGCAGCAGGGCGATCTGTTCTGCCGCGGCGACGGCAGTCTCCAGCGTTTCAGCCGAAGTGACGGACTCCCCGACGCGACCATCCAGACAATCCTCGCCGACGGCGCAGAATCGCTATGGATAGGCACTTGCCGGGGGCTGGTGCGGTTTGACGGCGCCAGCTTCAAACAGATCACCACGCGCCACAGTCTGCCGGATGACGACATCCGCCAAATCCTCGCCGACGATGACGGCAACCTCTGGTTTGGCTCGTCGCGCGGTCTCTTTCGCGCCGCGCGCCGCGACCTCGACGAAGCCGCCGCAGGCCAAAGCGTCACTGTGGACTGCGTGAGCTACGGACGCGACGACGGCCTCGGCAGTTTCGAGTTCGCCGAAGGCTACAGCAACGCCGCCTGCCGCACGAGGGACGGTCGCTTGTGGTTTGCCACGCGGCGCGGCGCAGTCGAGGTCAATCCGAAGGCGCTCGTCGTCAGCCTTGAGCCGCCGCCGGTGCATATTGAAGAACTGGTTGTGGACGGCAAACCGCGCTCGCTGCGGGCCTCGGGCCGCGTGGAAATCCCGCCGTTGCCCGATCGGATCGAACTGCGCTACACGGCGCTGAGCCTTACCGCGCCGGCGAAGGTGCGATTCCGTCACCGTCTCGGAGGCGCGGACGAGCATTGGATCGAGGCTGGCGCTGGACGCTCCGCCACCTATCTCCACCTGCCGCCAGGCAACTACTGTTTCCACATCACCGCGTGCAGCAGCGAGGGCGTCTGGAGTCCCGACGGCGCGACGCTCGACTTCACCGTGCGCGCAGCGTTCTGGCAAACCGTTTGGTTTCGCGGCGCGGCGCTCGTCACGCTGCTGACGCTCCTGGCTGCCGCTATCCGCATCGCCGTCCTGCACCGTGTGCGGCGGCGGTTGCGCGCGCTGGAGCATGAGCGCACCCTCGAAACCGAACGCACCCGCATCGCCAAGAACATGCACGACGACCTTGGCGCCAAGCTCACCCGCATCGCGCTGTTGAGCGAGACCGCCCGCGGCGACGCCAGCCTCACGCCCGAAGCCCTCGCACGCGCGGAGAAAATTTCCCGCGCCGCCCGCGAGGTCTCGCAGACGCTCGACGAAATCGTTTGGGCCGTGAATCCCGGCAACGACTCGCTGGAGCGGCTCGTCGGCTACCTCAGCGATTACGCCGCCGAATACCTTGCCGCCGCCGGCATCCGGCTCACCCAGGACCTGCCGGAGAACGTGCCCGCCGTGTCGATTGCCGCCGACGCACGCCACAGCCTGCTGCTCGCCGCCAAGGAAGCGCTCCACAATGCCGTCAAACACGCCGCTGCCACCGAAATCCAACTGAACATCGCGCTCGATCCGCGCTCGCTTCGCATCCAGATCGCCGACAACGGTGGTGGCTTCGATCCCGCTACCGCGCGCGCCAACGGCCAGGGTTTGATGAACATGCGCGAGCGTCTCATTTCCGTCGGCGGCACTTGCCAGATCGAAAGCGAATCTGCCAAAGGAACCCGCGTCACATTCACGCTGCCACTGAAGCACGGATAACCAATGCCTACGACCATCGCCATCGTCGAAGACAACAAGAACCTCCGTGAAGACCTCGCCGACCTCATCGCCAGCCGTAAAGGCTTCCGTTGCACCGGCGCGTTTCCGTCGGCCGAGGAGGCGCTGAAATCGTTGCCGGAGAAGCCGCCCGACGTCGTCGTCATGGACATCAACCTGCCAAAGATGTCCGGCATCGAATGCACGCGCGAACTTAAGAGCCGCCTGCCGGAGACGGAGGTGGTGATGCTCACCATGTTTGACGACACGGAGCTGATCTTCGCTGCGTTGCGCGCGGGCGCGAGCGGCTACCTGCTTAAGCGTGCCGC